>FWPV01015751.1_pt1 | contig 10807 bp, 6 predicted proteins | sample 2228371 | NCBI WGS metagenome assembly FWPV01 (sample SAMEA103939776, study PRJEB20133) | metagenome | reverse complement strand
AGGGTACCTGTCAATGCATCCACCAGCCCGTGAGCCAGAAAGGCGATCATGGCTGCAGCGAGTCCCGCCGCAAGACCGCGGCATTCCCACGGAGGAGGACGTGACAGTCGATGCATGCGAATCAATGAACCAACGACGATCCAGAGGAAACTCGCCAAGCCAACCACACCGAGGCCTACCAGTATCTCAATGTACAGATTGTGGGTATTGTACGGGTACGCTGGTTCGCTGAACTTGGGAAACCCGAACCGTTTCTTCACCATTCGGTAGTTCTCTATCCCTAAGCCGAATGCCAAGTTGTGTTTCGCAACGCCTAGGGCAAACTGCCAGAAATAGAGACGCCCGACGAGCGATGGGTCGGACAGACTCGTATCCTTGACCCGTTTTGTGAGCACCCGCCGTGATAGGCCCGACAACGACACGAGCAGTGCGGCAGCCAGGGCTATCCCGAGGAGCCACTTGGTGCGAATACGCAGAACCACGTATAGGAAGGCAAAGCCGAATCCAAGCCACGCTCCCCGCGACTTCGTGAATACCAATGAAACCACGAGCACCAAGGCAATCAGTGTCTGCAGAAACCGCGTACGCAGCCGGCCCGTGTCAGTACTCATCGCCAGAAGCACGATGGCCACTGACGCCACGATCGCGCCGAAGGAGTTCAGGTCAGTGGTTCCAAACACAGTCGCAACAATCTTGCCGCCAAGGATGCTACCTTCATTGCTCGTCTTTGGTAGTACTGGCAAGTATAGCGCTCCTAGAGTGCAGGCCGCAGCCGCGGCATAGACAAGTGTGCGCACCTGGCCAAAGGTGCGAGGGATAGTCGCGAAACAGAAGCTGATAAAGAGAACCTCAAGCATAAGTACGGATTGGAGCAGGAGGTACTTGGAGCTGAGTCCCCGCATCGTAGCAGCCACGTAGGCCAAGACAACCCAGACGGCTAAGACCAGGACCGGCGTGCGCTCCAAGCGTGGGTCTGAGCTGTCTTGCGCGGACGACGACACAGCAAACCGCGTCAGCATGAAGAACAGCAACAGGCCAGCGGTCGTCGGAAACAGAATGTAACGGTGGTACACCCACGGCAGCATGGCGAATGGGGCCAGTGGGTGCAGAAACGCAAAAAGAAGCAGGAGCGAGTAGTTGTCCTGTGCAAGCGCGACCCAGACCAGCATCTGGAACGGAGCGACCAAGAATCCGAAGGCAAAAGCCTCGTTCCCCGTCCAGAGAGCAGCAATGAAGCCCAAGAAGCAGACAGATTCGACTGCCAGAAACTGCCAGACCAGCCGTCGGTGGGCGTCGCCCGCCTGATGGCTAACTAGCGTCGGTCCTTGCGCTCCGGAACAGTAGACTGACATCGGATGTGGTCAGGCCGCGGAACAGAAAGAGAACAGGAACATAGGTGAGTACAGCCACGGCTAAAGCGGCCTCATGGCTCCAGCGGGCAACAATCCATGCAGCGAAGGCCGCCGCCGATGCCGAGACGCCAACGCGCAGCCATACTGACCTCAGCATCCACATGCTGACTCCAGCCTCGGTCCGTCGCTGCTGCAGCAGTAGGAACAGGAATCCGGCCAACTCGGCCACCGCAATTGAGACGGCAGCGCCAGCAGCGCCAGCCCGCGCTATCAGAACGAAATTGAGCATGACATTGACGGTGAGCGAAATAGCAGTCTGCATCGTGACGACACGCGCGCGGTCCACCGAGAAAAAGTAGTTGCTGAGAAACGCGTTCAGACATGCGAAGGCTCCCCAAGCCGAAAGGACCCTCATCGTGAGGACGGACGCTTGATACCCTCGGCCATAGACGACTGCGACAATCGGGACGGCCATGACTGCGCCAATAACGCCGAGGAAGAAGGCGATAATGGACACGAACCTGATTGCTCGCTCGAACATCCGCTGTAGTGGGCCGCAGGCGAGCGTAAAGGTCCGAGACATTACCGGGTACATCGCGCCCGCGAACGCTGACCCTGCCAACACGATTCCCATGACTAGCCGAAACGGGGCGCTGAAGATTCCAACCGCCGCATCACCCCGCCACCTTGCTAATAGAGTCGAGCCATTCCAGTAGTACGCGATGCTTAGCAACATCGCGATGCCGAAGGGAAGGGCAGAGCGCAGCAAGCGAATCCACTCCCCGATGTTGAATCTGGGAGCTGCCGGTACGAGCTTGACAGTAGATATGGACGCTGCAAGAGCAAGAGCAGCGAGACCAGCTCCGACGTAGAGCACGGCGTAGTTCTCCGCGGAGGCTGAACCTCGTGCCATCAGCAGGGTACCGGCGATTAGCACAGTAGCTTGAACGATTCGTACGATTGCCGTGAACTCCATCCTTTCGAACCCCTGAAACACCGAGGTGTAGAACGTCACGAGTGCCCCCTCCAGAACGAAGACACTGCATATGTATACAACCTTGACGGTGGCGTTTGGATAGCCCAGCAGTCTGACCGCGAGCATGATTATGCCGGCCACCAGCGCGCTGACAACGAGTTTGATCCCGAGGCTGTTGGCGATGTAGTGACGCGCAGTACGTCGGTCTCGTGCGATCTCTCGCGATGTCAGCGCCCCAAGTCCAAGGTCCGAGAGGACCGAGAACAGGGTGACGAACGCCAGGGCGAACGACAGCGTACCAAACTTGGCCGCCCCGAGATGACGCGCCGCCACCAGATAGAAGCAGACCATCATTACTCTGCTTGTTACGTCCGCAGCAGTCAACCACAGTGTGTTCGACGTGATTCGTCGTACCGACTGCGCGCTTCCGTAAGGCTGGGCGTGGGGCTCCAGAGTCATCCTAGAACTTGGAGCGGCGCCGGAATGCATGAAATGGAAGCAACACGGTGGCAGATAGCTGGCGGCCGGCATCAGTCCACACACGGTAGTCCTCGGGTCGAGTGGCACTGAGATAGTCAAAGTACTCCGCGACGAAGGCGTAGGCGACACTGGCGAACAAGCCGAAGACCACTACGGCAACTATGATTACCAGCCTTTTCGGGAAGCTCCGGCGTTCGGGCGGAGTGGCATAGTCAAGTACGGTGAGCATTGGTGTGTCCCGGGCCTCCAAGATGCGGGCGTACTCATATTGCTGATACAAAGTTGCGTACGACTCCTGCTGGATGCGGTAGTCACGATAGCGGCGGGCGAACTCGGCCGCGACGTCAGGGAGCTGCTCAAAGGAGACTCCGAACCCGACGCCGAAGCCAGTCGCTCTGCTGCCGCGTTCCAGCTTGACGAGCTCGTCCCGAAGGCCGACGACTTCTCGCTCTAGATTGGCGACGTAAGGGTTGTCTGGACTGGCTGTCGTCCGTGCGGCCTGCAACTCTGCTTCCTTCAGGCTCAGTTGCGACTTCATCTTGGCGTAGGCGTCTATGGCCGCCTTGGTCTCCTCGTCAACGGCAACGACTTTGTGGCTTTGCTGAAAGAGCCGCAGTGAATCGCTGGCCACCGTGAGACTGGACTCCACCTGTGTCAGCCGGCGTTCGATAAAGACCCGCATGTTGCGACCACGGCTGATGTTCGAGTTGCGAAGGAAGCTATCGAGCTCGGCGACATAGGTATTCGCCACCTTGGCTGCTAGCTCCCGCGTCTTTGCTTCGACACTGATTCGGACAATGCCCTCGTCCGTCACCGTCAGTTTGGTCATCTTCTTCAGTTGCTTGCCGGCCTGCTCGGCGCTGCCCTTCTTGATGCGGTAGTAATAAGCGATGCTGCACCGGCGCGCGACGTTGCCCATCACGGTTCCGCTGGATAGGATGCCTACCATCAAGTCGGACGGCGTCGAGGAACCCAGCATCCCGGCGCGCAGTTTACTCAAACTGCCGCCGGTCAGTCCACCGCCAAGGAAGCTCGTGAGACCGAACAGCTCGCCTTCGTCGCTCGGCGGCAGAAGCTGGGCCGTGGCGGTGTAGCGCGGCGGCAGGATGAAGCTGATGATGACCGCTAGTGCGGTTAGGACAACCGTGTTCCAGAAGATAAGCTTGCGCCATTTCAGAATGACGCTTAGGTACTTGACCAGTCGATTCACGTTCGTAGTGTAGAGAAACCTGCCCCTAAGTCAAACGCTGCCGGGTGCATAATCGGCTGAGTGCGGTTCGGATGCGGCAGGCTGCTTTGCCGTCGCCGAATGGGTTTGTGGCCCGGGCCATCTTCTGATATGCCGACACAGAGTGAAGCAGTCGCTCGGTCGCCGATACGATTTGGTTCACGTCGGTGCCGACGAGCCGCGCGGTTCCGGCCTGAATCGCCTCGGGCCGTTCGGTCTTGTCGCGCAGAACCAGGACCGGCTTGCCCAGCGCCGGAGCTTCTTCTTGGATTCCGCCTGAGTCGGTCAGCACGAGGTAGGCCCGCGTCAGCAGTTGCACAAATGCGGCATAGTCAAGCGGCTCGATGAGATGGATGCGCTTGCTGCTGCTGAGCAGTTTGTGCACGGGCCGGTGCACCGCCGGATTCGGGTGCACCGGATACACCAGCTCAACATCGCTGTTACGCCGGACAATGGCCCGCAGCGCCTGGCAGATGCGCACGAGGCCCGAGCCGAAGTTCTCGCGCCGGTGCGCAGTAACGAGGATGAGTTTCTGGGTTTTACTGGAGACCCGGTCCCAAACAGTGGAGGGAGGACGATAAGATTCCTCGTCACGCTCAGAATGACTGGACAGTCGCATGTTCTGCACAGATTGAGGGACAGTTTCGGATTTCTCGCTCCTCAGAGTGACGTCAACAATGAACTTGAGGGCGTCGATGACGGTGTTGCCGGTTACGAGGACGCTGCGCGGCGAAATGCCTTCGTGGAGTAGGTTGTCCCGGGCCCAATCAGTCGGGGCGAAGTGCAAATCCGCAATCGAGCCGATGAGCCGCCGGTTCATTTCCTCAGGATAGGGAGCGTGTTTGTCTTTCGTCCTCAGTCCGGCCTCGACGTGCCCGACCGGAATCCGGCAATAGAATGCAGCGAGCGCTGACGCCAGTGCGCTTGTGGTATCGCCCTGAACAACAACCACATCCGGACGTACCCGCTCAAGCACCGGTTTGATGCCGCGCAGGGTTTTCGTCGTGACGTCGAAGAGCGACTGGCCTTCCTGCATGATATTCAGGTCGTAGTCCGGGGTGATAGCAAAGAGCTTCAGCGTGTGGTCGAGAATCCGGCGGTGCTGGGCAGTCACCAGCACAACCGGCCTGAACTCGGTCGGGTGTCGGCGGAGTTCGTGGATAACCGGGGCGAGTTTGATCGCCTCCGGGCGAGTGCCGAACGCGAACAGAACGGTGTGGCGTTTCAGTGTGCTTCTCCCCAGTTCGGTCCGATGCCGATGCTGACATCCAAGGGGACGTCGAGTTTCCAGGCGTTTCTCATCTCTTCCCGCACCAGTTCCCGCGCCTGCTCGGCCCGGTCCTGCCGTACCTCGATGACCAGCTCGTCGTGCACCTGGAGCACGATTCCGGTTCCGAACTCCCCGCCGGCCAGCTTCTCTTCGAGTCTGAGCATCGCCTGCTTTATGATGTCGGCAGCCGAGCCTTGAACCGGCGCGTTGATCGCTGCACGCCGGGCCGCCTCAGCTTGGACCCGGTTCAGTTCGACGATTCCCGGTACCGGTCTGATTCTACCCGAGAGGGTTCGAACAACGCCGGTCTCTTTGGCCTGCTCGATTAGCCGCTCGCGCCATCGGGCTACGCCGGCGAACTTGAGCATGTACTCGTCAAGGAACGCCTGGGCTTGCTCGACCGGAATGTCGGTTCGCCACGACAGGCCATACCCGCCCATGCCGTAGATGAGTCCGTAGTTGACCATCTTGGCAATCCGGCGCTGCTCCTCAGTCACTTTGTTGCGGTCAACGCCGAGTATCGCGGCGGCGGTATGAACGTGGATGTCTTCGCCTGACCGGAACGCTTCGATGAGCGCCTCGTCCTGAGCCAGGTGTGCCAGCACCCGCAGCTCGATTTGGGAGTAGTCAGCGGACATCAGCAGATTGCCCGCGTCGGCTACGAACCCCGAGCGTATCCGTCGTCCGATTTCAGTCCGTATCGGGACATTCTGCAGGTTGGGCTCAGATGACGACAGCCGACCGGTGGCAGTGCCGGTCTGGTTGAACCGGCAGTGAATCCGTCCGGTTTGGGGGTCAGCAGTCTCCTGCAGCGGCCTGAGGTAAGTCCCACACAGCTTGGATAGTTCCCTGAACTTGAGCACGAGTCGGACAATCTCGTGTTCTCGGGCCAGCTCTTCAAGCACAGCGGCACTGGTCGAGAAGCCGGTCTTGGTGCGCCGGCCGCTGGCCAGTTTCAGTTTGCCGAACAGCACCTCGCCGAGCTGTTTGGGGGAGCTGATGTTGAACGCCATTCCGGCTAGCGCAAACACCTGCTGCTCAATTCGCCGCTGCTCGGTTCCGAGTTCCGCCTCGAGTCTCTTAAACATCGGCACGTCAACTTTGATGCCCCGTTCCTCCATCCGTGCGAGCACTGGCACGAGCGGCATTTCCAGTTGCTCGGCAACAGGCTCAAGTCCTAGGGCCTGAATCTGAGGGGTCATTTGCTGGTAGACCGTCAAGATTTCGGCCGGCCGTGCCGACGGCGCGGGGGGCTGGACATTGCGACCAAGCACCTGGGTGACTACATCCTCAAGGTCGAACCGCTTACGGTTCGGATCGATGAGCCACGCGCCGACTTCGACATCGAACAGGGGCATGCTGATGCCCGCGCCGATTTCGCGCAACGCCTTGGCCTGGTCCTTGAGTCGGTGGCCAAGCTTGAGCAGCGTGTTGTCTTCGGTGAGCGAACGAATCGTCTCTTGGTCTGCCTCAGGGACGAACGCGGTTTCCTCACCGGCGCAGACCCAGAGTCCAGTCCCGGGCACAAACTCCAGCGCGAATCTGCCCCGGCGCCGTAGCTCGTCAATGCCGCGAAAGGGACTGACCACAACCGTCATTGCCGGTTCGGGCTGGGTCGCGGCCAGCATGTCCCGGAAGTCCAACTCCTTGAAAATCGCTCGCAGCCGCTCGACGTCGCCCGCACCCGGCACCAATTGTTGCTCGTCTACTTCCAGCTCGACCGCGGTGTCAATCGTCGCGAGCTCCTTGCTCAGCCGAGCCAGCTCAGCGTACGGCGCCACACGCCGGTCGTGCTCAATCGCCTGCTCGACTGAACCCCACTTCATCAGAATGTCCAAGGCACGCTTTGGGCCGACACCCGGTACGCCGGGAATGTTGTCCGACGTGTCACCGCTCAGACCCAAGAGGTCGGGCACTTGGGCCGGAGGAATACCGAGCTTGTCCTTGACGTCCTCCGGGTTGAATCGTTTCTCTTTCCACGGGTCATAGGCTGCTACCTTGCCGCCGACGAGTTGCAGTAGGTCTTTGTCCGACGTCGCGATTGTCACCTCGAACCCTTTGTTCGCGAACCGCACAGCCAAGGTCCCGATGATGTCATCGGCCTCAATGCCTGGTTTCTCAAACGTCGCAAGACCCCATGCCTTGACCATCTCTTTGATGATTGGTATCTGCGGCGGCAGTTCCTCAGGTGCGGGCGGCCGCTGGAGCTTGTACTGTTCGTATCGGTCGTGCCGGAATGTCCGGCCCGGCGCATCGAACACAACCGCGACCAAATCGGGTTTCAGTTGGTCCAACAGCCGGCGCAGGGTCTGGGCAAAGCCGAAAACGGCCGAGGTGTTGAAACCCTTGGAGTTCCTTAGGGGGTTGCGAATGAACGCGAAGAAGCTGCGGTAGACGACCGAATGTCCGTCAACAATCAGCAGCTTCTTCACTCAGCCCTTCAATCGCTGAGCGCGCGCTAATGCCGCGGCCTTAGCGTAGGCCTCGAACGACGAACCGGCGTCCTGCCACCAGCCCTGGAGCACATCGAACTCCAGCTCTCCATCTTTGATGTAGCGGTTGTTCACGTCAGTAATCTCCAGCTCGTTGCGTGGTGACGGCTTGAGCGTCCTGATGATATCGAATACCCTCGCGTCGTACATGTAGCAGCCGGTAACCGCCAGCCGACTGCGCGGCCTTCGGGGCTTCTCGACAATCCTAACCACCTTGCCCTGACGTACCTCGGCGACGCCAAACCGTTCTGGTTCAGCTACTTCTTTCAGCAGAATCCTTGCCCCGCGGGGCTGGCGACTGAACTTGCGGATGTAGGGCGTCAGGTCTTCTCCAAAAAGGTTGTCGCCGAGAATCGCCACCAACCGGTCGCCTTCAACAAAGTCCTCAGCCAACGCCAGGGCGGCGGCGATACCACCAGACCCTTCCTGATAGGTGTAGTGCATTCGTCTCAGCCCAAACTCCTTACCGTTTTCGAGTAGACGCAAAAAGTCGCCGGCGCTGTTGCCGCCGGTCACCAGCATCACCTCGCGGATACCAGCTTGTACCAGCTTCTCGATTGGATAGTAGACCATCGGCCGGTCATAGACCGGCAGCAGGTGCTTGTTGGTTATCTTGGTCAGCGGTAACAGCCGGGTCCCTGAGCCGCCGGCCAGCACAACGCCTTTCATCGAGCCGAGTATAGCGGTGGCCGGAGAACAATCAAGCTAGGGCCAGCCCTAACCATCCCTTTCCCTAGGAAAGGTGCCTGGGTTCTGGGGTTCCGGGGTTCGGCCTGAGCCCCCGAACCCTCGGCCCCTTGAACCCTTCGCCGTGCGCGGCATTGACGTTCGTACGGTTCTTTGTCACACTCTGAGCGATGAACGGCAGTTTGCACAAGCATCGCAATTGGCTTGTTCCGGTCGGAATCTTGACCGTAGCTGTCGGCCTGCGCATCGGCTATCTGGTGGTTTACTGCACCCAACTGCCGTTTGCCGAACACCCGTTTGGCGATGCCGAGGTCTACCTGATGTGGGCAAAGCAGATTGCCGACGGCACCGCGCCCACTGGGGTGTTCTACCGGGCCCCGCTCTATCCGCACCTTCTTGCTCTTCTGCTGGCAGCAAAAGCCGGCCTCTCTTCGGTCTATCTGTTACAGTTCCTGCTCGGGCTCGGCACGCTCGCCTTCTCGTTCTTGACCGCCCGGCGGTTGTTCGGCTTCACTGCGGCCAGCATCACACTCGGCCTGCTTGCCCTGACTGGGTCACTGCCTTTCTTTGAGAGCAAACTGCTTTCGGCCACACTGGTGCTGTTCTTCGTCACGCTCGGCTCGATTCTTGCGGTCACGGCGGCCGAGCGCCGCCGGCGCTGGGTCTGGCTTTGGGTTGGTATCGTCTTCGGGCTTGGCGCCATCGCCTGGCCCGGTACGCTCATCGTGTTCGGCGTGCTTGTCATCTGGGCCGTGGTCGGCCGAACCGCGGGTCGTAGGTCCTTACCATTGGGCATGGCGGCGTGTCTGGCTGTGATCGGGGTTGTGACCCTGCGCAATGCCGTGGTCGGAGCCGATTTCGTCCTGATAAGCGCGAATGGCGGATTCACATTCTACCAAGGCAACAACCGTCTCGCCGTTGGTACGTTGGCCCAGCCGCCTGAGGTTTTTGAGTTTCAATACGAGGGCCGATACCTGACCAGCATCGCCGAGCAGGAGGAGTTTGAGCGGCGAGCGGTCGCGTCCGTGCTCGGCCATGAACCCAAGCCTTCCGAGCTCTCTGGGTTCTGGCTGCGCCGTGCCATTTCTTGGATGGTCGCCAATCCCGGTGCTTTCCTGTTACTGCTTGGTCATAAAGCTGTGCTCGCGCTGTCCGACTACGAGTCGCCGCTCGACTACAACTTCGAGCTGGAGAGCCGTTGGGTTTGGCCGTTGCGACTCGCCTTTGTGCGGTTCGGGCTGCTGCTCGCGCTGGCTGTGCTCGGTGTGCTTCTGCTCCGGGAGCGGCGTGCCTGGCCGTTGTACTCGGCAATCGTCGGGACATTCGTCGCACTCCTAGTCTTCTATGTCGCGGACCGCTATCGGCTGCCGATGGTTCCGGCGCTGGCAGTCCTTGCCGGTGCAGGTCTGGCCGAGACGTGGCGTCGTGTTCGCCGGCGCCGGCCGGTCTTGGTTCCGATTCTTGCTGCCTTGGCAGTGTTCTTTCTGTCCACGCTCGCCTTTACCTTTCCTTTGCGCCGCGGCTCAGACTTGCTTTTGGCCAACGCCTGGACTAATCTTGCCACGACGTATCTGGCCGCCGGCAACCAGCAAGCGGCCGTGTCGGCCGGGCAGCAAGCTGAAGCAATCTACGCCCGTTACGAGGCGACTCTAAATCGGCAGGAACGGCTCGCGGCCGCAGAAGTCAGGCGAGTCATCCAGGCGCTTGCGCCTGCCGGTGCGGCCGAGGCCGCTGGTTGCTTGCAGCAGGGCGACACCACTTCAGCTATCCGGCTGCTCGAAGCGGCCATTGCTCGGGATTCATCCGACCACGCCGCCTGGCTCCTGCTTGGTTCGGTCTACGGCTTCCAGCAGCGGCACGAGGACGCGCGGCTGGTCTTCGCCCGGGCGGCTCAACTGTTCCCTCTTGACCCGGCGCTTAGGTACAACCTTGCATTGGCTGCGTTCCGTGCCAAAGACTACCCGGCTGCGCTGGCCGCAGCCGAGGAGCTACTTAAACTGGTGCCTGAACATCAGCCGGCACGCCGGATTGCCGATGCGGCACGCCGCAATCTCGCGCGCGGTCGGTAGACGGGAATTTCGAAAACCCGGGACTGTCCCGGATTGCGCCGCGTTCCTACGCGGCGCGGACTGTCCCGAGGTTTTCGGCCGTTTTGACTTTCGACCTTTGACTCTTGACCTTCTGCCTTCGCCTGCCGGGCGCGGCAGGGATTATCCCAGGATTTCCTTTGCTATATGTGAGTGCTATAGGATTAACGCAGTGCTGAGAGTGCTAGTTGACAATAAGGCTGTCTCGCCTTCAAATGGTAGTGAAATAATGTCC
>FWPV01015750.1_pt1 | contig 10807 bp, 6 predicted proteins | sample 2228371 | NCBI WGS metagenome assembly FWPV01 (sample SAMEA103939776, study PRJEB20133) | metagenome | reverse complement strand
GAATGGGTCTTCGGAGTACCCGATCGCAACGCTTATTGGCAGAAGCTGGGTGCGGAAGTCCATCAGAGGTTGAGAGTTGGTGAGAGGCTCAGCACCCCTGTTAATTACGGATTATATTGAGAAGAGGATTGACTATGAATGAATACACTTCACCTGAGCTGTTGACGATCAATGCTGCTCGTTTGTTGCGCGATGGGGATGTAGTATTTGTGGGCGTGGGGCTTCCAAATTTAGCTTGTAACCTTGCCCGTCGCACCCATGCACCGAATTTAGTGATGATCTATGAAGCAGGAGTGATTGGCGCCCAGCCGGCAAGGTTGCCCCTATCGATTGGCGATCCTACTCTAGTGTCAGGCGCGCTTTCGGTTTGCAGTATGTATGATATTTTTGCCTTCTATCTTCAAAGGGGGAATATTGATGTAGGTTTTTTGGGTGGTGCCCAAATTGATCGTTTTGGCAACATTAATGCCACGGTCATTGGCGATTATGCTCATCCGAAAGTGCGGTTGCCTGGATCAGGGGGGTCTATGGAAATTGCGGCTTGGGCAAATCGGTGTTACATTATAACCCCGCATCAAAAACGACGCTTTCCCGAACGAGTCGATTTTCGTACTTCAGCGGGCTTCCTCAATCATCGCCGTGAGCGAGAAGCGGCAAAACTACGCGGCGGGGGACCGCAAGCAATCGTTACCGATATCGGTATTTTGGAACCCGATGAAAGCGGCGAGTTAATCCTAACCGCCTTACATCCAGGCCGAACCGTTGAAGAAGCAAGGGAGAACACCGGGTGGGATTTAAGAGTTTCTGCTACGCTTCGACATACTGAACCTCCCAGTGAGCGAGAGTTGAAAATCTTGCGCGATGAACTCGATCCGAATCGTATCTATTTGAAAGGTGGAGAGTAAATGGGTATTTTTATTCATGAAGGCCGTTTGCGGTCTGGGTGGCGGTTGCTACTGCATACCCTGATGGTGTTGATATTTACTTTTCTTGTGGGTATTCCGGTTTTTCTAATCGCTGGGGGAACTGAGAATTTTTCAACGCAACAACCTGCTGAGACTTATCTCATTATGGACAACCGTCTATTCCTCATCTCGCAGTTGTCCTTTGCGATAGGATTAACAATGGCAACTTTTCTCGCTCGGCGTTGGTTGGATAAAAAGTCCTTTCGAAGTTTAGGGGTATGGATTAACCCGAGCACATTCGTTGATTTGCTGGTTGGATTTTGGATTGCCGGCTTGATGATGGGGGGGATTTTTCTTGTGTTAGTTTTACTCGGTTGGTTGCAGTTCGAAGGGTTTATTTGGCAAAAGGGTATCCCGCCACAATGGGGTATGGAAGTCTTATCGGTATTTATCTTGTTTGTCCTCGTTGGCTGGACGGAAGAGCTTTTATCGCGTGGCTATCAACTTCAGAATTTGGTAGAAGGCTTGAAAAAACCCGCAGGGGTTATTGTATCGTCGTTGATTTTCGCAATCCTACATCAATCTAATCCCTCATTTTCCTTTGGAGCATTCGTCGGATTATTTCTTGCCGGGCTGTTTTTCTGTTATGCTTATTATCTAGTGGGAAATCTGTGGTTGCCAATCGGTTTGCACATTGGTTGGAATTTTTTTGAAGGTGTGGTTTTTGGGTTTCAGGTCAGTGGTTTAGATAACTTACCGAAGTTGATTCTTCAAAACACCAGTGGACCGCAATGGATAACTGGAGGTGCATTTGGGCCTGAGGCGGGTTTGATCTTGGTGGTCGGTTTGGCAATAGGCGTAGCTTTGCTGGTTGCCTATCGCCGCAGGTTTGGGGAAAGACAAGGTTGAAGCGGATGAAAAATTTCTGAAAACATTGCGACACTCTTAAGATGGCTTTTTTTCTATCCCTGCTGCCAATCGTCCTGATTCTGATTCTCATGGCTGGGCTTAACCTGAGTGCAGAAAAAGCGGGACTCATCGGCTATTTAGCCTGTCTCCTGATTGGAATAGTTTTCTTTGGAGTTACGACTCCTGTCCTTTTTTATGGTCACCTCAAGGGATTTTGGTTTGCAATGGATGTGTTGTTGATTATTTGGGCTTCCTATCTGTTTTACCTTGTCTTGGAGGAAGCGGGCATGGTGGCAATCTTAGAGCGGAGATTGCCTGAGATTGCACCCACGCGAGGAATGCAGGCTTTTACACTGGGGTGGATATTTGCTTCTTTCTTGCAAGGGGTGGGAGGTTTTGGGGTACCAGTAGCGGTGATTGCTCCTCTATTGATCGCCTTGGGTTTTGCTCCGATGCAGGCAGTGTTGATCCCCTCCGTTGGACATGGATGGGGGGTTACTTTTGGTTCTCTCGGTTCGTCATTCCGAGCATTGCTGGCAGTTAGCGGTCATCCTATCTTTCCATTGAATGTATTTACTGCGATCCTGCTAGCTTTTTCGTGTGTCTTATGTGGATGGATTATCCTGTTTTTAGTTGATGGTTGGCGAGAACTTGGTCGATTATTTGGGATCGTTACTGTCGGCGGTCTGATTATGGGATGTTGCATGGTGGTGAGCGTTTGGCTTGGTGTATGGAATTTAGGGACATTTCTCGGCGCTTTGGGAGGGTTAATCTGGTTTCTGGTATTCATTCGACTTTTCAATAAAGGACATCGCCTTGATCCGCAAACCACACGTGAGCTGATGATTGCGTTTTCGGGTTTTGGTGTTCTGGTTGGAGTAATCTTTGCGGTCAATTTCATCCCTTCATTGAATAATTTTCTTCATCGAGTAGAATTGAGCTTTGTAGTGCCTGATTTGCAGACTTCTCCAAAAGCTTTTGCTATCTCTCCACATTCGATTTCTAGCGGGAAAGTTGGGCCGGTGGCTTTCTTTGCTCATCCGGGCGTCGTCCTTTTCTATGCTATTCTCTTAATGTTGCTTTGGTTTCTAGCTTTAAGGCGGTTGAAGATTGGATCAATAGAACGGGTGGGAAGAAAATTGATTCAAAAACTCATCCCGACTACAGTTGGGGTTTGGGCAATGGTGACGATGTCGATCTTAATGCAAATGAGCGGCATGACTTCGGCAATTGCCCAGGGTTTAAGTCATTTGTTTTCCGGGATTTACCCGTTGGTCTCTTTAATGATCGGTGCTATTGGGGCATTTCTGAGTGGAAGCAATACCAATTCCAATGTGCTTTTTGCACCGCTGCAGATGCAAATTGCTCAGATTTTGGGTTATCCCTCAGCAGTGATTTTGGCAGCACAAACAGCCGCAGCCTCGATAGGATCAACGCTCGCTCCAGCAAAAATTATCGTGGGCACCAGTACCAGCGGCCTGAGGGGTCAGGAAGGCTACATTCTGCGCAAATTATTACCAATTGTGATTTTTCAGCTACTCTTTTTGGGGGGAATCGTTTATATTATCTTATGGGTAGAAAGGATAAACTGGTGGTGATCTCCGAGGCGGAACTCGCTCAACGCTTTATAGAACGATTTCAAACTCAGCCACAAGTGTTTGCCCGAGCGCCTGGTAGAGTTAATATCCTGGGTGAACACGTTGACTATAACGACGGGGTGGTGTTACCGATGGCGATAGATCGTCAGATTGGAGTGGTGGCTAGACGCACAGAAGCAGCGGAGATTCATCTACTAGCGTTGGATTTGAATGAGGAAGTTGTGTTTACTTCTCAGAGTATTTTTGAGAAAAAGGATAAGGTGGGGGCCCCATTACCTCGATGGGCGCTTTATCCAGCCGGCGTTGCTTGGGTGCTTTTGCAAAAACACTATAGGGTGAGTGGAATCCAAGCTGTATTTTCGTCAAGTATTCCAATTGGAGCCGGTCTAAGCTCCTCAGCGGCTGTTGAAGTGGCGTTCGCCACAATGTGGGCAGCATTTGGAGACTGGCAAATGCCACCTTTAGAACTTGCTCAGGCTTGTCAAAAGGCAGAGAATGAGTATGTTGGCGTTGCCTGTGGTTTACTGGATCAATTTTCCAGTGTCTGTGGCGTTGAAGGACATTTGTTGTTCTTTGACACAAGAAGTTTGGAATGGAAGCCCTTGCGTTTCTTCGATGATTGTGTGATTGTCATCGCCGACTCAAATGTGGAAAGGTCTCTTGCTTCCTCGCAATACAATCAACGACGACAGACCTGTGAAGAAGCTGTCCGTATCTTAAGACAGTATATTCCCACGTTGCAATCCTTGCGAGATATATCGCCGGTGGAGTTTGCAGCTTATCGGGAATACTTGCCCAGCGAAGTTCAACGCCGAGCGGAACATGTTGTCAAGGAGATTGCGCGGGTATACTCGGCCGTCAATGCCTTGAAAAATCAAGATCGGCGAGCGTTTGGGGCTTTAATGAACGCAAGCCATTATAGTTTACGGGATGATTATGAAGTTAGTCATCCGAATTTAGACATCTTGGTTGAGATAGCTAAACAATTGCATGGGTGTTATGGCGCTAGACTAACCGGAGCGGGTTTCGGTGGGTGTACGGTAAATATGGTTGCCCAGGCAGATGCGAATGAGTTTGTTGAAAAATTGGATAAAGCTTATTTTGATCGCACAGGTGTAAAGGGAGAGGTGTTTGCAGTTGCAGCTAGCCAAGGAGCAACGTGGAAGGCGATTTAGAATTGTTCCTAGCGCGCCCTAGGGTCGTATTCCCCATAGCCGGATTGTGCCGTCGTAGGATGCAGAGGCGAGATATTGGCCATTGGTTGCGAAACTGAGAAAATTGACCCCCCGAACGTGTCCGTCAAGTTGGCGTAATTCTTCCCCTGTTGCGACAGACCAAATTTGGATTACCGTGGAGTGATAGCTGGAGCCAGAAGCTAAAATTTGACCATTGGGGTTAAATGCAAGGCTCTCGACTACACCCTCTGCCCGCATGGATTGAAGACGTTCACCCTTTTCTAGGTCCCAAAGAATGATCGTCCCATCGTAATGGCCGGTGGCAAACATCGAGTTATCCGGCGAGATCGCAATACAATTGGCTGCGCCGCTGAAGGACGTGGGAAGTGAATATCGGATTTCTTCCTTATCTAAATCCCAAACCTTTATCGAATAGCGATCAGGGATTGTAATGAGCGTTTTTCCATCACCTGAAATATCCATCGTTACCAAATTTCCCGTCTTTATGTTTGTAATAATCTCCCAACTTAAGGGTTCACGGAATTGAACCGCGTTCTCGGCGTCGTCAACATTGCTGTAGGCTATTGCAACCTTTTTGCCATCTGTTGTATATTGAATTTGGCTTACCGCGCGATAATCACCGAAAAATGCCACGCGGGGGTAATTTGGTGCTCGCCAGATTTGAACATTTCCGTAAAAGCTTTCTACTGTATCGCCGTAACGATGGCCGGTTACCAACCATTGTCCATCAGGGCTAAAGTCGAAAGTCGATAACCCCTCATCAACCGAGATGATGAGATCATTTTGTGGCTGGTAAGGGTCGATTAGTTGGATTCCATTGAGGGTGGCAACAGCTAAACCATTCCGAGTCGGATGCCATTTGAAGTCCACCAATGGAGGGGTTTGATATTCGGTTATCGCCGAGATTAATTGTGCATTTTGATCGTCTAACAATGGAAGAGTGGATGGGATAGGTGTTCCCGATGAGACGAGCAATAAGGTTGTTGGCGTTAGGGTAGGAGTGAAAGTTGGAGTGAATGTAGGGGTAAAGGTTGGTAACAGCGTTAGGGTAGGGGTTGGTGTGGATGATGGTGGTGGAGGGGTTGGAGTAGGGATTGGCAACAGAACAAGAGGAGAGAGGCGGCAGAAAATTTGTGAACAGCTCAACAGAATTAGCAGAAAGATATAAACAAAACGGATTTTATAAGTACTACCTGAAAGGATGGCTGGAGATGGCTTATTCGTAAGGTTTGACCTTTGCATCCTATCGCCTTATTTACCAATGAAAGGAAAATACATGATCCACGGGGTATGAATTTTCGCAAAGGCTACATAATCCCCGTAGGTGTAATGGATGGCCGATCGAGTGAACGCAAAGCCACGTGGGGATGGGCGAATCAAGCGAGCTTGATAACGAATGGTCGCACTTTGCTTTGTAGCTAATTCCCCTCGCCAGACAAATCCTTGGGAAGTAATTTCAAATATGCCTCGATTGCTCGTCAGTGAGTCGGGAAGAAGCTGAAGATGATCCGATAGGGTTTCAGTGATGACGACTTGATCATCAACAACGCCCTGATTGTTGACCGTTAGCTCAAAATCGATCAGGTTTCCACTAAATGCAGTGGTAGGGGAGCCTTGCTTAGATGCTTCGATATAGGACTGATTCAGAGGGATGAATTGACGGTACTTGGTAACCAGACCTTTTTGATCGTAGAACTTACCTTCAAGGACGATGATCGAGGTATCTGGAATACTATTGGAGACACGCAGGCTTGCTCCTAAGGATACACTTGGAGAGACGGGAAGGTTACCTTGATAGATGAGGGCATTCTCAGCAGCAGAATAAGACCAAGGTCCTGTTACACTCGTTGGGATGAGAGTTGTATTGGGCGGTATCGGTAGGATAAACCGATCCATTGAACTGCCAATGATCCTTCTATATAAATTGATCGTGATGGGTATCTCTCCTCCCTTTAAGACTGAATAGGGGAACATAAATTCACTTTCGCCAAAAGGACTTAACCAATAGATCGTTCTCTGAATGAGTGATGCACGCGATTCTTCGGGCAGTGTTTCGAGGGGGAAGGAGAAAAATGCCGAGCGTGCATTTGTAGGCGGATGAAGGGTGCCGATGAGGTTTAGATTTTCATCCATCAATAGTGGAATGGTCGTTTGGGAGGGAGAAATGCTGTCACTCCAATTTATAAACGGGAAGGATAGCGATGATGACTCTGGAGGAAGCTTCAAAGGGTTTTGAAGGAAAGGAATGGCTTGGGTTGAGGTTACCGATAGGGCAGAAATCCCCACCCCAAGCTTTTGGCGCAGGAAATCACTGCCCTGCCGTAAGTCAAGCAGGTCTTGACTGCTGAGGAGCAGCCCCCCTCCTTGATCGAGATAACGTGAGAGGCGCTTTTCGTCTTCAGACGAGAGGGTAAAATACCAGTCGTACCCCGTCGTCCATAGGACAACGGGGTACATCTGCAAGGTTTGGGTGGTTGGATTTTGTTGAAATCCTTTTGTAACAAAAATATCATAAGACATTGCCAAATCATCCAGCGAGGTAAGAAAGCTAGATAGGTAGTCGTACCAAACTTGATCATCCACTACTAAGAGCGGGGCTGGTGTTTTGGCATTCATGCTTAAGCTGTCTCGCACGGATGGGTCATTTTGACTGGTGATCTTCAGATTAAAAAGCGAATTTTGATGGCGGGAAGCTGAGGAAGGGATTTGAACCGTTGCGGTTAGAACTGCTGATTGACAAGAAGGTAAATTCAGTAATGATGAGCTGGTGAAGGATTGTCCATTGGGTAATTTGATAGAGGTTTGCCATGTAGCTCCTTGGATTTCAAGTAAGTAAGTATCTGCTTGGGTGCCTCGGTTGATGATTTGGAAAGTCCCTGTTACGATTTGACCGGGTTCAGCTACCATAGAATTTTGGCGAAATTGGGTGTAGAGAGCATAAGGCTCTTTTGGAGCGGCTAGCCAATCAATGGCGCGTTGCAATAGCTCATGGCGAGTCGCTTGTGGGCCAGAGCCTTCAAAACCAAAACCTAACCATATCGCTTTGAATGGGGTGCAATATCCAGAAAGGGAGCCGCCAATTTCGTTGTTGTTCCATGCCAAAACATCTTTGGTACGAAGGGTATTCGAGATGAACACATAATCGGGGTGTGATTGTTGTTGGGCACTGTCCGATGTATTCAGAAGGACTGTCAAACCTGAAAATGGTGTACCCTCTTTCCCTGTGAGTGGAGTTAGCAGACCTTCGTCAATATAAAAGAGCCCGATCTGTTCCTGAAGGTAATATTGTGGAGGGTAAAAATTTGGCCCGCCGGCATCGAGATAAGCAATGTCTTCCCCGCTTAAGAAAAGATTGCCTCCCGAACTTAGATAATCAGAGATGACGGTTCCGAGGTCGATTAAACCGGGAGAATCACCCGGCGATGACCAGATGACTATATCATAAGTGCGTAACGTAGAAGTAGTTGGCCATTCATCCGGCAAACTATTGATTCCGTAGGGACTGCGAATGGAGAGTTTATGGTATGGATAATCAAGAGCTTCGAGTGCTTGTTCGTAATATTTGATCTGACTGCGGTAATACCAAGGACCGCTATCAACCAGTAAAATGTGAGGAGCTTTTTCTAAGTTAATATCAAGAGAATAGCTTTGGTTGGCTTGAACTGTATAGGGGATACGCCGAATGCGATGAGCCTGAGCTCTGACCGATAATTGCCAATTCCCCTCAGGTAAGCGCAAATGGTATTCGCCGTTCGCAGGATTGGTCTGAACAGCTAAGGGTGTCCCATCAACGGTCAACGTGGCTGATAATGGAATTTGCGATGCAGCATCGAGAACTTTTCCAAAGATGACCCCTGAGGGCCGTGGGGTAAGAAAGAATTCGACCGATGAGGTTTGAAGACTTTGAACCGCGATACTATATTTCGTTTGAGGCTCATAATCAAAGCGGGTGGCGATCACATCGTAATTTCCTGGTGGCAAGTGACACACGAAACTCCCATCTGCTTGAGTACTGATGGTGATCACGGTCGGTTGAAAGGGGTGACGGTCTTGAATGGTGATGGTAGCAAATGGAATGGGCTGATTGATGATCGCTTCTCGCACCGTGCCCTGCAAGGTTCCCTGTTGAGTCACTTGGAGAGCGGCAGCATAGGCATTCGCTAAACCGTAACCGGATACATTGTTGGGGATGGTGGTCGATAGCGGTTCAGTTGTTTGAAGAAGAATCTGTTCGAGTTGATCTACGCTGAGATTGGGATTGGCTTCTAGCAAAAGGGCGGCAATGCCGGCTACGTGTGGCGCGGCCATGGAGGTGCCATCCATTTTTGCATATCCTCCGCCAGGATAGGCGGAAATGACATTCACTCCGGGAGCACTTAATTCCGGTTTGACTTCTCCCCAAACGCTTGGTCCACGGGAGGAAAAATAGGTGGGTAATTTCGATTCGTCGACAGCCCCCACAGCCAAAGACTCCGGGTAGCTAGCAGGAGCACCGATGGTTTCCTTTTGGGGTCCCTTGTTACCTGCTGAAAATACGGGCAAGATGCCGGCGGCGCGTAAGCTTTGGATATCGGATCGAAAGCGTTGGTCGCTTCCGACATCGGTGCCCCATGAATTGTTGACGATATCAGGGGCTAAGGCGGGATTGCCAGCCGGAGCAAGAATCCACTCAAAAGCAGCATGAATCCAAGATTCATAGGTATAACCCTGATTGGTAAAGGCTTTTACCGCAATCCATTTTGCCTTTGGGGCAACGCCGATGCGGTGACCTATGCCGTCATCCCCAACCATTGTCCCCATCGTATGGGTGCCATGACCGAGTCCATCACCGGGATATACATACGGCTCACCTGTCACGACGTACCAGTTGCCATGGTGTTGAGCGGGACCATTAGGGTTATAGCCTCGATATTGTCTAATCAAGGCGGGGTGAAATCCATCCACACCGCTGTCAATGTTGGCGACAACAATACCATTGCCCCGAAGTTGTAGAAATTGTTCGACTTTATCGACTTCGATCAAATCGAGATTGTAAGGTAGTCCTTCTGATGAGGACAGATTTATCTGCAGAGGAGGAGACATACTTAATTCAATTCTCTCATCAGGCCGAATAAAAAGGACATCGTCTCGGTTTGATAGAGATTGAATAAGTGCTGGCGTTGCTTTGAGGGAAATAATCGGACTGACCCAAAATATCCGAATGTCGGTAGCTTGTCCTCTGCGTCTTGCATTTGAAAGGGTTTGCATGAGTTCGGCTGTGCCTTGTGCGGTTTGGGTTTGTAAAAGTGAGACAACTTTGCCCCGCCGCTCTTCTTTTGATAAACTTGACTTCTCTGCTAATCCCATAAGGCTAGTTTGATCCCGTTGCCATTCCACGATGAGCGGGATCATCTCTTCTGTCTGTGATGTACGAAGTAGGCGAATGAGCGCTGGATGAAGCTTATTCCAATTTACCTCAGATGATTTGTTTTCATTGTTTGGTGTCGCCAGAGAAGGTTGGGGAGTGATCGCCAAAAACAGAAGGCTAACTGCCAAAGCAGCTAAGACGAAAGAGAGAAAAAGGGTGATTTTGTTTCTCATTTTTGGCTGTAATTAATTTAACTTGACGATTGTAACGCCTTCACCCCCTTCACGGTCCTCACCGGCCTCAAAGGATAAGATATGGGGATGATTTCGAAGATGATGTCGAATAGCCTGACGTAATCGGCCGGTGCCTTTTCCATGAATCAGCCTGACAAAAGGCAAGCCGGCAAAGATAGCGGAGTCCAAGTAGCGGTCAATGGTTTCAATTGCTTCGTCTGCGCGCAAACCGCGTAGATCGAGTTCCCAGGAAGGGGTTTCTTTCGCAGGCGGAAGATGGGTAGAAGGAAGATTCGCTCGGTTTAATCCTTCGACGGTTTCGCTCTCAAGAATTACATCGTGTATATCAGATTGAACGCGTAGCATTCCGGCTTGCACCTCAATTTGTTCGCCATTGATGCTGGTGAGTACTCCTTTTATGCCCAAAGATCGTAATTTTATTTTATCACCCACTCTTAAAGGACGGGTTTCGCGTAAGATTCTCTTTTTGCGTTGTTTGTCTTGAGTGTGTTTTTCAATGGTTTTTTCAATTTTATCAATTTCCTCAGTGATCGTTTGTAACGATTCAAATGGTTGATCTGAACGCTTGTATTCTTTGCGCAATTTGCGGATCTCTTCT
>FWPV01015747.1_pt1 | contig 10810 bp, 7 predicted proteins | sample 2228371 | NCBI WGS metagenome assembly FWPV01 (sample SAMEA103939776, study PRJEB20133) | metagenome | reverse complement strand
TAAATCTCTTAAAGTGAGGTGTTAAGATGCTTAAAAAGTTAGGATTAGTTTTATTCGTAGTATTTTTAGCTGGTTTAATAGGATGTGCAAATCCACAGAAAGCAATTGACTTAGCAAAACAGGAATTAGAAGCAGCAAAGACTTCAGATGCAATTGACAAGTATGCAATTAATTTATTCAATACTGCACAATCTTTGATTGCTCAGGCTGAAGCAAAATTGGGGGAAGGAGCAAAGAAAGAAGCTATTGCACTGGCAGATAGTGCAAAGGCTGTTATTGCCAAGGCAAAGGAAGAAGCTGTAAAAACAAAAGAAGAAATGAAGAAGAATGTAGAAGCCCTTGCTAAAGATTTGGAAAATGTATTAAAGGGTTTGACTACTCAAATAGAGGATGCAAAAGCAAAAGTTACCCCTGAAAACGCAGCTCAACTTGACGCACGCTTGAAGATGTTTAGTGACAGATTTGCAGAATTCAATAAGAAAGTGGAAGAAGGTGATTATTTCAGCGCTACTGGTTTTGGCAATCAGTTAAGAGCTATTGCTAATCAAATTCAGAGCGAAATTTCCCAGATGCTTTCTGCTCCGCCCACACCAGTTAAAAAGTAGTTTTTCTTTCTTAATTTTTAGAAGGGTAGCATTTATGCTACCCTTTTTTAATTTCTAGCGATGAATAAAAAATTTTAATGGTTTGTTAAAATAATAATTTTTATAAATTTTGTGGAGTTTTAATGACCAATTCAGAAAATAATTCATTTGATATTTTAATAATAGGAGCCGGACCCGGTGGATATGTTTCAGCAATAAAAGCGACTCAATATAACAAAAAAGTTGCTGTTGTTGAAAAGGATGAGCTTGGCGGTATTTGTTTAAATTGGGGTTGTATTCCAACAAAAGCACTTTTGAGAAGCGCAGAAGTTTTTAATTTGATTAAGAATTCAGGTGAATTTGGTATTAATGTTGGTAATTACAGCATAGATTTTAATAAAATAATTAAAAGAAGCAGGGAAGTATCAGGCAGATTAGTAAAAGGGGTTCAATTCCTGATGAATAAAAATAGTATCAATGTTTTTAAGGGATCCGCAACATTGGTTGATAAAAACACTGTAAAAATAAAAATGAATAATAGTTCTGAAGAAAAAATAGTTAAATCAAACTATATAATAATAGCGACTGGTGCAAGACCGAGAGAGTTTCCGGGTATGAAAATTGATAGGGAAAGAATATTAAGTTCAAAAGAAACTTTGATACTTGATAAAAAACCGGAGTCTATTATTATAATTGGTGCTGGTGCAGTTGGGGTAGAGTTTGCTTATTTTTTTAATTCAATGGGAACTAAAGTAACTTTAATTGAAATGATGAAAAATATTTTACCTGTTGAAGATGAAGAGGTTTCAGTTGAACTTGAAAAAAGTTTTAAAAAACAGGGCATTAAAGTTTTAACAAATAGTAAGGTTGAAAAAATTGAAAGAAGAGAAGATAAGGTTATAGTTTTAATAAATAAGGATAATAAAGAAGAAACTATTGAAGGAGAATACGCAGTAGTTGCTGTTGGGGTTCAAGGTAATTATGAGAACTTGGGACTTGAAAAGTTAGGAATTGAAGTTGAAAAAAGCTGGATTAAGGTTAATAAATTTTATCAAACGAATGTTGATAATATATATGCTATAGGTGATATAATAGGACCTCCCTGGCTGGCACATGTCGCTTCTCATGAAGGTATTCTGGCTGTTGAACATATAGTCGGTGAAAAAGTTGAACCACTGGATTATAAAAATGTTCCAGGTTGCACATATTGCAATCCTCAAGTTGCTTCAATAGGATACACTGAAAAATCAGCAAAGGAGGCCGGTTTTAAAATAAAAACTGGTAAATTCCCTATGAGAGCTAATGGGAAATCTCTTGCTCTGGGGGAAACTGATGGTTTTGTAAAAATTATTATTGATGAAGAATATGGGGAAATACTTGGTTGCCATATTATAGGACCTGATGCAACTGAATTGATTACTGAAATTGGTGTTGCAAAAACTTTAGAATCTACATATCTTGAAATTTTAAAAACAATTCATCCGCACCCTACTATAAGTGAAGCAATTTTTGAAGCTACTTTGAATTCTTATAATAAATCAATCCATATTTAGTTTTTATGAATGATAAAGGTAAAGTATTGTCAGTTATTGACATAGGAACTCAGAATTACAAACCTGTCTGGGATTTGCAAAAAGATTTGTTTAATAGAAGACTTAAGAATATAATTTCTGATACTCTGATCCTGGTAGAACATAATCATGTTTATACCATTGGTAAGGATTCAAACACAAATAATTTCAGGATTCCTGTTGAGTTGATTAAAAGTAAAGGAATTGAGATTTATAATATTGATAGAGGAGGGGATATAACTTACCATGGACCCGGTCAAATTGTTGGTTATCCTATTTTTGATTTAAAGCAACATAAAGATAGCATATCATGGTATATGGATTCTCTGGAAGAGGTTTTTATAAGAATTTTATCAGAATTTGATATATGCGCAAACAGGATAGAGAAATATCGCGGTGTATGGGTCAATAATAAAAAAATTGTTGCTCTTGGTGTGAAAATTTCAAAATGGATTACCATGCATGGGTTTGCCTTTAATGTTAATACTGATTTGAGTTATTTTGAGTATATAAATCCTTGCGGGATTGTTGATAGGGGGGTTTGTTCATTACAATCAATTTTGAATAGAAAAGTTGATATAAATAGTTTAAAAGAAAAAATTATAAGTACATTTGTTAAAATTTTTTCATTTTCAAAATTTGAATATGAAATAGTTTATGATATTGAATCAATATTAAGAACTAATATAGAAAGTTTTGGTTGCGGGTTGGTAAGTCAAAAAGAAATTAAGTTTTAAAATTTTATTATTTTTAATCAGGAATAGAAACTAAAAAAAGATTTGAAGGCATTTCTGGAGGTAATAAGTGAAAAAATATAATAATTTCACAAAGGATAAATTACTTGAAGTATTCAGATTAATGATATTAAGCCGGACAATAGATGAAAAGATGGTAGTTTTATTAAAGCAGGGGAAAGCGCATTTTACGATACAAGGACCGGGGCATGAAGCAGCTCAAATTGGAGCAGGTTTGAATTTTATTCCAGGTAAAGATTGGGCTTTCCCTTATTACAGAGATCAGGCATTGGTATTGACCTGGAAATTGTCTGTTGAAGAAATACTGTTGCATTTTTTAGGGAAAAAAGATGACCCCTGTTCCGGTGGAAGACAAATGCCATATCATTGGTCAAAAAAAGAATTAAGAATCGTAACACAATCAGCATGCACAGGAACACAATTATTGCAAGCTGTTGGATGTGCTCATGGAATAAAGTTAAGCAGACTTGATGAGGTTGTTTATGTAAGTATAGGTGATGGAACAACTTCTCAAGGAGAATTCCACGAAGCTTTAAACTGGGCAAGCAGAGAGAAACTTCCTGTTGTATTTCATGTTGAGGATAATCATTATGCTATAAGTGTTCCAAGAGAACAACAAACTGCTGAGGGTTCCATTTATAATCTGGTTAACGGTTATTTAAATCTTGATAGAAAGCATATTGATGGCACTAATTTTTTTGAAGTTTATGAGGCATTTAAATCTGCTGTTGAAAGAGCTCGCAATAACGGTGGACCTTCTATTATAATAAGTGATGTTGTCAGGTTGTATCCTCATTCTTCAAGTGATGATCATAAAAAATATAAATCTCCTGAAGAGATTGAACTGGATAGAAGACGAGACCCGATAACTCAAATGTATTATACTTTAATCCAGAATGAAATTGCAACCGAAAGCGAACTTGAAAATATAAAAAAGGAGATTAAGGAATATGTTGATAAAACGGCAGAATGGGCTATTGCCCAACCCGACCCGGAACCTGAATCAGCAATTGAAAAAATTTATGTTTCCTGGCTGGAACCACAGGAAGAAATCCCGCCAAAATCAACTGCAGGTAAGGTTGTAATGATTGATGCTATCAATCACGCATTACATGAAGAAATGCAAATTAATGATAAAATAATAGTTTATGGGGAAGATGTAGCAGACCCAAAAGGTGGAGTATTTGGTGCAACAAAAGGTTTATCTGACAGGTTTGGAAATGAAAGAGTTTTTAATTCTCCACTTGCTGAAGCAAGTATAGTTGGCACTGCTATTGGTCTGGCTTATAATGGATATAAACCTGTAGTAGAAATACAATTTATGGATTACATTTTTCCCGCGTTTATGCAAATAAGAAATGAGTTAGCAACATCATATTATCGTTCAAATGGAGTCTGGATATGTGATGTAGTTATAAGAGCAACTGTTGGTGGATATATTCAGGGTGGTTTATACCACAGTCAATGTGCTGAAGCTTTATTTGCACATACACCTGGCTTAAGAGTTGTTTTTCCAAGTAATGCCTCAGATGCTAAAGGATTACTTAAATCTGCAATTCGTGGAAAAGACCCTGTGATATTTTGCGAGCATAAAGCTATTTATCGTCTGCCTGCGGGGGCTTCTGAGGAACCTGATTCTGATTATATTATACCTCTTGGTAAAGCTAAAGTTGTTCAGGAAGGTGATGATTTGACTGTTATTACCTGGGGTTTAATGGTTCATCTTGTTAAACAGGCACTAAATGAGTTAAAAGATGTTTCACCTTCTGTTGAAATTATAGATATAAGAACTTTAAATCCACTTGATATGGACACTATCTTGAAATCTGTCCGAAAAACAGGGAAAGTTTTAATTGTTTATGAAGATAATTTTACGGGTGGCTTTGGTGCTGAAATTTCTGCTAGAATTGCATCAGATTCATTTGAATATCTTGATGGTCCTGTTCAAAGAGTTGCATCAAAAGATGTCCATATTCCTTTTGCTTATAACCTTGAAAGATATGTTCTACCCTCTGTTAAAGGAATAGCTGAAAAAATGAAAGAAGTTTTGTTATATTAATATTAACTTTTGGAGGCAGTATGAAAGTTGAAATACCGATGCCGAAATTGGGTGAAAGCCTTACTGAAGGAACTATTATTAAATGGAATAAGAAAGTTGGCGATAAGATAGAGAAAGAAGAAATATTACTGGAGATTTCTACAGATAAAGTGGATACTGAGATTCCAAGCCCGGTTGATGGCACATTGGTGGAAATACTTTTTAAAGAGAATCAAACCGTTCCTGTTGGGACAACAATTGCCATTGTAGAAACCGGGGTTAGTGGTGTTGTTGAAGCCGAGAAAAAGGAAAAGGTTGAAAAAATTGAGGAGGTTTCAGAGGAAAAAATAGTTGTTCCTGCAAAACCAGCTCCACCAGCAGGGAGTTTTACCTCTCCAGAAGCAACTAAACTTGAATTAAAGAAAGAAGGAGTTTTCTTTTCGCCTCTGGTTCTTAGTATAGCTCGAAAAGAAAATATATCAATGGATGAGCTTTTAACTATTGTCGGGACTGGTGCTGGTGGCAGAGTAACAAAGAAAGATGTTTTAGAATATCTAAAGAGAAGAAAAGAAGTCCCTGTTCATACAGAAGCACCTGTAATTTCCACTAAACCAGAAATTGAAAAAGTTATTTCTGAAGTGGACTTGAAGAAGTGGGAAGGAAAGAATGTTGAAATTATCCCGATGGATATTGTGAAACAAAAAATGGCAAGTCATATGAGACAGAGTGTTGATACTTCTCCTCATGTTTATTCAGTGTCTGAAGTTGATATGACAAGAGTAATGAATATAATTTCTTCTAATAGAGATTCTTTTGAAAGGGAAATGGGATTCAAATTGACCGTTATGCCTTTCATAATTCAAGCAGTTACTAAAGCCTTGATAGATTATCCTCTGGTAAACAGTTCAATAGAAGGTAGAAATATTATTCAGAAAAAATACATAAATATCGGGATGGCTGTTGCGACAGATTGGGGATTGATTGTTCCTGTTATAAAGCATGCTGAAGAGAAGAGTTTTCGCGGGATTGCAAGGTCTGCTTATGATCTGGCGGTTAAAGCAAGAAACAGGAAGTTAGTACCGGATGATGTAGCTGATTCAACATTTTCAATTACAAATTATGGTGTTTTTGGAAAGATAATGGGTTTTCCAATTATAAATCAACCTAATGTTGCTATTCTTGGTGTCGGTGCTATAAAGAAGAGACCTGTAGTCGTTGAAACCCCTCAAGGTGATTCTATTGCAATTCGTTCTATTTGTTATTTAACTCTTTCTTTTGACCATAGATTAATTGATGGTGAACTTGCTGGTAGATTTATGAGTAAAGTTGAATATTATCTTGAGCATTTTGAAGAGCAAATTTAATTTTTTTTTGTTAATTTAAAATTAAATTGTTATTGATAGTTGTATTTTATTAAATTTTTGATGAATAATAATAGAAAAATATCACATTATTTTTTAGATAGTGAATTAGGAAAAGGAACTTATTTTAAAGTATATAAAGCAATTGATGAGTATGATGGGAAAGTTGTTGCATTGAAAGTAATAGAAAGTGCCAGTAAAAGTGATGCTGAAATATTAATGCGGTTTGAAAGGGAAGCAAGAATATTATCTCATTTAAATCATCAAAACATACTGCGAGTTTATGAATATTCAATGGATCCACCAATTCCATTTATTTCAATGGAATTTGTAGATGGATTTAATTTAAGGCAGGTTATCGAAATTCAGGGTCCATTAAGTTCGGGACTGGTTATTCAAATTGGTATTCAAATTGCTGATGCTTTATTTATTGCTCATCAAAATGGAATTTTACACAGGGATGTTAAGCCTGAAAATATTTTGTTGACTGAAAAAGGGGTGGTTAAAGTAAGTGATTTTGGAATAGCGAGATTTTCAGAATTCAGCGGTTTGAGTGATGGTATTAAATTAACTCGCAGAAGTATTAGAATTGGAACACCATTTTATATGGCACCTGAACAAATAGCCGGAAGAGAAATCACTTATGCAACTGATTTATTTTCCTTAGGGGTTACAATGTATGAAATCCTTACAGGTAAACTACCTTTCAGTGGCAAAGATTTTTTTGAAGTTCAAAAGAATCTTATGACTGGTAATTTTATTCCTTTAAAAAATATTATAAAGGATATTGATATTGATTTTTCTCAATCAATTGAAAAATTATTAAATGTAACTCCAGGTAAAAGAGGCAATAATGCAGGTGAAGTTGTTGAAACTTTAAAATATTTTTTAGATAAAAAAGATAAATCTTTTGTTTTATGCAATTATTGTAACGGGATTTTGTTCAAATATGATAATAAATGTTTGGAGTGCAACAGATTAAGAATTTTAAAATGTCATAATTGTAATGCGTTATTGTATGAAAATTCTATTGTATGTTCTTTTTGTGGTAATTCTGTTAAAATTTCCTGCCCCGGTTGTGGTAAATATCTTACACAGAATTTTGATGTTTGTCCATATTGTAATAGTAATACAAAAGTAAGAGAGTATTCAATTAATGTTTCAACTAGCAAAAGTTATAAAATATTATATTCGTATAATAAAAAATATAATTTTTTTAAAAAAGTTAAGAATTTCTGGTTAGTATTATTTGTAATTAGTATTATTCTTTTTGCAGTTATAGTATGGTATATAAGGGTAATGAAATTTTAACTTATTTAATCAATTCAAAAATTTTATATTCTAATATATCTTTGCCTAAAATAATAGTAACCTGAGAAGGATAATTTTCCTGAATTTCAGTAATAATTTCACCTTTATATTTGATAGCTCTTGCAACTTTTTTTGCATTGGCTTTTTCTTTTTCTCTTGAAATTAAGATTGTATTTTCTAAAATTTTAAAATAATTGTCAACATCAATAATGTCAAAACCTAGATTTCTTAAATGATCTCCAACATCATTTCCTGCTTTATCAATACCTGATGCATTAAAAATATTTACTTTAATTCTTGCTCCATTGATGTTGAAGAAAGCACTGTTTTCTTTTAGAATCCATTTATCAATTCCAGAAACTATTACAATAATTATCAATATAAATAAAAAATAAAACAAAACATTCAAAATTACTTTTTTTAGATTTTTACTTTTTATTTGATTCATAAATTTAAATTTTGTTTCTATTTAAATTTAATACAAAATGTAATTTAATCCAAAGATTGTTTATTAAAAAAGAGTTATAAAATTGAGTTAAATTTAACAATTAATAATTGAAAATTAATGAGATTGGTTAAATCACAATTTTTTTACTTTCAGGTTGAATTGAAAAAGTAAATTTATCATTATCAAAATCAATAAAAATATTATCGTTTTCTTTAACGCTACCGGCCAGAATCAATTTTGCTATTTCATCTTGAATTTCTCTTTGAATAATTCTTTTAATAGGTCTTGCGCCAAAATCTGGATGATAACCTAATTCAATTAATGCTTCAATAGCTCTGTTAGTATAATCAATTGTAATTTTTTGAGTAAGAAGTCTTTCTTGAAGCAATCTGAGCTGGATTTTGACAATATCATAAAGATGGGAGAAATCAAGTCTATGGAAGAGAATAATTTCATCAACACGGTTAATAAATTCAGGTTTAAATGATTTTCTTAATAATTCAAAAACTTTTTCTTTTTTCTCATCCCAGGATTCTATTTCATCATTAATAAGGATTTCACTGCCAATATTGGAAGTCATTATAATAACAGTATTTGTAAAATTAACGACATTTCCATGACCATCAGTAAGTCTTCCATCTTCAAGAATTTGAAGAAGAATATTAAGAACATCAGGGTGAGCTTTTTCAAGTTCATCAAGTAGAATAACAGAATATGGTTTTCTTCTGACCTGCTCGGTGAGTTGGCCACCTTCTTCATAACCTATATAACCAGGAGGGGCTCCAATGAGTCTTGAAACAGTATGTCTTTCCATATATTCACTCATATCAATTCTCACAATAGCATTTTCACTGTCAAATAATGCTTCAGCAAGAGCTTTTGCAGTTTCAGTTTTACCTACACCTGTTGGACCCAGGAATATAAATGAACCAATTGGTCTATTTGGTTCTGTAATTCCGGCGCGAGACCTTCTAACGGAGTTTGAGACAGCTTTTAATGCTTCATCCTGGCCAACAACCCGTTCTTTTAATTTATTTTCAAGGTTCAGTAATTTATTTCTTTCACTTTCAAGCATTTTTGAAACAGGGATACCAGTCCATTCTGAAACAATTTGAGCTATATCTTCCTCATCAACTTCTTCTTTCAAGATGGCTCCTTTTTCGTGAATATTTTTCATCTCGTTTTGAATGGTTTCTAATTCGTTCTGGATTTGAGGGATTATACCATATTTTATTTCGGCTGCTTTTTCAAGATTCCCGCTGTTAGTTGCTTTTTCTTCTTCTAATTTTCTTTCTTCCAGTTTTTTCTTGAGCTCTCTTATTTTTGAAATTATTTCCTTTTCTTTTTGCCATCGCAAAGTAATTGATTTTAATTCTTCTTCTTTGTTACTTATTTCTTTTCTGATTTTTTCTAACCTTTCTTTGCTCTCTTCATCTGTTTCTTTAATTAATGCCTGTTCTTCAATTTTAAGTTTGATAATATGCCTTTCAATGTTATCAATTTCAGAAGGTCTGCTATCCAGTTCTAATCTGAGTCTTGAAGCTGCCTCGTCAATGAGGTCAATTGCTTTATCAGGTAAAAATCTTTCAGAAATATATCTGTTTGAAAGAACAGCGGAAGATACTAAAGCACTATCTTTGATTCTTACACCGTGGTGGATTTCGTATCTTTCTTTTAAACCCCGGAGAATTGCAATTGTTTCTTCAACGGAAGGTGGCTCAACAAGAATAATCTGGAATCTTCTTTCAAGAGCCCTGTCTTTTTCTATATGTTTTCTGTATTCATCAAGAGTTGTAGCACCAATCATTCTTAATTCACCTCTTGCAAGAGCGGGCTTAAGGATATTTGCTGCATCAGTTGCACCTTCAGCTTGTCCTGCACCAACTATTGTATGGAATTCATCAATAAACAAGATTATTTCACCTTCTGAATTTACAACTTCTTTAACAAATGCTTTTAATCGTTCTTCAAATTGACCTCTGAATTTTGTTCCTGCTACCATCCCTGATAAGTCTACCGAAAGCAATCTTTTATTTTTTAATCCTTCAGGGACATCACCTCTAACAATTCTCTGGGCTAATCCTTCTACAATAGCAGTTTTTCCAGCTCCAGGAACTCCGATTAGAACAGGATTGTTTTTTGTTCTCCTGTTTAATATTTGCATACATCTTCTTATTTCAGAGTCTCTTCCAATAACCGGGTCAAGTTTCCCTTTTCTTGCTAGTTCTGTTAAATCAATGCTAAATTTTTCTAATGTCTGGTATTTATCCTCAGGATTTTCATCTATAACTCTTTGTGTTCCTCTAATTTGATATAAAGTTTTTAAAACATTATCTGGATTAATTCCTGCATTTTCTAATATTTCTCTGGCTTTTGTTTTCGGGCTATTTAATATTCCTAACAAGATATGTTCTGTGCTGACATATTCATCTTTAAATTTTTGAGCTTCTTTTTCAGCCTGATTCAGGATTCTGACACTTTCTGGTGATATATGAGGAAGGCCGATGTTTCCTTGAACTTTTGGTTTATTTTGAATTATTTTATTAATCTGGTTAATTATTAAATTAAGATTTATATTTAGTTTATTTATTATTGATTGAACAATACCATTTTCCTGGTTTAATAGAGCGCTCAGAATATGTTCAGGGTCAATTTGTGGATTTCCATATTCATAAGCAAGATTGCTTGCTTCTGCAAGTGATTCCTGCGCTTTTTGTGTAAACTTATCTAATCTCATTTTTT
>FWPV01015740.1_pt1 | contig 10812 bp, 6 predicted proteins | sample 2228371 | NCBI WGS metagenome assembly FWPV01 (sample SAMEA103939776, study PRJEB20133) | metagenome | reverse complement strand
AATTAAAATTGGCGAACGATGCCGTCGAGTCAAGACTGAAGCCGGAGGGAAATTTGAGTGATCTGGAGGATAAATTAAAGATCTTGGGGGCGGCAGCACGTTATGACGCCTCCTGCTCCTCGAGCGGAGCATATCGTCCAACCCGCGGAGGGGGCGCGGGCTACCGACGGCTCCCGGGAATTTGTCACAGCTGGTCGGACGACGGGCGCTGCATTTCCCTGCTCAAAATCCTGTTTACCAACCGCTGCATATACGACTGCGCTTACTGCGCCAACCGATCGTCGCGGGATTTACCCAGAGAGTCTTTCACTCCCGATGAAGTGGCCGATCTCACCACCAACTTCTACCGGCGCAATTACGTGGAAGGTCTCTTTCTTAGCTCTTCCATATACAAGAACCCGGACCACACTATGGAGCAACTGGTCCTTACCGTCAAGAAACTGAGGGAGCAGCACAATTTCAAAGGTTATATTCACGTGAAAGCCATTCCCGGCTCCGATCATAGCCTGATTCATGAAGCTGGACGATACGCCGATCGGATAAGCGTTAATATCGAGCTTCCCACGGAGAAAAGCCTGCGCCTACTGGCTCCCCAGAAAAACAAGGAGACCATCCTCGGGCCCATGGGCAGGATTTATACCGATATAAAGGCCAACCGCGAAGAAAGAAAAAGGTTCCGGAAAGCGCCTGTATTTGTTCCCGCAGGCCAGACCACCCAGCTGATCGTAGGGGCCACCCCCGAGAACGATCTGCAAATAGTCAAGCTGGCGGAGGATCTATACGGAAGGTATCGCCTGAAAAGAGTTTATTATTCCGCCTTCGTTCCGGTCTCCCCCGACCCGCGCCTTCCCCAGCTCCCTGAACCTCCCCTACTTCGGGAGCACCGCCTATATCAAGCGGACTGGTTGCTCCGCATCTATGGTTTCACCTCCGGCGAGTTGCTGGAAGAATCCTCTCCATACCTGGACATGGATCTGGACCCCAAGTCCAGCTGGGCATTGCGCAACCTGCATCTCTTTCCCGTGGATATCAATTTCGCGGACTACGAGACTCTCCTAAGAGTACCCGGCATCGGGGTAAAGTCCGCGCGCAGGATCGTCCAAGCCAGGAGGTTTCATTCACTGGATTTCGATGATCTGCAGAAGATCGGGGTGGTGCTCAGGAGAGCCATACATTTCATCACCTGCAGCGGGAAATACTATTCGCGCTGCGGCATGGAGAGAGAGGTCATCCGGGAAAAGATCAAGCCTGCCTCCACTCCAGGACTCCGAGCGGGGTCAACGAGGGGACAGCTATCCCTGTTGGAGCATCTCCCTGCCGATGAATCTCCTGACAAAGCGCCTACCAGCGTCACCGGGGAGCTGTAAGGTTGGTATTCCGGTATCTTTATGACGGCAGTTTCGAAGGTTTTCTCTCCGTCCTCAATCATCTCGAAGTCACCGGGGAAGATCCTGAAGATATTCGCGCTGCCGAGAGAAGCGTACAGGAGTGTCTCTGGACGGAATCCATTCATATTCCGCACAACGCGTCCGACTCGGAAAGGATGAGGGCGCGCATTCGTGAGGCAATATCAACTAAAGCATTACGCCACATCTACTATGCCTTCCTCTCGGAGAAAGAGGGAGTGGAAATGGATATTTTACGGTATGTAAGATTAGGTTGGGAAATGGGAGAGAGATTGACCTCCCAAATAACCGACCATCGGGTGCAACGCGTCCACAGGCTGAGCGGCATGGTGAACAGGGAAAAGCATCGCCTGCTGGGGTTCATTCGTTTCCTCCTTCTTCCCACCGGCCTGCTTTATTCGGTGATCGCCCCCGATTTTAATCTACTTCCCCTGGTGGCTCCCTGCTTCACCAACCGTCTGCCACACCAGCAATGGATCATCCACGACCAAAGGAGGAAAAGCGTGGCCCTCTTCACCCAAGGCACACTACAGTTTCTTGAGGAGGAACTTCTTTCCCCGAACAGTCTTTTAACCGAGGATCTCTACCAGGAGCTGTGGAAAGTGTATTTCAAAAACATCTCCATCAGGGAAAGATTTAACCCGAGAGCGCAGCGCAGCCGCATGCCAAAAAAGCACTGGACAACGCTTCCGGAAAAAGAGCCTTAACCAGCGGAGGCGTTTCTTTTCTTCGAATGCCGGCTGATCTCGCCCCGCATGAACATTCTAACTCGAGGACGGCTCCGCCATTAAGTGGTGGAATTCCTTTGGAGCCTTGGAATCAGCTTTCCCTCTCGGCCTTTTCCGCTTTGGCCTTCTCCTGCTCCACCAGGTACCTGCGGAGCACCTTGCCCACCATGGTTTTGGGAAGTTCCTTGCGGAACTCTACCTCGGTGGGAACTTTGTACTTGGCCATCTTATCCCTGCAGAAATCGATGATCTCCTCGGGAGTGGCGCTTTCGCCTTCCTTCAGCACCACATAGGCTTTTACCGTCTCCCCCCTTACCGGATGAGGAATGCCTGCCACCGCAACCTCCTCCACCTTGGGATGGGTATAGATCACCTCTTCCACATCCCGGGGATAGATGTTGAAGCCCCCGGCGATGATCATATCCTTCTTTCTGTCCACCACGTAGAAGAATCCGTCCTCATCCATGTAGCCTATATCACCGGTTAGCAGCCATTCTCCCTTCAGCACCATCTCGGTTTCATTGGGCATATTCCAGTAACCCTTCATTACCTGGGGACCCTTGATGGCGATCTCGCCGATCTCTCCGATGGACAATTCTTTGTCGGGGTTTTCAATATCCACCACCTTCATTTCGGTGTTGGGGAGGGGCATCCCGATGGAACCCGCCTTACGTATGCCTTCCAGTGGATTGGCGCTGGCCACCGGGCTGGTCTCGGAAAGACCGTAACCCTCTACCAGTTTCCCCCCAGTGAGCTCCTCGAACTGCCTTTGTACCTCCACGGGCAAAGGAGCGGCGCCGCTCAAACAAGCCTTGATGGAACCCACGTCGTATTTCCCACTCTTTACGTCCGGGTGATTGATAATGGCGACATACATGGTGGGAACCCCAGGAAAAACTGTGGGCTTGTATTTATCGATGGCTTTTAAAACCATGTGCATATCCCTAGGGTTGGGAATGAGCAGCAGGGCGGCACCCAGATTAACTCCATTATTCATATCCACGGTCATGCCATAGGAATGGTAGAAAGGCAGAGTGCACAAAATAACCTCTCTTCCCTCCTGCGCATTGGTAAACCAGGCGCGACATTGCATAGAGTTAGCGACCAGGTTGTAATGGGTCAACATGGCCCCCTTGGAAACTCCGGTGGTTCCCCCGGTATATTGCAGGGTAGCCAGGTCGTTCTGAGGATCTATCTCCACTGCAGGTTTCTCCGGTGAAGCGGAAGCCATTATCTTCTTGAACTCCAGCATTCCCGAGCCCATCTCCACTTCCACGTGTTCCCCTTTTCTTTTAGCCATTAGGGGCTCCAGGATGTTGAGGGGAAATTTGAGATAGTCTTTCACGTGGGTCACGATTATATTCTTCACCCCCACCTTCTCGTTAGCTTGTTTAACCAGTGGCCAAAAGCGGTCAAGAATAATGAAAACCTGGGCGCCGGAATCCTTGAGCTGGTACTCTATCTCCCTGGCTGAATAGATGGGGTTAAACATAACCGCCACGGCTCCAAGCTTTAAAGTGCCATAGTAAGCTATCACCAACTGAGGAATATTGGGCAATTGAATGGCTACCGGATCGCCTTTCTTCACTCCTAGGTTCCGCAACGCGTTAGCGAAACGGTTGGTAAGCTCGTTCAACTTTTTGTAGTTTATCTTTTTCCCTAAGAAGATAATCGCCGTATTATCGGGGTACTTCTGCGCCGTTCTCTCCAGCATCTCCCCTAGGGAGATCACCGGGACATCCAAAGATTCGGGCACCCCTTCCGGATAATTCTTCAGCCACACCTTCTCCATCTTTCCCTCCTTTTCGCCCCACTTATACACTTTCAAAAATAGGTTAGCCTCGTAACCGTAAATGGGTGATCTGGTTAAGCATCGACTATTTCAATCCAACTCTGCCGGCTTTTCGCCAAAATTACTTTTTCAGGAATATCTTATTTAACAAGCGGTTATTCTCGCCGGTGGGCAAATTTATCGCAATCCAAACGTGCCAGCTAATCCCGGGTGGTAACAACCCAAAGTGTCTCTCTACTTGCTCAAAAGATGCTCCTCCACCTCCAATCCTAACTGTTTCAGAGCAAGGGTGAAATCATGAGGATTGGTAGCAGCTGCGATGGCGGTTTTAAAATCGATCAATCCGTAACGATAGAGATCGACTAGAGACTGGTCAAAAGTCTGCATCCCGTAAAAATCTCCCTCGGCGATTATCTCCCTCAGAACTATGGTGGGTTCCTCGTTGATCAAAGCCTCTGCCAGCCTTCCAGTCATCACCATCACTTCCGTAGCCGGCACACGACCACTACGATCCTTTAGGGGCAGTAATCTCTGGGAGACCACCCCTCTGAGCACACTGGCCAAGGTCAGCCTGATCTGTTTCTGCTGCAGAGGTGGGAAGAAATCGATAATGCGATTGACCGTCTCCGTGGTGTCGATGGTGTGGAAGGAACTCAACACCAGATGCCCGGTCATAGCCACGTTCATCGCCGCCATTACCGTCTCGGGGTCGCGCATCTCCCCTATTAGTATGACGTCCGGATCCTGGCGGGTAATGTATTTCAACGCTTCAGCGTAGTTCTCCGTGTCCGTCCCTATCTCCCTTTGGTGAACTATGCTCTTCTTGTCCATGTGCAGGACTTCGATAGGATCCTCGATAGTAATGATATTGACCTTCTTGTTGGTGTTGATATAATCGATCATCGCCGCCAGGGTGGTGGTTTTACCCGCACCTGCCGGCCCGGTAGCCAGGATAAGGCCACGTGCCTCCTCTGAAAGTCGCCTCAGTACCGGGGGTAGCCCCAATTCTTCGAAGCTGGGGATTGCGGTGGTGAGCACGCGTCTTATGGCCAAGCCCACGGTTCCTCTCTGCTTGAAGATATTGGCGCGAAACCTCCCCAACCCAGCGATACTGTAAGCGAAGTCTACCTCGTTTTTCTCCGCGAACTTTTTCGCCTGCTTTTCGTTCATCAATGCGTAGGCGAACTCAACCGTATCGGTGGGCGAGAGTCGGTTGAAATCTGTTTTTATCAACTCCCCGTCTACCCGGATAAAAGGAGGGCTTCCCGCTTTGAGGTGGAGATCGGAAGCCTGTTTTTCCACCACGTACTGGAGCAAAGACTGGATATCCATCATTCATCACCCTCTGAGACGTAAAAGTAAGCAACTTATATGATAACACATTATCACCGGGAAGTCTGAAGATGAAGGAGCCCTGGGAGGAGAGATCCTGCCGGATCCGTCCGAAAGACAGACGCTCCTCCTGCGGATAGGACAACCCTCCTTATTGCAACTAAAAATCCACATCCTTATAGATCGATCGGCTATTTGGCAAAAATCTAAATAGCGTTAGAAACTCCCGGACATTAAAACCTTCCGGATACGTGGAGGGGTATTGTATCAATCAGAACAGTGACAGCGTTATATTTATCCGGGGACGTCTTTAGGGCTGGATTTTGTTTCAACCAATCAGGGAAATTGAAAGCGACTTGCGTTTTGTCTCTCCGCGGGGATGTCTCTAAGGCGATATAAGAATAATTTTACAAATGTTATTGGGGTGCGCGCAGGAAAGACCGCTTCCACCTCCTATCCATTTGGGCATCGCCCGCCATTTCTATTTTTGATGATGCGTTTTGAAATCGGCAACGTTTCCAAGCATCCAGCGGTAAAATCACTCAGCGGCCTCATTCCCTCCTTCAAAGGATCCGAGATCATTGCTTACAATAAGTTAATATTTTTATTATTTTTATTATTTTTCATCTAAACCCAGCCGGTTTCGTTTCTCCACTTTGAAAGGCTCACTATCTGCCCGCCTTTTTACGCAAAAGCTTCAACCCAAGTATACGCAAAGCACATACTAGCTGTCTTTCACAGCCCCATCTCAATGGCGCCCTATATCATTCAAGCGTGAAAATCCCAGTAAGGCTCCAGGGCCCGCCGGGTGTCTTGGATTACGTTGGAAGCCTTTACCGATACCGGCTCAGGCGAAGGCAAGGATTCCTCGCGCACCCGTATGTCGCTATCCGCCATGGTCGCTATGGTATTGCATATAGAGAGGGCAACGGCGTTGAGGTTATAACCGCCCTCCAGAGAAGCGAGCAATTTCCCTCCGGCGAACTCGTCCGCCAGCTCCAGAAGTAAACTGGTCATCTTGGAATAGCTCTCCGAAGAGAGCTGCATGGAACAGAGCAGGTCCCCGAAGTGACCGTCGTAGCCCGCCGCGATCATTACCATCTGGGGCTGGTAAGCCCTAGCTACCGGGATGATAACCTCCTCAAAGGCTTTAAGATAGGCAGATTCTCCGGTTCTTGGAGGGAAGGGGAAATTGATGGTGTAGCCTTTCCCTTTCCCCCGCCCTATCTCATCGGTAAAACCGGTCCCGGGGTAATGGGGATACTGATGGAAAGAAGCGTATAAAACCGAATCATCTTCATAAAATATATCCTGAATGCCATTTCCATGGTGGGCATCCCAATCCAGGATGAAAATTTTTTCAACCCCATGGTTCTTACAAGCGTAGCGCGAAGCCACGGCCAGGTTGTTGAATAGGCAAAAACCCATGCCTCGATTCGCCGTGGCGTGATGCCCCGGTGGTCTGACCAGGCAAAAGGCGTTTTCGATCTCTCCCTTGAATATCGATTCCACCGCATCAATAGCGGCGCCAGCTGAATAGAGGGCGGCTTGGTAAGACTTGGGGGATACCGGGGTATCCATATCTAGGTAACCACCACCCCTTTCCGCCATCTCCCGAACTCTTTTTATATGTTCACTGGGATGCACCAGGCCAATTATATCCTCGTTCGTGGGAGTGGGTTCTACCATTTTCACCTGCGATTTCAGGCCAGATTCCTCCAGAAGGCTCAGAGTAACCTCCAACCTTTCTGCTCTTTCCGGGTGGCCATAACCGGTGTCGTGCTCCAGGTAAATGGGATGATAATAGACGGCGGTCTTCCTCATGATTTACCCCTTTCCAAGTCCCAACAACGCAAGGCCAAGCGATACATCAATTACGTTTATCACATTTGTTATTTGGCCTGTTGCCCCTTTTTTTAATGCTTACAACTCCCGCGTCTCCGCCCCTAATATAAGACGTCCTTTTTACCATACCCACCATAATTTAAGTGCAGGGCAATGTGATGGCAGTCAGACCTTGAGAGGGGCGCAAACCCTACCTTCTAGCCAGAGGACGGCAGGCGCAATAAAAATCTCTCCTTGCCGCCAGACTGGCGATACGCACTACGTCTCCGGTGCGAGGCGCGTGAATGAACTGCCCTCCCCCGATATACATGCCCACATGACCGGCCCCATGGAAGAATACCAGATCGCCTGGTTCCAAATCCTGATAGGCGACACGAGGTCCACAATTCACCTGAGCATAGGAGCTGTGGGGTATATAAATGCCGACTTGGGCGTAACAGTACATGGTTAAACCCGAACAGTCGAACATGTCCGGGCCCGCAGCGCCATACCTGTAGGGTTTGCCCAATTGGGCATAGGCCACCTTGACAACCGCAGGAGCGTTGGGATTGGGTGGCGGGGGGGTGTATGCTGGCGGTCGATACGCCGGCGGGCTATACGCCCTCCGCAGGCTGGCCAGTCTTTCCTCTTCTTGTCTGATAAGCTGGTTCAGCTCCGCTTCCACTCCGGCGGCCAACTGTTTGCGCCTGGCCAGCTCCGCCTCAATGGTCGCTTTTTGCCGAGCTAGCGACTCCAGGCTGGATTGGAGCTCAGCCTTCTTCGCCTCGAGTTCCCGCTTGACTGTCTCGACCTCGGCCCTGGCTTCGCTTACCGACCTGATGATCTCCACATCCTGCTCACCAATGCGCCTGATCATGCTCACGTTGCTGATGAGGTCGTCTATGGTCTTGCAGTCAGTGATAACCTCAATAACATCGGCACTGCCCTGCTTGTACATCTCCCGCAATCTTTCCCCGAGTATCCTCTGCCTCTCCCTGATGCGGGCGGTGAGCGTCGCCACCTTGGACTCGTAGGACTTGATGGCTGCCCTTGCCTGCTCGATCCTTAAATTGGTGAGATTATATTGCTCCACTATTGTTTCCAGTTTGGAATCGATGGCTTGAACCTCGTTCTTTATCTGTTCCAGCTTTTGTCTTTTCTCTTGGATGGTATCGGAGGAAACGGTAATGGTGAAGGAGAGCAGGAGGGCGGAGGCCAGCATTGCCACCGCGGAAACCTTCATCAGTATCTTTCTCCGTTTTATCACGTATACCAAACCTCCCAACATCTACATTCTTTCACTATGTCAAATATTTCCTCTATACTGTTTTCCTCTTTTTTCCTAATTTACCTTCTTTGTCCAATAATTCGATATGGCATATGATACCATAATTCATCGATTTTCCCAAATTAAACAGCTCCCCGTCACGGGGAAAACCGCTAATTTCCTGCACAAACAATGCCTTTCTCGCCGAATAAGAAAAACTTGACAAGGGCTGAACTGGAGGCTGAAAACATCTTTGAGGATATCTCTGCGGATCTTCAGGCTTCTCCCACATCGAAGGGCAAAACTAGGGTTGCCTCGTTCCCCTCCCGGTTGAAGAAAATCCTCTCCGCGTAGTATCGTACTATCTTCAGACCTCTTCCCCGCACGGAGAGGAGATCATCCTCCTCCATAGGCCTGTTTAGAACCTCCTGGTGATCGAATCCAGGGCCTTCATCCCTCACCTTTATATATGCCTTGTTTCCTTCCGCTTTCAGGGTAATATAGATATTCTTTGATGGATCGGCTTTATTCCCATGCTCCATGGCATTGTGAATCAGCTCTTCCAGGCACAACCTCAAAATCAAGGTGTCCTTTACCGGGTCCTTGATGCCATTGAGTTCTTCCAGGGTTTGCAAGACGTTATCTATTACCGACCTGATCTCTTTGATGTCCGTGGTTATGGTCATGGTCAGATCGTATTCCTCCTCCAGCTCCATCACTAGCACCGCTATGTCATCGGGTTGGGGTGCGTCTCCGGTAAATATCATTACCTCGTCGATGAGATAATCGAGGAAGGTTTCGATATCGCGATCTCGATGTTCCTGAACAAAGTCGAGGAACCTATTGCGACCGTAAAGCTCCCCCTTGGCATTGAGGGCTCCAGTGAGACCATCGGTATAAAGAATTAGCCGGTCGCCCTTCTTCAATGAGACTGTTTTTTCTTCGTATTCCCCCTCCTCTTTGAGCCCCAATGGATAACCCTCGGCATCGAGAAACTGTATCTCGCCGCCTCCGCTGGGAACCATCAGGGGGGAATCGTGACCCCCTTTGGAATAGGTAAAGGTACGGGTAGTGCCATCGAAAAACCCGTAAAAAAGGGTAGCGAAGTTGTACTGGGTCTCATGAAAACATCTCCGAAAAGTGGCGTTGGCCTCCCTGAGGATAATTTTGGGGGAGGCGTGGTGTTTTCCCAGCTCATAAAGGGAGGTGGTGAGCACCGCCATGATGAGAGCGGCGGGAAGCCCCTTGTTTGCAACGTCACCGATGACAATACCGAACTTGTTGGGACAGAAATCCGAGAGCAGGCGCTCGCATTGATCCTGGGTTTTGGGCGAGCAGTAGAAGCAGAAGCTGGAGTCTTTGGCCAGCGGGATGATGCTGTAGAAATCCCCACCCACGGCCGACGCGGGTATCAGCCGGGCAATCACTCTCACAGCGGCGCAAGGAACATACTTTGCCACTATGGATTTCTGGATACGGCTGGCCATGCTCAACTCTTTATCGATCTCCTCCTTCCTTTTCAAGAGGTTATCGAAGAGAAGCGAGTTCTCAATGGCGATAGCCGCGAAATCCCCAAAAGCGGTGAGGTATCTCAGATCCTCCTGGTCAAACCTGTCTTCGTCGAAGGTAGAGACGTTGAGCACGCCAATCAGTCGGTCATCGACGGTCAAGGGGATGGCCATGGCGCTGCGGATGTTGGGATTTATTCCCTGAAAGCGGGGGTCAGAGATGGCATCGTGCAGGATCAAAGGTTCCCTGTGCGCAGCTACCCAGCCAGAGATGCCCTCCCCTATCCTCATCTTGCGCTTGCTGAACTCCCCATCCATGCCTAGGGCTGCCACCACTTCCAGCTCCTCCCCACTTTCGTCTACCAGCAGGATGGAACCGCGGTCTGCATTGAGCAGTTTCATGGCCAGCTCCACCACCCGCTCCAACCGGGTAGGCAAGTCCAGATGGGGGGAGAGCAAGTGGCCAACCTGATAGAAAGTTCCTACCTGCCGCTTGCGCCGCCCAAATTCTTTCTCCGTAACCCTAGAATCCTTTTCCATGCCGATCCAATCTCATTGGAATCCTTGCCACCTGGTGGGTAACATAACCTTTGAAACTTCCAGGACAATGCTGCTCTAAGCTAAGGGGTTTACTTTACTTGATGAAACTTTCTACCGCCGCCTCTTCCGATTCGAAGAGGTCGATAATCTTGGTGAATCTCACCACATCCAGCAGTTCTCTGATCGTATCGGTGGCGTTCAGTATCTTTAGCGCTCCCTTGTTCTGTTGAGCAGTCTTGAAGGTGTCCGCGATAATGCTCAAGCCAGCGGTGTTAATATAAGTCATTTTCTCCAGGTTGAGGACCACATTATAGCATCCATCCTCCAGGACCTTGTTGATGGTCTTCTGGAAGGTATCAACCGTTTCGGAGTCCACCACCCCCACGATATCAACTATCGTCACTTCCTGGTTTGG
>FWPV01015737.1_pt1 | contig 10812 bp, 10 predicted proteins | sample 2228371 | NCBI WGS metagenome assembly FWPV01 (sample SAMEA103939776, study PRJEB20133) | metagenome | reverse complement strand
CTAAATATTTATTCACAATAATTTCAATTTATTTAATTTTGTTACTTGCAACATTTATCTTCTTAAATGCCCAGGAAAAATCAACCCCCACGAATACACTAAAAACTGCTGAAGAAAATACAGCAACAAAAATTCCATCTCTTGAAGATAATATAATCCCATACAAAGAAATTGAAATGCCTTCCATCAGTGTATGGAAAATAGTTGGAAGCACTATCGTAGTAATTTTCCTTATAATTGGCTTTGGATATTTGTTTAGATTTTTAATCTCAAAAAGTGGAAATTTATATTATGTAAGCAAAAAAATGCAGATTGTAGACAGACTTCCTCTTTCTCCTTCAAGGCAAATTCTGTTAATTTCCATTGGCAAGAAATATCTTGTCCTTTCCGCAACTGAAAAAGGAATAAATTTTTTAACTGAATTGCCTATTGAAGAAAATGAAACAGAACGCGAAGCAGGAAATATAGAAGAAAAAATAGAAATTACACAGGTCAATAACACCGAAGATAATAGTTCATTTAAAGATATTTTAAAAAAATTTACCAGCAGATTCCAAAAAATAGATAAGATAATTAAATAATAATACCTGAACATTATCATAAGTGTGTATAAAACGCAAAAAAAAGCTTTATGTAAATTCCTTAAAAATAATGAGAAAAAATTTTAAATATTTGTTTTTTGTTTTTTTTCTATTTGGGGTAACAGGAAAAATTTATTCACAAAACATTCCTATTCCCAGATTAAACATTGGCGTTACTCCTGCTGAAAGTCCTTCTGAAGTTGCACTGTCTTTACAAATTTTATTTCTACTTACAATCTTAACATTAGCTCCTTCCCTCTTAATAATGCTAACATCATTTACAAGAATTATTATTGTATTATCAATTACCAGAAATGCTCTTGGGACGCAACAAATGCCACCAAATCAAGTATTAGTGGGTTTAGCTTTATTTTTAACATTCTTTATAATGGCACCTGTGGGTAAGGATATTTATACTAACGCTCTTAAACCATATTTAGAGCAAAAAATTCAGCATATTGAAGCTTTAAAAAAAGCTGAAATTCCCATAAGAGAATTTATGTTCAAACAAACAAGAAAAAATGATCTGGCTTTATTTATAAGATTAGCAAAATTAAAAAGGCCTCATAACAAAAACGATGTTCCTACTTATGTTCTAATTCCTTCCTTTATAATTAGTGAATTGAAATCAGCATTTGAAATGGGCTTCGTCATATACATTCCATTCCTTGTTGTGGACATGGTTATTTCCTCTGTTTTGATGTCAATGGGAATGCTTATGCTTCCCCCTATTATGATTTCTTTGCCTTTTAAAATCCTTATATTCGTTATGGTGGATGGATGGAGATTGATTGTTAATTCACTTGTCCTTAGTTTTAAATAAATTATTATTTAAACTCGGAAGGTCTTGAATGGGTGAAGTTAAAATAATACATCAACGCATCACATATTCTTTTAGAGCTATTCCCATCTCCATAAGGGTTTAAAGTATTTGACATTTTATTATAAAATGAAGAATCAGTTAAAAGATAATTTGCATATTTAACAATCACTTCTTCATCAGTGCCAACTAATTTTGCAGCATTTGTCTTTATAACTTCCGGTCTTTCTGTCTTCTCCCTAACAACAAGAACAGGCTTTTTTAAAGTAGGTGCTTCTTCTTGAATACCACCTGAATCAGTAATAATAAAATGACAAGCATCCATTAGGTGAACAAATGAAATATAATCAACTGGCTCAACAAGAAAAATATTTTCTTTCGAACTTAAAAACTTTACATTATTTCTTATAACCGGATTTTTGTGAACTGTAAAAACAAAAGAAACATCATTATAAGTTTCAGAAATATCCTTTATTGCATTGCAAATGTTAATTATTCCTTTCTCCCAGCTTTCCCTTCTATGAACTTCCACTAAAATAAATTTTTTGCACTGATTTTTTATTTTGTTTAGCGATATTTTTTCTTTTGAAAATACATAACTTAAGCTTACATCTTTTAACGAAATCTTTTTAATCATATTTACTGCATCTATAATAGTATTTCCCGTCACAAAAATATTATTCTTATTTACATTCTCAGAAATTAAATTTTTTTGGGCATCTTCTGTAGGAGGAAAATATATATCACAAAAACAATCTATCATTTTTCTGTTTATTTCTTCAGGATGGGGATTATATTTATCGTAACTTCTCAAACCTGCTTCAATGTGAGCAACAGGAATTTTTCGATGATATGCTCCTAATGCACCTGAAAATGCAGTAGAAGTATCTCCTTGAACCATAACAAGCGAAGGACAAACTAAATCATAAACTTTATCAAGACCTTTGAGGCTCCTTTCAACAATTTGCGAAATAGTTTGTTTTGAACTCATTATATTCAGGGAAAAATCTGGCTTAATTTTAAAAACCTTAAACATCTGCTCAGCCATCTCCTTATGCTGACCAGTGTTTATAAGAATTGGAATAAAATAATTTTTGTAATTACTTTTTAAATAATTATAAACAGGGAAAACTTTTATTATTTCAGGCCTCGTGCCAACAATAAATGCAATTTTCTTTTTTTTCATTTCTTAAAATATTTTGAAAAAAGCAATCCTGTAAATGAGGCTGCCTTTATCTTCCAGATTGGTTCGTTTATTAATAATGTAGCAACCGCAAGCGGAGGCTCAATTTCTAATAATGCACCTAAAAACCATGTATAATAACCATCAGGATTCTTACCGCTAAGAGAACCAGTTTTGCCAACAATCTTAAAATTTCTAACTATAAAATTCCCTCTATGGTCATAAAAACCTTTGTATGCAGTCCCACCTACCTTATTTACAGTGCCATCCATCATCTCTAATACTTCTCTTGAAACAGTTTTTTCCGTAGGTCTAAAAAGTGGATAGGAATTCTGGATAAATATTTCTTTCCCATCCTTATTTACTACATTTTTTACTATGTACGGCTTCATTATAACACCATCATTAACAAATGCTGACATTATTAATGAAGCATGTATTGGACTAATTTTTATTAAGTCCCCAAAACCACTACCCACCAAACCTAATGAAAAATCTTTTGTATCATCTATATTTGCTTTACTATCTTCTAACTTTAAATCAAAAGGTATACTCCTGTTAAAACCAAAATCAAATAACTCACTCTTGAATTTAGCTTTTCCAATTAAATTTGTAACTTTCTCAAATACACAATTGTTTGATGTTGCTATAGCCCAAGAAATACTCACATTATTTCTGTTACAGTAAAATTTTGAAGTAGGCAAAATTATCCCTTCTTCTAATGCCTTCGTTACAACTATCAACTTAACTAAAGAAGCTACAACATAATTCGCTTTTAAATTAAATTCATTGAATATATCTCGATAATCTGTTTTATAGTGCTTCGAATAATGCACTAATGCTCTTATTCTCCCACTTTTTGGCTCAATTACTACTAATGAACCATAAGGAATTCTGAATGCAGCAAATAAATCATAAGCCATTTTTTGTAATTTTGCATCTATTGTAAAATTAACAGTAACATCTTCATCTCGTAAAAAGAAAGTGTTTTTAGAAGTTTTAATATCATTAAAATTGTATCTGGTTAAATCTGGAAGCTTGAATTTATTATACTTTGCTAAACCTTTTAACCTCGTAAAAACAAACAGAAAAATTAATAATAAAATTATTACTTGGCTAAATTTTATATTACTTTTTTTCTTCGTTTGCCTCATATTTTAAAAATTTACCGCATAATAATATACCACACTCTTTGTATCCAACCAATTTATACAAATAATTATTATCTAATCTTTTAAAAAGGTATATAATTTTAAACCTAATGCAGTTCTGAAGAAAAATGAAACATTTATTCAGTATAATTTTAATTTTAATATCAGTAATTATTCTTTTTTCTTTTATTGCAAATTACGACTATCTAAATGGCTATGCTCTGCTATTTACAGGTAATTATATAAAATCCTATGCCTATTTCTCACAATTATTAAAAGAAGAACCTAATGATATTGCAAGTTGCTTGCTTTGTGGAGACAGCATGGTTAAAATGGGAGAATTAGAAAGAGCCCTTGATATTTTTAAATATTGCAATACATTTGACATAAAAGTCCCCTTTATTGGATTTAAAATAAAGCCTATTACTGAAATTCTTTCAAAATACAACAAAATACTTCTTGACCTTAAACTTTCATTACCAACCCCACTTAGTGAAGGGTTAATAATTAATGGAAACGAAAAAAAACTGGAAGAAATAAGAACATTTATAAAAAATTATGGAAAAACTAACCAAGCAAAATTAAGTGGAATTATCGAAGCCTTTTTATTTATAAATAATGGTAATTTTGAAGAGGCTGAAAAATCACTTCTTTATTTAAAGGACAATGAACCACTAAAGGAATTAAAAGAATATCTTTTAGCTCTAACTTATTTTAAAAGCAAAAACAATAATAAGTTTTTAAATAAAACAATGGAATTCATTAAAAAAGAAAAAGATAGTATTTTAACTCCCTATTTTTATCTGTTGTTAGCAGAACATTATCATAAAGAAAAATTAATCGAAAGTGCAATTAGCGCTTTATTAAATTCTATAAATAATAAATTCTATCCACTTGAAATAATAAATTTAATAGTAAAAAAAGCTTTATTACTTATAAATGAATTACCTTCAAATAAAATTAAATATTACAGTGATTTAATAAAAATTTTACAAACAAATAGAATCCCTCTAAATCAAAATACCAAAGAACTTTTGATAAATGATAAACTAATTAACACTATTCAAATTGATAGTTTAATAAATATCGCTGTCTACCTTTATGACTCTAATTCTTGTGACATTTTAGAAAAAATTCTAAAAAGAGGAGAAGATGAAAATGTCATAGAAATAAAACTTATTAAAGCCAAGTGTCTATATAAAAACAAAAATTACAACCTTGCAATCTCCGAAGTAGAAAAAATTCTCAAAAACAATAAAAACAAAAACATTGAAAACGAAGCAAAATTAATTGCTATTAAAAGTTACATTAAAATAAAAGATTATGAAAAGGCTAATTTTATTCTAAACGATAATGATTTTAACGAAGATATTATATGTGATTTATCCTCATTGAAAATATATCTTTTATCTCTAATGGGCTCGGAACCGTATGAATTTATAGAAAAAATACTCTATAAATATCCTCAAAAGTCATGCTTGCAAGATTTATACACTCAACTAGGGAGCTATTACTATTCAAAAAATGATTTCATGAGTGCCGATAAATGGTATGAAAAACACATCGAACTTATAAGTTCAAATCATGTTGAAAAAACTTTTAACTCCCCATCATCTTTTTTTTGGAAGTGGAAAATTACAAAAGATAATAAATACCTTTACTATATCATTAATTCTTACCCCTATTCATACTATGCTTATATAGCTTCAAAAACACTCAATAAAGAAGTCTTTAAAAGTAGCATATTCCAATTGCCATTATGTTTTTTAGTGCCAGACAAAAATATAATAACTGCAGAAAATTATGAAAGATTGGGATTACTTGAACTTTCTGAAAGAGAATTCAGAAAATATATCGAAAAATTTTCTTTAGATGAAATAGCAGTTGATGGATTAGCAAGAGTATTATATAAAAAAGGAAAAATCCTTGAAGCAACAAAAACATTAGAAGAATTATGTATAAAAAAGCCACTTTTTTTCAAAAAAGTGATAAAAAGTAGAGGAAGAGAAATACTATTTCCACAATTGTATAAGAATGAAATAGAAGAAAATGCCAAAACTTATGAAATCGATAAAAATTTAATTTTTTCAATCATAAGGCAAGAAAGCAGATTTACACAAAATATCACTTCTCCATCAGGGGCAATTGGTTTAATGCAAATAATGCCATCTACAGGTAAATGGATAAGTGAAAAGATAGGCGATAAAAATTTTAATGAATTAGAATTGTATGAACCTTCAAAAAATATATTATATGGAACTTGGTACTTAAAATATCTAAAAGACAAATATAAGAAACCATATTTGATAGCTTCAGCATATAACGGAGGACCTACGAATACTGATAAATGGCTAAATAATTTTAAAGGAAATGATGTTGATTTATTCATTGAACTTATTGAAAAGGATGAAACCCGTGATTATGTAAAAAAAGTTTTATTTAATTACTGGATTTATAATACAATCGAAAAATCCGAAACTGAAAGTGTTTTTTAAAAAACTGTTTAAACTTCCTTGCTGATGCTTTCTTTAGAAGAATTTAATGATATATTATGTGATTTTTGCAAAAACGAAACAATAATATATGTATGTCCTTTATGTGAAACTAAAATTTGTTTTTTGTGTTTTAATAAACATTTTGTTGAACTATTTGATAGGGCAATCAAATGTAAAAACTGTGGTGGAATCGATAAACTAAGAATAGGCTTTGTTAATGAAGAAAAAAAATTATAACAATTGAGTATGGGAAAAATTAAAGTACTTACTGAAGATATAATATCAAAAATATGTGCGGGTGAGATAGTAGAAAATCCTGCGTCGGTTGTAAAAGAATTGCTTGAAAACTCAATAGATGCAAATTCTAATAAAATTTCAATTTCTACCTTAGAAGGTGGAAAAAAATTAATTTCAATATCCGATAATGGATGTGGAATGGATGAGGAAGATATTCAACTTTGTGTTGAAAGATTTACAACTTCAAAACTTGAAGACGCTAATTCTATCTACTCTATCTTAACATTGGGGTTTCGTGGCGAGGCTTTAAGCAGTATTGCCTCCATTTCTAAAATGTCAATAACTTCGAGAACTTTAGATATGCCACTTGCAGCTTGCTTGAAGATTGAGGGGGGGAAAAAATCAAAAATTAGCTATGTTTCTCGTGAACCTGGAACAACTATCGATGTTGAATATCTTTTCTTCAATACACCAGCAAGACAAAAGTTCTTAAAATCACCAATTTCCGAATTTCGTAGAATTTATGATATAGTAGAAAAATATGTTTTGTTTTATAAAACTGTTTCTTTTTCTTTCTATAACGAAGAAAAATGCATTATTAAATGTCAATCTACAAATGATTCATTAGAAAGAATTAACGATATTTATGGAGAAGAAATAAGTAAACACCTTTTGCCTGTAGAATTCTCTCATAGAAGATTTGTTCTTAACGGTTTCGTATCTGCTCCAAATAAAACATTTTCTGATAGAAGATATCAAATGTTTTTTGTAAATGGTAGATATGTCAGAAATAACACCTTATTTCATGCGTTAGAGCTGGAATGTAAAAATTATCTCCCATCTAATCAGTTTCCCTTTGCATTCTTAATGCTAAATATCGACCCAACCGAAATTGATATAAATGTTCATCCAACAAAAAAAGAAATAAAGTTCCGGAATGACAATGAAATTTATCAATATTTAAGAGTTGCAGTTAGAGAAGCATTTGAAGGAAATAAACTTAAAATTATCAACGAAAGCCAACATATTTTTAAAAAAGAAACTGAAATTCTGCATCAACAAAAATCACAAAATGAACCTATTAAATTTAGTAAAGAGTCTCATACTATTAGCCAGCAAAGCCAATTAATTCCTTTTAACAAAAGTGTAAATTATAAAATTCTGGGTCAATCTCTAAATACTTACTTAATTGTAGAATTAAACAACGAAATACTTATCATAGACCAGCATGCTGCTTCTGAAAGAATTATCTTTAACGAATTAAAAAATAATGGAGATTTGAAAAGAATATCTCAAAAAACTCTTTTCTACGAGCCTGTAGAACTTCCTTTAAAAGAGTTTGAGATTCTCATCGAAAAAAAACAACTTCTTTATTCCTGTGGGATAGAAATTCAAGAATTTGGTGGAAGGTCAATTATAATAAAAGCCCTACCCTACTCTGTAAAAAACATCGACCCCCTAACTTTTTTAATTGAACTTGCAAATGAAATTAAAGATTTAGAAAAAGAAAGTAGAGAAAAAGTCTGGAAAGTAGTAGCATGTCATTTTTCTATACGTGCTGGTGATAAATTGGAATACCCAGAAATTAAATTTCTAATAGATAAATTGTTTTCTCAAACATATTATCTCACCTGCCCACATGGACGACCTATTTACACTAAATTTTCGATTGAAGACTTAGAAAAATTATTTAAAAGAACATGAACACAAATTTCCTAAGGCACAATTACTTAAATTTAATAATATTCTTTCTCCCCATTATTTTTTTTACTAACTGTGCAAGAGTAGCTCATCAACAGCAGATAAGTAGAAAAAATATTACTTTAATGACTTTAGATGTTGAATTAAAAGAAAACATAAGCAATGAAATTTTTTACTATATTGTCTTTGGAAAATGTTTAAGGTATGTTTGTAGTTATTATCCTCAAGCAGAATTTCAAGGCACTAAAAAAGGGGAAGGCTGGGATTTTTATTTAATGTATAATTCTGGAAATACATATTATTGGCAGAAAGAAGGAAATAATATAAATTTAAGACCTACTCAAATAAAAGTTGGAGAAAAATTTTTAATTTCACAAAAAATAATTGATTATAAAAAACTTCACTTCGAAATAATAATTTATATGGACCCCGTAGACTTAAATATGGTAATAGATAACGAATTAACAGAAGAAGGTAGAGTTAGTTTAAACATTATAACCAGCTCTAAGAGAATAGAAGAAACTACAGACATGGATGACAATCCTGTAAAAGATTGCTTTTATCAAAAGAATCAAGATGTTGAATTAAAAAGTGGAACTAACTTATATGGATATGATTACAATACACAATTAAATGTTAATCCGTTATATGCAGACATTAAAAATTGGCAATTAAGTATAACCCAAACGGAGGTAAATTATTGAAGAAAAAGGGGAAAGTATTACTAATTAATCCACCAGTTAGAACACAAGATGTTGCCAGAAATATCCCCCATGGCATTGCTATTTTAGCAAGTGTAATAAGAAATAATAACTGGGAAGTTAAAATTGTAGATATGAATGCAAGAAGAGACCTTTATGAGAAAAAAGAACAAGTTTTAAAAAACCTAATAATAAATGAGAACTTTAATATTATTGGAATTGGCGGAATCGTTACAATTTACAAACCACTTAAGGAATTATCTTTTTTAATAAAAAACATTAATAATAATGGAATACGGTGATGTCAGCAATTCTTCTTTATATAACATTTGTCTTATTGTTTACAACAGGTATTATTGCGCTTTTGTTTAAACGCAATCTTATAAAAATTGTGCTGGCGTTTAATATTCTGGATTCAGGAATCAACCTCTTTTTTATATCGTTGGGATATCGCGAAAATGCGACTGCACCCATTTTTACATTAGCACCACTGGATTCAGTTATCACTATGGTGCTGCCTACGCCTCAGGCATTAATATTAACAAATATCGTTATAGGGTTTGCTACGACAGCACTTATGCTGGGGGTGGCTGTTTTAACGTACCGCAACAACAATACACTTGATACACGTAAATTGCGAGGGGTGGAAGAGTATGATTAAACATGTGCCGGTACTGGTAGTTGCTGTTCCACTTCTTGTTGCATTTATGATTCCTATGATAGGCATGCTAAGCAGTAAACTACGTACCGTTCTTGCTGCCTTAGCTCTTGTTGGTATTACTACCATGGCATATTGTATTGCAGGGGATGTTCTGATTGGTGACAAAACACTTTTGTATATGGTAGGGGCATCTAATCCTGAGTCATTTGTTATGGAAGGGTTAACGTTCCCTATACGTATTGGATTAAAGATAGATTCATTTTCGCTCTTTTTTATTATTATGGCTACAACGCTCTCATTGATTTTTTATGTGTTTTCAATTCAGTATATAGAGGAAAATGAAAGAAAAAACTATTTTACGGTATTATTTGTCTGTATGGTTGCCGGTATGATGGGATTGCTTGTTGCCGGAGACCTTTTTACCTTCTTTGTTTTTTTTTAAATTTTTTCGATATCATCTGCAGCTCTTGTTGCATTTAGAACTGAACGCAAACACCCACCTTATGCAGGGTATAAGTATATGTTTGTAAGTGCCATTGCAACAAGTTTCTTCCTCCTTGGCATCGCTTTCTTATATGCACAGTATGGTTCATTCAATATTGACTATCTCAAAGAAGCTATCAGAGGAACGCTATTAGATAAAATTGCAATTGTATTGCTTATTATCCCACTTGCCATGAAATCGGGTGTTGTGCCCATGCACATGTGGATACCTGATACCTACTCAGAAGCTCCGGCACCTATAAGCTCAATGGTTAAATTGGGAAGTTTAATTTGTTTATATGGGTTATTCCGATTATCGTTTAGCTTTGGCTTAAGCCATGCATATGTGTGGCATCCCTTAGGGATACTGTTTATTGTGTTTGGGTTACTCTCGATGTTTGTTGGTGTTACACAGGCTTTGGTACAGAAGGATGTTAAGCGGTTAATGGCTTTCCATGCAGTTTCACAGGTTGGGTATATGTTGTTGGGATTTGGTGTTGGTCTTTCGGTTATAAAATCAGGTGATGCGTCGTTTGTGCTTTTTGGCAAGGTAGCAATGATTGGGGGTTTGCTCCATGTTGTAAATAATGCGCTGTATAAGGGGCTTTTGTTCCTGATATCGGGGATATTGGTCAGGAATTTTAAAACACGCGATTTGAATGCAATGCATGGGCTGGCTCATACTGATAAATTTACCACTCTTGCATTCATGATTGCTGCACTGGCTATATCGGGCATTCCTCCATTTAATGGATTTATATCAAAATTAATTATATATGAATCTGTTTTCCAGTATAGT
>FWPV01015735.1_pt1 | contig 10813 bp, 8 predicted proteins | sample 2228371 | NCBI WGS metagenome assembly FWPV01 (sample SAMEA103939776, study PRJEB20133) | metagenome | reverse complement strand
CAAACAATTATGCAGAGATATATCCAGGTGGTGATGCAAATCCTGAAAATAGGCCAAAGTTAAAGATATGGTATTATACGATTGAATAAAGATGTTCGGTAAAGATGTTCTCTAATGATGTTCTCTAAAAATATTCGGTAGGGATGTTTGAAAAGAGTTCAGAAATACAGTAATTAGTAATTATTTTTATAATTAAAAATTCCAACCATAAACTCAATGTGGTTTATGGTTGATTAAAGGAGGTAGGCTCGTGAAAAGAGGGGTCCTTTTGTTTTTTGTAGTATTTTTAGTTTTAAGTTTTATGTTATTTTCTGTAATTTCATGTAAAAAGGGGTCAGGCATATTAGGTCCTGGTTATGTAAAGCCAACACCCACTGCCACATTTACGCCTGATGTAAATTACAGTGTATTAATTCATCAAGAAGGAACTCCTGTTACTGGAGTAAAACTGGATATGGTGTCAGATACAAATACGACATTAACAAGTACAACAGATAGTAACGGAATTGGTAGTTTTAAAATAAATAAACATGGAAAATGGAGTTTACTTGTAAATACATTTGATGATTATAAAAGTCAGGTATTTATAGTAGAACCACTTACAAATACTTTTTATGCAATTGACTATGGCATACCAAAACTTGAATTAAACCTTGTAAGCGGCAGCGAAGATATACCAGTCAGACCAAGTTCAATAACATATACTGTAAAATACCATACAAAGTTTGAAAGAATTAAAACTATAAAATTTGATATTCCTGCTGGAATTAATAAAAACATATTTCCATCTCAAACCGTATCCAAAGATGGCGATGAAATCACAATCCGCATAGATATTCCAAAAAGTTTTGAAAATTATCAGGGCACAGGAGCAAATCAATATTGTAATATATATGCCTATACTCAGGGAACGGCATCTATTCAAAAAACAACAATTTCAAATATAAGAACATTGAGAAAAAACTGGATATTTAATGTAACTGCGGATTATTATTTTATGACCTTGTTTGCTTTTGATAAAGATAATGGTAATACCTGTTATTATGCTGGAATAAAAAATGTTAATGTTTCAAATTCTACTAATCTTTTTTTGCAAGGGCAATTAAAAATAGAGATAAAAGAATTTACAACATATAGTTCAGCCAATAATACAACAGTATATTCAGGGCTTTCAGATAGATGTATGCCGGATTTTACATTATATACCTGCTGTAGTAATTTTAATTATGGATGTTTTAATGTTTTAGCAAAAATAAAGACCAACCATGATGAGTTTCATGCATGGAGAGATAATATGGGCGCCAATGGTTATCTAAAAGTAAGATTTTATGATGACCTATATTTTGATGTTACAAGGACCTTTTCTACCAATAATGGCTGGAGCTGGGTATATTATCATTGGTGTTGTACCAGAGATCAAATTACAAGGGCAAGCTGCACATGTAAGAATGACGTATCAGAAAGCTGTAGTTTTTGGGATAGATTTAGATGCGCAGATATAACAAGATACAGATATCAAAGGATTAATATTACTAAATAAATTTACAGGAGGGAAAAATGAAAAAAGTTTATCTTTTAACATTGTTTTTGTTTTTGATTTTCATTACCAGTTGTAGCAAACAGGATAATCCTGTGACACCGGAAGATAATACCCCGCACAGATTTCTAACGCAATGGGGTAGTCTTGGCATAGATGATGATGAGTTTTATGCTCCTACAAGAATTGCTATAGATAAAGATGATTATGTATATGTAGTGGATACAAAAAATTATAGAATAATTAAATTTGATTCATCCGGCAAATATATAAAACATTGGGGTTGTTATGGTGAAAATGATGGTCAGTTTAAACAGCCATATGGAATAGCTGTTGATAGTGATGATAATATTTATGTTACTGATAATTGGGGAGCAAATGTTCAGAAATTTAATTCAAATGGAAATTTTATAAAAAAATGGGGCGATTATGGCAGCGATGATGGTCAATTTTCAAATCCAAGAGGTATTGCTATTGATAGTAATAATAATGTGTATGTTGTAGATACTTATAATAACAGAATACAAAAGTTCACTTCAGATGGTTCTTTTATAAGCAAATGGGGAAATCAAGGAACAAACAATGGCGAGTTTAATGAACCAGAAGGAATTGCAATAGATAAATATGATAATGTTTATGTTTCAGATGCAGGCAATCATTGCATACAAAAATTTAATTCAAATGGAAATTTTATAAAAAAATGGGGCGATCTCGGGGTTGATGATGGAGAATTCTATTCACCCAATGGTATAGTGGCATATAAAGATTATATTTTTGTAGTAGATAAAGGAAATCAAAGAATAGAAAAATTTACATTAAATGGTAATTTTGTATATAAGTGGGGTAAATTAGGAATTATATTTAATTTAGTAGGCCAAGGAACATTTTATACCCCTGAATATATTGCAGCTGATTCAAAAGGCAATATATATGTAACTGATTCATATATCAATTGTGTTCAAAAGTTTGCACCATAAAGTTTATTGAAAACTATGGAGGAAAAGATGAAAAAGATATCTTTTATATTTATTCTTTTTAGTTTTTTTATATTTATCCTATCTTGCGGCAAACAGGAGACACCGGTAGAACCAAAAATAGATAAATCACCACATCCATTTTTAACAAAATGGGGAACTATGGGGAATGACTATGATGAATTTTTGTATCCTTCCGGAATAACTGTTGATTATGATAATTATATTTATGTAGTTGATAGTAAAAATCATAAAATTAAAAAATTTACATCAGATGGAAATTTCGTTACAGAAATTGGTGGTTATGGAACTGGTGATTGTGAATTTGATACTCCTTATGGAATTGCAATAAAGGATGATTTTATGTTTATAACTGATTCTTATAATCATAGAATTCAAAAAATAAAACTGGATGGAACTTTTATAAAAACATGGGGAGGACATGGCGGGGGAATAATCGATGAATTATATTATCCTAAAGGGATTGCTATAGATTCTAATAATTTTATTTATGTTGTTAATGAAGATTCAGTAATTAAAAAATTCGACTTTGATGGCAATTATATAAAAGAATGGGGTAGTGAAGGTTCAGCAGATGGACAATTAAAAAAGCCAGAAGGTATTGCTATTGACAGAGAAGATAATATTTATGTTGTTGATACATACAATCATAGAATCCAGAAATTTGATTCCGAAGGAAATTTTATTAGTAAATTTGGAAGTCTGGGAGTAGATAATAGCGAGTTTTATTATCCTGTTTCAATTGCTCTTGACACTAATAATAATATCTATATATTAGAAAGTAATAATAATAGAATACAGAAATTTACTTCATATTTTGAATTTATTTATAAATGGGGAAAAATAGGATTAAATAATGGTGAATTTATTTACCCGACAGGGATAGCAATAGATAAAAATAACGATATATTTATTACTGATACATACAATCATCGTGTACAAAAATTTGGTAGATAAATAAAAAAAACAATTGACAAAAACATTATGTAGTGATATACAATATATTATTTATTGTAAATACTAAAATATTGTATAGAGTGGTTTTTACAAATCTGCGTTAAAGCGCATGGATATAGAGGGGAAGCAGAGGCATGTTTAATTTCCTGTCTCTGCTTTATTTTTTTCTCCATTCAAATAAAAACATATTCAAATGGAGTTCTAACTCAGTTTAAAGAGAGCGTTTGAATCTTCGCATCTTCGGATCAGCATATATTAGGATCATCGCACCTTTACATCTAAAAATCTAAAAATAAAACTCGCAAGCTGAAGTTTGATGGCACATTAAAACAATTTTAAATATTGTTAACACTCTGTGTTTTTTCTTTTAAATTTGAATTAAAAATACCTTTATCTATTATTAATTCTCCATTTATACACGGGGAACCCTGTTTCTATAATAAAAAACATGGATTCCTGATTTCGCAGGAATGTCAACGTTATACAGTTAAAAATCGAGAACACTTTGATCTATTTTTATTCTCGATTTTCTATCTTATCCAGCACTTCGTGTTTTTATGTTTTGAAATTAAATTAAGAACCCAATGATATATTTTCGATTTTCTGTCTTATTTAACACTGGATTCCAGATGGAGTTTATCTGTTATATGTCAATATTTCGATAACTGTTTTTACAAATAAAAAAGTTTATGTTATATTTCCCCTTTTGAAAAGGTGGAATAAAAGGGGGATTTGTATTCCGAAATATTCCCCTACCCCTATTTCCCAAAGAGGGGTGAATAAAATAGTTACCGAAATATTGTCGCATAACAATTTATCTCTGATTTAATCATTGGTGGGAATAATATATACATATTTACAGGCCTTTTTCGTTTGTCATTCAGAGGAAACGGGAAACCACAAATATTTTTTCACACTTTAAAAATACTCATACAATACATAACAAAATTCTAGAGAAACTTCAGATAAAATTAAATTGTAAATTTTTGTATTTTTAATTATAATTAAATATATACTTTTTAAAAGGAGATACAATGGCTGCAAATATCATAGATGGGAAAGAAATTGCCCGGCAGATAAGAGAAAAAATAAAAAACAAAATTCAGGCATTTAAAATTAAACCCGGTCTTGCTGTTATTTTAGTTGGCGATGATGAGGCGTCAAAGATTTATGTAAAAAATAAGGAAAAAGATTGTAACGAAATCGGATTTTATTCTGAAGTTCATAAACTGGAAGAAAACGTATCAGAAGATAAATTAATAAATTTAATAAAACATTTAAATAATTCCGATAAAATTCACGGCATAATAGTCCAGTTGCCATTACCTGATCATATAAAAGAAGAAACTGTAATAAATACAATTCTGCCTGAAAAAGATGTGGATGGTTTTACATATATAAATGCCGGTAAACTTTTTACCGGGAATAATGGCTTATTACCATGCACACCGGCTGGTTGCATTGAACTTATAAAAAGCACTGGTATTGAGATAAAGGGAAAATACGCGGTTGTTGTTGGCAGGTCAAATATAGTTGGAAAACCAATGGCAATGTTATTAATGCAGGAACATGCCACAATTACAATCTGTCATTCAAGGACAAAGAATTTAAATGAAATTACAAAAAAAGCAGATATTTTAGTTGCTGCAATTGGTAAAGCAAAAATGATAAAAGCAGATATGGTAAAAGAAGGTGCAATAGTTATAGATGTAGGAATGAATAAAGATGAAAATGGAAAATTATGTGGCGATGTGGATTTTGAAAATGTAAAAGAAAAAGCAACTTTTATAACACCGGTTCCTGGTGGTGTTGGTCCTATGACGAGAGCTATGCTTATGAAAAATACACTTGAAGCTTATTTATTAAAAATGAATGGAGGAAAATTTTAAATGAAAAATAAAGTTGTTTATCCCGGGACTTTTGACCCGATAACAAATGGACATATAGATCTAATAAAACGCGCAAGTAAAATGTTTGATGAAGTTATAGTAGAAGTTGCTGAAAACAAACAAAAAAATCCTTTATTCAGTTTAGAAGAAAGAGTAGATATGGTAAAAAATTCTGTGAAAAATTTAAAATGTGTAAAAGTTGATTTTTATAAAGGGCTATTGGTTGATTATTTAAAGCAAGTCAAAAGATTTATAGTTATAAGGGGTTTAAGAGCATTTTCTGATTTTGAATATGAATTTCAATTAAATCTGATTAATAAACGTCTCGGAGACCACATTGAAATGATTTATATGATGCCTGACGAGACATATTTATATATTTCATCATCTGCTATAAAGGAACTTGCTTCTCACAATGGTCCCATCACAAAGTTTGTTCCTGATTATGTTGCAAAAAAAGTTTTATTAAAATTAAAACAATAAAAAACTTGACAAAATCTATAAATTTTATTACATTAATTTTAACGTTGAAATAATACTCGGAGTTATATTATATGAAAAAGAGAATAATTATAAAGGTACTGATTATACTTGCTATGATAAACATTATATATGCAACAGAAAATACAGCAACAGGCACAAATGTTAAGATTGACCAGAATGGATATTTACCTGATGAATTTAAATATGTTATTGTTACAGCAAAATCAAAAAATTTTACAATAAAACGTATAGAAGATAATAAACCTGTTTTTTATGGGGAGTTAAGAGGACCTGTTTCAGATTATAATTCTGGTGATAATTGTTATATCGGGAATTTTACAAAATTTAATCAGCCTGGCCAGTATTTTATTGAAACAGATAATGCAGGTATATCATATAACTTTAAAATAGGTAATGATATTTTTCAAAAAGCGTTTTATAAAGTGATGCGCGGATTTTATTTACAAAGATGCGGTATGGCAGTAAAAGACCCCAACGGATATGGCCACCCTGCATGTCATTTAAAACAAGCAATACTTCATCCGACTTTACTTGAAAAAGGTGAAATAGATGTAACGGGGGGCTGGCATGATGCAGGTGATTATGGCAAGTATGTGGTAAATTCAGGAATTTCAACCGCTACACTTTTATATGCCTACGAAAGATATCCGGAGAAATTAAAAAATTTTAAGCTGGATTTATCAGAACAAACAAATAATTCTTTACCCGATATTCTTGCAGAAGCAAAATGGAATATTGACTGGATGCTAAAGATGCAAAGAAAAGATGGCGCAGTTTACCATAAAGTTACAACTGAACGTTTTCCTGATATGCTTAAAAAAGCAGAAGATGATAATGAACAGCAATTTATTTATGAAATAACAACCACTGCAACAGGGAATCTCGCAGCGGTTGCTGCAATAGCTGCAAGGGTTTATAAAGATTTTGATTCTGGATTTTCTCAAAAATGTCTCAATGCTGCAGAAAAAGCCTGGAAATTTTTATATTATCATCCAGAACAAATCCCCGCTTCTGGATTTAAAAATCCTCCCGGAACGAATACAGGGCAATATTCCGATGGTTTTGATGGTGACGAACGTTTCTGGGCAGCTATGGAACTCTTTTTAACAACAGGCAAAGAAACATATAAAGATTATATATCTAAAAATTATAGTTACTGGCAACCTGTTGTATCTGCACCTGCATACTGGTGGGAGGTTTATGTTCTTGCTATGCTTTCTTATTTATATTCAACAAGAAAAGATAGAGATGAACAATTAATTGATAGAATAAAAAATGATTTAGAAAAGCACGCTGATTTATTGTTGGAAAGAATTGAAAAAAACGGCTATAAATATGTTCTGGAAGAAAAAGATTATATATGGGGTTCTAATTCAGTTGCATTAAATTATGCAATAAACCTTCTTGTTGCATCTGAATTCTTATATAATGGGCGTTCTGCAAATTATAAACAGGGAGCAATGGAAATAGTTCATTATTTGTTTGGACGAAATCCATTTTCAAAAAGTTATGTAACAGGAATAGGACAGAATTATGTCCGAAATATACACCACAGACCGTCTGTTGCTGATGATTTGGAAGAACCTTATCCAGGATTACTTGCAGGCGGACCAAATATGAAAAAAAGCGACCCTGTTTTAAGACAATTATCTTTTGATACGCCTGCTGCTAAATGTTTCGTGGATGATACGGGTTCATATGCTTCAAATGAAATAGCCATAAACTGGAATGCGCCTCTTGCTTATGTTCTTGCTTCTTTGATGTAATCTAAAAAGAAAGGCAGTGAAATATTATGTCAATAACAATAAAAGATGTTGCAAAAAAAGTTGGAGTTACTCCTACAACGGTTTCCATGGTGATGAGAAACGACCCGAGAATAAGCGAAGAAACAAGACAAAAGGTTTTACAGGCAGTAAAAGAATTGAATTATTATCCCAATTATATTGGACAAAGTCTGGTAAAAGGTAAAACAAATACAATCGCAGTAGTTTCAAATCTTTTTTTTGCCTGGTTTAAAATGGATATCTTAAATGGAATAGGACGATCAATATTTGAAACAACTTATAAAATGAATCAGTATTCAACAAGGGATGAAATAGGGGAAGAAACTTTAAAAGATATATTATATGGTAAACGCGCGGATGGAGTTATTACAATAAGTTTAAGGCCTAAAAAAGAGATATTAAATGAATTTAAGAACAATAACAGACCTATTGTTTTAATTGAAGATACCGTAGAAGGTTTTGCTGGCGTAAAAGTTGATAATTTAAGAGGTGCATATATAGCCACAGATTATCTGATAAAAAAGGGAAGAAGAAAAATTGGTATATTAACAGGTGAAGTTGCAGAAGGACGTGGAGGATTAAATGTTCTGGAAAGAATAGAAGGATATAAAAAAGCATTAAAAGAAAACGATATTGATATAAGAAAAAAAATTATGCTTGAGACGGTTTGTTATACTTTTGAAGAAGGCAGAAAAATCTTTGATAAATTTATTGAAAATAAAAAAGGTATTGATGCAATTTTTTGCGCTGCTGGAGATATAGCTGCAATGGGATTGATAAAAAGAGCACAGGAACTGGGAGTAAGAGTCCCTGATGATGTAGCAATTATTGGTTATGATGATATAGTAATATCTTCTATGATTACGCCAGCCCTTACTACTGTCAAACAGCCAATATTTGAAATGGGGAAAGCTTCTGTAAAGATGCTAATCAGCCAGATGGAATCAGATAAAAAATATGTAGATGAAGTGGTGATTTTCCAGCCTGAACTTGTAATAAGGGAAAGCGCGTAGAAATTTGAAATTTAAAATTTTATTCTAAAAAGGAGATGCTGTGATTAGAAAACTATTATTGTTTACTGTGATTTTAGAAATGTTTTTTTCATGTCTTTTTGCTGCAAATACTGATATTAGATTAAATTCACTTGGCTTTTTAACAAATAGCCAGAAAAAAGCTTCCATTAAAACAAATTCAAATGTAACCTTTTATTTAAAGTCAACACCATCTGCAAATATTGTTTATACCGGTTCAACTACAGGACCTATAATAAATACCGATACATCCGAGCAGATATGTATTGCAGATTTCAGTTCTTATTCTATACCTGGAAATTATTATTTAGATATTCCTGGCGTGGGACAATCGTTTGTTTTCCCGATAAATGACAATGTATATGATTTTGCTTTATATACAGTGTTTCGTGGTTTTTATTTATGGAGATGTGGAACAGCGGTTTCTGGAACACATAATGGTTATACATACTCACACGGCGCATGCCATTTAAATGATGCAAATCAAACATATATAGGTTTTGGAAATAACACAAGAAATGGAACAGGCGGATGGCATGATGCAGGAGATTACAATAAATATGTTGTAAATGCTGGAGTTACTGTTGGAGTTCTTGGGATGGCGTGGCTTCATTTTCAAAATAAATTAGAATTAACAAATTTCAATCTGCCTAATACTGCAAATGGGTATCCTGATTTTTTAAAAGAGTTAAAATGGGAAACTGACTGGCTCCTTAAAATGGCATACCCGGATAATTCTGGAAAAGTTTCACATAAATTATCAACATTAAGTTTTTGTGGATTTATCATGCCAGAAGCAGAAGGCACAACAAGGTATTACGTTGACTGGGGCTCTGCAGCAACCGCTGATTTTGTCGCTATGCTTGCAATGGCTTCAAGGTTATTTAGACCTTATGATGAATCTTATGCTGATACGTGTCTAAATGCAGCGCTTAACAGTTACTGGTTTTTGTATAATAATCCTGCTAATAAACCACCGGACCAAAGTGCTTTTTCAACTGGCGAATATAATACAAATGATTCTGATGACCGGCTCTGGGCAGCTGCAGAAATTTGGGAAGCAACAGGAAATACTACAGCACATCAGGATTTTATAACAAGAGCAAATAATTATACAAATAAAATACGCTGGTCCATGGATTGGGGTGATGTTGAAAATCTTGGTATGTTTACTTATTATATGTCAACAAAAACAGGGAAGGATGCAACAATAATAACTGATATTCAAAACGACACAATTGCTATGGCAAACTCTTATGTCAGTAATATGAATAGCCATGGATATGCAAGGGTTTTAGGAACTTCATACTGGTGGGGGATAAATGGTGTCGTTGCAAGGGTTGCTTTGACTCTGTATATGGCAAATTTAATGTCACCCAATCCATCATATATAAATGCAATCCAGAGTATCATTGACCATTTATTTGGGAGGAACTATTATTGCCGTTCTATGATAACAGGATTAGGTTATAATCCTCCAAGATATCCGCATGACAGACGTTCTGGAGCTGATTCAGTTCCAGAACCATGGCCAGGTTATTTAATAGGTGGACCACAACCAAATGCAACATCATGGGATGATAAACAAAATAATTATACAACAAATGAAATTGCAATAAACTGGAATGCAGCTCTTGTATATGCACTTGCTGCTATGATTAATTATATACCAACTCCTACACCAACAATTACAGGAACTCCCCCAACACCAACAATGACACCGACATTAACAATAACTCCTACAGTAACATTAACACCTACAGAAGTATATTCATATATAAAATTAAACGATGTTTTTGTTTATCCAAATCCATGCAGTGGAGATAAAATAAAATTTTTAGTTAATACAACAGGTTTTTCTGATGTTATAAAAATTAAAATTTTTACATATAGCGATAGGAAAATCGCTGATTTTGATAATACCAATTATTTTTCAGGAATGAATACAATTGAATATAGACCAGATAAAAAATTATCTAATGGTTTATATTATTATATTGTAGAAGTTACAGGAAGAAACAAAGAAACTATCAAAAAAATAGGTGCCTTTGTTATATTAAATAATTTAAAATAATATAATATTTTAAAAGAGAAGTTTCCCCATGTTTTACGAGTT
>FWPV01015731.1_pt1 | contig 10815 bp, 9 predicted proteins | sample 2228371 | NCBI WGS metagenome assembly FWPV01 (sample SAMEA103939776, study PRJEB20133) | metagenome | reverse complement strand
TAATTTTTAAAGTAAATCTTGATTATTTAGAATCTATAAGGTTTTATCGAATTTAGATCTATTTCTAAATTAAAAAAATTAAAGAATAACCTTTAATGTAGATTAAATAGCTTTTAGTTTTATTATTTTTAAAACTGTAACTAAAAATAGATAAAATTATGTCACGTCGTAAAAATTCGGAGCAATCCAAACAAAAAAAAGATAATTATGGTGCTAAATCTATTCAAGTGCTGCAAGGTTTGGAACCAGTAAGAAAAAGACCAGGAATGTATATTGGTGGAACTTCTACAGAGGGTTTACATCATCTCATTTGGGAAGTGGTAAATAATTCTATTGATGAGGCTATGGCTGGATATTGTAATAAAATTGCAGTAAGGTTGTTACCTAATAATTTTATAGAAATAGTAGATAATGGACGTGGTATTCCTGTGGAAAAACATCCACAAACTAAAAAATCTACTCTGGAAACAGTAATGACTATGCTTCATGCTGGAGGTAAATTCGGCGAGGAAGGGTATAAAGTTTCTGGAGGTTTACATGGAGTAGGAGTTTCAGTAGTTAATGCTCTTTCAATTTATACTAAAGCTGAGGTTTGTCGAGAAGGAAAAATCTGGGTGCAAGAATATAAACGTGGAAAACCTATAAGTTCGGTAAAAGCTAAAGGTAAAACTAAAATTACTGGTACAGCTATAACTTTTCAGCCTGATCCGGAGATTTTTCCGGAAATAAATTTTAATTGGAATAAAATTGTTGAATATTTGCGCCAGCAGGCTTATCTTACTAAAGGTGTTAAAATTGTTTTGGAAGATAGAAGAGAGGTTAAAGGAAAAGATGAGGAGTATAAAATCAAGCGACAAGGTTTTTATTTTGATGCAGGTATTGTTTCTTATGTTAAATTTCTTAATCGCGGGAAAAATGTTAAAAATGAGATGCCGTTTTATATTGAAAGAAATGTAAATGGTGTTCAAGTAGAAATTTGTTTGCAATATACTGATAGTTATAAAGAACATCTTTATTCTTTTGCTAATAATATTTATACTGTTGAAGGTGGTATGCATGTAGTTGGGTTTAAAGCAGCGCTGACACGGGTAATTAATGACTATGCTCGCAAAAATAATATTCTTAAAGAAAAAGATGAAAATTTTACCGCAGAAGATATGCATGAAGGTTTAACAGCAGTTATTAGCATAAAACTTAAAAATCCTCAGTTTGAAGGTCAAACTAAATCCAAATTGGGCAATGGAGAGGTACGAGGTATTGTTCAACAAGTAACGGCTGAAGGATTATCTGAATTTTTAGAAAAACATCCTTCTAATGCCAAAGCTATTTTAGAAAAATGTCTCTTAACTGCTAAAGCTAGAATTGCGGCACGGGCAGCTAAAGATGCGGTATTAAGAAAAGGTGCATTAGAGGGTTTGACATTACCAGGAAAATTGGCTGATTGTACTACTCGTGATAAAGAACGAGCAGAGCTTTATATTGTAGAAGGAGATTCAGCTGGAGGTTCTGCTAAACAAGCTAGAGATAGAATGTTTCAGGCAATTTTACCGCTTCGTGGAAAGTTAGTTAATGTGGAAAAAACAACTTTAGATAAAGTGGTTAAATCAGATACACTTAAACCGATTATGATTGCCTTAGGAACCGGAGTGGGAGAAAATTTTGATATTAATAAATTGCGTTACGGAAAGATTATCATAATGGCAGATGCGGATGTAGATGGCTCTCATATTCGAACTCTCCTTTTAACTTTCTTTTATCGTTATTTTGAGGAATTAATAACCAGTGGACATGTATATATTGCTCAACCTCCACTTTATAGAATACAAAAAGGCAAAGAAGTAAGATATGCTTATGTTGAAGAAGAAAAAGATAAAATTTTAAATGAGCTTAGGATTCAAAGCGCAAAACTAAAAATAGCAGATAAGATTTCAAAGACCAAGAAAAATAAAAAGGAACAGGGAGGAGTGGAAAAAGGAGAACCAGAGGAGGAAAAAATGGCGGGCATAAATATTCAACGCTATAAAGGTTTAGGTGAAATGAATCCAGAACAACTTTGGGAAACAACTATGAATCCTCAGAATCGCTTAATGTTTCAAGTTAAAATTGAAGATGCTGAAGAAGCTGATCGTATATTTGAAGTTTTAATGGGAAGTGAGGTAGAACCTCGCAAGCGTTTTCTGCAAGCACATGCTAGGAATGTTAAAAATTTGGATGTTTAATTATAAGATTTGTAAGGATTGTTTTAAATTTTTTTATTGTTGTAATGTTGATATGAATTGACGCAGAATTGCAGATAAAATAGTAATGTATAAATAGGTAGAGGTATTGAAATTTATGGGTAATAAATTTACTTTAAAGCTAAAATAAAAATGGAAGAAAAAAACTTACAAGATCGTATTCCTATAAAACATAATTCATCTTCTTTAATAGTTAATTATCTTCCTGATAAACCTAAAAAATTTCAAGCAGAAAATTCAAGGTTATTTTGGGTAAAGCTTTTTAATTTGATTATTTCTGCCAGCCTTTTTTTTATTTTTTTAGGACTGCCACTTTTTTTTACTACTTTTTCTTATCAAGGCATTATTTTTGAAAAGCAAATATATTTTTATTTTTTTCTGCTGATTAGTTTGGTATTTTGGATAGCTAAGAGCTTAATTAAGGGAGAACTAAAAATCAGACGAACATCTCTTGACATTTTTGTTTTGTTTTTTTTAGTAACTTACATTTTAGCTTTTATTTTTTCTGTTGATCGCTGGCATAGTTTTTGGGGATTTTTTGGTGATCCTTCACGAGGATTGATGAATATTTTGGCTTTAATTGTTGCTTACTATCTTATACTTGATCAGTTAAACTTTAAAAAACTAAAGATTATTTCTGTTGCGATAGCTGTTTCTGGTTTTATAATTTTAAACTGGACAATATTGGGAGTTTTAGGTATAAAATTCTTACCAGAAAAAATATCAAATGTTTTACCTTTAAGTCTTATTGGTTCTCTTTCTGGAGTCGGAGCGTTTATTTCTTTTCTGCTTCCGTTTTTTATAGCCTGTTTGCTAACTATAAGAAGCAGTAAGAAATTAGGCTGTGTCTATAGAAAAATTCTGATGACTTTTTTAGGACTGGCAATTCTTCTTGATATTTTTCTTTTATTAGCACTTTATAATTATATTCCTTGGATTGGTTTACTTATTGGTTTAGGAATATTTCTAATATATTTGCTTTCACGAGTAGTGAATTTAGTAGAAGAGTGGAATTGGCTTCCTTTAGTAATTTTCATTATAGTTATGATTATTTCAGTAATTGGAAGAAATATAAGTATTTCTAAAATTGATTTGCCGGCAGAAGTTAGCCTTAATTATAATCTCAGCTGGGAAATAGCTAAGAATTCTATCAAAGAAAAACTTATCTGGGGCTCAGGCCCAGCCACTTATGGTTATGTTTTTTCTCTTTTTAAGCCTGAAATTTTTAATCAAAACTATTTATATAACTTGCGTTTTTATCAAGGCACGGGTCTTTTAGCTGAGGGAATTACTACTTTGGGAATTTTTGGTTTATTATTTTTTATACTTCTGATTCTTTCTTATTTTAGTATTACTTTTTATTTAATGGCAGTTCAAAAAGAAAAAAACAAGATTCTTTCATTAGGATTTTTATCTGGTACTCTTATTATAATAATTTATTCACTCTCGATGAGAATTGAAGGAACAATACTTATTTTAGGGACACTTCTAAGTATAGTGACACTAACTAGCTTGTTACTAAAAGAAAAAAGTCAGGGAAAATATTTTACTCTTACATTTAAATCTTTACCTAAATATTTACTAGTTTTAGTTCTTGTTATTTTTACATTGATAATCAGCGGAGTAATTTATATTTTTATTTTCATAGGAAAAGCTTTTGTGGCAGACATTTATATTGGATCAGTTTTAAAAGAAAAAGAAATTTCTGAAGGTGAATTAATCAAAAAATTAGATCAAGCTATAAAACTTAATCCATATGAGGGCAGGTATTATACTCGCTTAGGACAAGAATATGTAGTTTTAGCCAATATTGAGAAGTTTAAAAATAATCAAGAACGGAATATTAAAGAAATGCAACGTTATCTTGATTTAGCAATTTTGTTTTCGGTTAAAGGTAGAGATCTTATGAAAAATGATGTTTTAGCAGTTGAATTATTAGCTCAGGTCTATGAGAATGCCGGACTTTATAGATCAGAATTATTAGCTGTTGCCGAAGAAACATATCGCCGAGCTTTAGAATTAGAACCACAAAACCCAGTTTATCCGATAAAAATTGGGCAAATTAAAATGAATCAAGCAGCAAATTCTCAAAGTGAAAATACTAAAAAAGATTTCATCAGGCAAGCTGAAGATTTATTTGAAAAATCCATAGAAAAAAAGCAAAATCTTCCTGAGGCTTATTATCAAATTTCTGTAGCGCAAGAAGCTTTAGGTGAAATTGATAAAGCTATTGAAAATATGAAAAAAGCTTTTCAATTAGAAAAAGAAAATATTAATTATGCTTTCAATTTAGCACGTCTTTATCAGAAACGCGGGGGCATAGAAGACAGTAAAATTGCAGAAAATTTATTTAAACAGATTTTAGGGATTAATAACGAGGAAATTAATACTCGATTTTCCTTAGGTCTTCTCTATGAAAAGACTGGCCGCAACAATGAAGCTATTAATGAATATCAAAAAGTTTTAGAGTTTCTTTCATTGTCCTCAACTGAAAAAAGTGAAAATTTAGAGGAAGCTAAAGAAAAAATAAAGAAAATGATTGATAATATCCAAAAAGGTATTTCCAATTTGAATACAGAGCCAAAAAATCAAGATGCGTCATTAAAAGGAAATAAGTCTGATTATTAGGATATGAAAGTTATAATTAAAAATTTTACAGGATGAAGATTTTTTAGATTAAAAATACGAACTACCTTCTAAAATCTATGAATTTTTCTGTTATATATAATATTTTAACATCCCAACTTAATTCCTTGAGTATAAATCTGAGTGATTGAGTCAATCCTAACACTCTCTTGTTTTATATTGTAAATATGGAATGGAACTTAAAAGATTGAGTCATAGTATATGTTGCTGCGACTGTTATTTCATCCTGGTAACAAAACACAAATAAAAAGTATTCAGCGGTGAAATTTTTATACCTTGGCATAAAACTCAAAAAAAATCAGAAAACACTACCTACTTCTAAAACCTAAAGAAGTAAAACTATAACAGGCATCATATCTATCTGTTGTCCTGTTTGGGGTGTGGTCAAAATTATTAAAACCAACGCGGCTAAGGTACTTAAGTAAAAATTCCCATTCCTTAAAAAAGTATATCCAAGAACCGACAGTACTGGTCAGAAAATTATTTTGTCTTTATCACGGGTATCAATAAAAAAATCATCGAATAATATATACAACAGCAAGGACAAGAGAATGTTGGACAAGTAAAGCTTGTATTTGAACAAAAATCCCTCAAGCGTAAGACTTGGGTATATTTATAAGTTTATACTAAAATCAGGATTAGATTAAAATCATTTTAACAAGCAGAATGAAAAATTTAGGTGAATAAATTAATAAATTAGCAGTATTATTAAACAGAAAACCGAAAAATATCTATGAAGAAGTGTCTAAATTATAAAAATTTAAATCAGGGTTTGATTCAGTGTCGAACTTGTTCCCATTTTTGCTTGATTCAAAAGGAAAAAGTTGGTATTTGTGGGGTAAGACAAAATCTGAAAGGTAAACTTTACCTTTTAGTTTATGGAAAAATTATTGCAGCTCATCTTGATCCTGTAGAAAAAAAACCGCTTTTTCATTTTTTACCTGGCACTTTGGCTTATTCTGTTGGTACTATTGGTTGTAACTTTCGTTGTAAAAACTGCCAGAATTTTGATATTTCTCAGATGTATGGGTTTAAAGGGCAGGTGAAAAAATATTCCCAGCTTAATTGGGGCTATGAAATGAGTCCTGAAAAAATTGTGGAAGAAGCACTAGATTCTGGTTGTCGGAGTATTGCTTATACTTATAATGAGCCGACAATCTGGATGGAATTTGCTCTTGATATCATGAAATTAGCTCGCAAGGAAGGTTTAAAAAATATCTGGGTTTCTAATGGTTTTATGTCAAATGAAACATTAGATGCGATTATTCCTTATCTTGATGCCATCAATATTGATATAAAGTCTTTTGATGATGAATTTTACAAATCTAATTGCGGAGCCAGAGTAGCGCCAGTACTGGCTAACTGTCAGCGATTAGTAAAAGAGAAGGTATGGACGGAAATTACTACTCTTGTTATTCCTACCTTAAGCGATAATCCTGAAATGTTGAAAAAAATTGCATACTTTATTAAAAATCAATTAGGCGATTTTGTTCCTTGGCATATAAGCGCTTTCTCCGGTGCTATTTCTTGGAAACTACAACATTTGCCAAATACTCCTTTAGCCACTATTAAAAAGGCCTATAATATAGGAAAAAAAATTGGGCTTAAATATATTTATGCTGGTAATATTTGGGATGAAAATTTGGAATCTACTTATTGTCCTCAGTGTGGAGAAGTAGTAATTGAAAGAACAGGATATACTATAGCAAGATTTGACAAAAAAGGAAAATGTAATTGTGGTCAAAAAATTGACGGAATTTTTTAATAAATTAAATTTTAATTAGATATTTATCATAAAATTTATGTTAAGCTTTGCCTGTATTACTCCTCATCCGCCTATTATTATTCCAGGTATTGGGCAATCAGGAGACTTAAAAATAGTTTCTCAAACTATAAAAGCTATGGAGGAATTAAGAAAAAAAGCGGAAAAGATTGCTCCAGATACTATTTTAATAATCTCTCCTCATGCGCCAATTGATCCTAATGGATTTTTAATTAACTCGGCAGTTCAACTCAAAGGCAGTCTAATTGATTTTGGATTAGATGAAGATTTTTCTTTTTTTAATAATTATGAGTTGATGGAAAAAATTGGCTACTCAAGTAGTTTAGCTGGTATTACAGTTCATTTTCATGAAAATTTTTTAGATCATGGTGCTCTAGTACCGCTTTATTACTTAACTAAAAATTTTAAACCAAAAATAATTCACAGTTCTTTTTCTTTTTTGGATTTTCTGACACACTATCAATATGGAGAAATTATTAGAAAAGTGATTGATGAAGAAAAAAACGAGAAAATTATGGTAGTAGCTAGCGGAGATCTTTCTCATCGGCTTACTCCCGAAGCACCGGCTGGTTTTAGTCCACAAGGTAAAAATTTTGATAAACAGCTTATAGAAAAACTTAAAATAAAAGATATTTCAGGGATTTTAAATTTTGACCAAAATTTAGTAACAGAAGCTGGTGAGTGCGGTTTGCGTTCAATTATAATTCTTTTAGGTATTCTAGGGGGAAGATATGAATTTTCTTTATTAAGTTATGAAGGACCGTTTGGAGTTGGATATCTAACAGCTGAGTTAAAACCACAATTATGAACTGAAATTTATTCTTATATTTTGGTGAATATTAAAAAAGTGACTTGATTTATTAATCCAAAGTGAAAAAGAATAAATAAAATGTGTTGAAAAATCAGTAAACAACTCATACTTAATTTCTCTTTATTTGTCATTTCAAACGCCGTGAAAAATCCCGAAATTTAAGGCACAATCTGTATACTACGAGATCCCTACAAATTCAAAATGACAGACTTAAATAAAGTTTATAAATAGCTTTATTCAAGTCTTTAAGAGTAATAATTAAGTATTAGTTAAAATTATGTACAAAATAATTAAGGTATTTCTTTATTAATATTTTAATAGTCAATTCAATTATGGATGAATATACAAAATTAGCAAAAGAAGCAGTTGAAAATTATATTAAAAACAAGGAAATTATCAAAGTTCCGGAAAACTTGCCAAGTCAGTTTTATAACATGAAAAAAGGAGTTTTTGTAACTATCCACAAAGATCAAGAATTAAGGGGATGCATCGGAACTTATTTGCCAACTCAAGAAAACCTAGCTGCGGAAATTATCAGTAACGCTGTGGCAGCTGCCTCCAGAGATTACAGGTTTTTGCCAATAAGCGTAAAAGAATTACCGAAATTATCTTATGAAGTAAGCATTTTAAGCGAGCCGGTAAAAATTAAAAATATTAAAAACCATAATTCTAAAAAACACGGAATAATTGTAAGATGCGCCGACGGGCGCTGCGGGCTGCTGCTTCCGGATCTTGAAGGTGTGGACACAACGGAACAACAGATTTTTATTTCCTGTCAGAAGGGTGGTATTAATCCGGAGACTGATAATTATGAACTTTATGAATTTACAGTAGAAAAGCATATTTAATATTGATAATTTACCAGTTGTAAATTATTGGTAATCTTTCGCGCGAAAGGTTACCAAATATATTTATATTTGATAATTTTAGAGAGGATGTTATTATTAGTTCAAGGCTATTATAACTCTATAATTATTAAAAATTAAAAACAATGGAACAACAAACACAATCTTCTGCTTCAAATGTTTCCACTTCGTCACCAGCTAGCCAACAGCCGCCGCAAAAAAATCAAAACAAGGTCTGGCTTTGGATTATCGGTGGATGTCTGGTCATTGTAATTATTGTTGGTCTTATTATGGGTGGTCTGGCCTGGTGGGGAGCCAGAAAAGTCAAAAAAGCTATCAAAGAAAACCAGCCGAAGTGGGAAGAGGTGCAAAAAAATGCGGAGGAATGGCAGGAGCAATCTGAAAAATGGCAAGAAGAAATGAAAAAATTTCAGCAGGAAATGGAAAAAAATTTACCCAGTGACAGTTATTCACCTGAGGAATTATAAATAATTATTTCAAGCGCAAAATATAAAAAGGGGTATCACATTAAATACCCCTTGGTGTTTTTACTTCAATTTTTTCTAGTTCTGAGTTTTCATTAGTAAAAAATTGCTGGTAAATCTGGCCAGCGAAAAAAGCTAGCATTAGCAGAAAAATTACTATCAAAAATAATTGAAAAAGAGCAGTTTCTTCTTTGTCAACCGGATAACCCCTTTCTTTGTCTTGATTGGAAAGCATAATATACCTCCTTTTATTATTTTTTATATTATAATAATGAACTAACCTAAATCTTTTCAAAAAGACAAAAGTGTGTTAGGATTTAGCTATGAATAAGATTATCATGTATACTGACGGAGGGTCAAGAAATAATCCCGGACCAGCGGCAGTAGGGGTTTTTATTGAGACTTTGAAAAAGCAGTATGGTCATTATATTGGAGAAAAAACTAACAATGAAGCTGAGTATGAAGCAGTTATCTTGGGTCTTAAAAAAATCAAACAAATTATTGGCAAAAACGAAGCGAAGAATACTGAAGTAGAAATATATCTTGACAGTGAGTTTGTAGAAAGACAGATGAATCATAAATATAAAATTAAAGAGCCGGAATTGCAAAAATTATTTCTAGAGGTTTGGAATTTGATGCTAGATTTTGGGCGGGTTACTTTTAAACATATACCTCGTGAAAAAAATAAAATAGCGGATGGTTTAGTAAACAAGGCATTGGATGAAAAAGAAAGACAAGTAAGTTTGTTGTAATTTTTTTAATTTAAATTATTAATTTGTGGTAGATTTCAATAATCAATTTTTTAAATTTTAAAAACAAATTGATATTGGAAATTTTTATTTTGTGTCTAGGCGTAAGAAAATGATAATTTGGATAATTGCTTTTCTGTTGTTGAGCGGAATTGTTTTTTATTTTGTAAAATCTCAAAAAACACAGAAGGAATATATTACAGAAACAGTGCGGCGGCAAGACTTAATCCAGACAGTTTCAGTAACTGGTAAAATAAATTCAAAGGAAGAATACAATCTTTCTTTTCAGGCCAATGGTAAAATAGTTCAACTTGATGTTGAAGTGGGAGATCGGATAAAAAAGGGAGAAAAAATCGGATCAGTGGAGGCTGGTACGCTTTATTCTCAGTTAGCTGGAGCTCAAGCTGAAGTAGAAGCGCAGAAAAAAACTTTGGCTTCTATGAAAAAAAACAAAGATGTTTATGATAAAAATAAGCGTAAGGCTCAAGAAGAAATAATTAAAAAAGCGCAGGCCTCGGTGGATGCTATTTACGATCAATTAAGAGGTACGATTATTACTTCTCCTATTGATGGTATTGTGATAAAGAAAAATTATAGAACTGGAGAAGTAGTGATGGCTGGAAATACAGTAGTAATAGTTGCTTCGGAAGAAGCTTTGATTTGCGAGATTAATGTTCCAGAATCAGATATTGTAAAAATTAAAACCGGGCAATCAGCCGCTTTAACACTAGATGCTTTTTCAATGGAAGAAAAGCTAGAAGCGAAAGTTTTTGAAATTGAACCAGCAGCTACTGTTATTCAAGATGTGGTATATTACAAAGCAAAACTGGAAATAATTTCTCCTGATTCTCGTTTAAAAATTGGAATGAGTGTAGACGCAGACATAAAAACAGCTGAAGTAAAAAATGTTATTGTAGCACCTTTGCGAGCGGTAAAAACAGAAAATGACAGAGAATATGTGGAGGTTTTAAAAGAAGTAAATGGTGAAAAAAAAGCAGAAAAGGTTTTTGTAAAAACCGGACTGCGCGGCGATGAAGGTTTAGTAGAAATTACATCGGGTCTAAATGGTGGAGAGAGAGTAATAACTTTAGAAAAAACATTATAAATAAAAAATACTCGCTATTAAGGAAGTTAAGTGTTATAAATAGTAATGATGTAATAATAGATTATACAAGTCATTAATTTGGATATTTACTGATTTAGGAAAAGTAGTTGAACTAATTTAGCAGATAATAATAAAGGATGAAATAGTGATAGTT
>FWPV01015730.1_pt1 | contig 10816 bp, 9 predicted proteins | sample 2228371 | NCBI WGS metagenome assembly FWPV01 (sample SAMEA103939776, study PRJEB20133) | metagenome | reverse complement strand
CAGAACATCTTCGCTCAGCACAAAGCCTGAACCATGGGCTACCGCCAGCTCGGCGCAGCGTTTTTCAAACGCGTCGATGCCGGTGCCGTAAATGAACTGCATGGCGCCGCCCGTCCAGGCCGGGAAGCCGATGCCGAAGATGGAGCCGATGTTGGCGTCGTGCACGGTGGTGAGCACGCCTTCGGCCAGGCAGCGCGCGGTTTCGACCGCCTGGCGGTAGAGCAGGCGGTCCTTCAGGGTCTGCATGTCCCAGGCGGCGTCTGGTTTTTCAAAGCGGTTTTTCAGCTCCGGCCACAAGACCTTCTTCTGGCCCGCCGGGTAGTCGTAAAAACCACCACCGGCGGCGCGCCCCTTGCGGCCCAGCTCCTTGACCATCATTTCCACCAGCAGCTCACCCGGCGTGGCGTTGTAGGTCTTGCCTTCGGCGGCCAAGTCGGCACGGGTCTGGTCCAGCACGTGCACGCTCAAGCTGAGCGCGGTTTCATCCAGCACGGCCAGCGGGCCCACGGGCATGCCGGCCTGAACACCCGCGTTTTCGATGACGGCGGCCGGTATGCCTTCGCCCAGCATGGCCGCGCCTTCCATCACAAAAGTGCCGAAGGTGCGGCTGGTGTAGAAGCCGCGCGCGTCGTTCACAACGATGGGGATTTTGCCCAACGCCTGCACGTAATCGAAGGCGCGGGCCACGGTCTCGTCGTCGGTTTGGGCGCCACGGATGATCTCGACCAGCTTCATCTTGTCCACCGGGCTGAAGAAGTGGATGCCGATGAACTTCTCCGGCCGCGCGCTGGCCGTGGCCAGACCGCTGATGGGGAGGGTGGAGGTGTTGCTGGCAAAGAAGCCGCCCGCGGCCAGTTGTGGCTCGGCCTCCTGCGTCACCCTGGCCTTGAGCGCGCGGTCTTCGAACACGGCTTCGATGATGAGGTCGCAGCCGGCCAGATCGGCCGCATTGGCCGTAGGGGTGATGCGTGCCAGCAGCGCGGCTTGGTCATGCGGGCTCATGCGGCCCTTGTCCAGGCGCGGTTGTGTCACCTTGACGCTGTAGGCCTTGCCCGCCTCGGCCTTCTCCAGCGACACATCCTTGAGCACCGTGGCGATGCCCCGGCTGGCCTGCGCGTAGGCAATGCCGGCGCCCATCATGCCCGCGCCCAGCAGGCCCACCTTCTGCGGCTTGTATCGCGGCACGTCCTTCGGCCTCGACTGACCGCTCTTGATGGCGTTCATGTTGAAGAAGAAGGTGTTGATCATGTTGCGCGCCACCGGCGTTGTCATGAGCTTGGCGAGGTAGCGGCTCTCAATCCGCAGGGCGGTGTCGTAGTCCACCGACGCCCCTTCGGCCATGGCGGCCAACGCGTACTCGGGCGCCGGGTACAGGCCACGTGTTTTTTGTTTGAGCATGGCCGGCGCCACAGTCAATGCGCCTGCGATCTTGGGGTTGGTGGGCGTGCCACCCGGCAGCTTGTAGGCCTTGTCGTCCCAGGGGTGTTGTGCGCTGGGGTGGGCGGCGATCCAGGCCAGGGCGGCGGGGCGCAGGGCGGCGGGGCTGTCCACCAGCTCGTGCACCAAGCCCAGTGCGTGGGCTTGGGCCGGATTGAACAACTGGCTTTCCAGAATGTAGGGCTGCGCGCCCATCAACCCTAGCAGCCGAACCATTTTGGTGATGCCAGTGGCGCCAGGCATCAGGCCCAGGGTGATCTCGGGCAGGCCGAGTTGGACTTTGTTGTCATTGACGGCAATGCGGTGGTGGCCGATGAGGGCCACTTCCCAGCCACCGCCCAGGGCCGCGCCGTTGATGCAACTCACCACCGGTTTGCCCAGGGTTTCGAGCGCGCGGAAGGCGCGTTTCATGGTCTCGATTTCGTTGAACACGGCGGGTGCATCGGCGGCCGTGAGTCGCATGGTGGCCTTGAGGTCGGCACCGGCAAAAAAGCTGCTCTTGGCCGAGGCAAGCACGATGCCCGAGATCTGGTCTTTGTCTTGCAGCACCTGCGCGGTGACCGCTTGCAGGTCTTGTTGCCACTGCCGGCACATGGTGTTGACGGGAGAGCCTTGCTCGTCGAAGGTGATCGTCGCAATGCCGTTTTGCAGTTCGTAGCGGATGGTGTTCGTGATCATGGTTGGTGTCCGCTTTCGTTCAGATGCGTTCGACAATCGTGGCGATGCCCATGCCGCCGCCCACACAGAGGGTGGCGAGGCCGTATCGCAGTTGGCGGCGGTGCAGTTCGTCGATCAAGGTGCCCAAAATCATGGCGCCGGTGGCGCCCAACGGGTGGCCCATGGCGATGGCACCGCCGTTGACGTTGACCTTGTCGTGTGGCACGCCCATGTCCTTCATGAACTTCATGGGCACGGCGGCAAAGGCCTCGTTCACTTCGAACAGGTCGATCTGATCCACCGTGAGACCGGCCTTGGCCAAGGCCTTGCGCGCGGCCGGCGTGGGGCCGGTCAGCATGATGGTGGGGTCGGCGCCCGACACGGCGGCAGCCACGATGCGCGCGCGCGGCGTGAGGCCGTGTGCCTTGGCGGCGGCGTCCGAGCCGATGAGCATGGCAGTGGCGCCATCGACGATGCCCGACGAATTGCCCGCGTGGTGCACGTGGTGGATGCGCTCCACCTGCGGGTAGCGGCCAATGGCCACCGCATCGAAGCCCATGGCGCCGAGCTGTTCAAACGCGGGCTTGAGGCCGGCCAGCGATTCGACCGTGGTGCGCGGTTTGATGAACTCGTCGTGGTCCAGGATGGTCTGGCCCAGAAAGTCTTTCACCGGCACCACCGAGCGCGCAAAGTAGCCCGCCTCGCGCGCGGCGGCGGCGCGGCGCTGGGATTCGGCGGCGTAGGTGTCCACATCTTCGCGGGTGAAGCCCTCCAGTGTGGCGATGAGGTCGGCGCCAATGCCCTGCGGCACAAAGTCGGTCTGGCTGTTGGTTTCCGGGTCTTGCGCCCAGGCGCCGCCGTCCGAGCCAATCGGCACGCGGCTCATGCTCTCCACGCCGCCGGCCACCACCAGGTCTTCCCAGCCGCTGCGCACCTTTTGTGCCGCCATGTTCACCGCCTCCAGGCCGGAGGCGCAGAAGCGGTTGAGCTGCACGCCCGAGCAGGTCCAGTCCCAGCCGGCCTTGAGTGCGGCGGTTTTGGCAATCACCGAGCCCTGCTCACCCACCGGCGACACCACGCCCATCACCACGTCATCCACCCGCGCGGTGTCAAAGCCGTTGCGGCGTTGCAGCTCGGTGAGCACGCCGGTCAGCAGGTTGATGGGCTTGACTTCGTGCAGGCTGCCGTCCTTTTTGCCCTTGCCGCGTGGGGTGCGGATGGCGTCGAACACATAGGCTTCGGTCATGGGGGGTCTCCGGCGGTGTGGGATGTGAAGCCAACAGTATAGTTTTGCCGAGCGATTGCTCTGTGTAAATTGTGACAACCGGTGCGGCTATGCTGTGGTGTCAAAAACATCACACAGGAGGCGGGCATGAAGGCGATTTTGTTGGGGGCCATGTTGGTCACTCTGTTGGCCGGGTGCGCCACCGCTCCCACGCAGTCAACGCTGGTCTCCGCCCAGGCCACGCAGTCGCTGGCGCCGCTGCTGCCCATGCGGCGTTTTGTGGCCAACATCGAGCGCACCGGTGGGTTTGTGCTGTCGCCCGACGGCCAGCGCCTGCTGTGGTCGCAAACCGTGGGCACCGACAACGGCCTGGCGGTGCGACCGGTGGACGATGCGCGCGCGGTGCGCACCTTTGCCATTGGCAACCAAGGCCGACGCGGTGGTTACTACAACTGGCTGCCCGACAGCCGGCATGTGGTGTTCAGCAAGGACGAACGGGGCGACGAGAACACGCAACTGCGCGTGCTCGACGCCAAGGCCGCGGAGGGGCGTGAATGGCAACTCACGCCCGCGCGAGGCGTGCGCGCCTGGGTGGTGTCGCGTGGTCCAGCCGGCAGCGCGCGTTTCTTCTTCGCCAGCAACGAGCGCGACCGCAGCACCTTTGACCTCTACGAAGCCGATGCGGCCACACGTCAGGTGACCGAGGTGGCCCGCAGCGATGGTGCTGTGCTGGACTGGCTGGTGGGCACCGATGCACGCACGGTGGGACGCATTCGCCAGCTGGGCAAAGACGACGGCTCAGGTGCAGCACTGGAGTTGCGCAATGGGGCCGGCGGCTGGCAATCGCTCAAGACCTGGGGTGGTTTTGATTCGTTTCGGGTGTTGCGCGTGGACCCGGCAACAGGCAAGCTGTGGGCCTTGTCCAACCTGGGCCGCGACAAGGCCGCCCTGGTGGAGATGGACATGGCCAGTGGCGCCGAGAGGGTGCTGGCCGAACACCCGGTGGTGGACGTGGCGTCTGCTTCGTTTGCCAGTGCATCCGGTGCGCCAGTGGGCTATGTGGTGGAGCCCGACCACCCGCAGATGCACTTTTTCGATGCCGCCTGGAAGGCGCAGATGGACGCCGTGGTGGCGCGTGCCGTGGCCCAAGGCGCCTTGCCTGCGGCACCTGTCTTCACCCGCCTTCAAGGGCGCGACGATGCGGCGCGCCGTGTGCTGCTGCGCAGCCTGGGCGAGTTCGATGCCGCCGAGCTGCTGTGGGACCGCGAGACCGGCCTGGTCAGCCGCCTCGACACCCACTTTCCGGAAGAAGCACAGGTGCTTTCGGCGGTCACGCCCATGGCCTTCTCCGCCTCCGATGGCCGCCGCATCCACGGCTACCTCACCCGCCCACGCGGCGTGAGCGGCCCCGTGCCGCTGGTGGTGGACATCCATGGTGGCCCCTGGGCGCGCGACACCTGGGCGCCCGCCATCTTCAACGGGCGTCAGATGTTGGCCAACCGGGGTTACGCCGTCTTGCAACTCAACTACCGTGGTTCGGCCGGTTACGGGCGCGATCACATGTGGGCCGGCGCCTTGGAATACAACGGCCGCCTGCAACAGGACATTGCAGAAGGCGTGCAATGGGCCATCGACCAAGGCGTGGCCGACCCGAAGCGGCTGGCGGTGATGGGGGGCAGTTTTGGCGGCTTCTCGGTGCTGGCCCAGCTCGCGCAAAAGCGGCACGATTACCGCTGTGGGATCAACGTGGTCGGGGTGGCTGACTGGCCGCGCACGATCGAGAGTTGGCCGCCGTTTTGGCGATACCGCCACATGTTCCTGCGCTTCTACGGCGACCCGGCCGTGCCCGCGCAACGCGCCGAGATGCTGAGCAACTCACCCGTGTCCTACCTCGACCAGATCAGCGCGCCGCTGCTGGTGGTGCACGGTGCCAACGACGTCCGCGTGTTGCGCCAGGATTCCGACGACGTGGTGTCGGCCCTGCGCCAACGTGGGCACCCGGTCGAGTACCTGCTGTTCCCCGACGAAGGCCACAGCATCAGCAAGTGGCGCAACCGCCTGGCCCTGTGGCGCAAGGTGGAGGACACCCTGGCCACCTGCCTGGGCGGGCGCAGCGCGGGTTTTGATTTGTTCGAGTTGATGCCGCGCGGACGGTGAAACGTCAAGCGAGGTCGGCCCCGGCCTCGCGCAACAACTCGCGCAACACCGAGCGGTGGCAGCGTGCCTCGTTCTCGCAGTAGCAGCCGACCGACAGCTGGGCAGCTTGCGACAGTCGGGCCAACAGCGCGATGTTGTGTGTGTTCTCAGGTGTCTTCATCTCGGCGCGGTAGCGTTTGACGAAGGCGTTCCATTGCGCGTCGGTTTCGGCCGCCTGGCCCAGCTTCATGGTTTCCGCGCTGGGCGCAAGGTTGGGGTACCACACGTCGTACCAGTTGCCGCTGGCGAATTCGGCCTTGGGCACGCCGCGTGGCGGGCGGCGCACGGTGCCGATACGGGTGCCTTCGTCAGGCAGGCGTGGGCTGCCCAGTTGAACGATGCGCAATGCCATGAGGTCCTCCTCGGGTTTGTGTTGCAGTGTGCCGCAAACCGCTCCGGGCCGGTTATAGTTTTGCCGAGCATCTGCTTGCCAAAATGATTTCAGGAGATTCCCCCATGATCGAACGCACCCTGTTCAACGCCGACCACCAGGCTTTCCGCGACAGCTTCCAGCGCTTTTGCGACAAAGAGGTTGCCCCGCACCACGAGGCCTGGGAGGAGCAGGGCTACGTGGACCGCGAGGTGTGGCGCAAGGCAGGCCAGAACGGCTTCTTGTGCATGACCATGCCCGAAGCCTACGGCGGTGCCGATGCCGACAAGCTGTACTCGGTGGCGCAGATGGAGGTGTTGAGTGCCGGTGGCTTCAGCGGCATTGGCTTTGGGTTGCACAGCGAAATCGTCGCACCCTACATCCTGCACTACGGCACCGAAGCGCAGAAGCAGAAGTACCTGCCGCAACTCGCCAGTGGCGAGATGGTGGGCGCCATCGCCATGAGTGAGCCCGCCGCCGGCAGTGACCTGCAGGGCGTGAAAACCACTGCCATCAAGCAGCCCGATGGCAGCTACCTTCTCAACGGCAGCAAGACCTTCATCACCAACGGCTGGCACGCCGATCTGGTGATCGTGGTCGCCAAGACCGATCCGGCATCCGGCGCCAAGGGCACCAGCCTGTTTCTGATCGAGCGGGGCATGCCGGGCTTTGAGAAGGGAAAGCGCCTCAAGAAGCTGGGCATGAAGGCGCAGGACACCTCGGAACTGTTTTTCGACAACGTGAAGGTGCCGGCCGAGAACCTGCTGGGCGGCGCGGCCTTTGAAGGCAAGGGCTTCATCTGTCTGATGGAGCAATTGCCCTGGGAGCGCCTGCAGATTGCGATTGGCGCGGTGGCCGCCGCGCAGGCCGCCATCGACTGGACGGTGACCTACGTGAAGGACCGCAAGGTGTTTGGCCAGCCGGTGGCCGCGTACCAGAACACCCGCTACACCCTGGCCGAGTTGCAGACCGAGGTGCAGGTGGCGCGGGTGTTTGTGGACAAGTGCTGCGAGCTGGTGGCGGTGGACCAACTGGACACCGCCACTGCCAGCATGGCCAAGTACTGGTGCTCGGACCTGCAATGCAAGGTCATGGACGAGTGCGTGCAGCTGCACGGCGGCTACGGCTACATGTGGGAGTACCCCATCACGCGGGCCTACGCCGATGCGCGCGTGCAGCGCATTTATGGCGGCACCAACGAGATCATGAAAGAGGTGATCACGCGCTCAATGGGCCTTGGTGGCCGCTGAGGCGGGGCCCTTCACGCTGGCCGCCTGAGCGTTCGGTTGTGCGGTGACCGTGGTCGGCACCGTGTCAAGCCCGTAGCCCGCGCGTTGGGCCGCGTTGATCGGCGAAATGACGCGGCGAGCGCCTTGGGTCGTGATGCGCGGGCCAGCGTGGGTCGACGGATGTTGCATGGTTTGTCTGCCTGGACGGCAGCGTGGTTGCGAAGGTTTCATGCTAGGGCGCAGGCCCTGTTACGTGCGCGGCGCTGGTGCAAACCGGGTAAGCAATCGTTTCAGCTTGCCGGGTTGGCCACGCGGCTGGTGCCGGCTTCGAGCAAACCCACGTCACCACTGAGTTGTCCCCCGTCGGCGATGCTGATCTTGCCGTAGCGCACCGTGCCGGTGACGCGGCCTGTAGGGTGGATCACAAGTCGATCGCGCACGGTGAGCGTGCCTTCGAAATTGCCATGGATTTCGGCGATGTCGATCTCGGCCGCGCCTTTGAAGCGCCCGGGCGGCGCGATCTCCATCACACGCGAGTCCATGGTGGCTTCCACCGTGCCTTCCACAAACAGGGTGTCGCAGTCGGTGATTTCCACGCCTTTGAGGTGGATCAGCGGGCCCACCTTGAGCAGACTGTCTGCGCCGGGTCGGGCGTCTTTGTCTTTGGTGGGTACTGCCGTGGGTGTCTCAGGCGGCGCCACAGTGGCTGCGGGCGTGGGTGTAGCGGTCAGGGGACCGATGCGCCCGGCCTGTGTCGGGGGGATGGTGCGAGTCGCAGGTGTCTCCGTATCGCGTTTGCCAAAAAAGGGGGATTGCAATGCCATGGGGGCGTGGTCCTGTGTCGATGAGGAAGGGAGCCTCCATGCTAGGTGCCCAAGCCGCTTACATGTGATGCACCGCCGCAAGACGCGTAAGCAATGGTCTCAGGGGCGTTGTCATTGGGTTTCGTTCAGCCAGGTCAGGTGCCCTTGCCCCGCCTCGTTCAGGCGCTGCCGCAGCGCCGCTGCCGCGGCTTCAGGCAGCTTGAACCGCAACGTGACCACCGCCTCATGCGCGACACCCAGCAGGCCAGCACCTGCCGCGTCCAGCTCGCGCCGCACCATGCCTTCGAGCGCGTAGGGCACACAACAGGCCAGGGTTTGCATTCGTTGCAGTGGCAGTTTTTGGGCGCTCAGCAACGCTTGGGCAACGGCGTCGGTGTAGGCGCGCACCAAACCACCAGCGCCCAGTTTGACACCCCCAAAGTAGCGCACCACCGTGGCCAGCACGCCTTCGAGGTCTTGGTGGCGCAACACCTCCAGCATGGGGCGCCCGGCCGTGCCGCTGGGCTCGCCGTCGTCCACCGCTGCCGACTGGCCGCCCGCCAGCAGGGCCCAACACACGTGGGCCGCACCGGGATGCTCAGCACGCAGGGCTGCGACAACGTCTTGTGCGCCCACCCGCCCATCCATCGGCTGCACGCAGGCAATGAAGCGGCTTTTCTTGATGACAAGCTCGTGGTGAACGGCTGAGGCCAATGTCTGTGCCATGGGGCGCCGAGTGTACGGCCTTCGCACATCACGGCGCGCCGTTGCCAAGCCTGTGGCGGCTTGGTATCGTGTTGGCTGTATTGGGGTGGGTCCGGAGGGCTGCCGCTTCGAGATGTTCAGGGAGTGTCATGAGAATTCCAACACCCACCAAGGTGGGGCGCGTGGGCGTGTGTTTGCTGGCTTGGCTGCTGGCGGGCAGTGCCTGGGCGGGCGGGCCGGCGGATGGCCCACCACCTGTGAGGGGGTCGCGCGTCGAGTTCGCCACCTACCCCATCCCCGTCCACGTTGAAAGCGTGCACCAGGGCCTGTTTGTCGAGTTGATGCGCGAGGTGGCTGCCGCCGCGCGCTTCCACCCTTTTCACATCGAGGTCATGCCCCCGCCACGCGCCCTGCGTGGCCTGGTCACGTCCAAACACGATGCCGTGTTCCCGGCGCTCGACAGCCTGTTCGAGCCCGGTCAGGCCATGGTGCGGACCACCGAGCCCATCGACTGCAAGGAGGACTTTGTCTTCACCGCCCGCGGCACACCCCTGTTGCGCAGCCTGGCCGATTTGCGGGGCAAGGTGGTGGGCATCACCCTCGGTTATCCCTACTCGCGCGAGGTGGTGGCAGCGAAAAACTTCACCCTGGAGGTGGCGGTTTCCGACGAGCTCAACCTGCGCAAGCTGGCGGCCGGGCGCATCGACGCTTTTGTGCTCGACGAGAAAACCGGCATCAAAGCCGCGCAGGCGCTGGGCCTGGGCGACGCGGTGCAATACGACGGCATGGCCCCGGTGTCGCGCCAAGAGGTGTACGTCGCTTTTGCCCCCACCGAGCGGGGGCGTGAGCTGGCCGCGCGCACGTCGGACGCCTTGCGCCAGCTCAAGGCCAATGGCCGCTACCAGGCCATCACCCATGGCATCACGTTCATGCGGGGGTGTGGCGGGCGCTGATAGCGCCACCCTCTGCGTGAGTTTCCCGGCGTGTGTTTTACAGTGCGGCCTCGGGCGGGCCACGTTGGCGCTGCCCAACGCCGGAGACCACATGCCCACGCCTTCACATTCCGCCTCGACCGAACCCGCAGCACCCAACCACGTCGCCCGCCGGCTGGTGGTGCTGGGCACCGGCGGCACCATCGCCGGGCGCGCCCGGGCAGCGGGCGACAACGTGGGCTACACCGCCGGTGAAGTCGGGGTGGCCGATTTGCTGGCCGGTGTGTCTGACATGGCGGGCCGCTTGCCCGCGCTCGTGGGGTGGGCCTTGGAAGCCGAACAGGTGGCCCAGATCGACAGCAAAGACATGGGGCCGGTGGTCTGGCGTGCCCTGCTGGCGCGCGTAGCCCACCACCTGGCCCGCCCCGAGGTGGCCGGGGTGGTGGTGACGCATGGCACCGACACGCTGGAGGAAACCGCGTGGCTGCTGCAGGCCGTGTTGTCGCCCGCGAAACCGGTGGTGCTGGCCTGCGCCATGCGTCCCGCGACGGCGCTGGTGCCTGATGGGCCACAGAACCTGATGGATGCGCTGTGTGTGGCGGTGGCGCCTGGTGCTCGTGGCGTGGTGGCGGTGTGCGCCGGGCAGGTGCACCAGGCCCGCCATGTGCAGAAGGTGCACACCTACCGGCTGGACGCTTTCGACTCGGGCGACGCCGGCCCGCTGGGCTGTGTGGAGGAAGGGCGGTTGCGCGTTTGGCAGGCCTGGTCTGAGGGGGCCGCGCCGATCCGGCCGCTCGCGTCGGTGTTGGCCGCCACGGCCTGGCCTCGCGTGGAGTTGGTCACCAGCCATGCGGGCGCCGATGGCGCGGTGGTGCGGGCGCTGCTGGCCACGTCCGACGCTGGTGCCCCCTTGCGTGGCCTGGTGGTGGCCGGCACCGGCAACGGCACCTTGCACGCCGACCTGCACGACGCGCTGGAGCGGGCGCGGGCTGCCGGTGTGGTGGTGCGGCGAGGCACCCGCTGTGCTTACGGGCAGGTGGTGCCCGGCCCCCATGACGCCTGGCCCGACACCGGGGGCTTGTCGCCGGTCAAGGCCCGCCTGAGCCTGATGCTCGAACTGATGAACTGAGGCATGTTGACCGCGCTTGCTGCCCACCCCTGGGCCTACCCGATGCTGGAGGTGGTCCACATCCTGGGCATTGCCCTGCTGCTGGGCAACCTTGTGCTGCTGGAGCTGCGCGTGTTCGGGTTGGGGGCAGCCT
>FWPV01015729.1_pt1 | contig 10816 bp, 5 predicted proteins | sample 2228371 | NCBI WGS metagenome assembly FWPV01 (sample SAMEA103939776, study PRJEB20133) | metagenome | reverse complement strand
TTGTTTTATAAATTTAACTATCTATTAACTATCTAAAGCGCCTTATAAATGCGTTATAGAATTTAATAGAATTTATTATAATATTTTTAATAATATTTTTAAAATAACATCAAAGCAAAAGATTTATATATTGATTAATGTTTAAATTCATCAATCTTATAACGTTATGAGGTGTTTAGATAATGGCAAAGAAAAAAGCAAAACCTAACTACACTGGTTGGATTATTGCTGCTATAATTGTTCTAGTAATTATCATCTTGGTTGTGCAAAGACCAGCGCAAGAAAAAGCTGTTACAAAACCAAGTGAAATTACAACAGAACCTGGCAAAGTTGCAAAATCTGTATCGGCGCCAGAAATGGTAGCAAAGTGTGACTTAAACTATGTAATAGGCCAAGCAGGTAGATGTACAATGTCTGATGGCAATGCAAAAATGCCTATAATTAATTCAGGCAAAGGAACAATTTCAGGAATGTGGTTCAAAGCTATGGCTGCTGACGGCAAGGAAGCATACTTTAAATCTTCTGAGTCGCTGGCTGTAAAGCAGACAAAAGAATACACTCTTGAATTAAAAGCATGGTCCTCTGAATTAGGCAGTCCAATAGAATCTGTTGTCATATATCCTATGACAAGTGATGGGAAGGCTTGTGAAAATCAGAGAATTGGCCAGCAAATAGCAAAGTGCATCTAAATTTTTAATTCTTTATTTTATGTTTTTTTGATTATTTCATGACATAAAAATAAATTTCAAAAAATATAATAACCTTTATAAATAATCGAGTTACTCAAAAACTTTATGGGCTCATAGTTCAGTGGCTAGAACGTCGCCCTTACAAGACATCTAAGTAAGGCGAAGGTCTCCGGTTCGAGACAGATGGTTTAAACTATCGCGAAATTCCGGATGGGCCCACTATCACAAACAATCACAACTATTGCGCCAGTGATCTAGTGGTTATGATTGGGCCTTGCCATAAAATTGCAAAAAGGCTCCTACCCGAGTTCGAATCTCGGCTGGCGCATTTGAAAGGCAACTTTCAAATTATCAAAATCTCAGATAAAACTGAGATTGAGCATTCAGGTAAAATGGGCCCGTAGCTTAGCCTGGTGGAGCACCGGTCTTATATGACTTTGTTCCATTCACATTGAATGGCAACTGGCTTAAGTAAGCCGGGGGTCATGAGTTCAAAGCAGATGTTGCGTCGTATAAAGATACACTTGATGGGACGTTCGTCCTTAAGTCCCACGATAAATATTTTAATCGTAACATCTGTGAAAGTCTCGTCGGGCCCACATCGCCCCGGTAGTGTAGTCCGGCCTCGAAAGATCAATGCAACGGGCATTGGCTCGCTGGAAAATCATATCAGATTTTCGATCTGACGACACGGGTTCAAATCCCGTCCGGGGCATTTAAAAAAATTAGAAAAAATAAATAAACAAAAATAACAAATTTTATAAACAGTTCATAAATAAAATAAATAAAATGAAGCGAAGCTCAAGACGTTGGAAAAAGAAAAGACAGATGCGCTGGAAGTGGCAGAGAAAAAGAATAAAAAAAGAAAAGCGCAGAAGAGCTAGAAATAAGTAGAATAAGTAGATTTTCTGAATTTTATGTCGTGCCATTAATGAACGAAGTGAGTTATATGGCGCTTGAGTCCGCCTCCAAATGGCAAGACATCTGAAAGCTAGAAATAAGTAATTTTTCTAAATTTTATTTTGTGCCATAACAAACAAATTGATTTATATAGCACTTGAATTTGCATCTAGATTACAAAACATTTGAAAGCCAAAAAGTAAATTTTCTTAAATATCTTTAAATAGTAAACTTTATAAATAACTTATAATTCTTGACATACCGAGAGTTATAGAGGCTAGCGAAAAAGTAGGATTATCAAAAATCCGTTAGACTTTTTCTGAATAAAACCTGTTTTTACAGGTAACGCTGTCCTATAATTCTGCAATCATCACCAATGAAACATATTCATAAAATGTATACTTTGAGTGGAAAACTCGAGTATGAATTAGAGATGAGAAACTTTGCTAATTTCTAAACTTTAAGTTTCAGAGACCAAAAAACACAACCACAATTCCTGTTGATCCTGCAGGAGGTTGCTGCTATTAGAGTTCGACTAAGCCATGCAAGTCTTCTCGCAAGAGAGGCAGACTGCTCAGTAACATGTCGGTAATTTGCCCTTAAGTCTGGGATAACCTTGGGAAACTGAGGCTAAAACCGGATAGGAAAATGTTCTGGAATGTATTTTTCCGAAAGGCAACGCTTAAGGATAAGCCGGCACCGGATTAGGCTGTTGGCGGTGTAATGGACCACCAAACCTATGATCCGTACGGGCCATGAGAGTGGTAGCCCGGAGAGGGACACTGAGATACTGGTCCCAGCCCCACGGGGTGCAGCAGGCGCGAAACCTTTACAATGCACGCAAGTGTGATAAGGGAACTCTAAGTGCTCATGTTTAACATGGGCTTTTGCCAAAGGCAAATACTTTGGCGAATAAGTGGTGGGCAAGACTGGTGCCAGCCGCCGCGGTAACCCCAGCGCCACAAGTGGTAACCAGTTTTATTGGGCCTAAAGCGTCTGTAGCCGGTTTGGTAAATTCTTTGTGAAATTGTTGCGCTTAACGCAACAGCGTGCAGAGAACACTGCCAAACTTGGAACTGGGAGGAGTCAAGAGTATTCTTAGGGGAGCGGTAAAATGCTATAATCCTAAGAGGACTACCAATACCGAAGGGACTTGACTAGAACAGATTCGACGGTGAGAGACGAAAGCTAGGGGAGCAAAACGGATTAGATACCCGTGTAGTCCTAGCTGTAAACGCTGCGAGCCAGATATTGCGTATTCTTAGTGGATACGCAGAATCGAAATGAAGATGCTAAGCTCGCCGCCTGGGAAGTATGGTCGCAAGACTGAAACTTAAAGGAATTGGCGGGGGAGCACTACAAGGGGTGCGGCGTGCGGTTTAATCCAATTCCACGCGGAGAATCTCACCAGGAGCGACGGCAGTATGAAGGTCAGTCTGAAGGGCTTACCTGACGAGCCGAGAGGTATTGCATGGCCGCCGTCAGCTCGTGCCGTAAGGCGTCCTCTTAAGTGAGGCAACGAGCGAGACCTGTGTCCATAATTGCTAACGGGTTCTTTTGAACGACTGTGCACATTATGGAGACTGCCTTGGAAACAAGGAGGAAGGTGCAGGCGACTGTAGGTCTGTATGGTCCGGATCCTCTGGGCAACACGCGCGCAACAATGGTAGGGACAATGGGATGCAACTCCGAAAGGAGAAGCTAAGCCTCTAAACCCTATCTCAGTCCGGATTGAGGTTTGTAACTCAGCCTCATGACGACGGAATCCCTAGTAATCAGAGTTTATCATACTCTGGTGAACATGTCCCTGCTCCTTGCACACACCGCCCGTCAAACCAACCGAGCAGGGCTTAGGTGAGGATTAGTTTTAACGACTGTTCCGAACCTAAGCTCAGTGAGGCGGGTTAAGTCGTCACAAGGTATCTGTAGGGGAACCTGCGGATGGATCACCTCCTTTTACTTTTTTTCAAAAAAATGAAAAAGTAAAATTCAATTCAGAAATTTAGAATTAGCATTTCTCATCTCTTTTTTCCTAATTTTAATTTAATTAAAATGTGCCCATTTAAGCTAGGCTTTAATTGGGTATTTTCACAACGCAAAAAGAAAATTTTTTGTGTTTTGCACACATGGGCCTGTAGCTCAGCCTGGTAAATGCTCGAGCTCTGCGAGAGCTCGCATTCAGGAAAGAGCATCGCCCTTGCATGAAAACAAAAATTTTCAAAGATAGGCGGGGGCCTCGGGTTCGAATCCCGACGGGTCCACTCATACTCATTAATTTAACATCGTTATGTGACATAACGATGTGTTGGAGAGATAGAATAGCATACGATCGATTCTATTGATGATACCATGCATAGTTGAAGACGCTACTAGGTGGATGACTCGGCTCGAAAGCTGATTAAGGGCGTGGCAAGCTACGATATGCCTTGGCGAGTCGCATGCAGACATTGAACCAAGGATCCCCTAATGTGACTTCACTCCAGATCCGAAAGGATAGGGAACTCAGGGAATTGAAGCGTCTCAGTACCTGAAGGAAGAGAAATCAAACGAGATGTCGTAAGTAAGGGCGACTGAAAGCGACGAATGAGCAAACTGAATCCTGCTCGTAAGAGTAAGGAGATGTGGTGTTATAAGACCATCTTTTAGTCCTAGTTGGATGATTTGAACTCGTCTGGAAAGACGGACCTTAGAAGGTGACAGTCCTGTAAAAAAAGTCCAACGGATGTGATGGTATCTTGAGTACCGCTTCCCGGATACGAAGCGGGAATTTGGGAGGCATTAACTTCCAACACTAAATACAGTTCGAGTCCGATAGAGAAAGAGTACAGCGATGGAACGTTCAAAAGAACCCTTAACAGGGAGTTAAAAGAACCTGAAACCTAGTAGCTATCGAATGACAGTGCTCTTAGGAGTTCTGTCGTACGTTTTGAATAACGTGCCAGGGAGTTTCTCTGAGTGGCAAGAGTAATTCTTAAAAGAAGTACTCGAAGCGAAAGCAACAACGCGCAAGCAATGAGGCGTGAGGTAATAATATGCCTAAAGTCACTTGGAGCAGACCCGAAGCCAGATGATCTTACCGTGGGTAAGGTGAAGCGATCGCAAGATCGTGGAGGCCTGAAGAGGTTCTACGTGCAAGTGTTCTTCTAACTTACGGCAAGGGGTAAAAAGCCCATCGAATCTGGCAATAGCTGGTTCCTGTCGAAGTTGGCCCTAGTCAAGTCTTGGGCGAGATAACTGGGGAGGTAGAGATACGGATCGTGAACTTAGGGTCCGAAAGGATTCGGTTTGCTGTCCAACTCCAAATACCTCAGTATTGTAGACCTCAAGAAACGGCAACGGGGGGTAAGCCCCCGTTGCGAAAGGGTAACAACCCCGACTGCAGTTAAGGTCCCAAAATGCTGATTAAGTGTTAAAGGGTGAAGAGTGTTCATAGTCAGAGACAGCGAGGAGGTTGGCTTAGAAGCAGCCACCCTTTAAAAAGTGCGTAACAGCTTACTTGTCAAGACTGTGAGCCTCTAAAATGGACGGGGCTAAATCAGCTACCGATACTGCGGACATAGAAATATAGTAGTAGGCAGGCGTTCCGGCAGAGCAGAAGCATGTTCGAGAGAATATGTAGATCTGTCGGAAATGAGAATCCTGGCGGTAGTAGGATCGTAACAGAGTTGGAATCTCTGCCACCGAAAGGGCAAGGGTTCCTTGGCAATGCAAATCAGCCAAGGGTTAGTTGTTCCTAACTGACTATCCTAATAGGATTATTGGAAAGGGAAAAGGGTTAATATTCCCTTACTACTGGTGTATGTGCGGCAACGCAAGATCAGTTTCTGACCTTTCGGGCTAGACAGGCACAAACAGTCGTTTGTGTTAAATGAGATAAATCTCGGGAGTGTCGTAATGATGAGAACGAGATTAAATCATGAACAGTAGGTCTTTGATCTATCTTGTCAATGCCTGGAAGCAGTGAAAAGGGAACTGATAAAAATCATCAGTAAACATACCAAGAACCAGCACAGGTGCCCCTAGGTTAGTAGCCTCAGGTGTGCGGGATTAATCCAGTCGAGGGAACTCGGCAAATTAGCCCTGTGCCTTCGGCATAAAGGGTCCCTGTAACTGTGAACGAATGTTTGTGGTTGCAGGGCGCAGTGACTAGGAGGGTCCGACTGTTTAACAAAAACTTAGCTTTCTGCGAGCCCGTAAGGGTATGTATAGAAAGCGACATCTGCCCAGTGCCAGTATCTGAAACTCCTTTCCAAGGGAGCTAAGGACTGGTAAACGGCGGGAGTAACTATAACTCTCTTAAGGTAGCGAAATACCTTGTCGTTTGATTGGCGACGTGCATGAATGGTGTAACGAGACTCTCACTGTCCCCGACTGGATCCCCCTGAACACATTGTTCTGGTGCAAAGACCAGAGATTTCCAGTGGGAAGCGAAGACCCCGTAGAACTTTACTGTAGCTTGTTGCTGTGATGTGAGTTTTGTTGTATAGCGTAAGTGGGAGTTGTTATGCTTTGGATGAAAGTTCAAAGATAGACGCCAATGTAACACCACTCTTCGAAACTTACATTGCTAACTCGAAAGAGGACAACGGCAGGCGGACAGTTCGGCTGGGGTGGCACCCTGCTGAAATGGTATCAGCAGGGCCCAAAGGTCAGCTCAACCGGGTCAGAAATCCGGTGTAGAGTGCAAGAGCAAAAGTTGGCCTGATTGGTTTTACAATAACCCTAAAACCAAAGACGAAAGTCCGGTCTAGCGAACCTCAGTACCTCCTTAATGGGGGTCTGAGATGACGGAAAAGTTACCTCGGGGATAACAGAGTTGTCCCGCCCGAGAGCTCACTAGTTTTTTGCAGAATATTTTTGCAATAACTTGAGTAGATCGACGGCGGGGCTTGCTACATCGATGTCGGCTCTTCCTATCCTGGCTGTGCACAAGCAGCCAAGGGTGGGGGTGTTCACCCATCAAAAGGGATCGTGAGCTGGGTTCAATACGTTGTGAGACAGTATGTTTGATATCTACTGGAAATGCCTGGTATCTGAAGGGAAGAATCCTCTAGTACGAGAGGAACGGGGGTTCGAGGCCTCTGGTGTATCGGTTGTCCGACAGGGCAGGCCGAGCAGCTACGCCTTCAAGGATAAGTGCTGAAAGCATCTAAGCACGAAACCTTCCTTGAAAAGAGATACCGCAGAACACGGATTAAAACATCCGTTTGATAGAGTCGGTGTGTAAGCGCGAAGGCAACGACGCGTTCAGCATGCGACTACTAACAGTTCGTCCTAAAAACTATGCATGGTATTTTTCTTTTATTTTGCGAAGCAAAATAAAGCTCGAAAATCAATATTTTCGTTGTTTTTTCTAAGAAAAAACCATTTTTCATCTACAGATTAAAATAGCGGGAGCTATACAGATCTCTATGTAGAAATGTTTTTATAGTTAAAAAATCAGATTAAATTAATGAAAAGAATAGTTTATTTTGCGTTGATTCTGATTCTAATAACAAGCACGACTGGTTGCAACAATAAAGTTATTGAAGAACCTAAGGAAGTTGAAAACAATGTTGAACCTATTCAAATTAAAGAACAAACAAAAGAGCCTACTTGTGAAGAAAAATACAATAAATTAATGCTACAATATGATACAATTATAGCAGAAGCTGAAAAATTGAGATGCGATAAATGGATTAATGATGAAGAACAGATGAAAAAATGCATGGAATTGAACAATGAAGCGCAAAAGACAATATCTGAATTAAAAGAATTAGATTGCAGTAAGTGATTTTTATAGCATTATTAAAAATTATTTAAAAAAGATTTCAAAAATATAAAATAGCGTAAAGCTTTTATAACTGTTAAAATATTTTTTTCTGTTATGCTAGTACTCGGAATAGAATCAACAGCCCACACATTTGGTGTTGGAATAATTAAAGACAAGCAAATTCTTGCTAATGAAAAAGATACTTACACGACAGAATCAGGAGGGATAATTCCGCATGAATCGGCAAAGCATCATCTCAGAGTTGCTAAAAAAGTTATAGATTCTGCTTTAGAGAAAGCAAAAATAAAAATTGAAGATGTTGATTTGATTTCTTTTTCGCAAGGCCCTGGACTAGACCCTTGCCTGATAGCAGGGAGAGATATTGCTGTTGATCTAGCAAAAAAATACAACAAGCCTTTAATTGGCGTCAATCATTGCATTGCGCACCTTGAAATTGGAAATGCGCTGACTGGCTCAAAAGATCCCATTCTTTTGTATGCATCTGGAGCAAACACACAGATAATTGCTTATGAAGCGGGCAAATATAGAATTTTCGGAGAAACGTTAGATATGGGTATAGGCAATATGCTCGATACATTTGCCAGAGAATTGGGAATTGGTTTTCCAGGCGGGCCAAAAATTGCTGAGTTGGCTGCGAAAGGGAAAAATTTCATTGAGCTGCCTTACTGCGTAAAAGGAATGGATGTTTCTTTTGGTGGAATTTTAACAAATTTAAAACAAAAATTGAAAAAAGGATTTTCAAAAGAAGATCTGTGCTTTAGCTTGCAGGAAACAGTTTTTGCAATGCTTGTTGAGGTTGCAGAAAGGGCTATGGCTCACACAGGAAAGAATGAGCTGCTGCTTGGCGGAGGAGTTGCATGCAATAAAAGACTCCAAGAGATGTGTAGAATAATGTGTGAAGAAAGAAATGCTAGATTTTTTTGCCCTGAAAACCAGGTTCTTGTTGATAATGGAGCGATGATCGCTTACTTAGGAATGATTGAATATCAAGCAGGCGTAAGAAGTAAAAATTTTAATATTTTGCCGAAATGGAGAACAGATCAGGTAGAAGTAACATGGAAATAAAACAGTAAAAAAGAATAAACTATCTTTTCTTTAACAATCTTTTCAAAAGAGATTTTTTCTTTGGTTTGATCAATTTCTTTACAGAAACCTTCTTTTTTGCTTGCTTTTTGATTTTAATTTTAGCTTTTTTTTCTTTCTTGGCTTTTTTTACTTTTTTCTCCAATTTCTTAACTGCCGGCTTTTTAACTTCTTTTGCTTCTTTTTTCTCCTCAATCTTCAGCTTAGGGGCAATCTCTTTTTCAACTAGTTTAGGACCTTGCTCTTCAATAATTGCTTTTCCGGCATAAATCATACCACAATCTCTGCATATTAGCGCATTTTCATGTTCAGAATATGACACATTTGTGCTTGCACACGCAGGGCATATTTTTTCAGCCATTTTGTTTTTTTAACGCGATTCAGCTATTTAAAAAGCTTTCGCCTATATAGTATATAATTAAGCAAATAATTACTTTTTAGAAATATGGTCTAATATATGTTTCTTGCCGTTCCAGTCAAGAACTTCTTCAATTACCTCAATTATTGTCTCTACAGGTATTAATTTGACATCTTTTAGCTTCTTTTCATCAACAACTATGTCTTTTAAATTTGATTTTGGCACAATTATTTTCTTGATTCCTGCTTCTATTGCTGCTTCCACCTTGGATGAAACTCCGCCGACAGGCAGGACCTCTCCGCGTACAGACAGCGATCCTGTCATTGCATACTCTTGTTTTACAGGTATTTTTTTCAAAGCAGATATTATTGCTGTTGCAACTGCAATTGAAGCAGAGTCTCCTTCAATTCCTTCATAAGTCTGCAAGAACTGAACATACAAATCGTACTTTTCCTTTATATCCTCGCCAAAATATTTTTTTATGATTGCCGATACATTTTTCACAGCTTCCTTCGCAATATCTCCTAGTTTTCCTGTTGCTACTATTTCCTTTTCTTTTCCGCCAGGTGTAACTTCAGCTTCAATTGGCAATATTATCCCAGAATAAGCATCAGAACCTCCGATGACTGCAAGTCCGTTTACTCTTCCTATTTGTTTGCCAGAAACTCTTATGACTTCATATTCTCTTTTTCTCTCAATGAAGCTATCAGCAATCTGCTTTTCAAGAGGCCTTGCAATTTTTTTAGCAGAAAAAATATGTTCCGGTTCTACGAGTTTTGATTTTTTTTCTAAAGCAATATCTCCTGCCGCTCTTATGAGACCGCCAAGTTCCCTTAGCCTTAAAGTTAAATGCCCCTTTCTGTTTGCCATTTTTCTGGCTTCTTCAATAATCACTTCAACAGCTGCTTTTGAGAAATGCGGTATTTTTTTATCTTTGGCAACTTCTTGCGCGACAAACACTGCTATCTTGTCCCTGTTTTCAGGCGTATCTTTCATAGTTTCTTTCATATAAACTTCATAACCATAACCGCGAATTCTTGAACGTAGAGCAGGGTGCATGTGTTTTATTGTTTCCATGTTGCCTGCTGCCACTAAAATAAAATTGCAAGGAACAGGATCTGTCCTTACCATCGCTCCTGCTGATCTTTCGCTTTGCCCTGTTATGGCGTATTTTCCTTCCTGTAAAGCTGTCAAAAGTTCCTGCTGTGTTGCGGGTTCTAATGTTGCAATTTCGTCTATGAACAAAACTCCATTGTTCGCCTTGTGTATCATGCCTGCAACAACTCTTTCATGCGGCGGTGTTCCTAAGCCGCCTGTCTGAAAAGGATCGTGCAAAACATCTCCTAACAAGGCGCCAGCATGAGCTCCGGTTGCATCCATGAATGGTGCTTGCTTTTTCCTGTAATTGTCAACAATTACTTTAGGTGCCAATACTCTTGGATTTACTCTTTTGTTTAAATTAATGAATATGGCAAAAGCTGCTAAAAACACCATTCCGCCTAAGAAGAAAGCTGCGAAAATTATGTCTGATTTGTAATAATCGCGAGCCCACCATGGTGCAAGCATAGCAATTATTGCTACAATAAAGAAAAGAATTGTTTGGGTATTTAACATATTGTTTGCCTGCATCTTAGCTCTTGTAACTAAATCACGGCCTTTGCCAGCTGGAACTGTTTTTATTATTGGTTGGTTCTCATCATTTTGATTTGGAAGAGAAATAATATCAACAAGAGCTTCTCTAGGTAAAAGTTCAGCTAAAGCAAGACCAAGCATGGATTTTCCTGTTCCAGGTTCTCCAATGAGAAGGACGTGCCTTTTTCTTGCTGCAGCTTTTTTCATAACATTAACTGCTTCTTCCTGGCCAATAACTTGATCAATTATTTTAGAAGGTACTTTGATATCTGCTGTTGATTTATATTTTAAGGCCCCCATGGGTTTTTTAAATTACAAGTAATTTATAAATTTTGCCCATCAGGTGACAAATACAATTTATTAACTTTAATTTATTTTTTA
>FWPV01015726.1_pt1 | contig 10817 bp, 9 predicted proteins | sample 2228371 | NCBI WGS metagenome assembly FWPV01 (sample SAMEA103939776, study PRJEB20133) | metagenome | reverse complement strand
GTTGATAATGTACTTGTAGGGTTTGCGAGCCATCCAAATCCTCCTGGACCAAGATGACTCTATCATACCATAACCCTAACTATTTATGCAACGGTGTACTAGGCCCGGCCGAATGTGGCCGGCATGATGATAGGAGGAAGAATATGCCACGGGAGACTTTTGAACGGGAATTGCAGCAATTGCAGGACGAGGTGTTGGTGCTGGGCAGCATGGTGGAGAACGCCATCGTGGAGTCGGTGGACGTGCTCAAGCGGCAAGACCTGGAAGCCGCGCAACGGTTGGTGGCGGCGGATCGGCTGGTCAATCAGAAGCGTTTTGCCATCGAATCGGACACGCTCATCCTCATCGCCACGCAGCAGCCCATGGCCGGCGATCTGCGCGCCCTGGCCGCGGTGCTCGAGATCGCTGGCGAGTTGGAACGGATGGGCGACTATGCCAAAGGCATTGCCACGATCACCCTGATGATCGGGAAGCAACCGTTCATCAAGCCTCTGATTGACATCCCGCGCATGGCTGAAAAAGCACGAGATATGCTCCATCGCGCGTTGGATGCCTTTGCGCGGCGGGACGTGGCGTTGGCCCGGGCCATCCCAGCCGAGGACGACGAGGTGGACGCGCTATACAATCAGGTCTATCGGGAGTTGATGACCTACGTGTTGGCGGACCCGCGTCACATTGACCAGGCCAATCATCTGCTGTGGGCCGCGCACAACCTGGAGCGCACGGCCGACCGCGTGACGAACATCTGCGAGCGGGTGGTCTTTACCGTGACCGGGGAGATGGTGGAGATCGGCGCCGAGGGCGTAGAAGACGCCGGCCTGGCCGGCGTCCACTGAATGGAACGAACATGCCGATCAAAACCTACACCGACGCATCCCGATTCCTCCAGGACACCCTGGCTGCCCTCGAATCCAACGAGGTGGCTAACGGGTTGATGTTGGGCGTCTGCGGACGCCTGGTGCAGCATTCGGAGCGGATCCGATCCGCCCCCTGCCTGAAAACCGTCGAGGACGAGGCCGGCCTGGTGCTGGCGGCCATCATGACCCCGCCCCAAAAGCTGATCGCGTACGCGCACCAGGGCAATCTGGACGGCGGAACGATATTGCTGGTTCAGGACCTGATCCGCGAAGGATGGTCCGTGCCCGGGGTCTTGGGGCCAAGTCAGGTTGCGACGAAGGTGGCAGAGGCGTGGTCGGCGATCACCGGGCAAGAAACCCGCCTGGAACGGCGGCAGCGGCTGTATGAACTGCGAGAGGTGCTTACGCCGACGCCGAAACGTGGGCGGTTGCGGCCGGCCACGCCAGCAGACCATGACCTGGTGGCCCGGTGGTTGTACGAGTTCCACATGGACATCTTGGAGGAATCCGATAGAGATGAAGCAGACCAGGATGCCCGATTCCGGATCGAGCAAGGGGACGTGTACCTGTGGGAGGATGAGCGACCGGTCTCCCTGGCCTGCAGGACCCGGCCGACGCGGCGGGGCATCAGCATTGGCCCGGTCTACACGCCGCTGGCGTTACGGCGCCGGGGCTATGCCACAGCCTGCGTGGGCGAGCTGAGCCGGCTGCTCCTGGCGTCCGGCCGCGAGTTCTGCACCCTGTTCGCAGACCTGGCGAACCCCACGTCCAACCACATCTACCAGGAGATCGGCTACCGGCCGGTGTGCGACTACGACGAGTACACGTTCCTCGAACAGGGGTAGTTAGGGCAAAGGACTCGCTTACCTGCGACCGGGTGGACGAACTGCTGCGCTTTCTCCCCATGCTCCTCGCCAGTCTCAGTATTCAGTAGATGGCAATTTGTGCTCCCAGGCGGTTTGCCAGGCCCCACGTCTGCGACCTCACGCTGTCGCCTGACTTCATGGCGGGCAGGCCCGACTGGGCAACCACCGTGAGACGCGGGGCGCAGACCCGCTTTGAGCACATTTTCCATGTACTGAGGCTGCGTTGTTCGCTGAACATGCGGCCCAGGGGGACCCGGTCGCCGGGGAGCGGCTGGCCGCGCTCGTCGAAGGCTGGCAGACGTTGGCCGCTGGCCGCGTCGTATAGCCCTACCTCGATGGTGTATTCGCCCGGCGGGGCGTCGGGTTGGAGCGTCACCTCGTGCGGACCGAACAGGAGCACGCCCGGCGGCCAGCGTGTGGTGGGGTACAGGTAGGCCGCCGGGCGCGCGTCTGTCTGCCCCCACACCTGGCCGGCCGCGTCCACCAGGCGGATCGTGACCTTGTAATCCCGGTCCAGCGGGCGCAGGGCCGACCAGTACAGGGTCAGCCGGGTGTCATCCTGGTCATACCCATGCAACGTCACCGCGTCGCCAAAGCGCGCGAACAGCGGGTGTTGAATGGCCGGCGTCGCCGCGAATCGCGCGCCCGGCGGGAGCCGGTAGTGGCGCACGCGCACCTGCCAGAGCACAGCGTCGGTGGGAACTTGCGCGCCAGCGTCGTCCAGGAGCTTGAAGAGAAAGCCCACCGGGTCGGCCACTTCGTCCTGCCAGAGCACCAGCCAGACGCCCGGTCGGCCGGCCACGGCCCGGTTCAGGTCGTCGGCCACGTCGAAGGTGAGGGTGCGGGTCACGTCCAGGATGCGCGTGGGCGGGAGCGGCGTCCAGTCGGCGGCCCGGTAGTAGTAGGTAAAGACCGGGTAGGCATGGCCGGAGCAGAGCAGCACCGGCTCGTCGGCCTGCTTGTGCGTCTCCACGTAGCGCACGGCGTCGCGGAAGCTGGCCTTGGTGAAGGCCGGGTCGGTGTAGAGGTTCCAGTCGGCGTAGGCGAAGACGGCCAGGGTGAAAAGCAGTAAAACGTAAAACGTAAAACGTAAAACGTAATGCGTGACGTTTGACGTTTGACGTTTGACGCCTGACGCCTGACGCCTGACGCCTGACGTTTGACGCCTGACGTTTGACGTTTGACGGGTGAGAGCAGCGAGGCCAGCCCCCAAAACGATGTAAACCGGCGGCGAGGCGAGCATCAGATAGCGCGGGTTGAACTTGGGGGTGACGATGGCCAGGGCCAGGATGAGGACGACCGGGACCAGCAGGTAGAGCGCGCAGAACAGGAGCGGCCGGCGGGCCGGAGGCTGCCGGAGCAGGGCAATGACGGCGACGACGAGCGCCAGCGTGACGCCGGCCGCCAGCCACACGGCCTGCCCTTCCAGCACGCTTTCGCCCACGCTAAAGCTGATGAGCGCGTGCCGCACCGCCTCGTCGAGCTTGAAGACGCCCGGCCAGTAGCTCACGTCGGTCCCCAGGCGGATGAAGACGAAGGGCAGCCAGGGGAGGAAAAGCACGAGGGAAGCAAATTGACAAATGAGCAAATTCGCAAATCCCAAGCCCCAAGCCCCAAAGCCAAACCTGACTGCCGACTGGCGACTGCCGACTGGCGACTGCCGACTGCCGACTGGCGACTGGCGACTGCGGACTGTCGAGAGGCCGTATAGAAGGTGAAAGGCCAGGAGAAAGACGGCGAAGTAGTGGGTGTAGAGGGCCAGGGCGGAGACGAGGACGTAGGCCAGCCAGAACCGCCGGGCCGGACGCTCCAGGGCGCGCAGCAGGAGGTAGGACGCGAGCAGGCCCAGGAACGTGAGCAGGGTGTACATGCGCGCTTCCTGGGCGTACCAGACGTAGAGCGGGGCGACGGCGGCCAGGAGGCCGGTCAGCGCGCCGGCCCGGGGGCCAAACAGCCGCCGGCCCACCACGGCCAGCAGCGGTACGGTCAGCACGCCAAAGATGAGCGAAAGGAACCGCAGGGCGAACTCGGACTCGCCGGCCACGAGCAGCCACGGGCGCAGCAGCAGGTAATAGAGCGGCGGCTGGATGTCGGTGGCGGTCCACCAGAGCATGTCGGCCGGGGACAGGCGCGCCGCCAGATACCAGCTCACGCCTTCGTCGTACCACAGGCTCTGCGCGCCCAACTGCCAGGCCCGCAGCGCAAAGGCCAGGAGCGCGCAGCCCAGGGCGAAACCCCAATGGAACCATTTACTGGTCGCGGTATTCATCGTACCACCCACGCTCGAACTCCTCGTGGATGTCCCCGACAAGTCCCTTGAGACCTTGACCGGCCAGTTGCAGGGCTTCCACAGGGTCCTGCGGTTCACGGAAGAGCGTCCAGAAACCATCCTCGCCTCGGACGAAGATCAGCGAATCACCCACCCGCAACTGCATGGATTCGCGGACGGCCGGGGGGATAGTGAACCGAAATCGGGACGCAACGCGTGCCGACGTGCGTCGGGGGAAGTCATTCCTATCCATGTCACTATCTTGCCTTCTGCTCAATCGCGTGAATCTTATCACGCCCCCGGCAGCCTGTCAACGCGCCGGGGCGATGTCCACCACGCTGACCTTGATGGCATCGCCGCCCAACCGCTGCATCGTCCGCGCGTCGTACATGCCGACGAGAAGGGTGTATGGGCCGGGCGGCATGGCGGCTGGCAGGACGATGGTGTGCTCGTCAATGAGGAACTCGCCGGGGACCCAGCCGGTGGTGGGGCATTTTCCCAGGCATGGTAGATCATCCTGCTGCGGCCCCAGCTTGCCGGCGGCGTCCACCAGATGGCAGAACACGGTGTACGACGTGTCCATCGGCTGCACGCACTGCCAGTAGAGGATCACGCGCAGATTGACGCCGGCCCGGGGTAAGTTGGAGCCGTCCGCTGGCTTTAGATCGTAGCCCAGCAGTCGCACGCTGTCGCCGAGCTGGGCCGTGAGCGGGTGGGCGATGGCCGGCGCGTCGAAGAGATGGGGCCGGCCAACTACGGGTATTGCCCCCAGGTCCGCACCCCGGCCCGCCGCGCCATCCGGCCGGCGCAACAAGACCCGGAGCCGATACTCGCCATCGCGGGTGGTGGCCGGAACCAGGAACAGGTGCATCTCGCGGACCAGCTCACCGGCTTGCCAGCGATCCGGCGGGTGATCGCCGCCCAGGGGCGTCGCGCTCTCTGCCGCCGAGGCCCCGGCCGCGTCCTCTAGTTGGACGATGACCTGGAGGCCGGCCGGGACCGGGCCGACGCACTCCCAGAGCAGGTCCACCTGGAACGGATCGCCGGCCCGCGCGGTGGGATTGCTCAACCAGGCCCCGCGCAGCCGCACGCCGCCGAGTTCAGCGTCGGCCGGGCGGTCCAGGAGCAGGTCTGCGGGATGGGGAGCGCGCGTCGGGCGCGTGACGGTCACGCGCAGCGAGGTCAGGGGTTCGCTGGCCGGCTCGTCCGGCGCATAGATCCGCCAGTCCACTGTGTAATCGCCGGGGGGCGTGCCCCAGGGGATCGGTAATAATCGCCGATCGCGGACGCGCTCGCCCACGGGCCAGGTGCTCGTGGGGTAGCGCCCAGCCAGCGGCTCGCCGTCTTGCTGGCTCCACACGCGGCCGTCCGGCCCCACCAGCCGCAGGGCCACGCTGTAATTGGCGCGCACCGGGGCGTCAGACTGCCAGTGCAGGTCCACGGGGAGATTGGCCCCGGCCTCGATGGCGGCCGGGACATCCAGCCCGACGAGCACCAGGCCGTCGCGCCGGTCGCCGGCCGGGTGCGTAGGCTGCTGGTCCGGCGGCCCCGGCGTCAGATAGCGCAACAGGCGCACCTGCCCGAACCACCCCTCCCAGACCCGTGTGGCGTGGCCGTTCAGCCACCCCTCGACGGTGTTCTCCGGGTCGCCGGCGGTGCTGCCATAGAGACAGAGCCAGATGGCCGGATGCCGCCCGGCTACGGCCGCGATGGCCGCCTGGGTCTGGGTCTGGTCCGGCAGTTGGCCCTTTTCCGGGACACCGTATTGAGCCAGGGGGCCGGGATCGTAGTAGTCGAACATGCTGTCCTGCCACCAGGCGTTGAGCACCAGGGCCTCGTCGGCCGCGCTGTGGCGGCGGATGGTCGCCGCCACGCCCCGGTAATCGTCGCGGGCGTAGGCGGGGTCGTGGTAGTTATTGTTCAAGGCGAAGCCGGACGGCAGGATCGTGAGGAGCAGCAGGCCGGCGTAAAACGTCAAACGTGAAACGTAAAACGTAAAACGTAAAACGTGACGCTTGACGTTTGACGTTTGACGATGCGGGAACAGGGCCACCAGGCCGGCCGCCGCCAGGAGGTAGTAGGCCGGCGTAGCCACCAGGAGGTAACGCGGCAGAAAGGGCGGGAAGCGCAGGTTGACGAGCCAGGCGGTCAGCACAGGCACGCCCAGCCAGCAGGCCAGCAAGGCTCGATTGCGCGCGCCTGGGGCCAACAAGCCAGCCAGGGCCAACGCCGCCAGCGGCAGCGCGAGCCACAGGGCCGGGCCGGGGTCCACCGTGGGGCCGACGCTGAAGGTCTCCAGGCACAGCCGCAGGGCCGTCAGCAGGTCCAGGGAGGCGAAGCCGAAGGCCGGGGCGCGCAGCCGGAATGATTCCAGCACGCGCGGCGCGGCGTAAATCGCCCACGGCGCGAAGAGGAGAGCGGCGGCGAGTTGGGCGGCGATCCAGCGGCGAATGAGGGGGCCGGGGCTATGACGGTGAAGCGTGCAACGTAAAACGTAAAACGCCATGTAGACATTCTGGGCCAGGATGAGCAGCGCGAAGTAATAGAACGTCCACAGGCCGGCGGCGGTGATGAGGGCGTAGGCGACGAATATACGAATATACGAATGGGCGAATGGACCAATGGACGGGTCTGTGCGCTCATGAACGCGAGATGGTGATAGATCCACAAGCCGGGTCATCCAGTACACGGATGCCAGACCCAGGGCAGTGACGAGGATGTGCATCCGGGCTTCCTGGGCATAGTAGACGTGCAGGGGGGCGATGGCGGTGAGACACGCGGCCAGGAGGCCGGCCGGGCGGCCGATGAGCCGCTGGCCCACGGCATAGATCAGGGCCACGACGAGCAGCCCGGCGCAGACGGAGACGAATCGCAGGGCGAACTCGCTTTGCCCGGCCCCCAGCATCCAGAAGTGCAAAATCACGTAGTACAGCGGGGAGTGGTCGGAGACGATGTCGGTGAAGATGGCCGGGAGGGATTGGCCGGCGAGGTGGACGCTGTAGCCTTCGTCGGTCCAGAGGCTTTGCGCGCCCAGGCCATAGACGCGCAGGGCGAAGGCCAGGAGCAGGAGCAGGCCTAAGGCTATCGCGGCCCAACGACCGCCGGGACTGGTTTCGGCCGGGGTGTCTGCGCTCATGGGACGATCATACCACACCCCTGCCCGCGTCGCAAGCCGGGCGCAAAAACCTCCCGCCGGTTCGTCAACCTGCGGGAGGTTCCACATCCATATCCGCGCCTTTGTTCCTTGTCTACTTGCTTCCTGCCTACGGCACGATACGGGTGCCGGTCTCGCCGGCCAGCGCGCGCTCGATGTTCTCCGGGTTAGTGATGATGGCTTCCTTGCCCCCGGCCTCCAGGAACCAGATAATGGCCTCGATCTTGGGCTTCATGCTGCCGGGGTGAAAGTGGCCCTCGGCCATGTATTTCTTTGCCTCGGCCACGGTCATCACGTCAATGTCCTGCTGGTTCGGCTGGCCGTAGTTCAGGGCCACCTTCTCGACGGCGGTGGAGATGAGGAACAGGTCCGCGCCGATGCTCCGCGCCAGCAGTGACGAGGCATAGTCCTTGTCAATCACCGCCGCCGTGCCCACCAGGTTACCCTGTTCGTCCTTGACGACGGGGATGCCGCCGCCGCCCACCGTGATGACCACAAAGCCCTTGTCCAACAGCTCCTTCACCGCGTCGCGCTCCACCACCTCCTGGGGCAGGGGCGAGGCGACCACGCGCCGCCAGCCGCGCCCGGCGTCCTCCACCACGTCCCAGCCCTCGGCGTCACGCCGGTGCAGGGCGTCCTCTCGGCTCATGAAGCTGCCGATGGGCTTGGTGGGGTTCTTGAAGGCCGGGTCGTCCCGGTCCACCAATACCTGGGTGACCACGGTGACGGCCTGCTTGTGCAGGCCCCGGCGTCGGAACTCGTTGTACAAGTTTTGCTGAAGCATATACCCGATGGCCCCCTGCGTATCGGCGCCGCAAAAGTCCAGGGGCACCTCGTGCAGTTCGTGGCGTGATAGCTCGCTGCGCCGCAGGATAAAGCCCACCTGCGGGCCGTTGCCATGGCCGATGGCGACGTCCCAGCCGGCCTCGATCATCCCGGCGATGTGGATGCAGGTCTCGTGGGCCGCCGCGTATTGGTCGGGGACGGTCTGGTGGTTCTTGTCTTTGATCAGGCTGTTGCCGCCGATGGCGACAACGGCGAGGCCGCGCTTCTCTGTCATGTGCTGTCTCCTTCAACAATTTGCGCCATGGACGGGGCCATGGCGTCGGGTTCGCCTTCATTGGCGGGCGTATTGTACCATGAAAAGGCCGTGTCGCGCAAGGGACCGCCGACGGTGGTCGTTTTACTCGACCCACTCGACCCGGCCGGTCTCCTCGGTCTCGTACCCGCCCAGATCGGCGATGGCCGCCCGGGCCTCCGGCGTGGCGAGCCAACGGGCCAACGCCTGCACCGGCGGCAACTCCCAGCTCTCGGCCGGGATCGCCAGGTCGTAGCGTTCCGTGGTGAGCCGGACGAAATCCAGCCCATAGGCCAGGGCGACGGCCTCCACGCCCAGGCCCACGTCGGCGCGGCCCTCGGCAATGGTCCTGGCGACCTCGGCGTGTGTGCACACCTCGGTGTCGTACCCGGCGATGCGCGCCGGGTCCAGGCCCCGGCGACGCAGTTGGGCATCCAGCCAGACCCGGGTGCCGGCCCCGCGCTGGCGGTTGACAAAGCGCGGGCCGGGCCGGGTCAACGACCCGGTCTCCGGCCGGACCAGGTCGTCCAGGCTCGTCAGGCGGGCCGGGTTGCCCGGCGGGACGATGAGGCCCAGCCGGCGATGGGCCAGCGTGAGCACAGCTACCCGGCGGCCCGGCAGCAGCCGCCGCACAAAGGGTGCGTTGTACGTGTCGCTCTCCTCGTCCCACAGGTGGCAGCCGGCCACATCGGCCTCGCCCTGAGCCAGGGCCATCAATCCGCCCAGGCTCCCGGCGTAGGTGACGTGCAGGTTGTGCCCTGGGACCAGGTCGGGAAACCGGCCGGCGATGAGGGAGACGGCCGGGTCGTGGCTGCCGACGAAGCGGAGCACGCGGGCGGGGGGCGCGTCGGCTGCCCGGTTCAGGCTCCGATAACGGTCCAACGCCAGACGCAGGGCCTGTTCCACCTCAGTTGGGGTATAGCCGGCGGCCAGGGTCTCCAGCAAAAAGGATTCGGCCTGGTGCACCAGGGTGGCCCGGCGCAGCGGCGCGCTCTGATCCGCCGGGACAGTGCCCGTCACGCGCGTGCCCTGTCCGGGCCGGCTCTCCACCAGGCCCTGCCGGGCCAGCTCCTTGTACGCGCGCTGGACGGTGCCAGACGTGCAACGCCAGCGGGCGGCCGCCTGGCGTACGGTGGGGAGCTGGTCGCCGGGGGGCAAGATGCCGCGCAAGATCTCCTGGCGGATCGCTTCGGCGATCTGGTGGTAGAGGGGCGTGCTGTCCATATATCCATTCTACACCACGACGCAGCGACTGGCAAGGGGGCCAGCTTGAAAGCCGTGTATAACACGCGGTTGCCTGCCCTGGCAGGCGTCCAGAGAAAACGCGCCTGGGGACGTAGCCACGCCGGGCGATCACCTGCGTGGCCGCACGCAGAACTGTGTCGGTCGCGCAGTGGACCGACGCCCGGCCATTGGCCCTGCAGGCCTGCTATGGTGTAGTCCCCTGCCGCGTTGCCAAACGCCGTCACCTGTGGTATCATACGGCCATGAGGATGGGAGGAATGCGATGAAGACCATAGCCATCGAGCTGCCGGAGCCAGTGGCCCAGGAATTGGCCGACGCAGACCCGGATTTCATCACCCAGGTCTTGCAGGCCGGGCTGCAGCACGTCCATCAACCGCCTGAAGCGGCCACGGAGCATCCGTACATTACTCGCGTGCCCGGCAAGCGGGGCGGCCGGCCCATCATCCGGGGCACCGGGATCACCGTCTCGCTGATCGCCAGCCTCTATAAGGCCGGCGACACGGTGGATGAAATCCTGGAGAGTTACCCACACCTGCGCCCGTCCTGGGTGCACGACGCCATCGGGTACTACCTGGATCACCAGGACACCATCGAACGCGAGATCCGCGAAAGCCGAGTGGAATACCTGGCCGAACGGCACGGCCTGACCGTGGACGAGCGCGGGTTCGTTCACTTCCCCGAACCGGGCCAGGCAGATGGATGACCGTGCGGCGGAATCGCTCTTCATCCGCGTCTACACGGACGAGCACGTCACGGCGTTGTTGGCGCCGGCCCTGCGCCGCCGGGGGTACATGGCGCAAAGCTGCGTGGAGGCCGGCGCATTGGGCTGGGACGACGAGGCGCATCTGGACTATGCCGCCGGCCGGGGGATGGCTCTCCTGACCTCCGATGCGTCTGATTTCATCCCGTTGGCTCGCCGCTGGTATGCTAATGGACGCGAACATGCAGGGATCATCATCGCTCCCGAGTTCAGCCGGCGAGAGGTAGGAACCCTGCTGCGTTGGACGCTGCGTCTTCTCGACAGCCTGACCGCCGACGAGTTGCGTAACACCGTGGTCTATCTGCAGCAGTTCAGATGACCGCGACATTTCACCAGTACGCGAAACACCCCTGCTCCGGCAGGGGTGTTCTTTGGTCGTCACTCTCAGGCTGTCGTTGCGCGTGGCCCGGAGCGCGGCGCGCCCTTCGTGGAGGGGGGAGAAACCCGTTTTCTTCCAGAAAACGGGTTTCTTGGTCACGCGCCCCGGCGCACCCCGTAGCACGAAAATCGGCCGGGCGCGGCAGGCCCCCTCTCCCTCGTAGGGAGACACCCTGACGGGTGCAGGTGGCCGGGGTGAGGGTGGAAAGC
>FWPV01015725.1_pt1 | contig 10817 bp, 9 predicted proteins | sample 2228371 | NCBI WGS metagenome assembly FWPV01 (sample SAMEA103939776, study PRJEB20133) | metagenome | reverse complement strand
CAGCTCCGGACTGATCACCGCCAGCGCCAGCGCCACAACCAGCACCAGCACCAGAACCACTCGCTTCATAAAAACACCTCCTTGGGTGAATTGCATAAGGTAGTATAACATCGGCGGATACCGGGTCAATCTTGTTTTAACAAACTGCTTGACAAACAATTTGCCCGCCTTACAATTATCACCGAAGAAGGCTAAGGTATTTAGCATCCGGTAAAAACAGCGAATCAGTTGCGGCGTGCTGTTTTTGCCGAAAATAAAGTAGAAAACCAAAAAGGAGGATGACCGTGAAAAAACTAATCGCCGCATGTGCACTGATAGCACTGATTTTTGCGCTCGGCTGTCCGAGCAAGAAGACTGAGGAACCAGCGAAACCGGCAACACCGGATACCACGCTTCAGACACCGGCACCGGAAAGCGCGGCTACTCAGGCACCGGCAGAGACGCTTGCGACACCGACGCCCACACCGACTCCGGCTCCAGCACCGGCACCGCAACCAAAGCCCGAACCGAAGCCTGAGGGCAAACCACCCAAGGTGGGACGGTAAAATAAGGAGGTTAAGATGAAGAAACTACTCCCGCTCTTTTCCGCACTTGCCCTGGCGTTTCTGCTCTTCGTTTCGCTCGGTTCCGAATGCGGGAGCATCATTGGTGGCGCCCCCAGCAACCTCAGGGTTGTTGCTGACACCGACAGCACGGTAAAAGTCACCTGGAACGCGCCAGCCGAGGGCAATCCCGACAAGTACATAGTCTACTTCAAGGCAGTTGATGCGGCCAGTTTTGAGGTTATCGCCAACAACATCACCACCACTGAGTTCGTCCACAACCCCAACGGCAAAACCGGCACCTACAAAGTCGCGTCCCTGTTTGGCTCTCAGGAGTATCAGTCCCTGACCACGGTATCAACTGTTCCCATCGCCACATCCGCGCTGACTGTTGCCGAACTCAATGCCGCGGGTAACTCTGGTTACGGCTGGGACCGCACCACCGGCACCGGTGCCACCTACTCAATGACCCAGACGTCAAACGCCGCACTCGTTGACTTCTACATCACCGACTTCCAGACCACCACTTACTCCATCGCCAGCCCTGACCTCGGACCCAGCGACCCGGGCAATGTTGTCCCTGCTGGCTCCTGGCGGATTAACGCCATTGCCGGACCGCTCACCAGCGAACAGAATCCGCTGCCCGTGCACAACCCAAACATCTACGCCAACTACCAGGACATCACCCAGACACCATTCCTTGCCGCTATCTACACCCAGGACGGCTACTATGCGCTCGCGAAACTTGATGGCTTCAATGCCGGTGATAAGACCTATCAGGTCTCTGGCTGGTTCCAGCTGGTCAAAGGATTGCGCTTAATCCAGCACTAAACACCACCACAACTCTTTCAAGAGCCCCGTAATCCGGGGCTCTTTTCTTTTTATCTGCTTGACAACAGGCGTCTCTCCTGTTAACCTGATTGAGCTATAAATCCAGGAGGCAATATGCGCAATTCCATGGTAACGCTTTTAACCGCTGCCGCATTTTTTACCTTGCTAATTAACTGCGGGGTCATCGGTGGACCACCAGGCAACCTGCAACTTACCGCTGCCACGGATAGCACCGTACAAATCTACTGGACAACACCGGCAGAAGGGGTCCCGGACAGTTTCCTCATCTACTTCTGCCCGGCAGATGATTCGGTTTTTACGGTAATTGGCGACACCAACGGCAACACCTACATCCACAACCCATCGGGACTCACCGGCGGTTATCAGGTATCCGCCATCTTTGCGGGCAAGGAGTACCGGTCAACCACAACCCTTTCCACCGTGCCGGTCCATACCCCGACGAAAACAATCTCCGAACTTGATGGCACCGGCAACGCCGGCTATGGCTGGAGTCGTGACTCCGGTCAGGCACGCACCTATTCGATGCGCGACGCCGGCAATGTCCCTAATGTCGACTTTTACATTACCGACTTCACCACCGGTTCCCGACTCCCGTTCAACATCGCCAGCCCCCATATGGGACCATCTGACCCCTCCGGGGTTGTTCCACCTGACACCAGCTGGCGCCGTAACGGGTTTACCAATCCGCTCACCGACGAAAACGCTCCCCTGCCCAGCATCGACCCTACCCGCTATTTTAACTACACCCCGATTCCGGAAAGCCTGCCTGCGCTTATCGGTTGTTACACCACCGCTGACCGCCACTACGCCCTGATTAAAATCAACCGGGTTAATAGCGCCAACGCCACCGTAGAACTGGAAACCTGGTTCCAATTGATTCCAGATTTAAGGCTAATTTACCACCCCGCTGCAAGATGAAAAACAAATATCAACCCGACCCCGCACTTGTTGACTTATTCAATCAGCTGGAAGGTAAGATTGACGCTGCCCGGCAACTTATTGAGCAACTCCGCCAGGAAAACGAAAACCTGCGCCAGCGGCTTGCCGAAATGGAAAGGGCGCACCGCGAGGCGCTGGTAAAAATCGATAATATTCTTGACAGGATAGATGGGCTGTTGTAAAGTTAATTAATTGAACCGGGAGCCTATGCAGAACTTTGTTGTTCAGGTATTTGGCAGTGAATATAACATTAGAGCCGACCGTGACGGCGAATATGTTTTGAAAGTTGCGGAAATCGTTGACCGTAAACTCAGGGAAATCAACGAGCAGTACCGCCAGCCCACACCGGTGCGCACCGCGGTGCTGGCGTGTATGAACCTGGTTGATGAAGCCCTGCGCAAGGATGAAGCAGCCGCGGAATGGATTCGTCAGAGGGTTGGCGCGCTCATTGAAAAATTGGAAAAGGTTGTTTAGAACTTAATAGGCTCCCTGCAGTGCCCGTGATAGTGGCTGAGTCTTGAGCCAACACCCATTGAGCGGGGGCCACTATAGAAGGGTGGAGTGCCGCCTGCGGGCTAGCGCGAATCCCTTCTGAGGCTCCCACCTGTCTTATGGGTTCAGAGACTGCACTACACGACATCTGCAGGGTTTTGTTTTGTGTTAGGAGGATATATGGATTGGACAAATATGCTCGCCATCGGGATACCGGTGGTTTTGGGAGTTGTAATTGGTTTTGCGGTGGGTTTGCTACTCAACCGCCGGGTGAGCCGGCGCATCATTGCCCAGCGGAGGGCAGAGGCGGACGACATCCTGGCGGCTGCCCGCAAGGAAGCAGAAGAAATCCGCAACCGGGCAACCGCGGAAGCCAAAGAACTGTGGGAGCGAGAAAGGGTAAAATTTGAAGCCCAGAACGCCGCGGCCAGACGGGAACTGGAACGCCGGGAGGAAAAACTTGCTGACCGGGAGACTTTTCTCAACCGTCGGGAAAGCCTGCTCACCCAGAAGGAGATGGACTTAATCCGCAAGGAGCGGGAAATCGCCGCCCGGGAGAAGTTGACCCGGGCGAAGATGGAGCGGGTTGACCAGTTGATTGAGCAGGAAAACGCCCGGCTGGAGAAGATCGCCGGTATGTCGCTGGAGGAGGCACGCCGGGAACTGTTGCGCAACCTCGAGAACGAGGCACGGCTGGAAGCGGCCCGGATGATGCGGGAGATAAAAGAGGAGGCAAAGAAGCGGGCTGAAGCCGAAGCCCGGGAGGTAATCGCTGCCGCCATCCAGCGTTGTGCCATCTCCCATGTTGCGGAAACAACCGTCTCGGTGGTTAACCTCCCCTCGGATGAATTGAAGGGTAGGATCATCGGTCGGGAAGGACGGAACATTCGCACCTTTGAGTCACTCACCGGGGTTGAAGTGATGATTGATGACACCCCGGGTGCGATCATCATCTCCGGATTTGACCCGGTGCGCCGGGAAATCGCCCGGCTGGCAATGGAGCGACTGGTTGCCGACGGCAGGATTCACCCGGCCCGGATTGAGGAGGTTGTTGCCCGCACCCAGCAGGAGATGGAAGAGATAATCAAAAATGCCGGTGAGGAGGTCATCCTGGAACTGGGTATCGTCGGTCTGCATCCGGAACTGGTGCGACTCCTTGGTCGCCTGCGCTACCGGACCAGTTACGGGCAGAATGTCCTGCTCCACAGCCGGGAGGTCGCCTATCTGGCGTCCCTGATGGCACAGGAACTGGACCTGGATCCGGCACTTGCCAAACGCGCCGGACTCCTGCACGACATCGGCAAAGCGGCTGACCAGACAATGGAAGGGACGCACGCCCAGATTGGTGCGGAATTTGCCCGGCGCTATGGCGAAGACACCCTGGTCGTCAACGCCATCGCCGCGCATCATGAGGAAACTACGCTTGATTCACCCTACGCCTTTCTGGTTGCGGCAGCTGATTCGGTGTCCGGCTCCCGCCCCGGTGCCCGGCGCGAGAGTTTTGAAACCTACATCAAACGCATTGAAAGCCTGGAGGCGATCGCCGCCTCATTCCCGGGTGTGGAAAAGGCGTATGTTGTCCAGGCAGGACGAGAGATTCGTGTCTTGGTGGAACCGGACAGGGTCAGTGACCAGGATGCCTCAGAACTTGCTGCCCGCATCGCCGCCCAGATTGAAACCGAACTCAAATACCCGGGCCAGATCAAGGTGATGGTAATTCGCGAAACCCGGGCGGTAGACTACGCCCGTTAAAACCGGTTACAGCCCTTGGACATAAAGGTCATCCTCCTCGGTGATGTGTGCGGTGAGGCGGGTCGGACCGCGATAAAACATCTCCTGCCGCTCCTGCGCCAGGAATTAACGCCCGACTTTGTCATCGTCAATGGCGAAAATGCGGCTGGTGGCTACGGCATCACCCCGCGCCTTGCCGAGGAATTGCTCACCGCCGGTGCGGACTGCATCACCACCGGTGACCACGCCTTTGACCGTCATGAGGTGTGGGAATATCTCTCTACCGAACCGCGCATCCTGCGTCCCCTGAACTTTCCGCCCCAGGCACCCGGTCGGGGCTGGGCGATTTATCAGCCCTCGCACCTCGCCTGCCCGATTGCGGTGGTCAACCTCGTGGGACGGGTATTTATGAAACCGGTGGACTGCCCGTTTCAACGGGTCCAAGCGGCGCTCGCCGAAATTGCCACCGTCACCCCCCTGGTCGTCGTCGACTTCCACGCCGAGGCAACCGCGGAAAAGCAGGCGATGGCACACTTTCTTGATGGCCGGGTCGCCGCGGTCATCGGCACCCATACCCATATCCAGACAGCGGACGAGCAAATCCTTGCGGGTGGCACCGCCTACATCACCGATGCCGGTATGTGCGGCGCCTTTGACTCCATCCTCGGAATGAGAAAGGACCTGTCCCTGCGCCGGATGATTGAGCAGGTGCCGGTGCGGCTCTACCCGGCAACAGAAGATATCCGGATTAACGGTGTGCTGATTGAAATTAACCGGGAAACCGGACACGCCGAAAAGGTCGTCCGGCTTAACCGTATCCTCGGTTAACAGAAAAACTTTAACCGGTGCGTTTCAAGAGCGGTTTCAGAAACCTGCCGGTCCAGGAGTGGCGACACCTTGCCACCTCCTCAGGCGTGCCGGCACACACAATCTGTCCGCCACCATCACCGCCCTCTGGCCCCAGGTCGATAATCCAGTCCGCACACTTGATTACCTCCAGGTTGTGCTCAATCACCACCACCGTATTGCCCCGCGCCACCAGCCGGTCCAGCACACCTAATAGCAACCGCACATCCTCAAAGTGCAAACCGGTCGTCGGCTCATCCAGTAGATAAAGTGTGCGCCCGGTAGCGATTTTGGATAACTCCCGTGCCAGTTTAATTCTCTGCGCCTCACCACCGGAAAGGGTCGGCGCCGGCTGTCCGAGTTTAATATAGCCCAGCCCGACCTCCTTTAACAACTTCAACTTCCTCTCAATTGGCGGGATATTAACGAAGAACTCATACGCCTCATCCACACTCATCTCCAGCACCTCGCTGATACTCTTTCCCTTATACTTCACATCCAGCGTCTCCCGGTTATACCGCCGCCCCTTACACACATCACAGGTAACATACACATCGGGTAAAAAGTGCATCTCCACCCTGATGATTCCGTCACCGGCACACGCCTCGCACCTGCCCCCGCGTACATTAAAGGAAAAGCGTCCGGGCTTATACCCCCGCAGCCGTGCCTCCGGGGTCCGGGCAAACAACTCCCGAATCGGCGTAAAGGCGTTAGTATAGGTGGCGGGATTGGAACGTGGCGTCCGACCAATCGGTGACTGGTCAATGTTCACCACCTTGTCAATCTTCTCCAGCCCGACAATCCGGCGATGCGCACCCGGCTTCTCCGGCGCGCCGTAAAAATGGCGTGCCAGCGCCCGATAAAGGATATCGGTAATCAGGGTGCTCTTTCCTGAACCGGACACCCCGGTAACGCAGACAAACAACCCCAGCGGAATGTCAACATCAATGTCCTTCAGATTGTTCTCCCGGCACCCCTCAATCCGCAGATACCCCTGCTTCGGCTGGCGCCGCTCCCGCGGCAGTTCAATTCTTTTCCTGCCCGCCAGATAGGCACCGGTCAACGACTCCGGACAGGCTTTGATATCCTCGGGTCGGCCCTGCGCCACCACCCATCCTCCTGCCGCGCCGGCACCCGGACCCAGGTCAATCACCCAGTCCGCAGCAAGAATTGTCTCCTCATCGTGTTCCACCACAATCACCGTATTTCCCAGGTCCCGCAACCCCTGCAATGTCGCCAGTAACTTCCTGTTGTCCCGCTGGTGCAATCCGATTGACGGCTCATCAAGAATGTAAACCACGCCCACCAGCCCGGAACCAATCTGCGTTGCCAGCCGTACCCGCTGCGCCTCACCACCACCCAGACTTTCGGTTGTCCGGTCCAGGGTCAGATAGTCCAGCCCCACCGCCTCCAGAAAACCCAGGCGCCGGCGCAGTTCCTTAATCACCTCCCGGGCGATTGTCTCCTCCTTCTTATCCAGGCGCAACTGGTTAAAAAAGCGATACGCCGCCCCCACCGAAAAACGGGTAATCTCCGCAATGTTATACCCGGCAATGCGCACCGCCAGCGCCTCCGGCTTCAACCTTGTCCCCTTACACTTCGGACAGGGCAACACCGACATAAACCGCTCCACCCACTCCCGCCGGGCATCCGACTCGGTCTGTTGATAAACCCGCATCAGATACGGCACCAGGCCCTCATACCGGTCCTCCCAGGAGTACTCCCAGCGCTCATTTTCATACTTAAACTCCAGCTCCTCCTCACTGCCGTAAAGAATCACCCTTCTTGCCGCCTCGGGCAAATCCTTCCAGGGTGTGCTTAACTTAAAATGATACTTCCTTGCCAGCGTCTCCAGTTTACTTAAAAACCAGCCGCTCCTTTCCCGCGCCTCGCCCCAGGGTGCGATTGCGCCATCAAGGATAGAAAGGCTCGGGTCAATCACCAGCCGGTCCGGGTCAATCTCCATCTTCGTGCCCAGCCCGTGACACTCCGGACAGGCGCCATAGGGCGAATTAAAAGAAAACAGCCGGGGCGAAATCTCCTCAAAGGAAAAACCGCACTCCGCACAGGCAAAACTGGTGGAAAATATCCTTTCCTCACCCCTGCCTTTACCCGGCACAACCAGGACCAGACACCGCCCCTGCCCCTCCCTGATCGCCAGTTCCACCGAATCCGCCAGCCGTTTCCTTATCTCCGGTCGCACCGTTAACCGGTCAATCACCAACTCAATATTGTGCTTCTTGTACTTCTCCAGCAACGGCACATCCTCAAGCTCATAAATTTCACCATCCACCCGCACCCGGACATAACCCCGGTGCCTTGCCTGATTCAAAAGTTCCCGATACTCACCCTTCCTGCCCCGCACCAAAGGTGCCATCACCACCAGCCCGGTCCCCTCCGGCTCTGCCAGGAGGTTGTCCACTATCTGGTCGGTCGTCTGGGAACTGATCGGCTTGTTACAGTGCGGACAAAAGGGCTTTCCCACCCGGGCAAACAACAAGCGCAGATAGTCATAAATCTCGGTTGTTGTCCCGACCGTGGAGCGGGGATTGCGGGCGCTGGTGCGCTGCTCAATCGCAATTGCCGGTGACAGCCCGGTAATCTGGTCACAATCCGGCTTCTCCAGCATTCCGAGAAACTGCCGGGCGTAAGCGGACAGCGACTCAATATAACGCCGCTGCCCCTCGGCATAAATCGTATCAAACGCCAGCGACGACTTACCGGAACCCGAAATACCGGTTATCACCACCAGTTTATTTCTCGGTATATCGATACTGATATTCTTGAGATTGTGTTCTCTTGCTCCCCGAATCGAAATTACATCATCATTCATCTGGAAATTAAAGTATATCCCGCACATCCCGCCGGGTCAATATCAACTCCCGCACCGCCTGCCTGCCCGACCCAAAAAAACTGCCCCTGTTCCGGCATATCTATCAGCAACCCGGCGAAGTTAAGAGACAAAACCGGCTGCCCATCTGTCACCCGCCGGCACTGTGGCAAACAAGATTCACCACGACGCCAGCACCAGTAACACCGGCGCCCCACCAGCCCGGGTAACCCGGAACTATAATTACAGAATTAGCCCGAAAATCAGCGACAGGGTTATCAACGATACTGACCACAGGGCAAGCCCCCGGCAGCCCGGGGGCTTGCCCCCAACCCGCCCCGGGAAAACAATTTTCAGGTAAGCAACCTTGCGATAACTATCAGTAAATAAATATGTTAACCCACCGCACCATCCCTTAAAACCGCACCAGCACCGTTAAAATCCACCAGCCGGTGAAAAACTGGCTTTCTGCACCTGCCCCGCCTCTGCCCTCCCTGCCCTTTGTTTAACTTGCATCCCGGCGGTTTTGTGTTAATATTTAACTTGATGAGTGGTGCGGATACTCCTCGACCGGTAAACCCTTCTGAGAAAAAAACCGATGGCGAACCACGCAGCGGTGGTGTCAATCGCCAGCTACTCCAGGAGGCGCTGACCGCATTTTACCGCGAGGACGACGAGACCGCCCTGGAACTACTCCTCGCCATCCTGGAAACCAACCCGGACAACCTGCGCTGTCACTACCTCGCTGCACTCACCGCCGCCAACATCGCTGACGAAGAAACCCTGGAACAGATATCCCGCAACGCCCGGCGCCTTGCGCCCCGGCACCCCTACACCGTTGGTTGCGAGGCGGTGCGTGCGCTCTTCTTTGCCAATTACGAGCGCGCCGAACACCTCTTTAACCTTGCCCTCCGCTCCCTGCCCGACGACATTGACCTCAACCTCGGCCTGGGCATCCTCTACGACCATATGGGTGCCGAAGAAAAGAGCGCCGAGGTGTACCGTCGGGTCCTAGAAATCTCGCCAGACATCATCCGGGCACGCATCTGGCTGGGCATCAGTTATGCGCTCAGCGGCGAATATGGCAACGCCCTGGCGCAATATGAGTATGCCAAGCGCCTTGACCCCACCGTCGAAAACCCGCACCAGCACCTCGGTCGGGACTACTACGCGGAAGGGATATTTGACGAAGCCGCCCGCGAGTTCGCCCGGGCGATTGCCGAAGAACCCGAGCAGCCCACCGCCTATTTCTACCTGATGGACTGCTACAAGCGACTGGGACTGATTGACGATGCCCTGGACATCTACGAAACCATCAAGCGCCAGTTTGCCCACCAGCCCGAAATCATCTCCGAACTCTTCGAACACTTCCGGATGTTTTCCGAGGCAATCCCTCACCTGGAAAAACTACTGCAAAGGTCGCCCGAAAATGAAGAACTGCTCATCCGCCTCGCTGGCGCCTATCAGGAAACCGGCAGAATTACCGACGCCATCGACGCCGTCCAGCGTGCCATCACCGTCGACCCGGAAAACCCCGGCTACTGGACCCTGCTTGCCGAACTCCATTACCAGAACGGTGACTATCCCCGAACCATCGCCGCTGCCGAGCGGGCAATTCAACTCAACCAATACGAAGAAGAGGCATACGCCGTGCTCGCCGATGCCCTGCTTTTTCTCGGCAGAACCGAGGAGGCGGAGGCGATGGCACGCCAGCGGGAAAAAATCCGCGACGAGTCCTGGCGCCGCTACCAGCAGAAATTCTCCGGCCAGGACAGCGACGACGACATTTAGCCTGACTGGAATTTAGCCCCGTCCGGAAAAAAAACAACGAAACTCAACCCGCGCTCTTCAACTCCGAAGTGCAGTGCGGGCAACGGGTGGCTTTCAGCGGAATCCGAGACAAACAGAACGGGCACTCCTTGGTCGTTGGTGCCGGTGGTGGTGCCTCCTGCCGGCTCCGGACCACATTCATTGACTTCACCACCATAAAGATGGCAAGGGCAACAATCAGGAAATTGATAATAGCGTTGACAAAAACACCAACATTCAGGGTCACCGCGCCCGCCGCCTTTGCCGCCGCAAGCGATGGATAAGGTGGCGGCACCGCACCACCCTTCAGCACGATAAACAGATTGGAGAAGTCAACCTTGCCCAGCAACAGCCCGATTGGTGGCATAATCACATCAGCGACCAGCGACGAAACGATGTTGCCAAACGCCGCACCGATAATGATACCCACCGCCATATCCACCACATTACCCCGCAGGGCAAACTCTTTAAACTCTTTCCACACCTTCACCCCTTTTTAGGCAACCTGTTTTACCACTAATCACACACCTCACTGTCGCAACCCGGCGTCTTTCATCAATAAATTTAGCCCTGCCCGCAACCGCCATCTCCTCCCGCTCCTGTATCCCGACCACCACATCCGCCTGCCAGAATCCAATTAACGCCAGAAGGTTGTTCCCGCTCATCAACCCACTCGCCGTCTGCCCCAGCGTCGTCCCGCACCGATAATTACCACCCCCAACCTCTCCACCCGCAATCCCGGTAACCTGCCAGTCACACCGATAAGGCTGGGAAAA
>FWPV01015724.1_pt1 | contig 10817 bp, 4 predicted proteins | sample 2228371 | NCBI WGS metagenome assembly FWPV01 (sample SAMEA103939776, study PRJEB20133) | metagenome | reverse complement strand
CGTTGCTGTCCTTGATGTCGGACATCAGCTTGGGAATGTTCAGGACCGGGATCGAGAGATTGCCGCCCACGGTCCAGGCCGAGCTCGTCGTCGAGGTTTCGGCCCCGGCTTCGAGAAAGCTGGGCGTGATCGCCTTCGAAATGCCGACCCCGGGTGTGAGGGTGACGGTAGGGAAGAGCGCTAGTTCGCTGATGTTCAGGTTTCCCGACGCCGACGCCAGGCGCGCCGCGGCTTCTCGGACGTCAGGACGCCGGGCTAGTAACTCGCCAGGTGTCGTGGCCGGGACTGCGGGCGGCTTGGCCAGCGAAGGCGTGATGGGCAGGGAGGCGACCGGGTCGACGCCTTTTCCGACGAGGATCAGGAGTGTGCGGCGCGAGGCGCGCAACTGCGCCTCCAAGGCTGCGCCCTGGGCTTCGGCCTGAGCCAGATCGGCGGCGGCGCGCTCGCCCTCGGAAGTGGCGGTCAGACCGCGGCGGCCCCGCTCGTTGGCGACATCGGACAGGGCCTTGGCGATACGGACGCTTTCACGGGCGTCTTCCAGCTGGACCGCCAGTCCGCGCGCTTCGAAATAGGCTTGGGCGACGTTGGCGGCCAACGCCGCGCGAGCGCCCTCATAGGCGAAGCGGGCGGCGGCCATGTCGTTCTTGACCACGCGCAGCGCCGCGAGGCGGCGGCCGATGAGATCCAACTCCCAGGAGACATCGAAATTGGCGGCGTAGGACTTGCTCAAGCCGCCTTGGGTGAAGCTCCCGGCGCCGCTCTGGTCGCTGATGTCCGTGTCCGTGCGTTGGGCAGAGGCGACAAGAGGTGTCTGCGGGATAAAGATCTGCCGTACCTGGCCCTGACGAATGGCGCGGGCTTCGTCCAGGCGCGCGGCGGCCAACCGGGCGTCGGGACTCTGAGCAAGGGCTGTGGTGACGAGCTCGTTGAGAACCGGGTCGTCGAACTGGGTCCACCACTGGTCCAGGGCCTGGGTCGCGAGCGGCGTGGCGCTGGCCGTCTCGTAGGCGGCCGGCAGCTTGGCGTCGACCTTGCGCGCCGGCGTCGTACAGGCCGCCAGGCCAGCGCCCAGGAGCGCGAGCGTCGCGATCTGAGCGGCGCGGGGCAAGCCAGCGGGTTGGTCTCGTCTTTGGAGAGCGCCGGTCTTGGCGAGACGCATGAAATTCGACCCAGTTGTTGTGGCGCGCGACGCGCTCAGGCGACCAATGGTCTCCCACTTAGGGGGCTGGCCCCAGGAGGGAAACCCCTACTCGAAAGCTTTAACGGGGCTATTTGCCCGCTGGACGCAGTGTTGCGCGCCTTCGATCCCATACCTGTCAACAGCGCGGTGGATTGACGCGCCGAGCAATCGGGCCCTATGGCGACGGTTGACGCGACGGCACAACATACCGCATCATCGAAACAGGTGTTCGACATAGTTCGTCGCGCGCCCGACTCGTCGCTCTTGGCGAGCCTGTTGCGTGGCTTTTCAGGCGTACGGCCCCGGGGGACCAAGGCTTGTCGGCGCAATACGGCGCATCTCAAGGTTTCGAAAAAGAACCCGCTGAGCGGTGCGGCTGCATCCGCGCCGGGCAGCGTGGACGCGCCGGGATCCTGTCAGGAACGCCGCCGCCCAGCTGAACGCGATATGGCCCCGCGAAAAGACGACCGGCCAATCAAGAAAGAACCGAGGGAGGGAATACGAATGAACAGAAGCAGCTTCCTGCGTGGGGGATCATGCCTTGCGCTGGCCCTGGCGATGGCGAGCGCGGCTCAGGCCCAAGAGGCCCAGAAGCCGGATGTCTCGACCCAGGTCGAGGAGGTCGTCGTCACCGGCTCCTTCATCCGGGGCACGCCTGAGGATGCGGCCCTGCCGGTTGAGGTGATCGGCGCCGAGGAGCTGCAGAAGCGCGGCTCGCCGTCCACCGTCGAGCTGCTGAAGGCGCTTTCGGTCTCCAACGGCGTTCTGGGCGACACCAACCAGTTCGACAGCCGCGCTCAGGGCTCGGAGGGCTCGGGTTCGGTGAACCTGCGGGGTCTAGGCTCTCAGCGCACTCTGGTGCTGTTGAACGGTCGCCGCTTGGCGATCAACCCGTTTGGCCAGGCCGGGGCCGGCATCGTTGACACCAACATCATTCCTGCCGCCGCCATAGGTCGTCTGGAGGTGCTGAAGGACGGCGCGGCCGCCACCTACGGTTCCGACGCCATCGCCGGCGTCGTCAACTTCATCACCAAGAAGAGCTTCGATGGGTTCGAGGTCGGCGCCGACTACCGCCACATCGATGGCTCAGATGGGGACTACGGTCTCAACGCCACCTGGGGCAAGGTCTGGGAGAACGGCAACGTTCTAGCGAGCCTCGGCTGGCAGCATCGCTCCAAGTTGTCGGTCTCCGAGCGCGACTGGGCCAGCCGGCCCTATCTCAGCAACCCTGAGGCGGGCTGGTCTGCGGCGGGCAACCCATCCACCTTCATACCGCTAGCCAGCACCACCAGCGGCGTGCGCGATCCGGCTTGCGCCACCGTTGGCGGTTTCCCCGGATTCAGCGGTCTGACGCCGGTCTGCTACTGGCAATATACGCCGTTCGACAACCTGGTCGAAAAATCTAACGCCATACAGGCCTACGCAGAACTTAACGCCGACCTTTCCGCGACGACGAAGTTCCACGCCGAGGTGCTGTATGCGCACACCGACGTGCCCGAGTGGAACACCTCGCCGTCCTACGCCGCCTTGGCCGTACCGACAGCCGAGGCCTCGCCTATTCCCGGACGCTATATTGTCCCGGCGACGAACCCTGGCCTGATCGCCTTCATGGCGGCAAACCCCACCGTCCAACTCAGCAGCCTGGTTACCGGTGCGGTCTCCACCGTTCCGAGCTCCGTTTTCGCGTTCGGCGCGATCAACGCCGCCAATCGTCCCTTCGGCATCGGCGGAAATCCGAAGTTCGGCTACGGGCCCTCGATCGGCGCGCGGTCATTCGACGCCTTCCGGGTGTCGGCGGATCTGTCGGGCGAATTCGAGAACGGCATCGGCTGGGAAATGGCCCTGACCTACTCCCAAGAGATCGGCATTCGCACCGGCTATGACACGCTGGTCAACCGCTTCGCCCTGGCGCTGCAAGGCCTGGGCGGCCCGCTCTGCGATAGCAATCCGTCGCTGCCCGGCATCCAGGGCACAGCCGGCGTTGGCCACTGTATGTACTACAACCCCTTCGCTAACGCGATCCCGGGCAACGCCATCACCGGCCAAGCCAATCCAGGCTACAACGCGGCCGTATCAAATAATAACAAGGACCTGATCGACTGGTTCTTCAAGAAGCTGTCGACCAAGCAATCCTCGCGCCTGTTCGTCGGCGAGGCGGTGTTGAACGGCAAGACCAATATCACCCTGAAGGGCGGCGATATCGCCTGGGCCGCTGGCGTTCAGTATCGCCGCAGCTACTTCACCGCCGACTACAACGACATCAGCAACGCGGCGATCAACCCATGCGTCAACACGCCGGACTTTGGCGTCACGACGTGCACGGGTTCGGTGCGCAACGGGCCGTTCATGTTCCTGGGCGTCGGCAATGAGGCCGACAATCAGAGCGATGTGACGGCGGCCTTCGGCGAACTCTCCGTCCCGATCACCGATGACTTCCAGGCACAGCTCGCGGCGCGCTTCGAGCAGTACGGCGGTGCGGTCGGTTCGACGTTCAACCCGAAGGCCTCGTTGCGCTGGCAGGCCACGCCTTGGCTGGCTCTGCGCGCCTCGGCGGGCTCGACCTTCCGGGGGCCGCCGGACCCGCTGACCACCTCGACTTCAGTGACCTCGCTGCAGGGCATTCTGGGGGTTTTCCGCGCAGTCGATATCTACGGCAACCCGAACCTGAAGCCGGAAAAGGCCCAGACCTACAACTTCGGCCTCCTGTTCAAGACGGGGGACTTCAAGGCCAGCGTCGACTACTTCTATTTCGACTTTAAGGATCCGATCGTCGCCGAGCCGGTCGCAGGCATGGTGGCCTCGCTCTATCCGAACGGCGCGGCTGGCGCGAACAACTGCGCTAACCCCGCCTATGCCGGCCTGGTGGCGCGCTTCACGTTCACCGGCGCCTGCACCACGCCGACGACCAGCATCGCGCGTCTGCGCACCAACTACATCAACGGCGCGCCGGTGAAGAACGCCGGCTTCGACTTCTCGGCCGACTATCGGTTCCGGGAGGTCATGGGCGGGGATGTCTCGGTCGGCGGTTCGGCGACCTACATCCAGAAGTACAAGGTCGGCGCCACCCAGGTGGAAGGCATCACCGTCGAGAAGGCCTTCGACGCCGTGGGCTTGCTGAACTACCAGACGACCGTCGTGCCGATCCCGAAGTGGAAGGGCGACGCGTATGCGGAATGGAATTCTGGCCCGCACAACCTGCGTCTGTCGGTGCACTATATCGGCTCTTACACCGACCAGCGCACCGCGCCGTTCGCGGCCAACGCTTACAAGGACACCACGGGCGCGGGCGTCACGGTCAGCGCCGGCAAGAAGATCGAAAAGCAGATCCTGACCAACCTCGCCTATCGCGTCTTCCTGCCCTGGGACACCACGGCGACCCTGGCGATCACCAACATCTTCGACAAGGATCCGTCCTTCGCTCGCCTCGACCTGGGCTACGACCCGTTCACCGGCGATCCGCTGGGGCGCACCTACAAGGTCAGTTTGCGTAAGAAGTTCTAGTTCCTCGGAGCGTGTGGGAACTTGCGGCGCGTCCTTCCCCCAAGGGCGCGCCGTCTTCTTGTCTGGCGCTGCGCGCTGCGGCCAGATCGCGGACCAAGGGGGCGTTGGAGCGCCTCGGCTGGGCGTTAGAGGAAGTCCAGCAGGCTCGCGGGCCCGGCCACCGAGCCGTCGGCGTTGAACATCTGCGCCAGCTTCTCGCGCGAGGCCTGCAGGTCCGTCATCTTGGCGTAGATGTCGGGCGTCCATCCGGCGGCTTGGCGTTCTTCGGCGGTCATGGCCGCGTAGCGGGTGATCATGGCCTTGCCAAAACCGCCGGCCTCGTCGACGGTGGACTGGTAGCTCGTCTTGATGGCGGCGCTGTCGCGAGCGCGAATTTCCGCCCTGGCTTGAGCGATCTCGTGGGGCGAGAACTGGTCGTCCTTGTTCAGGGCGATGGCTGATAGCGAGCGATCGTCGAAACGACGGAAGTCGATCTCGCCACTGTCGCGGTCCTTGGCGGCCTCGGGGGCGAAGGCCAGTTCGTACTGCTTGTCCAGCGCAAGGCGGACGTCGCCGGCGACCTTGCCAAAGTCGCGAGTCTTGGCTCCGGCCACGGCGCTGCCGGTCTCCTTCATGTAGGCCGCCACGCTGTCGTTCGCGATGCCGGCCGGCGCCAGGCCCGGGCGAGCGATGGCCTGCTTGCGCCCCTCGACCAGCGCCGCGTGATCGCGGTTCCAGGCGGCGGAAGCCTTCTCCTCGGGACCTGCCGTGTCCAGATGATCCAGCGCCGCCTGATAGAGACTTGCGTAGTCGCCGGTAAGCCGGGCTTGGGCGGCGGGGCCGGCGAGCACGGCGTCCTGCTGTGATTTCAAGGCCAGGGCGGCGACCACCTGCTGCTCCATCGGGAACTGCCCGCCCTTGTTGCTGGCCACCGCATGCAGCGTGCGCCGATCCAGAGCCGCCAGGTCGATGGTGGGCGCGCCGTCCTTCAGCGCGCTGGCCGCGCTGGCCGCCTTCAGGCGTGCGGTGATCTGGGTCTTGGCCTCGGCGACGACCGTCTCGATTGTTCGGGCGTCGGTCTGCGCCTTCAGCGCCGCCTGGGCGGCGGGCGACAGGGTGACGTTCACCGCCGGGGTGTTGATCGTCTCGCTCTGGTCGCGGGTCTTGGCCTGGGCGGCGGCCTGACTGGCGCGTTGCGCCGCCGTCTGGCCTGCGGTCAGGCCTGGCGCATAGGTCGACGCATACGGATTGATCGTCGTCATGGCGCGCGACTTCTAGCGAATCGAGACGCCGATGGTAGCAGTCGCCCGCCGGCTTGGGCGCCCTATGGTTAACGGGCGTCGCCGGGTGCTGCGGCTTAGCTGAGGACACCCGTCAGCAGTGGACGGGCGAACAGATCCGCAGCCTCCTCGCGCTGTAGGCCGGGAACCCAGGCTTCAAGCGAGGCGGCGGCGTTCAGCATCGAGTTGATCATGTGCGCGGCGATGCTGGCGTCGACCGCCCGGATCGATCCGTCGGCGACGCCGTCAGAGATGATCGACGCGAAGCGTTGCCAGCCCCGCATGTAGCCATCAGCCATGTCGCTGCGCAGCGGCTCGGGCAGGGCGCCCAGCGACGAGGCGCGCAGCAGCGGGCCGTGCTCGGAAAGCTGGTAGCTGGTCAGGCCGGCGGCGGTCGACACCAGCTGGGTCCAGCTGTCGGTCGGCAGGGCGCGGGCGTCGAGTTGCGAGCGGCGGGTGACGGTGAAGGTGCGCTCGAAGCACTCGGTGACCAGCGCGTCCTTGTCATCATGGTGGTGATAGAACGAACCCTTGGTGACATTGAGCGCTGCCGAAATCTCCTCGACCGAAGCGCCGCGATAGCCCCGCTGGTTGATCAGCCGCGTCGCCGCCACCAGGAAGGTTTCGCGCCACTCCAGGCCTTCGGGCGACAGAGGCGTCGGATCGGGCAGGGGGCGAGGGGTCCACGCGCCATGCGCCGCCGGCAGGCCCTTCAGCAGGATGTCGCTCATCCGCTCGAGCACCCGACCATAGTCCTCGACATCGTAGCGACGCAGCCAGCGGCCGGACCAGAACACCTGCTCCATCAAAAGATGGGTGCGCGCGTTGCGCTGGCGCTTGTCGAGGTGCGCCAGGGACGGGTCGTCGAAGAAGCTTCGCACCCGCCGGAACAGGTCGTTGAACGCGCCGATGACCGAGCCGCGCAGAGGCTCCTTGAGCGCCTTGATCTCGGCGAAGCTGGTGAGCGGCGTCGCCTCGCCCAGCCGCACTCGGCGGTTCAGGTCGAGATAGAGATCCAGAAACTTGACGATCCGCGCGGCGGGGCTCGCTTCGACGGCGGCCTGCTCGACCATCGCCTCGAAACGCTCAAGCCCGCGCATGAAGCAGGCGGCGGCCAGATCGTCTTTCTTGCGATAGTAGTAGGTGACGCTGGTGGTGTTGAGGCCGACGCTGGCGGCGACATCGGCTAGGGTCATGCCGCGCACGCCCTGTCGGTTCAGGATCGTCGTGGCCGCCGCCAGGATCGTCTCCTTCTTCCGCGCGTAGCGCGCCGTCGCCGCTCCCGCGATCCGACCGTCGTCCATCACCTTCAAATCCCCGGGTCCCATCACGACCGACGGTCGCGCCGGTCACTGGACTCTCGCGTCCAATCTAGGCGTCCCTCGGGTTGGCTTAAAGGCCAACGCCGTCCGTCGCGGGACAATTTTGGGTGCCTACAGCCTCGTTTTGTCAGGATTGTTGCAAGCCGGAGCTGTTTTTCAACGCAGTCTAGAGCGTGACGCCGAAAGTGGAAACCGGTTTCGGCGCTGGCCGCGCTCTAAGTCTTTGATTTAGAACCTCGTTGTCGCGTCGAAACGATTCCGTTTGGCGCGCGAGGCTCTAGGAAACCTTGCGCGCGGTTGGCCGGTCCCCGCCCAAGACGGCGGCGATCGCCTGGGCGAGCGCCATCGGCGAGAGTGGCTTGGCGACCGCCCCATCCATCCCCGCCGCCAGGTAGCTGGCCTGCTGGTGCGCCATCGCATTGGCGGTCATGGCCAGGATCGGCGCGGCTCCCGCTGGGCCCTTGATCGCCCGGATACGGTGGGTGGCCTCGACGCCGTCCATCACCGGCATCTGGATGTCCATCAGGATCAGGTCAAAGCCCTGGCGCGCCGCCGTCACACCCAAAGCGCCATCCTCGGCGGTGGTCACCCGCGCCCCGAGCGCTTCGAGCATGCGCGTGGCGATCAGCCGGTTGGTCGCGTTGTCCTCCATCAGCAGGACGCGTAGCCCGTCGAAGAGCGCGCTGTCGGCCTCCGTCTCCTGCAGGTCCGGGCGAGCGCAGGCCTGCGCCTCCACCTCCAGCCAGAAGGTCGAGCCCTTGCCCAGCTGGCTCTCGAAACCGACCTCGCCGCCCATCATTTCGGCCAGTCGCCGGCAGATGGCGAGGCCCAGGCCAGACCCGCCGAAGCGCCGGGTTGTTGAGCCGTCACCCTGCCGAAAGCGTTCGAACAGGCGCGCGCCGGCTTCCTCGCCGATGCCGACGCCGGTGTCGTCGATCTCGAAACGCAGACGCAAGCGCGCGCCCTCAGGCGTGTCGATCCGCCGTCCCGACAGCCGCGCGACGACGCCGCCGTCCAGCGTGAACTTCACAGCGTTGCCGATCAGATTGAACAGGGCCTGGCGCAGACGTAGGGGGTCGGTCGTCGCCCAGCCGAGATCGGGCGAAGCCTCGACCCGCAGGTATAGCCCCTTGGCTTCGGCTTGGGCGCGCAGCATGTCCGCGACCCCCCGCAGCAATTCAGCCGGACAGACGGGTTCGGCGGACAGCTCCAGCTTGCCGGCCTCGATCTTTGAGAAATCGATGATGTCGTTCAGCAGCTCCGACAGCATTTCGCCGCAACCCAGGGCCTCGGTCAGCAGACGGCGGCCGTCATCCGACAGCTTCTCGTTTTTCAGCAGGTGCAGCACGCCCAGCACGCCGTTCATGGGCGTTCGGATCTCGTGGCTCATATTGGCCAGGAACTGCGACTTGGCCTCGACGGCGGCGAGAGCGGCGTCGAGGGCGGCGACCAGTTCGTTGACGTTCTGGGTGATGCCGATGACGTCAAAGGCGTCGGGGCTGGACCCGCGGACGCCGCGCCAAGCCACGTGCAGATGGATCCACTCCTCGGCGCCGGGGTCGAGATAACGGTAGTCGAGCTCGACGTGCTCGCCCGTCTGGAGCGTTCGCGAGAACGCCTGCCAGACCCGCGCGCGATCATCGGGGTGGATCGACAGGGTCATCTCGGCGACCGTCATCGTCCGCGCGCCGCCCTCCGGCGCGCTGGGCGTCGGGATGTCCTGGTCAAAGACGTAGACGCCCTTGCGCGGATTGAAGCGCCAGACATAGACGCCTGCGGCGTTTCGGAGCAGTTCGTTGGAGCGTTCAGCCTGCAGTCGCGAGGCTTCCCGTGCGCGGTCGTCGCTGATGTCCTGGAACACGATCAGTTGGCCGCCCCCCTCAAGGAGGGTCGATTGCGTGCGAACCCACAGCCAGCCACCGCCTTTGCGGGCCAGCCGGTTCTCGCTGTGCGCGTGCCCGACGGCGCGTAGAGCTTGGCCTGCGGCGGTCAGCACCTCGGCGTCATGCAGGTGGAAGAAATCGCGGACCTGACGGCCAAGGGTCTCTTCGGCAGCCCAGCCGGTCAGTTGGCTCCAGGCGGGATTGACGCGGATGATCTTGCTGTCGCGAAGCACAACGAACATGTCGAGGCTGTTCTGGAAGAACCAGTCAGCCGCAGCGGCTTCGATTCTGGTGGCAGCCTCGGTATCCAAGTGCTTGCCCATCCTGCTTCGCTCGTCTTCAATCGATGATGCGCAGGGTCGCGTAAAGTTTACGTTGCGGCATAACGCCTCGGCGTGTGTCCTTACCCGAGCCAATCAAGACGTGAAAAAGGGGAGAGCAGGACGTTGAGCACGCCAGAAGCCGTAGGACTATCGTCGGAGCGCCTGAAGCGCATCGATAGCTTCATCCAGGCCAAGTACATCGACTCGGGAAAACTGCCTTGCGCCCTGACCCAAGTCTGGCGGCGCGGGCAACTGGCCTACACGTCGGTGTTGGGCAGCGCCGATATCGAACGCGGCAAGCCCCTCAAGGCTGACAGCCTGTTCCGCATCTACTCAATGACCAAACCCGTCACCAGCGTCGCCTTCATGATGTTGGTCGAGGAGGGCTTGGTCTCGCTCGACGATCCTGTGCACCGCTTCATCCCGGCCTGGCGGGACCTGGGCGTCTTCCAGGCCGGCGTCGCGGGCGCCTTCCAGACGACGCGCACCAAGGAGCCGATGCGCACCATCGACCTGCTGCGTCACACCTCGGGCCTGACCTATGGCTTCCAGCAGCGCACCAATGTCGATGCGGCCTATCGCAAGCTGAAGCTGGACGGCGTGGACAGCGAAGGCGGACTGAAGACGTTCGTCGAGACACTGGGCACGGTGCCGCTGGAGTTCTCGCCCGGTGAGGCCTGGAACTACTCGGTCGCGACCGACGTGCTGGGCTATCTGGTCGAGGTGATCTCGGGCATGCCGTTCGACGTGTTTCTGAAGACCCGGATCTTCGACCCGCTGAAGATGGTCGACACCGGCTTCTTCGTGCCGGAGGGGCAGCGCGAGCGCTTTACCGCCTGCTACGCCCTGACGCCGTCGGGCAAGGTCGTGTTGCAGGACGATCCCGAGAAGAGCCGGTACCTGTCCGACCCGTCGGTGAAATCGGGCGGCGGCGGCCTGATTTCGACGGCGGATGACTACATGCGGTTCTGTCGCATGCTGCTGAACGGCGGCGAACTGGATGGCGTGCGTCTGCTCAGCCCCAAGACGATCAAGCTGATGACGATGAACCACCTGCCGGGCGGTCAGGAGCTGGTCCAGGCGTCGAAGTCGCTGTTCAGCGAAGCCGTGTTCGAGGGTCTGGGCTTTGGCTTGGGCTTTGCGATGACCATCGACCAGGCCAGGACCAAGAACCTGGGCTCCCATGGCGAGTACTTCTGGGGCGGCATGGCCTCGACCGCGTTCTGGATCGATCCGGTCGAGGATCTGGCGGTGGTGTTCATGACCCAGTTGATGCCATCGACCTCGTACCCGATCCGTCGCGAGCTGCGTACGCTCGTCTATTCGAGCTTCACCGAGGCGGCGGGGTA
>FWPV01015719.1_pt1 | contig 10820 bp, 9 predicted proteins | sample 2228371 | NCBI WGS metagenome assembly FWPV01 (sample SAMEA103939776, study PRJEB20133) | metagenome | reverse complement strand
AAGACCTGCTCGTACTCGGAGGGCGTAATGATCTTCCCGTTTTCCTCCAGCGTTATATGGCAGTTGCTGATCCCGTACGCCGATCCCGACATGTCCAGGACCCAGTCGCCGGTGACGTCTCCGTACCCCCCGGGCGGCTTCGCCTCCCCTCCGCCTCCCCCCGGGTCGGGGAACTCCACCACCAGGCCGGGGACGTTCGCTTCCGGCGCGGGGTCCGCGCCCGCGCCGGTCTCGGGGGCTTCCTGCCCGCCGTCCCGCCCCTGCTCCCGGCCCGCGTCCGGCGGTCCTTCGTCCGTTACCGCGCTCCCGCCCGGCTCGCCCGCCTCTCCTCCCCTCTCCGCCGCCCCCGCAGTCCCGCCCTCGTTCCCGCGCCCTTCCGGCAGGTACCACATGATGGCCAGGGCCAGGGCCAGGGCCAGAAAAGCCGCCGTGGCGAGGACCCATGTCCTTCTGCCCCTCCAGCGCCCGGTGAAGGCGAACCGCCCCGCCGCTTCACGCTCCATCTCTTTCCCCGGGTCTCCGCTCCGTCCGGAGCGACTGCTTCTCATTCGATATCCGCCAGTCTCTTGACGTACTTCACCTTCTCCTCCAGGTCGGCCAGGCGATAGATCATGATGCGCTGGGCCTGCGGGGAACCGGCCCCGTGGACGCTCTCGGTGAGGTAGGCGGCGGCGCCGCATCCCATGGTCATGTTCTCGATGAACTTGAGCACCTTGATGCGGTCCAGGGTGGGCACGTCCGCCGAGCCCTTGAGGTACTTCTCGAGGTAGGGCGCCACCTCGGGGTTCTCGAAATCCTTCTGGGAGGGCATGGTCACCACCAGGCCGCCGGCGATGTCCTGCAGCAGGCGTGAGATCTCGAAGGGAAAGCGGGTGACGTTGTGCTTACATATATTGGCAAGCAGCACGTCCACCAGGTAGCATCCCGATGGGGTGGCTTCCCCCCGTGCCGAGCAGGCTATGCCGCAGGAGAAGAGGGTCTCGTTGAGGTGGATCATCTCGGTGATCTTATCCCGCACGTGGCTCACCCGGTCCACCCCGCTGTAGAAGGCCGCGAGCTGTGCCGCCCCTACCAGCACGTCCCCCACCCCCACCTTGCAGCCGCCGTAGCTCTGGCGGTGGTAGGCGGCGAAGCGCTCCACCACCTTGCCGCTCTGCCGGTGCTCGCCGCACATGAACACCCGCTCCCAGGGCACGAAGACGTCGTCGAAGACCACCAGCGCCTCCTGGCTGCCGTACCTGGGGTTGCCCACGTCCATGGGACTCCCTTCCAGCTTGCGGGTGTCCGAGGGCTGGCGGCCGAGGATGAAGGTGATGCCCTCGGCGTCGGCGGGGACGGCGAAGGAGACGGCGTAGTCCGCCTCGTTCTCCCGCATGGCGGCGGTGGGCATGACCAGTATCTCGTGGGAGTTGATGGACCCCGTCTGGTGCGCCTTGGCGCCGCGCACCACGATGCCGTCGGATCGGCGCTCCACCACGTGCACGAACATGTCGGGGTCGGACTGGTCGGCGGGGCGCAGGGATCGGTCGCCCTTCACGTCGGTCATGGCCCCGTCCACCACCAGGTTCTCCTCCTGGATGAACCGGATATATTCCTTCAGCCTCTGGTGGTACTCCGTGCCGCACTCCTCGTCGCACTCGTAGGTCACGGAGTAGAGGGCGTTGATGCCGTCCATACCCACGCAGCGCTGGAAGCAGGTGGAGGTGCGCCGCCCCAGCAGGCGCTGCATGAGCACCTTGTTCACCAAATCCACGGTGGACTGGTGGATGTGGGTGAAGCGGCTCACGCGCTCTCCCGTGAGGTGTGAGCTCACGAAGAGCAGCTCCTCCGCCTCGGGCTCGTCCCCAAGGCTGTATGTCTCCGCCACGGCGTTCATGGACGGCCTGATCATGGGGTGGTCGACGGGGTCGTCGACCCTCTCCCCCATGACGTAGATCCTCCGTTCCAGCGCGCGCAGGCTCTCGATGTATGCTTCCGGTCCGTCTATCTTCATCTACCCTCATCCCCTTTCAGACAGATCTTCTCTTCCCCCTTTTCTCGAAGCGGCTCCATCCCGGCACCCCGCGTGATAATCATAATCCAATAATATAATCTAAACTCTCTGACAATATTTTAGATTGTGTCCGAAAGCTTTCAGGGCCTGGCCATACGCCGCACAAACGGGCGGTCCCCTCCAAAAGCGCTTGACGCAAGGGGGAGCCATGCTTATAATTCATTATGTGAAATAACTAGGGGGTGCCGTGGACCGCGACAGGATATTTTCCCATCTTCCCGAGATCGAGAGGCTGTACACTCTCTTCGACTACACCACCACCCTGTGGGAAGCAAAGGAGCTCTCGCTGTATCACATCGACAAGGTGGAGTTCTACCTCCTGCTCATCCTGCGCTTCCGCGAGGACCTGCGCATGAAGGACATGGCCGAGCTGCTCTCCCTGAACAACTCCACCCTCACCCAGGTGGCCAACAGGTGCGAGAAAAAGGGCCTGGTGAAAAGGGAAAAGGGGACGAGCGACAGGCGGGAGACCCTGCTCAGGTTCACCCCCAAGGGGAGAAGGCTGATCGACAACATCGTCAGCCACCGCCAGGCACTCTTCTTCCCGGTGTGGGAGAAGGTGAGCGAGGAGGACATCGAGGGATTTCTCAAGGTCCTGCGCACGGTGGTGGAGACCCTGGAGGACCGCGTCGCTTTCCTCGAGAGACTGAAACGGCCGTGGTGAGGAAGGGGCCGGAGTGGGCGAGATAATAATACATATTATGAAATATTATTCGATCACAGGGGTGCGGGAACGGTTGAGACGAACGCTGGTTACCGGATTGGTCGGAGCGGTCGCCGGGACGTGAGGGGGAGTTCCGCGCGGCCGCGGCCTGAGGAAAGGGGGAGGAGATGAAAGCGGCTGTCTGGCACGCGCAGCGGGACATGAGGCTGGAGGACATCCCGGAGCCGGAGGTGGGGCCGGAGGACGTGAAGATCAAGGTGGCCTACGCGGGCATCTGCCACACCGACGTCTTCGAGTACCTCTACGGGCCGCAGACGGTCTTCAACCCGCCCCTGGCCCTGGGGCACGAGTTCTCCGGCGTGGTAGAGGAGGTGGGGGAGAAGGTCACCGGCCTGGCCAGGGGAGACGCGGTGACCGGCCTGCCCTACTATCCCTGCTGGGAATGCACCTACTGCAGGCAGGATCTCTGGAACCTCTGCCCCAACGCAAGGGCTCACGGCATGCACATCCACGGCGCCTTCGCGGAGTACGTGCCCCTGCACTACAAGGGGGTTTACAAGCTCCCGGAGGGAGTGAGCTTGGAGGAGGCGGCCACCGTCGAGCCCACCTCGGTGGTCTACCGCGCCGTGAAGCGCTCCGGCCTGCAGCCCGGGGAGAGCGTGCATATAGTGGGGGCGGGCCCGGTGGGGCTGCTGCTGGCCAACGTCGCCAGGCAAAAGGGGGCGGAGAAGATCGTGGTCAGCGAGCCCCTTGAGATACGGCGCCGGAAAGCCCTGGAAATGGGAGCAACCCACGTCATCAACCCGGAAACGGAGGACGTCCTCGGCAGGGTGTACGAGATATGCGACGGGGTGGGCGCGCACGTGAGCTTCGACTGCGTGGGCAGCGTGGCCACCCTGGACACCGCGGTCTACGGAACGCGCCGCAACGGCCGCGTGGGCATCCTCGGCTTCGGGTTTTACGAGTCGCCCACCTATCCCCTCATGTTGCTGGCCGCCTTCGCCGCCGAGTACACCTACTTCGCCACCCTGGGCTACAACGTGGAGATGAAGGAGGTGGTGGACCTGGTGGGCAGGGGCGAGCTGCATCCTGGACAGGTGATCAGCGACGTCATCCCCTTCGACCGCATCGTCGACTTCTTCGATCACTTCGAGGAGAACCGCCGCGAACACCTCAAGGTGCTGCTCAAGATAGGGTAGGTGATGGCCATGGACCTCGAGACGGCTTGCGATAACCGCTGCGGCGAGCTCATGGCCGCAAGACGGGGGGGTGACGGGCTGTGACCCTCAAGGAGCTGCTCGAATCGCGGGCGGCCGAGACGGGCGACCGCCCCGCGGTGATCTACCGGGACCGGCCCATCTCCTACCGGGAGCTGGAGGCGCGGGTGGCGCGCTTCGCCAACGCCCTCGCCGGGCTGGGGGTGGGGCGCGACGACAAGGTGGCCATCATGCTCAACAACTGCCCCGAGTTCATCGTGGCCTTCTTCGCCTGCTCCTACCTGGGGGCGGTGGCGGTGCCGGTGAACATCTTCTACAGGGAAAGGGAGCTTGAGTTCCTGCTGCGCGACTCGGACGCGGTGGCCCTGGTGGTCAGCCCCGCCTTCGCCGAGTTCTTCTCCCGCATCGAGGAGAAGCCGCCCCTCTTCAAGTGGCTGATCGTCAATGGCGACTACCCGGAGGGGATCCGGTTCGCGGAGCTGGAGGCGGGCGCCTCGCATGAGCCGGTGCGGGTCGAGGTGAGCGAGGACGACGTGGCCGAGATCCTCTACACCTCGGGGACCACCGGCGTCCCCAAGGGGACCATGCTCACCCAGGGCAACCTCTTCTTCCACGCCGACGCCATCATCCGGGTCCTGGAGCTGGTGGAGGACGACCGCGCCCTCATGGTGGTGCCCATGTTCCACGGCTACGGCATCACCGTCATGCTGTGCTGTTTCCGGGTGGGGACCTGCTTCGTGCTCCTTGATCCCTTCAACCCGGTGGAGGTGTTCCAGGCCGTGGAAAAGCACCGCGTCACCTTCCTGCCCATGGTGGTGGCCATGTATTTCATGCTCTACCACCACCCCGAGCGGGAGAATTACGACCTCTCCTCGCTGCGCATCGGCATCTCCGGGGCTTCGGCCATGCCCGCGCAGCTCATGCGGGACGCCTCCGAGGCCTTCGGGATCAAGATCCTCGAGGCCTGGGGGCTCACGGAGTGCTCCGCCTCCGCCACCATGCAGCGCATGAACATGCCCTACAAGGAGGGGAGCGTGGGCCTTCCCCACCCCGGGGTCGAGGTTGGTGTGATGGACGAGGGGGGAAACCTGCTGGGACCGAACCAGGTGGGCGAGCTGGTGATCAGGGGTCCCCTGGTGATGAAGGGGTACTACAAACGCCCGGAGGAGACGGAGGAGGCGCTCCGCGGCGGCTGGCTGCACTCCGGGGACATGGGGTACTACGACGAGGAGGGATACTTCTTCATGGTGGACCGCAAGAAGGAGATGGTCAACGTGGGGGGCGAGAAGGTCTTCCCCCGCGAGGTGGAGGAGCTCATGTACACCCACCCCGCCATCGCCGAGGCGGCCCTGGTGCCCCAGCCCGATGCCCGGCTGGGCGAGATCCCGGTGGCGGTGGTGGCGCTGAAACCCGGCGCCACCCTGAGCGAGGGCGAGCTGGTGGAGTTCCTCTCCGACAAGCTGGCCCGCTTCAAGGTGCCGCGCCGGGTGGTGATCATGGAAAGTCTGCCGCGCAACCCCATCGGCAAGATCGTGAAGAAGGAGCTGGTGCGCATGCTCCAGGAGGAGACCGGCTATTGAGAGGTCCGGGGAAGGGGCGAAGAAAGAGATGGTAACTCCTTCCAGAGCGTGTCCGCAGAAAAGACGGGCTGCCGGGGAAGGCTTCGAGGAGGATAGATGAAACATTCACAAGCCGTCGACGACCTGGTGGAGGTGGTCCGGGACCCGCACGCGCGCCTGAGGAGTGCGGTACGGGAGGGACGCGGGACCGTTGGTTACTTCTGCTCATATGTACCGGTGGAGCTCATCCACGCCGCGGGGTTCACGCCGGTACGGCTGCTGCAGGGGCCTCCGCCCGGCGACGTGGCCGGCAGGTACATGCAGCCCTTCTGCTGCTCCTTCGCCCGCAGCCTCCTGGAGGGCCTGGGCGACGGCACCTGCGGGTACCTCTCGGCGGTGGTCATGCCCCACACCTGCGACACCATCCGCAACCTCTCCGACCTGGTGGAGTCCGCCGCCCCGGGACTGCGCGTCCTGCGCCTCATGGTCCCCACCGTCACCCACACCGCCGAGGCGGTGGATTTCATGCTCGCGGAGACGCGCGCCCTCCAGGAGGACCTCGAGGGACTCGCCGGCGAAGAGGTGGACCGGGAGAGGCTGTTCCAGAGCATCCGCCTCTACAACCGCTGCCGCAACGCCCTCGCCGTCCTGCGGGGAAGCGGCCTGGGCAACCGCGCCCTCTACGCCGCCCACCTCGCCTTCCAGCTCATGGACCCGGAGGGATTCCTCGCCCTGGCGTCCTCCCTCCCCCGGGAGCCCGTGGACCTGGGCGCGGCGGCCGGAGAGGCAGGCGGCGCGGGGAGAGGCGGCGCCGGGGTGGCCCTGGTGGGGGGGCCGGTGCCGCAGCTGGAGGTCTTCGACCTGCTGCAGGAGTACGGCCTCGAGGTGGTCTGGGACGACCTGTGCACCGCCTCCCGCTTCGCCGCCGGCGCGGTGGACGAGGAATGCGAGCCCCTGCGGGCGCTGGCCGAGCGCTACCTGCGGCGGCGTCCCTGCCCCACCAAGCGCGACCCGGCCAACCGGCGCGAGGAGGAACTGCTCGCGGGGATATCGGCGGGCGGCGCGCGGGGCGTGGTCTTCATCCAGCAGGCCTTCTGCGAGTTCCACTCCTTCGACTACCCGGGGCTGAAGCAGCGGCTGGACGCCGAGGGCATCCCCTCGGTGCGCCTGGACCTGGAGTCCCCCTTCCAGCCCACGGGACAGATGCGCACGCGCCTGCAGGCCCTCTCCGAGATGATGGGCGGGGGGAGGTGACGGCGATGGCCGGGAGGACGAAGCTGCCCTGCGAGGGGACCATGAAGGAAGCCATGACCGCCTACTACACCGAGGCCTTCACCTCAGACCGGCCCAAGGCCTGGGTCACCTCGGGAGCCCCGGTGGAGCTGCTGCTGGCGGCGGACGTCATCCCCATCTTTCCCGAGAACTACGGCGCCATGATCGGGGCGCAGCGCCTGGGAGGGGACCTCTGCTCCGCCGCCGGGGACCTGGGCTTCGACGACTGCGTCTGCTCCTACGCCCGCTGCACCATCGCCTCCACGGAACGCGGCGAGGGGCCGCTGGGAGCGCTGCCCGCCCCCGACCTCCTGCTCGCCTGCAACAACGGCTGCGGCACCATGTTCAAGTGGTACGAGGTGCTCAGCCGGCGCTTCGGCGTGCCCCTGCTCTTCCTCGACGCCCCCTACTGCGACGGGGAGCCGACCCCGCGGGACATGGAGTACCTGGTGCGCCAGCTGGAGCGCATCCTCGCGGAGCTGGGGGACATCCTGGGCCGGGAGGTGGACCGCGACCGCCTGTGGGAGACCCTGCGCCTCTCCAGCGACACCGCCAGGCTGTGGAGCGAGATCCAGGAGCTGCGCAAGGCCCGCCCCTGCCCCCTGAACTCGCCGGACATGTTCCTGCACATGGCGCTCATCGTCACCCTGCGGGGCACGGAGACCGCTTACAGATATTACCAGGAGATGCTGTCGCAGGTGCGGGAGCGGGTGGAGGCGGGCGTCGGCGCGGTGGAGGACGAGCGCTACCGCCTGCTCTGGGACCACATCCCGCCCTGGTACGCCCTGCGCGACTTCTTCGGCTTCTGCGCGGAGCTGGGCGCCTGCTTCGCCGTGGACACCTACACCAACGTGTGGCAGGGCGAGTTCGACCCCGACCGTCCCCTGGAGAGCCTGGCGGAGTGCTACCAGAAGGTCATGCCCAACCTGCGCCTGCCCTGGCGGGCGGCCATGTACGTGGACTACATAAGGGACTACGCCATCGACGGCTTCGTCATCCACTCCAACCACTCCTGCAAGAGCTACTGCCTGGGGGAGTACGAGATCGCCCGGCGCGTCACCGCGGAGACGGGGGTGCGCGGCGTCATCCTGGAGGCGGATATGGTGGACCCCAAGTTCTACTCCGAATCGCAGGTCAAGCAGATGATGGCGGCTTTTCTCGAATCGCTGGACTGATGGCCATTTCCGATCGGCCGTTGACTTCAGCCAGCGGTCCGGGCTGGCCCGCGGCGGGGGTCGTCTCGATCGGGCCGCCGGGCCGGCGGAGCGGTCTTTTCGGGTCATGCGACACGAGGAGGTAAGGTGATGGAATACGAGACTATCCTGTACGAGGTCGAGGGAGCGGTGGGGACCCTCACCCTCAACCGCCCCAGATCGGTGAACGCGGTGAACCGGCAGATGATGGAGGAGCTGCTGGATTTCTGGGAACGGCGCCAGCAGGACTTCGAGACCAGCGTGATCATCCTCGCCGGGGCGGGAGAGAAGGGCTTCTGCGCCGGCTTCGACATGAAGGACGCCACCGAGGGCTATTCAGCCGAGGGCATGACCCCGGAGAACATCTACCGCAAGCAGGCGCGTTTCTCGGGCATCCTCAAGCTCATGCGCTCCTGCCCCCAGCCGGTCATCGCCGCCGTGCACGGCTACGCCATGGGCGCCGGCATGTCCTTCGCCATGGCCTCGGACATCCGCATCGCCAGCCGCGACGCCGTGTTCTGCGCCGCCTACATCAACATCGGCGTGGGCGGGGCGGACCTGGCCTCGAGCTACCTGCTCTGGCGCCTGGTGGGCTTCGGCAAGGCGGCGGAGATGTGTTACACCGGCGACCGCGTCCCCGCCGAGGAGGCCTGGCGCATCGGTCTCGCCAACCACCTCTGCGAGCGGGAGGAGCTCATGGAGATGGCCAGGGCGGTGGCCCGGAACCTGGCCTACAAGAGCCCCTTCGCGCTGCACCTCACCAAGGAGGCGCTGAACGCGGGCCTCAATGCCTCCAGCATGGACGAGGCCCTTATGATGGAGAACCGCAACCAGTCCTACATGCTCACCATGCAGCTCATGAAGTACCTGGAACAGCAGAGATCCGTGGAGGCATGAGCGGTAGCGCAAAAGCGTCTCTCCTCCGCAAAGACGTTCGACGGGCGAAAACCCCGTGCGCCTGTTCTCCTCGCCGACTCAGGGATATCATGTAAGGAGACCGGCAAGGGGCGCAGCGGAAGCGCCTTCCAGAAAAGGAGGCCGATGCCATGGACCTGGTGGAAAAGCTCGATCACGTGGCCTTCGCGGTGAGGGACAAGCACCGGGCGGCGAACTACCTCACCAACGTGCTGGGGGCGAGGGAGGTCTTCGATATGGAGTGGGGCGGGTTCCGTTTCACCACCTTCCTCATGGGCTCGGGCAGCATGCTGGAGCTGGTGTATTCCGACGACCCCGGCAACTTCGTCAACCGCTTCATAGAGAAGCGCGGCGAGGGGATCCACCACCTCACCTTCAAGGTGCGCGACATCGAGGAGATGGTGGAGCACCTGCGCTGCCGCGGCCTCAACCCCTTCGACATCAACACCTCCAACGAGTTGTGGAAGGAATGCTTCCTCCACCCCCGCGAGGGCCTGGGGACCCTCATCCAGTTCGCGGAGTTCCCCGAGGAGGAATGGTTGAAGATCTGGGAGCAGTCCCGAAAATAACAGGCAACCGGTTTTTCAGCAGATGCGGGGGAAGTGCTCGCCCGAGGGCATGCGCAGCAGGCGGTGAGACCCCAGGGGGGTGAGCATGGTGACCTCGCCGGCCCGCCCCTCCACCACCCTGCCGATGGCCGCCGCGTCCGCTCCCAGGGGATGGGAGCGCATGGCCTCCAGTACGGCCTCCGCATCGCCCTCCGGGACCGCCGCCACCACCTTGCCCTCGTTGGCCAGGAGCAGGGGGTCCAGACCCAGCATCTCGCAGAAGGCTCGCACCCCTTCGCGCAGCGGGATGCTCTCCTCCACAAGCTCCACGGACACCCCCGAGGAGGCCGCCATCTCCTTGAGCACCGCCGCCAGGCCCCCGCGCGTGGCATCCCGCATGGCGTGGATCTCGCCCGCCTCCTGCATGGCCTCCACCAACCCGTTGAGGGGCGCGCAGTCCGACTCCACCTCTACCTCGAAGCCGAAACCCTCGCGGCGGCTGAGCACCGCGGCCTCGTGGTCGCCCAGGAAGCCGTTGACCAGCAGGGCGTCCCCCGGACGCGCCCCGCGGATGGAGACCTCGCGCCCCGCGGGGATGACCCCGATGCCGGAAGTGTTCACGTAGATGAGGTCGGCGGCGCCCTTCTCCACCACCTTGGTGTCGCCGGCCACCACCGCCACCCCCGCCTCCCGCGCCCAGCGCGCGGCGGAGGAAAGCACCCGCTCGAGCGTCTCGAAGGGCAGGCCTTCCTCCAGGATGAGGCCCATGGTCAGGTAGAGGGGCCGGGCGCCCCGCATGGCGAGGTCGTTGACGGTGCCGCACACCGCCAGCTTGCCGATGTCCCCGCCGGGGAAGAAGATGGGCTTGACCACGAAGGAGTCGGTGGTGCAGGCGAGGCGCCCTCCGTCCGCTTCTTCGGGCAGGGTGAGGGCGGCGGCGTCCTCGGCCTCCGCCAGCGACCCCTGGCCCAGGAGGGGGAATACCACTCTCTCCAGCAGTTCCTGCATGCGGGAACCGCCCCCGCCGTGGGCCAGGGTTATGACTTTATCGGACAAGGTCTCCTCCCGTTCATCTTCCTCGCCGCCTGCCCGAACCTATAGCCGTACACCATCCTAAACCGAAAGGGTAGCTGGGTTATTCCGGCAGGTCCCACCTCGCTCACAACGCGAGGTTGTTTTCGAGAGCGGGACTCTTCTCCGCGCGGGGGCTCCCCCGCCGCGGTCCACGGCGAGATCCTCACCCGACATGCCCCTCACCCTCCCGGAAGTCGTAGAGGTAGTAGGAGGCGCAGGTCCCTTCGGTGGAGACCATGCAGGGACCCACCGGGCTCTCCGGGGTGCAGGCGCGCGCGAAGAGGGGGCAATCCGGGGGCCTGATCCTCCCGCAGAGGACGTCGCC
>FWPV01015718.1_pt1 | contig 10820 bp, 6 predicted proteins | sample 2228371 | NCBI WGS metagenome assembly FWPV01 (sample SAMEA103939776, study PRJEB20133) | metagenome | reverse complement strand
CTTCACCTCCTGCAGCTCCTTGCGGAGCTGCCGCGTGTCCTGAACCTTGGCAATGATCTTCTCGGCGATTTCCTTGTTGCGATTGAAGAAATGCAGCAGCTCCTCGCGCACCCGGTTCACCAGCTCGGTGCGAATCTCCGTGTTGCCCAGCTTGTTCTTGGTTTGCGACTCGAACACCGGGTCCTTGAGGCGGATGGCCACCGCCCCCACCATGCTTTCGCGCACGTCATCGCCCTCGAACTTCTCGCGGGCGTACTCATTGACGGCCTTGAGCAGCCCCTCGCGAAACGCGCTCAGGTGTGTGCCGCCGTCGCTGGTGTACTGGCCGTTGACGAAGGAGTAGAAGGTCTCGCCGTAGCGGCTGTTGCTGTGGGTAAAACAAAACTCAAGCGTCTTCTCCGCGTAATGCAGCGGCGGGTAAATCGGCTCGCTCCCGTCCGCCCGCAAATCCTCCATCACCAGGTCCAGCAGCCCGTTCCGCGATTGAAACACCTTCCCGTTGTAAATCAGCCGCAGACCGGAATTCAGATAGCTGTAATGCCGCAGCCGCCGCTCGACGTGCTCGGGGCGGAACTCCGTGTTCTTGAAAATCTCCGGGTCGGGCTCGAACCGGATCAGGGTGCCGTCCGGTTCGCTGGTCTTGCCCTTGAGCTCTTTCTTGAGTTTGCCCTGCTTGAACCACGCCTCGACGAACTGGCCCTCGCGGTGGCTGCGCACCATGAACTCCTTCGACAGGGCGTTGACCGCCTTGGTGCCCACCCCGTTCAGCCCCACGCTGAACTGGAACACGTCGTCGTTGTACTTCGCCCCCGTGTTGATCTGCGACACGCAATCCACCACCTTGCCCAGCGGGATGCCCCGCCCAAAATCCCGCACTGTCACCGTGCGGTCCTGAATGGAGATTTGCACCTCCCGGCCGGCGCCCATGATGAATTCGTCAATGGCGTTATCTATCACCTCCTTCAACAGGATGTAGCAGCCGTCATCATAATGCGAGCCGTCGCCGATCCGGCCAATGTACATGCCGGTCCGCAGCCGGATATGCTCCAGCGAGGAAAGCGTCTTGATCTTGCTTTCGTCGTAAACGTGCCTCGTGCTCTCTGCCATACTTCAAACGCAAAGACTATCGAAACGAAACCGCCCCTTGCCAACAACAAAATCGGCTCCCGCGGGCGCAAGCCGGCCCAAAGGGTTGCCAAACTGGGCGTGTCGCGCAAAAACAGTTGGCCGGAACCGGGAAGCGGTTTGCCCGGCGCGTGCCTCGTTCGGTTGGGGGTTGGGATGCGAAGTCTGGTCAGACGCCCCCCTCGGCCCAACACCCTTCGAACAGAACGCCCTTCCCGCCGGGTCGCTTTTCAGGGTGATTCCGCGCCGGTTTGCACGCACTGTGGCGCGGGCCGTTGGATTGGGGAAGCGTTTGCCTGGGCGACCCGAACCTGTGCCGGCAGCATCGCAGAGGGCAGCAGCTAAACCCTTGGTAACCAGCGATGCAGCGTTCGGCTCACCCCTTGAAGCGGGCCGGTTCGAATGCAGGTTCCGCCACCGACTGCCAGCCGCGGCCGACGGAGTCGGCTGGGGCGGGGCCGGAGCGGGTCGGAGAAAGGGCTTGGCTTGGGCCGGTCGGGCGTGCTACAACCTACGTCCGCTTCGAACCTGGAGCGGGCAACAGATTGGAAAGCAGACGTTTTTTAAGATATGTCACAGCATCGTAGTTTGCGGGCGGCAGCCCTGTTGGGCGGGAAGCGCAACGTGTTGAAGCGTTTCGAGCGGATTGAGGTGTTGAAGAAGCGCGGGCAATGGAAAGACGGCGACCGGATTACCGGTTTGCGCAAGACCAAGCCCGGCGCGTAATCTCCACTGGCATCTTCAGGTTGAACCCGAAGTCGGGGCCGGCAGGCGTCCGACTCGGGTTTTGACTTTCCAGCGGGAGCGCATGATGGTGAGGCTGCAGAAATACCTGGCGGAGGCGGGCGTTGCCTCGCGGCGCGCCAGCGAGCAGATCATTCTCGCCGGGCGCGTGCGGGTCAACGGCGCCGTCGTCACCGAGCTGGGCGCCAAAGTGGACCCGGGCCGGGACCATGTGAGCCTGGATGGAAAACCGTTGCGGGCGCGGCGGAAGATTTATCTGGCGTTAAACAAGCCACGCGGGGTGGTCTGTTCGCGCCGGGACGAGCGGGGCCGCCCGACCCTCTTCGAGTTGCTGCCGAAGGAGTGGGGGCACCTTCACTCGGCCGGCCGCCTGGATTTCAACAGCGAAGGCCTGATATTCCTGACCAACGACGGCGCGTTCAGCCTGCGGCTGACACATCCTCGGTTTGGGGTCAAAAAGAAATACCTGGCCACGGTCGAGGGGCGGGCGGACGACGAGCTGTTGGAGACATTGACTCGCGGCGTTTACCATCAAGGCGAACGCCTCAAGGCGGAGCGCGTCCGCTTGATTTCCAGCGGCCCCTCGCGCTGCGTCATCGAGCTGGAGCTGGCCGAAGGCAAGTATCGCGAGGTCCGCCGGCTGTTCGAGTCGCAGGGACGCACCGTGCGGCGGTTGCAGCGGATTCAGATTGGCAAAATCAAGCTCGGCGAGCTGCGTCCGGGCAAATGGCGGACATTGACAGAAACCGAAATTAAATCTCTACTGGAGACCTGAATTTTATGAAAAGAACCTTTTGGCTTTTTTGCGGGGCCATCCTGACCTCGAGCCTGCTGGCGCAGCAGGCACCCGATGCGCCACCCACCCAGCCGGCGACACCGGCCACCGCACCCGGCGCCACGCCGGCGCCGGCCACCCCAACGGCTGAAAGTCCGGCGGCTGCCCCGGCGCCCGCTCCCGCGGCCAAACCCGCCGCCACCCCCAAGAAGAAGACCGTCAAGAAAGCGCCCGCGGCCGCGAAAAAGGCGCCTGCGGTGGAGCTGCGGACGGTTCCGTTGGTCGCGGGTCCGGCGGTCGTCGTGGCCAGCAACGTCAACGTTCGCGGCCAGGCCCGGCTGCGGAGCGAGGTGGTGGGGCGCGTCACCAAAGGCCAGGAAGTGACCGTGCTCGAGGAAATCGTGCTCAAGAAATCCGCGGCCGACGAGCCGTCGGCCTGGGCGAAAATCTTGCTCCCCGCCGGCATTCACGTCTGGGTCAATACCCACTACATTGACCCCACCACCAAAGCCGTGGTGGCGACCAAACTCAACCTCCGCAGCGGGCCGGGCGAGAATTACAGCGTCTTGGGGCAGTTGCTGAAGGGCGACACCATCAAGGAATTTGGCTCCAAGGGCGACTGGCTGGAGATTGAAGCGCCCACGAACGCCTACGCCTTCGTCGCCGCCCAGTATTTGCAGCAACTGCCAGCCCCGGCGCCGGCGGTGGCCGCTGTTACGCCACCCGCCGAGCCCGAGCCGACCCCCACGCCGGCCACGGTCACCGAGCCGCCCATGGTGGCGGTTGCTCCCGCCGAGACCCCGGTGCCCGAGCCCGCGACGCCCGCGCCGGACACCAACGTCGTGTCCACGGCGCCCGCCGAAACCGCGATGGCGGAGCCGCAGGAGGAGGAACCGCCGCCACCCCGAATTGTGGAGCGGGAGGGCATCGTCATGCCCACGGTCAGCATCCAGGCGCCCACCGTTTACGGCTTGTACAACCCCGAAAACCGGCGCTTGATTGAATACCTGCACAATCCCTCGCCGCACCTGGATTTGTCCCGCTACAAAGGCTTGCGCATCGTGGTCACCGGCGAGGAAGCCATGGACCGGCGCTGGAAAAACACCCCCGTGCTGACCATTCAGAAAATCGAAGTGATCGAATGACCCGATGGCCGTGGAAAACCTGATTGACGGCCGCGCCATCGCCCGGCAGGTGCAGGCGGAGTTGGGGGAGCGCATGGGCGCCCTGCGCGCGCGCGGTGTCCAGCCCGGCTTGGCTTTCGTGCGCGTCGGCGAGGACCCCGCCTCGAAGGTCTATGTCGGGCGGAAGGAGAAAACCTGCGCCGAGCTGGGGATTTTCTCCGAAACCCATGTGCTGCCCGAAGCCACGACCGAGGGGGAGCTGCTGGCGTTGCTGGAACGGCTGAACACGGACGCGCGGCTGCATGGAATCCTGGTTCAGGCGCCGCTGCCCCCCCACATCCGGCAGGCGGTGGTTTATTCCACCGTGCGGCCGGAAAAGGATGTGGACGGCTTCCACCCGGTGAACATGGGCAAGCTGCTGTTGGGGGACCGGAGCGGTTTTGTGCCGTGCACGCCGGCGGGGATTTTGGAATTGCTGGTCCGGTCGGGAATCCAGACGTCCGGCGCGCATGCGGTGGTGTTGGGACGGGGCAACATCGTGGGCAAACCGCTGGCAGCGTTGCTCTGTCAGAAGGAAAAGAACGCCAACGCCACCGTGACCTTGTGTCACTCGGGCACGCGCGACATCGCCGGCCATTGCCGCCGGGCCGACATCCTGGTGGCCGCAATGGGGGTGGCCGGGTTTGTCACCGCCGGGATGGTCAAACCGGGCGCGGTGGTGATTGACGTGGGCGTCAACCGCGTCGCCGACCCGGCGGCCAAGGGCGGCTCGCGGCTGGTCGGGGACGTGGACTTTGCCGCGGTGCAGCCGATTGCCGGGCGAATCACGCCCAACCCGGGCGGGGTCGGCCCGATGACCATCGCGCTGCTGATGCACAACACCGTGCGTGCCGCGGAAGCCGCGACCCGCTAGTCTCCCAGTCCTCCCAAACCTATGACACCGACTCGCATTTTACCCGACCTGCAGTGCTCGCTCTTGTGCGAGGAAATCCGCCAGGAAATCACGGGCAACTTCATCCTGGTCGGCGTCATCAATTTCATCCGCGTGCCGCAATTGCCGGTGGTGGCGCTCAAGCTGAGCCTGTTCAACCGCTGGACGGCGGGCGTGGGCCAGTTCACCGAAACGGTCCGGCTCATCGCGCCGGACCAGACGACGGTGCTGCGGAAGGGGGAAGTCAAGTTCGCGCTGCAAGATGCGGCGTTGCATGCCACCAACGTGACCATGTTCGCCCAGGTCGAGTTCAAGACCGCCGGCACCTATTATGTCGAGGTGCTGGTGGATGACGTCATGAAGCTGCGCTACCCCGTCCCGGTGCTGCTGGCCCCCTCCCAACCGCAGCCGCAGCCCCCGGCGCCTCCCCCTGCCCCGCCCCACGGCTGAGCGGTTGAGCCTGTGACCCGTCGCGACTTTCTCCGAAATGCAGGCGCCGCGGGAAGCCTGATGGCGCTGCCGGGCCTGACCCTTGCTGCAACGGAGGAAGCCGCCCCGACGCGCCCGGCTCAGGCCGGTTCGCGCGTTTCCCCTTCGCCCGTCTCGAGGGCTCCGCTGATCGTGGTCACACAAACGCCCTCCGCCGACGTCAATCCGCGTGCCCGGGCGTGGGGGTATATTGCCGAAATTCTCGAGCGCGCCGGGTTGTTCTTCGAAGCGGCGGCGCCCCGGGATTTGGAGGGGCTGCCCGGGCTGGGGGCGGAGGCGGTGGTGGTGCTGGCAGGCGACCTGGCGTTGAGTTCGGTTCAGCGCGAAGCATTGACGGCCTGGGTGAAAGACGGCGGGTCGCTGGTCGGCCTCGGCGGCACCTCGGGGCTGGAAGAAGTCTTCGGCGTGAGCGGAAGCAGCCCGCTGGCCGAAGGCTGGCTCAAGCCGGCGGCGGCGGCTCATCCCCTCCTGGCGGGGCTGCGCAGTTCGCTGCACGTCTTTGGCGGCTGCACGGCAAAACCGAGCACGGCCACCGCGCTGGCGGACGCCGAGCTGGCCAGTGGCACGGTCCGGTCCGGCGCCATTCTCGAGAACCGATTCGGACGCGGCCGGGCCATTTTGCTCGGGCCGGACTTGATTTTTTCGGTGGTGCACTTGCAACAAGGCCTCCGCGTGCTCCAGGATGGCAAACCCGCCCCGGACGACTCGGCGCCGCTGAATGACGGGGTGCTGAAGGCCGAAGACGGCCTGGTGCTGGACTGGCGGCGGGACCGGGTGGCGCCGGTGGCGGAGCATCCGCCGTTCTTTCTCGAACCGGTCAGCGACGAGCTGCGCGAGCTCATTCTCCGGGCGATTTTTCACGCCGCCCGGCAGGCCCGTCTGCCGCTGGTCCTGCTCTGGTACTGGCCGCGCGGCCTGCCGGCGGTGGGACACCTTTCCCACGACACCGATGGCAACGAACCGGCAAAAGCCGAGGCTCTCCGGGAGGTGATGAACCGCTGCGGGCAGAAATCCACCTGGTGCATTCTTTACCCGGGCGGCTACCCGGCGGCGTTCTACCGCGCCCTGCTGGACGACGGTTTCGAAGTGGCCCTCCACTATGATGCGCACACGGGTGGAGCGCGGACCTCGTGGTCCAAGGCAAACTTCCTGTTCCAGCAGGGCTGGCTGATGCAGACGGCGGGCCTGCGCCGGATTGCGTCAAATAAGAACCACTACACCCGCTGGGAGGGGCGCCTGGAGTTGTTCCGCTGGTGCGAGGAGGCCGGCATCGCCGCCGACCAGACGCGCGGGCCGAGCAAGAAAGGCACCATCGGATTTCCGCTGGGCGGGTCGCAACCCTACTTCCCGCTGGACGACGAAGCGGCCGTGCCGCGGCGGTTGAAGGTCCTGGAGGTGAACCTGCTGACGCAGGACCTGGTCATCACCTGCCCGGCCGCTTGTGGCCGGCCCCTGCTGGATGCCGCGCTTCGCCATCACGGCGTGGCGCATTTTCTGTTTCATCCGGCCCATATCCTCAAGCCCGGCGTGGCGGACGCTTTGAACGAAGTGGTGAGTTACGGGCGCGAGCGCGGACTCGAGTGGTGGACCAGCGAGCGGATTGTGGAATGGGAAACCGCGCGCCGGCGGGTTCAGGCCCGGTTCAACCCCTCCGGCACGGCGACGTTGCGCGCGCCACAACCTTTGGCGAAAGCCACCCTGCTGCGGCTGGCGCTCGAGCCCGAGCCCCGGCCGCTTGCGGTGAACGGGTCCCCGGCGGCCACCACCCGCCGGACGGTGCACGGCTTCGAGTTCGACGGGGTCAGCGTGGACCTTTCCGGCGAAACGCGCGTCCAGGGCTGAGCCGGGGGCGGCCATCCGGGTCCGCGCTGATTCCACAATTCCTGGTTTCGGGGCACTTGGGGGTGGCCGGCCGCGGAAGTCATTCGGCTCATCTTTCCACTTGCCGCTGATCGGGCTGGCAGCGTAAAGATTCATTGGATTCCGTATGCGCGCCCTGATGTTCATCACCACGATGCTGTGCTTGGCCAGTTGCGGGGTGAAGGCGGCCGCAAGTTCGGGTGGCAGCGCGGGGGTGCCGGAATTCGAGCCCGAGCGGACGCTGCCCATCGTCACCAATGCGGCCTGGTTTTACCGTCTGGCCAGCGGCGGAAGACATGAGAACTGGCCGGTGTGTCTGGAAGGGGTGGTTTGGTGGGCGGACCCGGAAGCGGGGCGGGTGATTTTGGTGGACCGCTCCGGGGCGGTGCCGGTGCGGCTGACATTCCCCGGGGAGGCTCCCCGGCCGGGCCAGGGGCTGCGGTTGGAGGGAGAGTGCTCGGCGCAGCGGAGCGGCCTGGGATTCATCCTGGTGCCGGCCCTTGTGGTGAATAATGACGGCCTGCATTTGGCAAGGGAAGCCTCCGGCTCGGTCGTTCTGCGCGCGGGGCTTCATCCGATCCGCCTGGCCTGGATCAACCGTCACGGCCAGACGGCGCTCAAAGTCTCCTACGAGGGGCCGGACCTGCCGCGGCAGGTCATTCCGGACAGCGCTTTGTTTCGGTTGGACAAGGGAGCGTTCACCCCGGCATCCGCCTGGGTGCCTGGACTCGAGTACCAGTGCTGGGAAGGCGAGTGGGGGGCGGTGCCGGATTTCACTCCGAGGCCGGTTGTCGCGCGCGGCCAAAGCGCCAATTTCGACCTTGGGGTGAGGAGCCGGCGGGAAAACGTGGGGCTGGAATTCACCGGTTTTTTGGAAATCCTGCGCGAAGGCCGCTATCACTTTTACACGGAATCAGATGACGGCAGTCTGCTGTTTGTGGGCCAACCGGAGGTGCGAATCACGGCTTTGCAAGAGGGGCGGCCGCCAGCTCCGCGCCGGCTGGTCATCGGTGCGGCGCTGGCCGACGAAGAGGAGTTCGGCCTTTACGAGGCGGAGGGGGAAGTCATTTCCGTGCTGCAACACCAGCAGGGCTGGCGGCTGGAACTGCAGTCTGGCCGGGAGCGGCTGCGGCTGGAGGTCGGCGGGAAAGGGGGATGCTGTCCGGCAGTGCTTTTGGGGGGGTGGCTGCGGGCGACCGGCATCGTTCACGGACTGCACACGCTGGAGGGGCGCCGGGTGGCCGGCGCGTTGTGGAGTCCAGCGTGGGAGAAAGTCGAACTGGTGCGGGTGTCACCGGAGCGGTGGGCGCAATTTCCGCTGGTGAGGTTGCGGGAGCTGGCGGAAAGGAACCACCCGGGTGAAATGCCAGCCGTGGTTCGCGTGCGTGGGAACGTCGGGAGTCTCGGCTCGGGCCGGGTACTGGTGTTGCAGGACGGGGAGGGGGAAGTGCATGTCGGGTGCGGCCAGCCCTTGAATATCCAGCCAGGCGATGCCGTGGAAGCAGTGGGGCGCCTGGCCAGTTGCGAGGACGGGCTGGTGCTCGAGAATGCCGTGGTGCAGCAGGAACCCGCAGGCCCGAAGCCGGATGGTCTCCCGTTGTTGACCCGGGTGCGGCAGGTGCGCAGCCTCAGTCCGGAGCAGGCCGCCCGCAACTACCCGGTGCGGGTGCGAGGAGTTGTCACGGCCAAGTTCATTGACGCGCTGGGGCTGGTGATCCAGGATCACGAGCAGGGCATTTACGTCGGCGTGCGGGACCAGCGCACCCGCGGGGTGCTTGAAATCGGCGACTACTGCGAGGTGACGGGGGTGTCGTTGCCGGGATACTTTGCGCCGATTATTGACGCACGGGAGTTGCGGCGACTCGGCTTGTCGGCCCTGCCGGAGCCCGTTTGGCCAACCCGCGACCAGGTTTTGAACGGGAGTCTCGACGCTCAGTACGTGGAAATCCAGGGGATTGTCACGGGCGCGAGTGAGGGGCGGGTGGAGTTGCTGACGCGGGTGGGGGGAATCGAGCTGCTGGAGATCAACCCCGAGGGCACGAGTCGCAAGGACTGGCGGCAGTACGAGAACGCCCTGGTGCGCGTGCGCGGTTGCGTGTTCGCAGGGTATGACCGGGCCACGGGGCTGCTGCAAAGTGGCTCGCTGCGTATCATCGAGCCAACCGTGCTGGTGGACGAGCCGGCGCCGGCGGATCCGTTTGCCCTGCCGTTGCGTTCGGTGGCGGCCCTGCGCGGCTTCGATCCCCAAGCCAGTGCGCTGCAGCGCGTTCGGGTGGCGGGGCAGTTGATTCACACGCAGCCGGATTTGCATTGTGTTCTGGAGGGAACCAACGGTCTGCGGTTCTATCCGCGGGAGCCAGTGCCAGCGCCCGCCGGGGCGATGGTCGAGGTCGTGGGGGTGCTCGACCTCGGGGGCTTCGCCCCGGTGCTCCGCCAGGCGGTGGTGCGGCCGGGGCGGCGGTGTCCGCTGCCGGAGCCCCGGCAGTTGCAGACGACGAATCTGTTCAGCGGCAGTTACGATGCCACGCGCGTGCGCGTGGAGTCGCATTTGTTGAAAGTGGGCCAGCGGACCGGCCATCAGGTGATGGACTTGCGGACCGGGAACCATCTGCATACGGCGCGCCTGTACACCGGATTGGGACTGCTCCCGCCGCTGGCCCCCGGCAGCCGCGTGGCGGTGACAGGGGTGTATGTGGGCCGGGGTGGCGATTGGGCGGCGGGGCGGGAAGTGGAAGACTTCGAGGTGGTATTGGGGGGTGCGGGAGACATCGTGGTTTTGAAGAGGCCGCCCTGGTGGACGCCGGGGCGGGTCCTGGCACTGGCGGGCGTGCTGGGAGCGGTCTTGCTCGCGTCGCTCCTCTGGATTCATGTCCTGCGCTACGAGGTGCGCCAGCGCACGGGCCAACTGGCACGGGAAATTCAAACCCGGCAGCGCATCCAGCAGCAGCAGGCGCTGGAGCGCGAACGCAGCCGGCTGGCGCGCGATCTGCACGACGACCTGGGCGGCGGATTGACCGAGATCAGCCTGCTCGGCGAACTGGCGGCCGGCAGCAGCGTGCCGCCCGAGAAGAAGAGCGATTGTTTGCGCCAGTTGACGGACCGGGCGCGGCAATTGGTGGACGCGCTGGACGAAATTGTGTGGACTGCCAATCCGCGCTACGATTCGGTGCCCAGCCTGGCGGGGTATTGCGGGCTCTACGCGCAGCGGTTCCTCGGCCTGGCCGGCGTGCGCTGCAACCTGGATGTGCCGGACGACCTGCCGGATCGCGCCCTGGATTCCACGTCGCGGCACGGACTGCTGCTGGCGTTCAAGGAGGCGCTGAACAATGTCGTGTGCCACGCGCGGGCGACCGAAGTACATCTCCGCATGGCGGTCAGCGGCAACGAACTGGTGCTGGCGGTCGCGGACAACGGATGCGGATTCGACCCCTCCGCCCCGCCGGCCAAGGGGAATGGCCTGGCCAATCTCCGCTCACGGCTGGCCGATCTGGGCGGCCAGTGCCGGATTCTGAGCGCCGCCGGCCAGGGCACGACGGTCGAGATGCGATTACCGCTGGCCCAGCAAGCTTATGATCCGGGTAGCCATTGTTGAGGACAATCGGACGGTTCGGGAAAGCCTTGAAACCATTGTGAACCTGGCGCCGGGCTGCCAGTGCGTGGGCGCGTGGGCCACGGCGGAGGAAGCCCTGCGCCTGCTGCCCCGCTGTGCGCCGGAGGTGGTCTTGATGGACATCCAGTTGCCCAACCTCTCGGGCGTGGACTGCACCGCCCA
>FWPV01012013.1_pt1 | contig 10821 bp, 10 predicted proteins | sample 2228371 | NCBI WGS metagenome assembly FWPV01 (sample SAMEA103939776, study PRJEB20133) | metagenome | reverse complement strand
ACTGGGCACGCAGGAGGAGCTGCGCGACCAGCTGATCGCGGTGGCGTTGGAACGCGCTTTTCTGCTGGACCCGTTGCCCACCGACGAGGCGGCGTTCAAGCGCCGCATCGAAGAGGGGCGGGGCCGGTTGACGCTGATCGCCAACGAAGTCTCACGCCTGGCGGCGACGGTGCTGGCCGAGTTCGCCACGGCCACGCGCAAGATCAAAGACACCAAAAACGCCACCGAGGCCGTGGCCGACGCGCAGCAGCAGTTGTTGCGCCTGTGTGGCAAACGCTTCGTGATGGACACGCCCTGGGCCCAGCTACAGCACCTGCCGCGCTACCTCAAGGCCATCACCTTGCGGCTGGACAAGTGGCGCGCTGACCCGGCGCGCGATGCCGCCAAGCTGACCGAGCTGCGCCCGCAGGAGCAGCGTTTTTGGCGCCTGGTGGCCGAGCGCAAAGGCGTGCTGGACCCGCGCATGGTGGAACTGCGCTGGCTGCTGGAGGAGCTGCGGGTGAGCTTTTTCGCGCAGGAGTTGCGCACGCCGCAGCCGGTGAGTGTCAAACGGCTGGAGAAGGTCTGGGCCCAGCTGTCGAGCTGAGCCTCACCTCAGAGCCTTGCCAGCCTTTCCAGGGCGGCGCGCAGCGTTTCGTCCTTCTTGGCGTAACAAAAGCGCACCACATGCTGGTCGAAGCCGTTGCCGTAGAAGGCAGACAGCGGGATGGCGGCCACGCCGATTTCGCGCGTCAGCCACTGGCAGAAGTCGGCCTCAGGCAGGCTGCGCTCGGGCACCGCCAGCTCGGAGATGTCCACACACTGGAAGTAGCTGCCTTCGCTGGGCAGCAGCTTGAAGCGGGTCTTGGCCAGGCCGGCGCGGAAGAGGTCGCGTTTGTGTTGGTAGAAGGCCGGCAGGTCCAGGTAGGGCTGGGGGTTGGCCATGTAGGCGGCCAGGGCGTGTTGCACAGGCGTGTTGACCGTGAACACGTTGAACTGGTGCACTTTGCGGAACTCGGCGCTCAGTGCCGCTGGCGCGGCCACAAAGCCCACCTTCCAGCCGGTCACGTGGTAGGTCTTGCCAAAGCTGCTGACGATGAAGGCGCGCGCGGCCAGGCCGGGGTAGCGCGCGGCGCTTTCGTGCGGCTGACCGTCAAAGACCATGTGCTCGTACACCTCGTCGCTGATGAGCAGCACGTTGGTGGGCGCCAGCAGGTCTTGCAGCTTGAGCATGTCCTCGCGCTTCCACACCGTGGCGCTGGGGTTGTGTGGGGTGTTGACGATGATCGCGCGCGTTTTGGGGCTCAGGGCGGCGGCGATCTTGTCGAAGTCGGGGCGGAAGGTGCCGGGCGTGAGTGGCACGCGCACCACCACACCACCGGCCAGTTCGATGTTGGGCACGTAGCTGTCGTAGCACGGCTCCAGCACGATGACCTCGTCGCCCGGGTGCACGATGGACAGGATGCAGGTGATGATGGCCTGCGTGGCGCCGGCGGTGACGGTGATCTCGCTGCCTGCGTCGTAGCGGCGGCCGTAAAGGGTTTCGATCTTCTTCGAGATGGCTTCGCGCAGCACCGGCACGCCCGGCATGGGCGGGTACTGGTTGAGGCCGGCTTGCATGGCGCTGCTCACCGCGTCCACCAGGGCCGGGTCGCAATTGAAATCGGGGAAGCCTTGACCCAGATTCACGGCGCCGGTTTCGGTGGCCAGTGCCGACATCACGGTGAAGATGGTGGTGCCCACGTTGGGCAGGCGGGACGCAAGCGCAGGGGTGTGGGCGGGCGTGGTCGGTGCGTTCATCGGTTTCAGGTCAATCGTCAAAGGTTGTAGTCATCGGGCGTGCCCAGCATGGCTTTCTGGATCAGGTCGCGCGAGAGGCGGTCGCTCAGCAGTTCGGCGAAGCGCAGCACGAAATGGCGCAGGTACACGCCGCGCTTGAAGGCCACGCGGGCGATGTTCTGGCCGAACAGCTCGCCCGCCGGGCGGGCTACCAGTTCGGGCGACTTTTCTTCGCCGGCCATGGCCATTTCGGCCACGATGCCCACGCCCATGCCCAGCTTCACGTAGGTCTTGATCACGTCCGAGTCGATGGCCTCGAGCACGATGTTGGGCGCAAGCTGGCGCGCGGCAAACGCGCGGTCGATGCGGGTGCGGCCGGTGAACGAAGGGTGGTAGGTGATCAACGGCACCTTGGCCAGGTCGTCCAGGCCGATGCGCTCCTTGTCCAGCAGCGGGTGGCCAAAGGGCAGCACCAGCACGTGTTGCCATTCGTAGCAGGGCAGGGTGACGAGGTCTTCGTATTGCGAGAGCGACTCGGTGGCAATACCAATTTCAGCCACATCGGTCATCAGCATTTGCGCCACTTGGTCGGGCGAACCCTGGTGCAGCTCGATGCCCACCTTGGGGTAGATCTGGCGCAGCTTGGCCACCGGTTGGGGCAGCACGTAGCGCGCCTGGGTGTGGGTGGTGGCGATGCTGAGCTTGCCGCTGTCCTGCTTGGAGAACTGCTCGCCGATGCGCTTGAGGTTCTGGACCTCGCGCAGGATGATCTCGATGCTTTGCAGCACATGTTGACCCGGTTCGGTCACGCGTTTGATGCGTTTGCCGTGGCGCGCAAAAATTTCCACGCCCAGCTCATCCTCCAGCTCGATGATGGCCTTGGACACGCCGGGTTGCGAGGTGTGCAGCGCCTTGGCCGCCTCGGTGAGGTTGAGGTTGCGGCGCACCGCCTCTTGCACGAAGCGGAACTGGTGCAGGTTCATGAGCGGTCTTCCAGTGCCAGATCGGCCAGCAGCGCGGTCAGGCGTTCATCCTCGCCGGCCGGGCGCATCAGCTCAAAGTGCACGGCGGGGTGCTCGATTTGCAGATCGACCATCAGTGCGGGCAAGTCTTCACGCGCGTGTTTGCCCATGCCAAAAAACAGCGGCAGCACGCGCACCCGCTGGGCGCCTGCGGCCAGCGCCTGTGCCACGGCATCGGGCAGCGCCGGTGTGCACAGTTCGAGGTAGGCGCAGCTGACAAATGTGCCGGGCGCTTGTTGAGCGATGCGGGAGGCGACGGCCTCCACGGGGGCGCGCCACAATGGGTCGCGCGAGCCGTGGGCAAACACGATCACGGCGAGTTTTTTCATGTGGTTCATCGTTTGAGCACCAGCCAGCCGAAGGCGCCCAGCGACATCAGCGAATAAATCATGGCCGGTGCGGCCGCCGCCAGCCAGGGTTGCCACTGATTGAGGTTGCCGATGTAGCCAAAAACGTTGTTGAGCAGGAAAAAGCTGATGCCGGTCATGACCCCGCCGAAGACGTAGCCGGCGATGCCGCCCGAGCGAAAGTGCAGGTAGGCAAAGGGCAGGGCCAGCACCACCATCACCAGGCAACTCAATGGGTAAAACACCTTGCGCCAGAACTCGATCTCGTGCTTCTGCGCGGTTTGCCCGTTGGCTTCCAGGTGCTGGATGTAGGCGTACAGGTCGGCGGTGCGCATGCGGTCGGGGTTGAGCAGTGCGACGGACACCATTTCCGTGGTCAGGTCGGTGGACCAGCGGTACTCGGCCAGGCTTTCCTGGGTCAGCGTCAGCGCCTCGGCACCGGTGTTGAATTCGCGGCGTGTGACCTGCTTGAGGTGCCAGGCCCCGTCGTCACCGATCTGACCCGATTCGGCCTGCAGGGCCGACACCAGAAAGCCCCGGTTGTCCATTTCATAGATGCGCACGTTGCCGATGGCGCCCAGTGCGGTGAGTGACCCGACATTGACCGAATAGCTGCTGTAGTTCTGCCGCTCCTTGAGCCAGGCACCGTTTTGCCCCAGCTGAAGCCCTCCCTGGAAGCGCGCCTTGAGCATCTGAGCATTGCGGTCGGACAGCGGCGCCAGGTAGTCGCCCACGGCGAAGGTGAGGAGCACAAAAATGAGCCCCAGACCCAGCAGCGAGCGCAGCGCACGCCATGGTCCCAGGCCGCTGGTGCGCAGGATGGTGAACTCCGAACTCTGTGCCAAACGCGCCATGACAAACACCGCGCCGATGAGCACCGCAATGGGCAGCAGTTCGTACACGCGGTTGGGCAGCAGCAGCAGCACATACAGCAGCGCGTGGCGCAGTTCGTAAGTGGCGCCGTCGCCCAGGGCCGAGGGTCGGCCCAGCGACGGCAGCTCGTCCACCACGTCGAAAAAGAAGAACAGCGACAGAAATGCCAGCAGCACATAGGCCACGGCGGTGAACGTTTCGCCGTAAATCAGGCGGCGAATCGTGCTCATGTGGCGGCCTCCGATGCGACTGCTGTGCCGCGCCTGGGCGCAGGCAGCATGTCGCGCCAGGTCCAGTTGTGGTGCCGTTTGAGCAGCCAGGCCAGCGACAGCACCAGCACCGAGCCATGCAGACCGAGCAAAACTTGCCAGAAATTCAGGCGTCCGCTGACCATCCAGCTCTGGCTCAGGTTGAGCAGGTTGTAGTAGACAACAAATGCAAACAGCACGAAGGCGAGGTTGCCGCCGCGCCCGGCGCGCGGGTTGGCGGACGACACGCTGACGGCAATCAGCACGAAATTGATGGCGGTGATCACCATGCCGATGCGCCACACGAGTTCACCCAGGCGGGCCCGGCTGGGCTCGTCCAGCAGCACCCAGGTGGGCATGGCCTTGACGCCCCTGTCCGCGCCCATCAGCGGGTGGCCATCGCCAATCTGTATGCCGTATTCCTCGAATTCGCTCACCCGCACCGGGGCGTCGGTGCCTGGCGGAGGGATGTCCAGACGCTGGCCGCTGTTGAGCAGCAGCATCTGCCGCCCATCCATCAGTTCGACGCGGCCAGATCGTGCGGAGGTGATGCTCTGGCTGCCATCGGCCTCCTGGTTGGAGATGAACACGTTGCGGCCGTCCGAGGTGCCCGGGCTGTCCTTGTCGATGAAAAACACCCGGCGCCCGTCCGACGAGGACTGGAACTGCCCGGGGGCCACCCGTTGCAGGTCGCTGCGCTGCTCGAAGCGGTCGCGCAGCAGGGCAATCTGTTCATTCGCCCACGGCCACACGACCATCACCAGCACGCCCACGGCCAACAAAATCGGCCAGGCAAAACGGAACACCGGCGACAGGAAGCCGATCAGGCCGCGCCCGCCGCTGTACCAGATCACCATTTCGCTGTCACTGTGCATGCGCGACAAGGTGGAGACAATGGCGATGAACAAGGCGATGGTGAGGATGGTGGGCAGCCGCCCCACCACCGTGTAGCCCAGCACCACCATCACCTCTTCGGGGTTCACACTGCCTTTGGAGGCCAGCCCCAAGGTGCGGATCAGCAACATCGTGATAACGATGGTGAACAAGACCACCAGGGTGGCGCCGAAACTGCGAGCCAGTTCCTTGCGAATGGAAGAGTGGAATAACATCGTGCAATATCAAACGGTGCGCAATTATGAACTTTGAACTGAAGACCTTGACGCTGTTGCAGGCCGCTGCGACACCCTGTGATGCCTTGGTGGTGCTGTGGCCGGAGCAGCCCGCTGCCGGTGTGGCCGAAGGGCCACTGGCTGAGCTGGTGTTGCGCGAGGCAAAGGGCACCCATTGGGAGCGCGGCGTTGGCAAACTGTGGAGCAGCCACGGGCTGTCGGTGGCCAAGGCCGCCCGACTGGTGTTGGTGCAGGCGGGGGAGGGTTCGCCGGCCCAGGTGCGAAAGGCGCTGGCTGCCGCCATGGGTTCGCTCAAGTCGCCCGGCATCAAAAAAGTGGTCGTGTGCCTGTCGGCCTTGCCTCTCAGGGCGGGGGTTTTGCGTGCGGTGGTGACGGCCGCCGCCGACAGCAGCTACGTCTACACCACCACCAAGTCCAAGTCCACGGGCCGCAGCCTGCAGCAGCTGGTGGTGGGCGTGGCCAGCAGCGCCCAGTCGCAGGCCGAGTTCACGCAGGCTTGTGCTGTGGTCAAAGGGGTCGAACTGGCCAAGGAGTGGGCCAACCGCCCCGGCAACCACGCCACCCCCTCCATGTTGGCCGATGTGGCGCGCAAGCTGGGCAAGGCGCCACGCATCAAAACCGAGGTGCTCGGCCCGCGAGAGGTGGCCAAGCTGGGCATGGGGGCGTTCATGGCCGTGGCCCAGGGCTCGGAAGAGCCGCTGCGCTTCATCGTCATGCACTACAACGGAGCGGCCAAAACGCAGGCACCGGTGGTGCTGGTGGGCAAAGGCATCACCTTCGACACGGGCGGCATTTCGCTCAAGCCGGCGCCCGAAATGGACGAGATGAAATTCGACATGGGCGGCGCCGCCAGCGTGTTGGGCGTGTTCGCTGCCCTGGCCGAAGCGCAACCGGCCATCAACGTGGTGGGCCTCATTCCCAGTTGCGAAAACATGCCCGACGGGCGTGCGGTCAAGCCGGGCGATGTGGTCACCAGCATGAGCGGGCAGACCATCGAAATCCTCAACACCGATGCCGAAGGCCGCCTCATCCTGTGCGACGCCTTGACCTACGCCCAGCGTTTCAAGCCGCGCGCGGTCATCGACATTGCCACCCTCACCGGCGCCTGCGTGATCGCACTGGGTGGTGTGCGCAGCGGCCTGTTTGCCACTGACGATGCCCTGGCCGGCGCGCTGCAGCAGGCCGGTGAGGATGCGCTCGACCCGTGCTGGCGCATGCCGCTGGACGACGAGTACGCCGAAGGCCTCAAATCGAACTTCGCCGACATGGGCAACGTGGGCGGGCGGCCGGCCGGCGCCATCACCGCCGCCAAGTTCCTGCAGAAGTTTGTGGGCGAAGCGCCCTGGGCCCACCTTGACATCGCTGGCACCGCCTGGAAGGGCGGGGCCGCCAAAGGTGCCACCGGCCGGCCGGTGGGTTTGCTGGTGCAGTACCTTGCACAATTGGCCGAGAAGCCCTTGGCAGCGGCACCGCCCAAACCGGCGCGCAAAACCCCGGCCAGGGCACCCCGGACCCGTTGAACCTGGCGCCCATGGCCGAAGTTGCCTTCCATTTCAACGTGCCTGAGCGCACGGCTTACACCTGCCGCTTGTTGCGCAAGGTGTGGCGCAGCGGGCAACGAGCACACGTGGCGGTGGATGCCGCCGAACTGCATGCGCTGGACATGGCCTTGTGGACTTTTGCCCCCGACGAGTTTTTGCCCCACGCCACGCAGCACGCGCCGGCACACGTGTTGGCCCGCTCGCCGGTGGTGCTTGCCGATGCCGACGTGGTGGCGCCCGCAGGCGCCATCTGGGTGAACCTGTTGCCGCACGTACCAGCTGCGTGGCTGGCTGCCCCGCCCGGGCAGCGCATCATTGAGGTGGTGACACAGGACGAGGCGGACCGCCGTGGCGCCCGCCAGCGCTGGCGCGAGTACACCGCCCAGGGCCATCAGCTGGTGCGGCACGACCTGGCCGCCCCCCAAACCACATGAACGGCCCCGGCGACGCCCGCACCCCACCGCGTTTTGTGCCCACGCTCACCGAGGTGGTGGATGTGCCCGACTGGCTGCTGGCCAAGGCGCCGGTGTCGGAAGCGTATGAACCGACACCACCCGAGCCTACCGAGCCCCCTTTGGTGTTCGACTTTCCGGCCGACAGCGCGGCGATTGTGTCGCCACCGGCACCGCCTCCGCCTACCACCGAGGCGCTAGATGCGTGGGCCGATCTCATCACCCAGCGTGTGCTGGAACAACTGGAGCATCGTCTGCCGACCTTGATTCAAGATCAGGTGGCCGACATGGCCAGCCGGTTGGCCGAGGGCGTGTCGCAGCAATTGCGAGGGCAATTGCCCACTATGGTGCACGAGGCGGTTCGAGCGTCGCTTTCCGCAACGGGTGACATTTCGGCGGGCGATCAGCAGCGTGGCTTTTCTGCCATGGGCGTTGCTGATGTTGACCCGGGCTAACCCTTGAAGCCTCAACCGAATGGGGGTTGAGCGCCATTGCAGGGGCAAATTTGGGTTATCTTTATGGGTGTGGAGAAAAAATAGCTCCGCTCAACAATGTCTTTGTCGTCCTTCCATTCACAAGGGTAACTATGCAAATGAAGATGAAATTGGCCGTGATCTCGGCGGCCGTGATTCTGGCCGCTTGCGGCAAAAAAGAAGAAGCGCCTGCACCCGCAGCCGCTCCTGCAGCAGCACCCGCCCCCGAGTCGTTGACCATCAAGATTGGTCACGTCGGCCCCACCAGCGGCGCCATCGCCCACCTGGGTAAGGACAACGAAAACGGCGCTCGCATGGCCGTGGAAGAACTCAACGCCGCCAACCTGCAGATCGACGGTAAAGTGGCCAAGTTCGAACTGCTGGCAGAAGACGACGCTGCCGATCCCAAGCAGGGCACCGCTGCCGCTACCAAGCTGGTGGACGCCAAGGTCAACGGCGTGATCGGTCACCTGAACTCGGGCACCACCATCCCCGCATCGCAAATCTACGATGCCGCTGGCATTCCCCAGATTTCGCCTTCTGCCACCAACCCCAAGTACACCCGCCAGGGCTACAAGGGCGTGTTCCGCATGGTGGCTGACGACGTGCACCTGGGCGGCACCCTGGGCAAGTACGCCGTGGAAAGCCTGAAGGCCAAAACCGTTGCCGTGATCGACGACCGTACCGCTTATGGCCAAGGTGTGGCCGATGAGTTCGAAAAGGGCGTCACCGCAGCTGGCGGCAAGGTGGTGGGTCGTGAATTCACCAACGACAAGGCCACCGATTTCAACGCCATCCTGACGACCCTGAAGGCCAAGAAGCCTGATGTGGTGTTCTTCGGTGGTATGGACGCCGTGGCCGGCCCCATGCTGCGTCAGATGAAGCAGTTGGGCATCCAGGCCAAGTTCATGGGTGGCGACGGCATCTGCTCGACCGAGCTGCCCAAGCTGGCTGGCGATGCCATGGCCGACGATCAGGTGTATTGCGCTGAAGCCGGTGGTGTGGAAGGCGAAGAGAAGGCCGGCATGGACAAGTTCCGCGCCGACTTCAAGGCCAAGTTCAACGCCGACGTTCAGGTCTATGCCCCCTACGTTTACGACGCTGTGAAGGTGATGGCCGACGCCATGGTGCGTGCCAACTCCGCCGACCCTGCCAAGTACCTGGATGCACTGAAGCAGACCAACTACAAGGGCGTGACCGGCCAGATCGCCTTTGACGAAAAGGGCGACATCAAGAACGGCGCCCTGACGCTGATGACCTACAAGGGCGGTGAGCGCACCACCTTGTCCGTGATCCGCTGATCGTTTTCTGATCCGATTCCCAAAGCGCCGGCTTCGCCCGGCGCTTTTTTTTGCCTTTCACCCAATGCCGGGCAACTTCCGATTGACGCATGGCTCACCTGCGGTATGGTTGGGCATACCCACCCCGGTAATCCACAGAAAGGTGAAGCATGTCCTTGAAAGTCCTCGCAACGCTGCCGGCCCTGGTGTTGGCCGCCACCCTGTCGGGCACGGTGGGCGCACAAACGCCCGCCATTTTCAAAGACGCCGACATCGCGCTCGGTGAAAAACTGATCGCCGAGCACAAATGCGCCGCTTGCCACGCCACCAAGGTGGGCGGCGACGGCAGTGCCATCTACAAACCGCTGGGGCGCATCAACACGGCAGGCTTTTTGCGCGGCATGGTCGAGCAATGCAACGCCACGCTCAACCTGGGTTTATTTCCTGAGGAAGTCAACGCGGTGGCCGCGGTGATCAACCGGGACCACTACAAGTTCAAATAGGCGCGGGCTCAGTCGGTTGGTGTGGCGGGCACGGCACCCGGCACAGGCCGGGCATTGCGACCCAGGGTGCTCAGAACGACTCCCATTCGCCACCGTCATCGGCCTTTTTGGGGGCAGCCACGGCTTTGGGTGCTGCCGTTCGTTTGGCTGATGACGGCAGGCGCGCCGTGCTGGGTGCGGGCGTGGGCGTGGGCTTCTTCAGGGCGGCCGGACGCGGTGTGGCGGCAGGCGCGGCGGATTGACTCACGGGCCGAGGCCGGTGCAGCGCCTGTGTTGGTGCCGCAGCGGGCGCGCTGGCTCGGTGGCCGGTGTCGCTGGCCGAAAGCTTGAACACCGCCACCGCCTGCACCAGATCCGCTGCCTGACTGCGCAGGCTGCTGGCTGCGGCCGCCATTTCCTCCACCAGCGCGGCGTTCTGCTGCGTGGCCTGGTCCATCTGCTGCACGGCTTCGCCAATCTGGCCCACGCCAGCGCTTTGTTCCGAGCTGGCAGCGCTGATCTCGCCCATGATGTCGGTCACGCGGCGGATGCTGCCCACCACCTCTTCCATGGTGGTACCTGCCTGGTCCACCAGGGCGCTGCCTTGTTCCACCCTGCCCACGCTGTCGGTGATCAGGTCCTTGATTTCCTTGGCCGCTGCCGCGCTGCGCTGCGCCAGGTTGCGCACTTCGCCGGCCACCACCGCAAATCCCCGCCCCTGTTCCCCGGCGCGCGCGGCTTCCACGGCCGCGTTGAGTGCCAGGATGTTGGTCTGGAAGGCGATGCCGTCGATGACCGAAATGATGTCGGCGATCTTGCGCGAGCTGTCGTTGATGCCCTTCATGGTGTCCACGACCTGGCTGACCACCTGGCCGCCTTGCACCGCCACGGTGGAGGCGCTTTGCGCCAGCTGGTTGGCCTGGCGGGCGTTGTCGGCGTTCTGACGCACGGTGGAGCTGAGTTCCTCCATTGACGCCGCCGTTTCCTCCAGCGCGCTGGCCTGGCTTTCGGTGCGCGCGCTCAGGTCCTGGTTGCCTTCGGCGATTTCGCTGCTGGCGGTGGACACCCCTTCGGCGCCTTGGCGGATGCGGCTCACGATCTGGCCGAATTGGCCGCGCATGTTTTCCAGCGCACGCAGCAACTGCGCCACTTCGTCTTGTCCCTGTGCCGTCATCGGCACCGACATGTCGCCCTGGCTCATGCGGGTAGCACTGT
>FWPV01003399.1_pt1 | contig 10823 bp, 10 predicted proteins | sample 2228371 | NCBI WGS metagenome assembly FWPV01 (sample SAMEA103939776, study PRJEB20133) | metagenome | reverse complement strand
AAAATGTAATCAAAAATTTATAAATAACACAAAATTTTAAGCTATTTTACTATACATACGTTAACCTTTCCGAATTACAGTTTTGTAACCAAGCATAAATTTTACGTCCACGAACTCTAAACAACAACTCACACAGAGCATAATAAAGTAAAACACGGAGATATTTAATCACGAATGTCATGAATTTTTAATCACGAATGCAACGAATAAAACGAATTACACAAATAATTTTTTTATATTCGTGCTTTTCGTCCTGTTCGTGTAATTCGTGATACTTTATTCGTCCAATTCGTGTTTATTATCACAAATTATACGAAAAGCAGAATGGACTTGTTCGTATCCGCTCAATTTATTGAGCGTTATTATTTATAACGCCCGATGAATCGTGATAAGGCGAACCTAATATAATGCTTGTTTTATTAATATTCTTCGTGATTAATTTTCTGTCCGTACCTCCGTGTTTTTTTTACTAAAAGGATGTTGGTATTTCTGATAAATAACAATGACCAAAGAATAACAACCATTTACTCATCATACTTTTTACTTAACTACCTTTTCAATTCTGCCCATGTAGTTGATAACTTTCCTCTTGGTTCAACAGCCATTGGACCTCGCCAGAAAAGAAAGTTTTCCAATACCTGAGCAATATTTTTATTACCCGTTCTTCCCAAAGCCTGTAAAATTTGCAGTGAGCTAAATACAACAACACCAGAACCTGCATTTGCAACTGAAACTACTGGATATTTATTAGCAACAAGAAGTGCTTTCCATGGAGCTTTTACCTCACGTGCTGTATCTGCTACAAAATCTGCGGCTCCCCATCCTATAAAATGATCTTTAGTTATCTTATTAGGTGTGTTCCAGATAGGATGTTGAATTATTTCAAGATCAGCCCCTTCTTCAATGTCATCATCGGTGATAGTAATAGAAACAGGCATATATTCTGGTTTCCATGATGCATCCTGCTGATAATCAAGCGTTACCAGATAACCACCTTTCTTTACATATTCGTTAACATTTGAAAATTTTGCTTTTAGATCCTCATTTTTATCATAAGCAATTACTCCGACTCCAATAACATCAAATTCCATCAAGCGTGCAAGTTGATAATCATCTTTAGTAATAACTTTATATTCGATCTTTGCGTTTTCAAAAGCTGTCTGTGCAAATGGAGAATCATCTCCTCCACCTTCTATGAAACCGATCTTAAGGGAATGTGCAAAAGGTATTAAATATAAGATCAGAACTAAAGTAATAAATATATAGAATGATTTTTTCAATTTCTACCATCCTTTCTATTACAATTTTATCACAATAGCAAGTTTTATCAGTTTATAAAAATTGTAATTAGTAAAAAATCTTGTTCCATTATAATAACAAAACTATTCCATTGTATATTATCAATACTCTATAAACATCACCACCTTATAATATGCTGAAAAATTCTTGTCCTGATAATTCTGACTTCATACGAACGTAAGATGGGTCTGTTTCCATAGGTCCCACTGTTCCTGTGCATCTTACGAAGCAATATATAATACTGCTTAATTCTTCCCTTGATATTTGCTCCATCCTATCCCATTCAGGGCAGTATGAATAAATAAATAATGATAAATATTCTACAGGAGGGTCATCTGCTCGGATGGAAGGCTGTATAAAGTTGAAGGCAATTTTTCTGTAACCGCGCCTTTTCCAGAACATCTCGCGCTTCCATGGATCCATAGGATCCCTTTTAATTTCTTCCATACTCATAAGGCTGGGGTCATTTACCTGAATCACCAAGCCTTTTAAATATACATTGTATAACTGTGAGTCTCTAGATAAGGTTCGGTCTCTAGCATTGATCAGGTGCATTCCAACACCTCTTCTACGAAAATCCTTTTTAACAGCAAGATACGATCCCATACCTATAGCATAATCTCCAAAGCTAAAGAAATAAAACGCTACTCCACCTACAATATTCGATCCTCTTTGAGCAACAATAAGATGATATTTACATATCTCATTTCCTTCTACCCAGCTTCCTTCTCTGAGGTTCCTACGGATTATATCGACATCTTCTCTTTCATGATAATCTGGAAAAGCTTCTACCAGCACATTATCATGAAATTGAGATACCGCATCGCTATCTGGATCAATAATTTCAACATATTCAGTATTTATTTTCTTTATAATCTCCATGTGATATGCCTCTTATGACTTTCAATCAAAATTGTTAATACGTTGAGCAATCTTTTTTAAATTTCTTTGCCTTTCCTGTTCATAATGCCTTTCATCATTTATCCTTTTACCTTCGCTGATTATATCCTCCAAAAGCTTTTTTCCTATATCTTCTTCTTCAGGAGAAATAGCAATAATATGGAAGAGGTTTCTGAAAGGGTCTTCTGTGAAAAGTTGATTCATATCAGAAAGCAGTTCATCCATATTTCCTAGATAAATCGAACAGATGAAGAGTGCCCTATAAGGATCAATTCCTTCTTTTTGAAAAACAGTTGTTAGTAAATTATATCCAAAGCCTGTTCCAAATTCAATTAAACCGTCTTGTTTTATTAACACATCACCAAATATATCATAGTTATCTATATAAAATTCTGCTTCATCTATTAAACTTTTTAAAAAATCATATCCTCTATGTGTAATCGATGGATGCGCTTTATCGGCTATGCTGATATCTATCAATCCTGTTTCATTCAGGTAACTTATTATACTATCTATTTTATTTTCAAGTTCTGGTTCTGCTTCGGAAGACTTTGGCTGATATCCAAATTTATCCATTGCATAGAGAATGAAGATACTACGAAAATCTTTAAGCATTTGGTCCTTTTGTTCTTCTGATATACCGCAAAAAGGATCGAGACTATCGTTAACATCGATAACAAGGTCAAGTAATTTATAGAACCCGAATTTATTTTTGGCTGGACAAATCTGTAGATATGTGGATACAGTATCAGATGGATTTATATTATCCGCACCGTTATTTATATTGTAATTTATATAAACCTTACCTTCATCCAGTTCTTCATATAGTGCAGTAATTGCATCATATATATCGCATAAGTCTGGGTTGGGATATTTTGCCAGATCTTTTTTAAGAGCAATTCTATATTGTTGATCTTTACCCAATATAAAATTCTGGATCGTATCCTTAATGGAAAGATGTTCTGATTTATCAGGAAGCAACATATAGAATCCGTCTATTAAGTTCATATCACCTATTGTTATTCTAATAATGATCGGGGGGGCATTATATTCCTCAGTTATTGGGGGAAAGCCCAAAGATTCATAAAATTCATATTCATAAGTTCCTTCTTTAAGATTTTTACGATATTTTTTCATTTTGAGTTCAAATGCTCATGGATATATAATTTTCTTAACAGATAACTTTCTGAATAAGTATCTAAACCTCCACCTGCTCCCCCTCCTCTAAATCCCCCAAAAGAGCTTTTGGAACCCCAACTTCTTGAGCTACCCCAGCTTGATCTGCCAAATCCTCTTGAAGAAATGCGAGTTGCCCTACTAAGGTTGATTCCCTTTCTGGTTGCCCATCTCTGTCTATTAGCACTAGGGCTTGCTTGTCTGAAAGTAGTGCCATAAGTTGTTGACATACGTGTATGAAAATCCCTGTTGGCTCTTACTTGTTCTCTATAGCTAGGTGTGCTTCTGTAAGTTGCCCTATGCTCTTTTATCGTTCCAACATCGGCGATTGTAGTATGATATACAGGCACCATATAGGCAGGGCGAGATAATGCACTAAATAAAAGCCATGTTGTGAGAAAATTCATACCAGCTGGATAAGGATGATAATAATAACTGTTTACTCCATACCCTCGCATTTCTCCTCTTTGATTGCCCTCTTCATACCATCTTCTGAAGGTAAAGAGTTTCTCATCCTCATCATAATCGATTTTTCCATTTTCATTTAAGTCAGCATATCCAGACACGAGCTGTTCGCCATTATCTTCATTTTTAACTTCTATTAATATAACCTCATCTCCCTGGTATATCTCATTAACACGCTTTTCAAAATCTGAAACATTTTCAGATTTCTTCATAGCTTCCTCAACAGCCTCAAGATTAATATAGCCAGCTTTACCTTCAGTTTCAGCCCATTGATCCTCACTCCTTGAGCATGAGCTAATTAAAAATAGGCTTCCACCAGCTATTATGCTTGTCGCTGTAATACTACCATATTTTATTGCGAGGCTTTTTTTATCAAGTTTATACAATTCACTTGCTTCAAATTTTTCCATTATTTTTACCTCCCGATTTATGAAATTATTAAGTAACATAAATTAAAATTTTCCTACAGGTCTATTATTTGTAAATAGACCTATAGACTTAAAAATAAGGGAGGGCTTAAAATCTTACATTGAAATGATCTTACGCATACGGTTAGCTATATCTATAAAATCTCCACCAACTTCATGCACTACACAGGAATCATAGCCAATAGTCCTGAATTCTTTCATGACTAAAGCCCAGTCGGTATCACCGTCTAATAGGTTTACAAAACTGTGTGTGCTACGCTTAAAATCCTTAAAATGCACTTTTTTAATTCTGCTACCGAGTTCTCTGATCCAATGCTCTGTATACCCATAAGCCATCATATTTGCGGTATCCAGATAAACCGCCACTCCGTTACTTCCAACTGCATCTACAAACTCACGCATTTCTCTTGGGCTAAGAAGGAATTTATTCCAGACATTCTCAACGCAGATGGTTACCTTACAAGATTCAGCCATAGGTGCAAGCTCTTTTAGTTCCTGTAAAAGCCCATTCCAGGCATCCTGGTATCTGCCCTCAGATGTAAGCTGACCCGGATGAAGAAGCATACCATCTGTTCCAAGAACACTGCCGATCTCAAGTATACGCCTTATAGATTTAGCACCTTTTTTGCGCTGCTCAGGGTCCAAACTTAGCATGTTTCCGCCATCTTTATACCCTCCAATTATACTAGCGATTTCTACACCTGCATCAGCACATTTCTTTGCCACGTTTTTTATATCAGAATCACTCATATTTATATCGAGCTCAGCTCCTTCACGAAATGATAGCTCAACAGCCTCGTATCCAGCTTTTTTACATAAATTGAGCAAATCATCTAAAGACATTCCACCGGTTACTATCTGGGTGATACCGATCTTCATATAAAATCCTCCTAAATGATATAATTTAAAATTTCACTTAATCCTCAAGGTTAGCAATAAAAATCCAATTTATAGTTATTATATTCCCTTTTTAGTTCTCATAGGTATAGGATTTTGTTTATCTTGTAAATTAACAAGCTAGATAAAAATATAGACCTTAAATATTGCGAAAAGGTTTAATATACTTTTGAGGTATTACTAACCTTTCCTTATATTATAAACAAATAAATTTCCTTTTCAAGCTTTTTCTTTGTTCTTATGGAAGGAATCAATATAATAGAGGGTATAATTAATTCAAAATACATAAACCATTAAGTGGCATACTTGCCTTCATGGTATTATTACCGCTTTAACAGCCTGCCTTGATGATACAGATTTTATTGCATCATCAGCTTTATCGAGGCTATACCTATGAGTTATCATCCTGGAGAACGCTTCAAAATTTGATTGGACGAGGCGTAAAGCTTGCAAGGTGTGCTGAGAGTCACTGACCCAAACACCTTGTAATGTTAAATTCTTCCTTATAATGTATTCAAACCAGGGGAAATTAACAGAGCCTGCTGGCTCACCGAAACCGACAGATATATATTTTCCTCCTATTCTTACCAAAGGAATCCCATCCGAAATTGCATCAATGTTTCCCGCAGATTCAAAAACAACATCAGCTCCCCTGTTATTTGTAATTGACATGACCATATCCATTATTTGTTCATTTGTTTGGGTATTACGGTTGATAACGTAATTTGCTCCAAAAATTTTGCACATCTCAAGTCTTTCCTGTGTCCCGCCTATTACTATTATATTATGCACACCAGAAGATTTAGCAAATGCTACCAAAAATATACCTAATGGTCCTGGTCCCTGTATCAATACAGTATCATTTACACTTATTTGCGCATATTCAAATGCATGAGCTGCTGTTGCACCTGAACATGAAGCAGGCACAAAAACAGCCGGGTCGCGATCATCAATAAGAAACATGTCAGTCTTTTCAGAAAGAATGATATGTTCTGCATAACAACCATTCAGATGTGGTGGAACTTTGATGGAGCGATGTATCCCATAAGCCCAGCGATTTTCACATAGCGAAGGTTGACGTGAAATAACACAGAAATAGCATTTTCCACATAAAACGCCTCTGTTCCATATAACTTTATCTCCTTCTTTTAATTTTTCACCCAAAGGGGTCTTTTTTTCACCACTCATTCTGGCTATTATTCCCACTCCTTCATGCCCTAGAATCGTTGGGAGATTTATACGAGGATCTTTTCCCTGTTGTATATGAACATCAGAACCGCAGATCCCCGCAGAAGTTATCTTTACCAGAACCTGTCCTGGTGAAAGTTCAGGAATATCCATTTCCATTATCTTAAAAGGCTTATTAAATTCTTCTAATATAGCAACTGTTGTTTTTTCAGGCATAGAAAATCTCCGAATTGTTAAAGTAATTTTTTTATTCGCTCATCTGTCCTTGCTTTAATAGTAAGCTCATAGGGCTGAATGTTTAAATTAGAAAGCCTTTTTACTAATTCTTTCTGTGCGTCTTGACCTTTTGCAATGAATTGAACGCATCCATCACCTTGCGAACCAACACCTTTGCCTCCCCAGACAAGGTCTTGTATATCTGGATGCATTAAGACTTTATGTAATAATGGAGCTGTTAATTCTTCCTGACATGCTGGCATAACGAACTCATCGAATATTTCCTGGGCTTTTTTCATTAATTTTCCAAGTTCCTGGCTGTTTCCTTTTATTAGTGTATTTCTGGCTTGAAAAAGTATCTCTTTATTTGATTTACCGAGCGCATATCTAAGCTTTTCTCTTAATGAGCTATTCTGGTTCATAAAGTGATGGTTAAGGTCTGAAAGTATTTTTCGTGTATTCTTTCCGCTCTTCAAATCAGCTATTACCATGTATATATCCTGGCATGGGAAAATTTCCTCTACTTCCATATTATCACCATCGAAGGTTAAGAAAACAGGCGTTCCCCCATAAGCACAGACCTGATCCATTCTTCCACATTCGGAACCTGTTAATATTTCACCTCTATATGCATAATCCATTTCTTGTGAACGCGTTAGTCCCAGGCCATAAATTTCACTGAAAGCCCTTGCAGTAAGGACACAAATAGCTGCAGAAGATGATAAACCTCTCCTGACTGGAAGGTCCATCATATTGTCAATTAATAGTCCTTTTACATTGTAATCCTTTGATATATAATAGGCTACACCTGCTGCATAGCTGAAAAAATCACCACTTTTAGCAGCATTCAATAGCTCTTTTTCATCCATTTTCAAGCTCTGGCTACCAATGATTTCACCATTCATTTTCTTTGATATTATGGTGAACTCATCTGGATGATAAGCTACTTCGGCATAAATCCCCTGATCTGTTCCTATAGCAATACAATATCCTTGTTCTATTGAATTATCGTATTTCCTGTATCCCCCTGCCCAATCTGAATGTTCTCCAAACAAACATAATCTTCCAGGCACAAAAAGCCTTAGTTTAGTATCTTTCATATAATTATCCTCAAAACGTATACTTAAAAGCAAAAAACGGCTGCCTGAATAAATAGCGATTTAGTTTGGTGATTTCACGCAGCCGAAATTAATTTTCCTGGTTTGGTGCTCGGTAAACCCTAATACCGTTTTAAAAAATTATTTATACAATCCACTAACCCCATTTGAAAAAGGCGAAATCAGGAAAGTCTCCCTTTTCCAAAGGGAGATTTAGAGGGATTTTATAATAAATGATAATTATTATGAATAATTATTTTTTTAAAATGGTATAAGCATAAAGTTTCTGACCACAAACCTACTTCAACATTAACACATATATGATATACCGTTTGTAGTAGCTCAATTTAGAAAGCGTTATTAATAAACGCTCGATGAATCGGACTACTACAGAGATATTTAATTACATTTTAAATCACGAATGTCACGAGTAAGACGAATTACACGAATTTTTTATCGATTTTCGCAAATTAATCTACCACTAATGCACAAACGGTGTTGCAATACGAAAAAGTACATATCACAGAATCGATAAAAAATTCGTCCTGTTCGTGTAATTTGTAATATTTTATTCGTGTTTTTCGTGATTAATTTTTTAGGTTGATATCCTCTTTACTTGAAACATTTGTCATTTACATGTATTTGCTTAATCTATCCTTAATTGCTGAAATATGTTCAGGAGTTGTTCCACAACATCCCCCGATAATATTTGCTCCAGCATCTACAAGTTGAACTGCAATATCTGCCAAAGCCTGAGGGCTAAGTGAATAAATACTTCTATAATTATCATCAACTTTAGGACGACCTGCATTAACCTCAAATATTAATGGCAATTGAGTAACCTCTCGCATTTTTCTCGCTAAAGCAGGCATTTCTTCTACAAGATCACCACAATTGGAACCTAAAACTTCCACACCGGCTTGTGTAATAGTATCGATAAAATCTGTTACTGAATCTCCCCATGGAGTTCTAAAATCATCAGGGCGCGATGATGGTGGACGAGAAAATGACATACTACAAATTATAGGCAATGAAGTATTCTCTTTTACAGCCTTAACTGCGATAGATGCTTCTGCCAGGTTCGACATGGTCTCAATTATTATTGCATCTACTCCTGCGTCTGCTAGTGCCTCGGCTTGCTCTTTGAAGGTGGAGTAAAATTTTTCTTCAGATAGATTACCGTAAGGTGGCAATTGATCCTCATAGCCCGTTGGTCCTATATCACCAAAGACAAGGACATCTTGACCAGCACATTCCAGAGCTATTCTGGCACCTGCCTGGTTGAGTTGAGCCACTGTATATTCACCTCTTACCCTCATGGAGTTTGAGCCAAATGTATTTGTTAATATTGCCTTTGCACCAGCATCAATATAAGCTTTATGAACTGATTTGACAAGTTCAGGATTGGTAATGTTCCATGAGTCCGGGGAAACACCTTTGCCAAGACCTAGCTTCTGTAGTTCGGTTCCCATTGCACCATCGCAAATAATTATTCCCGAACGTAATGCATCATGAAATTTCAATTTCTGCCTCCAAAATGTTATTGAATTCCTAAAAGCTCCATTGCCTTATGTATAGCAGAACCAGCATCTTTAGCGTAACCGTCAGCTTTGATCTTATCAGCAAATTCTTGTGTAACCGGAGCGCCACCTATCATAATCTTTACCCTGTCGCGAATACCTGCTTCTTCTGCTGCATCTACAACATCTTTCATTGAACCCATAGTTGTAGTTAAAAGGGCAGACATTGCTATTATCTGTGAATCATGCTTTCTTACAGCATCAATGAATTTTTCCGGGGATACATCATTTCCGAGATCAATAACATTAAATCCCCCACCCTGCAACATATATTTGACAAGATTTTTCCCTATATCATGCAAGTCACCTTTAACAGTTCCGATGACAACAGTTCCACGATATGTAGCTTTATCGTCAGTAAGAAGTGGTCGAAGCATATCCATGCCAAACTGCATCGCACGCGCTGCTATAAGCACATCGGGTATGTATATTTCACTTTCGCTAAATTTATCTCCTATAATCGACATTGCAGGCACCAAACCATCATTTAATATGCTTAAAGCTGGTATGTTATTATCAAGGGCATCCTTTATTATTTTCTCAGTTTGCGTCATAGCTTGTGCTCTCGAGAGCATGCTACTTACAAACGCCATCTTTAGGTCTATCACTTATAATCTCCTTCCATAAGTTAATCAATGCATCCTGTTTCTTTAAGATAGTTAATCGATTTTTCAAGTGCTTTAGGCATTTCATCTGCACCTGTAGATTCTAGTTCAAATGTAAATGGTCCATAAAAGCCAACTTCATTAAGTATACGAAATATGCTAGGAAAATCAACAACGCCTTCGCCAAGTGGTGGAAAATTAAAGGATCTTGGTTTGCCATCCGTATCTTTAAGATGAACACTTTTTACGTATTTGGCTATCTTTTTCAATTCAGTTACGGAATCAGTTCCCTCATTATAATAATATATGTTGGCAGTATCAAAATTGATTCGGACATTTTCATGGTTTACACCTTGCATAGTCTTTAAAGCTTCATCACCATTATGGCACAATATTGGGTGAGTTTCAAGGCATATCGTAATACCATATTTTGCAGCATTATCTCCTGCTTTTCTTAACCTTTGATATGTAATTTCTCTTGGAATTTCATCGCTCGCATGAGCGCTGGCGAAGATCAATTTTGAACCCATACTAACTGCAGCATTTATTAATTCATTGAATTTTTCAACACCATTTTCATCAACAAGATCAATTCCTCCGCTTATACTCATGGCTGTCAGACCATATTTTGCCAATTCCTGTTTAACTTTTTCAACATTTTCAGGAGCTGGAGGACCTATCTCAACTCCTTTAATACCAAGCTTCTGTAAAACTTCGTAACTACCTGTTCGTGAAGACAATATATTTTTCATTTAATTCCTCCTGATCGAAGCAAAATTATTATACAACAAAAAATTTTTCTATATATTTATAATGCTTTATTGAATCTTTTTCAATAGTAAATTTTGTCTCACTAAATTTCCAAAAACTTATCCATCATCAGTTTTAAAATTGTTTATAAAATCCCTTGGTTCCATTTGAAAAGGACAAAATCAGGAAAGTCTCCCTTTTCCAAAGGGAGATTTAGAGGGA
>FWPV01015717.1_pt1 | contig 10825 bp, 11 predicted proteins | sample 2228371 | NCBI WGS metagenome assembly FWPV01 (sample SAMEA103939776, study PRJEB20133) | metagenome | reverse complement strand
CAGCTTTTGGCTCCGCCAGCAGCTGAAAAATAGGGATATCCTCCCACCATCACCTGTGGCCGGGAGGTTTTCAACACCCTACTAGAGCAGGTTCTGCCGCTGCAGGTATTCCATGGCCCGCTGGGCATAGGTGGTCATGATGGTGATCATCCAGGTCAGATTGGTCTGCACGTCGGCCAACTGTCCTTCGGCCACCAGACCCCGCAGGCCGGTGAAGACCGTCTTCAGCCGCACCATTTCAGATTCGCTGATGATGGATTGGCACAGGGTGAGGTCCTGATCCAGGGAGCGCAAGTACTCCATGTAGAGGCGCCGGGCACCCAGTTTTTCAGCTCCTGCAACAGGCTGGAGGCGGTATGTAACTCGGCCTTCATCCGGTCTGCCAGATGGAAGCCCAGGATAGCCTGGCGGCTGCTGGACGGAAAAACGTCTGTCATGCTCTTCTCCTTGCCATTGGTTCAGCCACGCCGGCGACCAGGAAACAGGCCGTCAACGCAAAGCCCAACACGGAAGCAAAACTCTTTCCTCCTAACGGTACAGGGAGGTCCCTGAGGCTTAACCTTAGGCGCCGCCCAAAAAGCATCGGGATTGGGTGGGCAGAGGGCTGTGCCCCCTGGCTCCCGCGCCTCCCTGGAAATACTTATTCAACCCCCCGGCACCAGGGTGTCTCACGGGGCCGGCAGCCGGGCGATGACACCTTGCAGCAGTCGGGCCAGAGAGGCTTCCGCCCCCTGGACCACCGCAATGATGTCGTCGATGGCCACCGGTGCCATGGCATCCGGGAGATTGACGTTGCTGATGACCGAAACCCCCAGGAGGCGCAGTCCGGCGTGGACGCCGGCGATGGCCTCGGCCACCGTGGACATGCCTACGGCATCCGCCCCCAGCAGACGCAGCATCCGGGTTTCCGCCGGGGTCTCCAGGCTGGGCCCCCTCACCCCCACATAGACGCCCTCCTGGAGCCGAAGGCCGGCCTGCCGGGCTGTTTCCACCGCCAAGTCAGCCAGTTCCCGATCATAGACCCGGCTCATATCAGGAAAGCGGGGGCCCCAGGCATCGATGTTGGGCCCCACCAACGGGTTGTCCCCCAACAGGTTGATGTGGTCCCGGATCACCATCAGATCACCGGATCGGAAGGTGGGACGCAGGCCGCCCGCCGCATTGGTCAGGATGAGGACGTTAATCCCCAGGGCTGCTGTTAGACGCACGGGAAACGTAACCTGGGGCAGGGAATACCCCTCATACAGATGCAGCCGTCCCTGAAACAGCAGCACCGGCCGGTCGGCCAGCCTGCCGACTTGCAGCCGGCCAGCATGGCCAGGCGCAGAGGACGGCGGGAAATGGGGGATCTCCGCGTAAGACAGTATGGTCTGGGTCTCCAGATAATCGGCCAGACCGCCGGCCCCGGTGCCCAGGATAACGGCTCCGCAGGGCGGCTCGGCCAGCCGCGGCTGCAGAAAGGCCGCGGCCTCCGCCACCTGGCGAGCAAAATCAATCATTCCCATAGAATACCCCCGTTTCTCAAACCTGCCCGCTGCCCCCACAGCACCCTCCCTGGTGGGGTTCTGCCGGCCGGCCGGCCACCCGGTTGCCACCCCTCCCGTCCCGCGGGAACGGCAAACGACGGGGAGATGGGTTGGCGGAGAAATTATATTAGATATTTATCAAAATCTATGGTATTTTGAAAAAGTAAAATACCACAAGGGGTCATTTTCCATTCATGGCGCGTCCGCGAAAATGCCGGTGGGTAGCTGCCGAGCCTGGGGTAACCTTCTTCAAACCCCAGGGCATCCCCATGCGGGGGTTGGAACAGGTGGTCATCAGTGTGGATGAACTGGAAGCCTTGCGGCTGTCCGACTATCTCGGCCTCAATCAGGAAGATGTGGCCCAAGAGATGAACATCTCACGCCCCACGGTGACCCGCATGTTGGCCAGGGCCCATCGCGCCATTGCCGAAGCGTTGGTCTATGGGAAAGCCATCAAGATAGCCGGGGGGGATTATCAGGTGGCCCGACCACGTTTCATCTGCCGGGAGTGCCAACACACCTGGGAGGAGTCGGGAGAACCGCAGGCCAACTCCCGGACCTGCCCGAACTGCCACGGGGCCGCGGTCCAGCGTCACCTGCCGTGAGGCCCCGACCTTCGTCCTTGACGGTCCTGGGACGTACGGCCGGACAGCTGTGGGCAGGGAGGCAGCCGCCTTGCCGCTGGATTTGGGGGGGGAATACTATGGCTGTCACCTACCGAGATGCCGGAGTCGATATTGAGGAAGCCACCTCGCTGGTGAAGAATATCCGCGCCTTGGCGAAATCCACCTTTCGCAGCGGCGTTCTGGGTGAAATCGGCGGCTTCGGCGCTTTTTTCCACCTCAACATCAACAAGTACACCGACCCGGTGCTGGTCTCTTCCACCGATGGGGTGGGCACCAAAATCAAGATCGCCATCGCCCTGAACCGCCATGACACCATTGGCATCGACCTGGTGGCCATGTGCGTCAACGATATCATCGTCCATGGGGCCACGCCCTTATTCTTCCTGGATTATCTGGCCATGGGGCGGCTGCGCCAGGAGGTGGCCACCCAGATCATCACCGGTATCAGCCACGGCTGCCGCCAGGCCCGCTGCGCCCTCATCGGCGGGGAGACCGCCGAAATGCCGGGGATGTATCAAGCGGATGACTACGATCTGGCCGGTTTCTTGGTGGGTGTCGTGGAGAGGAACCGGATCATCGACGGCTCCGAGATCGCTGTGGGCGATCGCCTCATCGGCATTGCCTCCAGCGGTCTGCATGCCAACGGGTTCTCCCTGGTGCGCAAAGTCCTGCTGGAGACCCAGGGTCTGGCCCTGGACGCCTTCATCCCTTCTTTGGGCCGCTCGCTGGGCGAAGAACTGCTTCAGCCCACCCGCATCTACGTGGACACGGTTCTCAACCTGGTCCGGGACTTCCCTCTGGCCGGGCTGGCGCACATCACCGGTGGCGGGCTGATGGAGAACCTGCCCCGCATCCTGCCCCAATCCTGCCAGGCCGTCATCCACCGGCAGCAGTGGCCCACGCCACCCATCTTCACCCTGCTGCAGGAACAGGGGGACATCCCCGAAGACGAAATGTGGCGGGTGTTCAACAACGGCATCGGCATGGTCATCGTTGTGGGGGAGGAATACGTTCAGGATGTCCTCCAGCGCTTGACCGCCCTGCAGGAGACCGCCTACCTCCTGGGCGAGATCGTCCATCGCCGGCCGGGGGCGGCACCGCTGCTCTTAGTGTAAGGACCTGGAGATCAGAAGATACGAGCGAGGACTGCCGTTCACAGCCAGGCTCGCCCATCAGGCAGGCGACGGGAGGAATGCCACAGATTACTTAGCCCAACCAGACCGCTCCGGTGGTGGGAAAAAACCTCCCCTGGGTGTCATTGCGTTGACGTAAATGTCAAGCAATTGAACTGCTTGTAACAACTCTTGCTAAGCCACCTTCTTTTCCTTGGGGGTCCCCTCCTCCTGCACCGGCTGCTCGAAATAGGGCCGGAAGACATCTTCATTCATCCGCAGCATCAGATTGCCGCATTCCAGGCACAGGGCGGTGTCATCATCCAGACCGCCGATCCGTTCTTCCTCTGCCTGGCAATGGATACATTTGTAATCATACACCGGCATGTGTGCGCCTCCTGGCGAAGTATTCACTGATATAATATGCAAATACTGTGCCGCCGATGGCAAGGCCCCGACGGCAGCCAGCAATAACCTAACCAGTCAATGTGAGAATTGTATGGGAATTCTGCCAGTTTTCCTTTTTGTCAGTATGTATCAGTAGATTCAAGTGATTTCTGCCCGCTGGTTTTGCTCCCGCAGCTTCACATATCCGATCGGAGCAGCCGGTCACGGCAGCCAGCAGCCCCCATCCTATCTCTGCCAGGAGGAATTTTTCTCCCTTTGAGAGGCGATCGGCACCATCGCCGGTGACTTTGGTATCAAACCAGGGGCGCCCATCCTCGGCAAGGTGCCCCGTTGGCCGGCTCTGGCCCCACCTGGCCACATTCCCCTTGCGCTGCGGCGAAAGAATTAATAAGGTAAGATCATGTCAGAGCATTTTCAACTGGTCCTGCCGTTTGCCCCCCGGGGCGATCAGCCCCAGGCCATCGACGCCCTGGTAGCCGGTGTGCGGGCCGGCCGCCCCCACCAGGTCCTTCTGGGAGTCACCGGCTCAGGTAAGACCTTCACCATTGCCAATGTCATAGCCCAAGTCAACCTGCCGACCCTGGTGTTGGCCCCCAACAAGACCCTGGCCGCACAGCTCTATGGGGAGTTCCGGGAGTTTTTCCCCCACAATGCCGTGGAGTATTTTGTCAGCTATTACGATTACTACCAGCCGGAGGCCTACATCCCCCAGAGCGATCTCTACATTGAGAAAGACTCCTCCATCAACGAGGCCATCGACCGGCTGCGCCATTCCGCCACCCGCTCCCTCCTGGACCGCAACGATGTGATCATCGTGGCCAGCGTCTCCTGCATCTATGGGTTGGGGTCGCCGGAGGCCTACCAGGGCATGCTCCTCTACCTGGAGACCGGCATGACCCGCAGCCGGGAGGAAGTCCTGGCCAAGTTGGTGGAAATCCTCTATGAACGGAATGACGTGGATTTTCGCCGAGGCACCTTCCGGGTACGGGGCGACCGGGTGGAGATCTTCCCGGCCTATGAGGAGGACCGGGCCATCGCCGTGGAGTTCTGGGGGGACCAGGTGGAATCAATCCAGGAGATCGATCCCCTGCGGCGCCAGCGCCGCCGTTCCCTGGAGAAGATCACCATCTATCCCGCCAGCCACTATGTCACCCCGGAAGACCAACGGGAGCGGGCCCTGCTGGCCATCGAGGCGGAGCTCCAGGAACGGGTGGCTTGGTTCAAGGCCCAAGGCAAACTCCTGGAGGCCCAGAGGCTGTGGGAGCGGACCCGCTTTGATCTGGAAATGCTCCGGGAGGTGGGGTTTTGCCATGGCATCGAAAATTACTCCCGTCATCTCACCGGCCGCCAGCCGGGGGAGCCGCCCCCCACCCTGCTGGATTACCTCCCCCGGCGGTCCCTGGTGGTCATTGACGAGAGTCATATCACCATCCCCCAACTCCGGGGTATGTATAACGGCGACCGCTCCCGGAAAGAGACCTTGGTGGCATATGGCTTCCGGCTGCCCTCGGCGTTGGACAACCGGCCGCTGAACTTTGAGGAGTTTACCCGCCGGGTTTCCCAGGTCATCTATGTCTCCGCCACCCCCGGCCCTTACGAGTTGGAGCAGGCGGGCGGCCAGGTGGTGGAACAGATCGTCCGGCCCACCGGACTGATGGATCCCAAAATCACCGTCAAGCCCGCCGCCAATCAGGTGGACGACCTCTTAGGGGAAATCCGCCTCCGCCTGGCCCGGGGGGAACGCGTCTTGATCACTACCCTCACCAAACGGTTGGCCGAAGACCTCACCGAATACTACCATACCCTGGGCATCAAGGTCCGCTACCTCCACTCCGACATCACCACCCTGGAGCGCATGGAAATCCTCCGGGACCTGCGGTTGGGCGTCTTCGAGGTCCTCATCGGCATCAACCTCCTGCGGGAGGGTCTGGACCTCCCCGAGGTTTCTTTGGTGGCCATCCTGGATGCCGATAAAGAGGGTTTCCTCCGTTCGGAACGCTCCCTGATCCAGACCTGCGGCCGCGCCGCCCGCAACCTGCACGGGGAGGTCATTCTCTACGCCGATACCATTACCCCGGCCATGGAGCAGGCCATCCGGGAGACCAACCGCCGCCGGCGCCTCCAACAGGAATACAACCGCCGTCACGGCATCACCCCGGCCTCCATTCAAAAGGGCATCCAGGACATCCTGGCCTCGGTGTGCGAAAAGGATTACCTCACCGTACCCAAAGCCGCCGAAGAGACCTCCCCCTACCTCCTGCCCCGGGATGTTCCCCGTCATATTGCCAGATTGAAAAAAGAGATGCAGGCCGCCGCCAAAAAACTGGACTTCGAGCGGGCAGCCGAATTGCGGGATCAGATCAGGAAGCTGGAAGAAGCCCACCTGCGGCTGTAGCGGAGCAGGCAGTGGAACATCCCTGCCCCTGCCGACGGTAGGGGAGAGCCCTGATGCTCAGCTTTTGGCGTGGCCACCAGCGGCCATCGGGGTTGGGGGAGGGATTACGAACACGTTTTCACCCCCCTGCCATGAGGCTCAGCCCCCGGCGCGGTTGACCCTATTGGCGGGGAGACTCCCTCTCCTGCCGGGCTCAGGTCGCCGCCTTGGCGGACGTGGTGCGCCGCCGGACTTTTTTGGTCGGCCCAGATTCTTTGGGCCGGCCGGCGGCCAGGAATTTGCGCAGCAGGTCTTCCTGCCGGGGAGTTAGGTTGGTGGGGGTCCGGAGCTCCAGTTCGACGATGAGGTTGCCCCTGCCGTTGCCCCGGAGAATGGGGACCCCCTCGCCATAGAGGGTGAAACGGGTGCCGGGCTGGGTGCCGGCCGGCACCGTCAGCGGCAGAGATCCGGTCAGGGTGGGGATTTCCAACTCCGTTCCCAAGGCTGCCTCGACAAACGAAATCTGGGTCCGGTAGATGAGGTTATTGTCTTCCCTCTGGAACAGGGGGTGCTGAGCCACTTTCAAGTCCACATAGAGATCGCCGGGCGGTCCGCCCCGCCGTCCCACGTCGCCCTCTCCCCGCAGACGCAGCCGGGTGCCGTCATCCACCCCCGCCGGGATTTTCAACGTCACCCGCTTCTCCCGGCGCTGCAGACCCTCGCCGCCGCAAGCCGGGCAGGGATCCCCCACCTGCCGGCCGGTCCCGCCGCACTGAGGACAGGTGGTATTGATGCGGAAAAAGCCTTCCGTCCGGGTGACAGTGCCATACCCTTGGCAGAGGCCACAGGGCCGCACCCCCTGCCCGCCCTGCCGCTGTCCACTCCCTTGACACTCCTCACAGGGAACGGCCTTGCTGATGTCGATGCTGGTCTCCAGCCCAAAGACCGCATCCTGAAACCTGATCTCCAATTGGTAGTAGAGGTCGCGGCCAGGCTGGCGCCGGGGCGGGGCTTGCGGACGTTCACTGAAGCCGAAGAAATCGTTGAAGATATCGCTGAAGCTGCTGAATATGGAGTCAAAGGTGGAAAAGGCACTGAACTGCGTGCCGTTCAGGCCGGCATGACCGAACTGATCGTACAGCAGCCGCTTCTGGGGATCCCGGAGGATTTCGTACGCTTCGGCCGCAGCTTTGAACCGCTCCTCGGCCGTCTTGTCCCCAGGATTGCGATCCGGATGGTATTTCAGCGCCAGTCGGCGATAAGCCCGTTTGATCTCCTCCGGATCGGCATCCCGGCCGATCCCCAGGACTTGGTAGTAATCAACACTCTCCCCCATACCACAGAAGCCCCCGGTGTGCGAGTATTCGGTCTCATGGGGTGGCTTGCCCCGCTGCACCAGACCGTGCTCTTCATACAGGAAATATTGAACAGTAAAGGCCTATTGTCAAGACCGCCGCCCCCGGCAGGGCAAAAACAGGAGATTTTCCGGGACCGACGTCTTACAGCCCTCCTCAATCACCTGCGGCCAACTCCAGCAACCGCGACCGCAACTCCGGTTCCAGACCGTCGATTTCCACCAGCTTGAGCCGCTCCCCGGCACCGCTCCGCAGCCGCAGCCGCGGTTTGCCAATCCCCAGGCGCCGGGCCAGAAAGTCCAGCAACGCCTCATTGGCCGCACCTTTGACCGGCGGGGCGGCGATGCGGATCTTCAGCCGATCACCCAGCTGCCCCACAACCTGATGGCGGGCCGCGCCCGGCGACACCTGGATCCGCAGGAGATAGCCGGTGCAGGTGGCATGCAGCCAGTCGGTTAGTGCCATAGTAGGTGTCCCGCGTCGGGGTTGGGGGAGGGGTCAGGAAGCTATTCCCCCTGCACCCTCCCCGACGAAACTTTTTTCAAGCCCCTAACCTTAACCCCCACCCCCCAGGTTACTCCGCCGCCTCGATCTCCGCCAGGAGGCGCTGATGGGTCTCCAGGATCCCCCGCACCTGGGCCGCCAACGTCACCTTCAGGCGTTTGAGCTCGTCAATGTCGTTGCGTACCTTGCCCTGCCGGTTGAAGGCTTCCTGGAGGAGTTTCTCCGCCTTGATCTCCGCCTCGTGGATGAGCAGTTCCGCCTCTTTCTGGGCATTGGCCTTCATGGTTTCGATCACCTGTTGGGCGTTGATCAGGGTATCCTTCAGGAGTTGCTCCCGCTTCCGGAACTCCTGTAACTCCCCTTGCTGCCGGGTGAGCTCGGCCTGCAGCCGCTCGTTTTCCTGTTGGCAGGTAGCCAGGGTCTCGGCCACCTGCTCCAGGAAGGTCTTGACCTCCCCCGGATCAAATCCCCGCCGCACGGTGGCAAACTGCTGCTGGCGGATCTCCGCCGGGGTGATGTTCTGCATCCGCTCCATACGACCTCTCAACCCCCCAGACTGATTCTGAGGGCCAGTTCCAAAAGGGTTGCCACCAGAAATTTCTGCAGAAAGACAATGACCAACAGGACCGCCAAGGGGGTCAGATCCAGACCGCCGAACTGCAGCGGCAGGAGGCGCCGGAAAAACCCCAGTACTGGCTCGGTCACAGTATAGAGGAACCGGACAATGGGATTGTAGGGATCTGTACTGACCCAGGAGACGATGGCCCGGCCGATGATCAACCACATGTAGACCGTCAGCAGGATGTCAATGACCTGAGCCAGAGCCCGGAGAAAATGGGCCAATGCAAACATGCCAACCTCCCGGTGTAGTGACTTCCAGTGCTGCCATAGGCTGCGGCAAGGTTACCAGACTGCTGCCCCCAGAACTGCCAAACGAAGCCTATCAGGCTGATGAAGAAGTGTTCGTAGGGGAGGGGGCCAGGGGGCACAGCCCCCTGCCCCCTCTCCTACAACAACTCCCCAACCCAGACACCCGCTTTTGGCTGCGCCAAAAGCTGAAAAATAGGGATGTCCTCCCCCCATCAACTGTGGCCGGGAGTTTTTCAACACCTTGCTCGTGGTGTTATGCTCACCCGCCGTCCTGCCCCAACAGTTTTTTGGCCCGGGATTGATCCGCAGCCAACCCCCGGGGCCCGTCGGCGTTACTGGTGGCCTTTAATACCTGCTTGAGCTCCTCCCGGGCCTCCTGAGTCCGGCCGGCCTTTAGCAATGCCTCTGCCAGATAGAGATGGTTGGTGGAATTGGCCGGGGCCAACTGCACCGCCCGCTGCAGGAGTTGGAGCGCTTTGTCCAGGTCACCCACCGAGAAGGGCCGCCCTGGGGCCTCATAGTAAATCCGCCCCAACACCCGCCAGGCCCCCGCCTGATCGTAAGAGGGGTCGATGGCCGCCGCCCGCTCCAGCGCCGCCATAATCTGGGGCAGCAATCGCCTGCCCCGCAGACGGTTGACGTCCGCCAGACCCGCCAGGTTCAGGCCCAGCCAATAGTGGCCCTCCACCCGCTCCGGCCACTCCTGGAGCAGGGTCTCGGCCTGCTGCTGACCCAGTTCGTAGTATACCCGGCGCTGCCCGCCATCGGCCAGGTCCCCCAGGAAAAAGCCGGCCCGGGCCAGGTTGGTGAGGATCTGCCGCCGCTTGTCGCCCGCAGCCGGCAGGAGGCTCTCGTAGAGGGCATAGGCCTGCCGGGCCTGGTCCACATCCACCTGTGGATCAAACAGCAGCCGGTCGGCCTCCTCCAGGGTGCCGCCAACGGCCGGCCACACCCAAATCAGCGTCAGCAGACCGCCTGCCAGCAGCCAAACATGCCAGGGCATCGCCGTCCGTTTAATCGCCCGCAAGATTCATCTCCTCCAACCGTACCCCTGCCGGCCCCCAATAGCTCTGCCGCTGCTCCGTCTCCCGGGAGAGGGTCAAAAAGCGGCAGGCCTCTTCCAGGTTGCCGCTCACTGAACCGCCCTTGATGGGGATGGTCCGGCCGTGTTGATGCAGATAGCCGGTGCGGATCTCCCCGGAGAGCGCCCCGGTCACCGGATTGGGCTCCAGGGTGGAGAAGCGCAGCAGGTGCAACACCGGCTCAGCGGCCAGCATCTCCGCCAGTGTCGCCCGGCCCGGGGCCACCCGCAGGTTGGTGAGGCCGCCGCAGGCCGGAACGCCCAGATAGGCCCCGTAACGGCTGTCTGCTAAACAGTGCCGGAAGAGGTTATCCTCAATGAAGGTCACCGGCCGCAGGGCCAATCCCTGCTGGTCAAAGGGCCGCGACTCCAACCCCCCAGCCAGCCAGGGGTCGCTGCTCATGGTCAGGAGGTCCCGCCGGGGATCGCGGATCACCGGCTGGCCGAACCGCAGGCGGGACCAGCCCTGAAAGGCCGCTTCGGCCCCCGCCTGGGCACAGAGGTGATGAAAGATGGTGTCCAGGGCCTCTTCGCCGAAGATCACCGGGTAGCAGCCGCTGGGCGGTAGCTCCGCCACCGCATTGTCCAGGGCATAGCGGGCATAGCGCCGCAGCACCGCCTCCACGTCCAGGTCCCGGTAGAACCTGGCCCTCTGCACCCCCTGGCTCTCTGCCTCCTCGCCGGCCACGGCTGCCAACACCACGAAGTGGTTCTCCACTTCCGTCTCCGCATAGCCAGCCCGCAAGCCGGTATGGTTGGCCACCTGAATCTCCCGATACTGAACGTAGAGTTCCGCCGCGGCCAACTCCACCGGTGCGCTGGTACCCAAGGCCCGCTCCAGATCGTGGCGGACCTGCCAGAGTATCCGGCGGGGCTCATCCCGCAGGACCGGATCCACCAACTCCAGCCGGGCATACGACTGCCCCGGGCCGGGCAAGGGAAATACCGGGTTCAACGCCAGCAGCGCCC
>FWPV01015716.1_pt1 | contig 10825 bp, 13 predicted proteins | sample 2228371 | NCBI WGS metagenome assembly FWPV01 (sample SAMEA103939776, study PRJEB20133) | metagenome | reverse complement strand
GGAGATGGATGGGATTTCAGTAAGTTTTACGCAATACCGTTTTTCCTTGGGTTATGGGGTGTAATTTACAATTTTTATAAAAATAAGAAAATTAATTTCCTTATATAGAGAATCTACTAAAGTAGGTAATTTTGAAAGGTCCTTAGGTAGCTTAATAGGAAATAATCAAGAAAAAAGATTTAGTATTTTTGGAGGGGATTGTATAAAAATTTATGAAACATCAGTTCTGGTTTGCATCAACATAGGAGGAATCAATTACTCCTGTAAAGCTAAAATAAAACATTATACTTGTTGGTGCAGAGGAATATTTGGACCTGGGCAGCCATGGGGCCATGATTCCATTGATATAGACCGTTCATCTTGTACACCTGTATTAACTTGCTAAAGGGAGCTATTTATATGGTATTTATATTTATTTTTTTATCCCTTAATATTTTTTGTCAAAATATAGAAGTAATTTACCAAAAAGGTTCTTGTAAAATATTTTCCAAAGAAATTCCTTATCTTTCTTGTTCAGATTTCTATAATTTAGACAGAAGTATTTTTAAGGAACTTATTAATAATGAAATTAAATATCCCTTTACAGTTCTTACAGGAAGCAATTCAAAAATTTTGCTAAGGGAGAAAGATTCATTGATTTTTATAGATGAATATAATATTGTAAATCTTGAAAGTATTCCAAAAATTTTTGATAATGAACATGTTTTCTTAGATAAAATGGAAAAAAAAACAATGGATTATGATAAGACAAAAAAGATTTATCCCTCTTTAAAGTTTAAAATTTATGAAAAAAAAGATTTAATTTTTGAAGGAATTCCCTTTAAAGAAACAATTGGTAAGGAAATAAATTTTGAAAAGTATAAATATTATATTATAAGGATTTCTAAAAGGCAGGATTTCAAGGATTATTTAGATTTAATAAGCAAAATTCCTTTAAGGGACTTAAAGGACTTTAAAAATCTTTATAAAAATTTTTACTTTAAAATTGCAGGTATTGAAAAATATGATGGCAATAAATTATTCGTAACAAATTTTTCAGATATAAAGAGCTCAAAGGATATAAATTAGATTATAATAATCAAATAATTGTTTTTTTTGCATGAAAAAAAATTGGGTTTTTAAAAATTTAAAATTTCCCTATTGAAGCTAAATTTACATCTTATTATTGTCCCTTTGCATCTGAAGCAGAACAATTAGAATGATTTGATAAATTTAATCTTAAAATAAATCTTTGAATTAATTTTAATTTTTAGCTAACTGAGGTGATAAAAAATCTATAACTTCTTTGATATGCCCATCTACTTTTACTTTTCTCCAAATTTTTTGAATTTTTCCTTCTGGGTTTATAATAAAAGTGCTTCTTTCAATTCCCCAAATTTTTTTTCCATACATATTTTTTTCCTTTAAAACCCCATATTCCTTTGAGACACTTCCATCTTTATCAGAAAGAAGGGGAAAATTTAAATTGTATTTTTCTTTAAATTTTTTATGACTCTTTTCGTCGTCCATACTAATTCCTAAAAGAATTATTTTATTTTTTTCAAAATAAGAAAAATTATCCCTAAAATCGCATGCCTCTTTTGTACAACCGGGTGTCATATCCTTTGGATAAAAGTATATTACAACCCAATTTCCTTTATAATCTTTTAAACAATAATTTTTTCCTTCAAAATCTTGAAGGCAGAAATCTGGAGCAAAAATACCTTCTATTAAATCCATATAACCTCCTTTTTAATTAAATAAAAAAAAAGGAGTTTTTATTCCCAAAATTAAGTGATACTCTTTTTGAAATGGGCTTTTAAGTTATATTCAAAAATCAAAGCAGATAAGATATGGTGATGAAAGATATTTATATCTTTTGTATTTACTAAAAGGTTTACTTGGTATAAGAAAGCACTATTTCCATCAAGGGATTTTACATTGGAGGCAATAACTGTAAGAAATATGTTTCTTCTAATATTTGGAGGCAGAAATTGAACTGCCTCTAAGATTTTAAAAGGAGGGGGAGGCAAGTTTTCCATAAAAACAACAACTAAGGAAGGTAATTCTTGAGAAATAAAATTTGTTGCCTCTTCTGGAGTATTAAAAATTGCCTTTACAAAAAAACCCAATGCTTCTATACCTTCTTTTAATATGGGAATATAACTTTCATTGGCACAAATTATTGTAGCACTTTTTTCCTTTAAGGAAGGCATATTTTTTAAAAGTTCTGGCTGAACAGCAATTATCCCACCTTTTTGCCTGTTATCATAACTTATTTTGTTTTTACAATTTGGGCAAGTAATAGATAAAATTTGAGATGGGTATTTTAAGGGGTCAAAGGGTATATTTTTCCCACAATTGGCACAATTTAAATTTATCATATTTTACTCCAAAGTTAATTTTATTTCTAAGTTTGAAGGATTTGTAGCATAGGATAAGGCAACTTCCTTTGTTATTACACCTTGCCTATATAATTTTTCAATTTCTAAATCAAAGGTTTGCATTCCATCCACAGAACCATCTATCATTGCATCAAGTAAACTTCTTCCCTCTGCTTCACCTTTCAAAATATAATCCCTTGTCCTTTCATTTGATTTTAATATTTCCAAAACTGCTAACCTTCCACCACCCTTTTTGGGTAAAAGACGCTGACTTATTACATATTTAAAGGTTTGGGAAAATCTTGTCCTTATTTGCATTTCTTGATTTTTTGGAAAGATACCTATTATCCTATCTATTGTCTTTGCAGCATCAATTGTATGTAGAGTTGATAAGACCAAATGCCCCGTCTCAGATGCCTCCAGTGCTGTTTCAACTGTTTCTAAATCCCTCATCTCACCTATTAGTATAACCTTTGGAGCTTGTCTTAAAGCTGCTCTTAAGGCAAGGGCAAAGGATGGAGTATCTGCACCCAATTCCCTTTGATTTACAGTGGACTTAATATGGGTATGCATATATTCAATGGGGTCTTCTATTGTAATTATGTGGTAAGAATATTTTTTGTTTATTTCATGGATTATGGCTGCAAGGGTTGTGGATTTTCCAGAACCCGTAGGGCCAGTTACGAGGACAATTCCATTTCTTAAGTCAGCAATCTTATATAATTCCTTTGGCAAATTTAGTTCTTCTATAGAAGGAATTCCAGGAGGAATAACTCTTAAAACAATTGAAATTGTACCCCTTTGAAAAAATATATTTACTCTAAACCTGGTTTTTCTTGGAATTGAATAGGAAAGATCTACAGAACCATATTCAAAGAGCTTTTTGCATAAATCAGCATCTCCCCCTAAGAGATGTAAAGCAATTGTTTCTGTATGGTAAGGAGTTAATTTTTCAAGTCCCTTTATAATTACAGGTTTTAAAGCTCCATCTGCCTCTACTTGAGGTGGCTTACCCACAGAGAAATTTAAATCGGAAACATTTGGATATGCCTCTAACATTGTTTCTAAGAAACCATTTAATTGAAAATTTTTCATTTTTCTTTCCTCATTATGGAATCTAAGATGTATGTTAATGCTTTAAGTTGTTCCCCATCCCTTTTACTTATTACACATAAGCACTCTCCTTGGGGAAATATTTGATGGAGATCCTTTGCATCCCTTCCAGAAAAAATTATAATCCTTTCTTTCCTTACCCCCTTCTCTACTGCAAATTTTAAGAGCTTTTTTCCATCAATCTTAGGCATTTCTAAATCCAAAATTAAAAGGTGCAAATCAGGGGTAAAATTTTTTAATGCTTCCACGGGATCTTCAAAAACCTTTACATCTAAATTTTCATACTTTTTTTCAAGGGCTTTTTTAAGTAAGGTGAGGAGATAGGGCTCATCATCAACTATGTATACTTTTCGGAGCTTTCCCATAAATATAAAGTAACTTTCCTTCAAGGATTGTATATTGAACCCTTCCTGTAAGTTTTTTACCTCCAAAAACAGTATTTTTGCCAAGGGAATAAAATTTTTCTGGATTTACTGTTATTTGATTTCTTAAAGAAAAAATGGTTATATCAGCAATGGATCCTTCTTTTAATGTTCCAAAGGGAATATTTAAAATTTTTGCGGGATTTGTGCTTAAAAGTTCCACAAATTTTAATAAAGGAAATTGATTTTTATGGATTAAAAAATCAATTAATAAAGGAATTGCAATATCTAAGGAAGATATTCCAAAGGCAGCTAAACCAAATTCACAGTCCTTTTCATCTTTGTGATGGGGAGCATGGTCTGTAGCAATAACATCAATTGTCCCATCCCATAAGCCCTCTAAGAGTGCTTCTTGATCTTCCGCTGTCCTTAAAGGGGGATTTACCTTTGCAAAAGTATTAAAATCTAAGACAGCTTCTTCATTTAAAAGAAGATGGTTTGGTGTAACTTCACAGGTTACATTTAACCCTTTCTTTTTAGCTTCCCTAATATATCTTACACTTTCCTTTGAAGAAATGTGGGCAAAATGTATTGGAGAATTTGTAAGTTCTGACAGTTCTATATCCCTTAATACTATAATTGATTCACACTTAGATGGGATTCCTTTCAATCCAATCTTTGTAGAAACCAATCCTTCATTTATTTGTCCCCCCTCAAAAAGGGTTGGGTCTTCAGCATGTTGGATTAAAATTTTCCCTATGCCCTTTGCATATTCCATTGCTTTTCTCATTACAAAAGCAGAAGCAACACAAGTTCCATCATCAGAAAAACCCACTGCTCCTGCTTCAGCCATTAAACCCATTTCAGAAAGGGTCTTTCCTTCCCTACCTTTTGTAATTGAACCAATGGGAAAAACCCTTGCATATCCAGCTTCTTCTGATTTTTTCTTAATGAATCTTACAATTGAATCATTATCACAAGGTGGGTTTGTGTTTGGCATACAAGCCACAGAAGTAAAACCACCAGCAATTGCTGCCCTTGTTCCTGTTTCAATTGTTTCTTTATACTCAAAACCCGGCTCTCTTAAATGGGTATGCATATCAATAAAACCAGGAGATACTATCAAGCCCGCACAATCAATTGTTTCAACATTTTTTTCACTTATCCTTTCTGAAATCTTTGAAATCCTTCCATCTTCTATTAAAATATCCAAAGTCTCATCTATCTTTTGTGAAGGATCTACAACTCTTCCATTTTTAAGTAATGTCTTCACTTTTCTTCCTCCCCACTAATAATAAATATAAAACAGCCATTCTTATAGCCATTCCATTTGTAACTTGATCCAATATAACTGAATAGGGACCATCTGCAACATCTGTGGAAATTTCAACTCCCCTATTCATTGGACCTGGATGCATTACAATTACCTCTTTTTTTGCCTTTTTCAACCTTTCTTCTGTTAAACCATAAAATTCAAAATATTCCCTTATAGAAGGGAAAGCAGAACCATGAATTCTTTCTTTTTGAATCCTTAATACCATAACCACATCAGAACCTTCAAGGGCTTTATCAACACAATCATAAACCTTTACATTTAATTTTTCTAAAAAGGGTGGTATAAGGGTAAAGGGACCAGCAACTTTTAAATTTGCACCTAATTTACCTAAACAATAAATGTTAGAACGAGCTACCCTTGAATGAAGTATATCTCCAAGGATTGTTACATTAAGCCCTTCAAATTTTCCTTTTTTTTCTAAAATTGTAAAGGCATCAAGTAATGCTTGGGTGGGATGTTCATTTGTTCCATCCCCTGCATTGACAATTGAGCAATTAACTTTTCTTGATAAAAAATGGGGTGCTCCACATAAAGGATGCCTTAAAATTATACAATCAGGTGCCATTGCTTGAAGGTTTAAAGCAGTGTCTTTTAAGGTTTCCCCCTTTTCCACAGAAGAACCTCCAGAAGAAAAGTTAATCGTATCGGCAGACAACCTCTTTGCTGCAAGTTCAAAGGAGGTTCTGGTTCTCGTGGATGCTTCATAAAAGCAATTTATAACAGTCATACCCTTTAATGCAGGAACTTTTTTAACTGTTCTTGTGGGAATATCTAAAAATCCCTTTGCAGTTTCAAGAATGTGCAAAATTTCTTCTTTACTTAAACTTTTAATATCCAATAAATCCTTACTTTTAAGTTCCATTTTTTTTCTCCATAATCCAAATTCCATCCTCCCCATCCACTTCTTTTAATCTAACTTCCACTATTTCATCTATGGAAGTAGGTATTGTTTTTCCTACAAAATCCGCTTGAATTGGCAGTTCCCTATGTCCCCTATCCACAATAACTGCCAAAGAAATCCTTGAAGGTCTTCCATAATCCATTAGAGCATCCATTGCTGCCCTTATAGTCCTACCCGTATACAAAACATCATCTACAAGAATTATTGCTTTTTCATCTATGGAAAAATCAAGTTTTGAAGGTTTAACAACAGGATTTGGAGCAATTTTTGTCAAATCATCCCTATATAAAGTTATATCAAGGGTACCTTCTTTTAAAGAAGAACCACTAAGTTCCCTTAATTTTTCTTTTAATCTTTTGCAAATATGTACACCCCTTGTATAAATTCCAATTAAAACAATATTTGAAAAGTCGGGATACTTTTCATTTATCTGGGAAGCAATTCTTGTAATTATTCTTTCCAGTTCTTTTTCATCGCAAATTTTTTTCTTTTGCTGAAGTGCCATGTTCTTCTCCTATATCAAAATAAAGTTGTGCCTTATGTTCAGGTGTCAAAAAAGAAATCTGTAAAAAAAATTCTCCATAGTAAGGAATTATATTTTCACCCTTCTGAATTGTTAAAGGTGGATCCAAATCCCAAATTTTCCCCAATTGTGCTGATTTTCCTAAAAAATTCCCACATAATATATTTATAAATTCTTCCATAGCATCTTGTAATGCCTTTTCATTTAATTCAAAGTCCTCTCCATAAAAACCCTTTGCAAGGGTTTTGCAAAATTCTTCTTCAGCTCCAAATAATACCCTAATGGGTTTCTGTCTTGAAATCAATCTTGTAACAGCAAAGGAATAGGGAGCATTGATGTTTGAAACCTTAGAAGGAATTTGGGGTTTTATTTTCATTTGGGCAAATCTATATACAAGACCAGAAAAGAGTTCAACCATATATAAAAGTAAGGGCTCTTCTTTGAAATTTTCTATGGAAAGGTGCGTTTCTTCACCATGGGTAATTCTATGGTATTCATCCAATAAACTATATAATTTTTCCCTTTCAATAAACTTTAATTTAACTAATATTTCCCCTAACATTAAATGGTCATTTCTTTGCCTTTGTAAAATTTCTTCTACTTGCTGAGGAGTTAAATATCCCTTTTGAATTGCGAGCTCCCCTATCTTTTCAGATTTTTGTAATTGTAATCTATAAAGTTCATTTAGTTGTTCTACTGTGAGATAACCCATCCTTAAAGCATAAGACCCAAATCTTTGATGGTTTTCCTTTTGATATTCCAGTGCCTTAATTAAATCTTCCCTTGTTATGGCACCTTTCTCTAACAAAAATTGACCAAAAAACTTTGAAATCATAACTTTATTGCTCTCCTTAATTGCTCAATCAAAGTTGTAGAATCAAAGGGTTTAGATAAAACTGATAATGCCCCCATTTTTAAAAATTCCATAACTTTATCTGCTTGACTCCCTAAGGAAGTAATTACTATGACTTTTACATTATTATCTAAATTTTTTAAAGCCCTCAATACTTGAACCCCATCCATATCGGGCATTAAAATATCTAAACAAACAAGGTCGGGTTTTAGTTCTTGAAAAAGTTTTATCCCTTCAGCTCCACTGGAGGCAATTCCTACAAGCTCAAATTCTTCCGATGTTTCTATATACCTTTGAAATATATGTTGGGCTGCTCTTGAATCATCAATCAAAAGGATCTTTGTAACCATACTTTTATTATATCACAATCATACACCCAATTCTTCACTAAAGGGCAAAAGGGAATCAATGCAAAACTTTATATGTTCTTCTAAGGGAATTGAAAGTTCTTCAGCACCTTTTATTATGGCATTTCTATCCACGGAACGAGCAAAACCCTTTTCTTTCATCCTCTTTTTTACAGATACCACATCTACATCTTTTAATTTTTTTGAGGGCTTTATTAAAGCAACAGCAATTAAAAAACCTGAGAGTTCATCAACAGCATATAAGGTCTTTTTCATTAAGTTATCCCTTGGGATTTTTGTATAATCTGCATGGGATCCAATTGCCTCAATCAGGTCTTTGGAATAACCCTTTTCCTTTAATATTTCCATTCCCTTCCAAATGTGGGTTTCTTCTGTTGGATTTTTTTCATAATCAAAATCATGCAAAAGCCCCACTATTTCCCATTTTTCTTCATCTTCTCCAAACTTTTTTGCGTATGCCTTCATTAAAATAGAAACTGCCCTTGCATGTAATCTCAACCTTTCATTTTTTGTCTCTTCAAACAAAAGATTTTTTGCTTCTTCTACGGAGGGCCATTTATCACCCATTTTTTTCTCCTTTAAAATGCTTTACAGTAATTACAGTTTGAATACCTCCCCTAATATTAAACCTTGCAACTATTTCTAAAGACCTTGGATCCAAAACCTCTATCAAATCCTTTGCAATTTTATTTGTCAAATCTTCATAAAAACCCTTTTCATTTCTAAAGGACCATAAATATAATTTTAAGGATTTAAGTTCTATACATTTCAAATCAGGAATGTACTTAATTGTAAACTCTCCAAAGTCGGGTTGTCCCGTCAGGGGGCATAAACTTGTAAATTCAAGGCAATGGTGCAAGATTTCATAGTTTACATCGGGATGGGGATTTTGAAATGTCTTTAGTTCTTTTTTTGGTTCAGTTGCCAATTTCCTTTTCCTCCATTTGATAATCTAAGCTTTTTGCTTTATCATCTAAAATTAAATTTATTATATAAAAAATAGAAGGTTTTATATTTAAATCAATCTTTTGATAAGCAGTATATCCATCCTTTCCCGGCTTAGTTATCCAAACTTGAAGATTATGTGAGCCCACTTTAATTGGTATGGGAGCTTCTATTGAACCCCCTTTAAACTCTTTTTTCATAAAACCTACGGATACAAAAAAATTAAAGGTCTTTTTAATTATTTGTTTTCCATTAAGGGAAACCAAAAAAATTCCTTCAGGTATTGGGCTTTTAAACCTAACTTCCATTTTTGGTTCTGAAATTTTTGCTTCCTTTTTTTCAACTACTTCTTCTTTTTTAATTTCTTCCTTTTTAGCCATTTCTTCCTTTGTTTTTTCTGGAACTACAATTGGTTTTTTTTCTTTTTTAAATTCCTCAATCTTCTTCAAATAATTCTTTGCATCTATATTTTCTGGATCAATCATTAATAAATTTTGAAAATATACTTTTGCTGAAAGGTAGTCCTTTTTCCTCAATGCCTCTTCCCCCATTTCTAAGTAAAATTTAATTTGATAATTTTCATCTTCAGCCCTTAATTTAGAATCCAAAAAGGTTCTTATACCTTGAACTTCTTTTATAAGATATGGTGATGTAGGATTTATCAGAAGGGCTTTTTCAAAAAAAGAAAGAGCTCTTTCATATTGATTTTCCTTTAAAAATGCTTTTCCTTTTATTATCAATTGTTTTAATTCCATTGGATTTACAAAGGTATAACTTACTTCTTTTGGCTTTATTTTTTCACTTTTTAAAAAAATAAAACCCATCAAAGAAAGCCAACCAAAAAGCCAAGCAAAAATAATTAATAGTACCCACCTTAGATATATTTGATAAGAAAGGAATTGAAGGGACTTTTTTCTTTTAAAAAAATCAATAATTTTCCCCCTCAAAGATTTTTTTTGGGGTTTTTCTTGAATTACAGTTTCAAAATCTTCTTTCTTTTCTGGAATTTTTTCCTTATAAACTACAGTTGCTTCTTCATCTTTTTTTTCTTCCTCTGGAATTAAAATAAAATTTTTAAGTTCCTTGCTTATTTCCTTTGCATTTTGAAACCTCAATAAAGGATCCTTAGACAAACATTTATCTACAATATAAAGCAAAACCTTTGGACAATTTGGCACTAATTCTTGAAGGGGTTTATGGTTTTCATAAGCAATACTGTGGGAAACTTCAGTTAAATTGCTTCCCGTAAAGGGTTTTTGATAAGCTAAAAGTTCATAGGCAACAATACCAAAAGAAAAGATATCACTCCTTGCATCTACAGGTCTTCCCAGTACTTGTTCTGGGGACATATAAGAAGGGGTTCCAAGGTATTGACCATCTGTTGTAAGTTGAGATGCAGGAAGCTTTGCAATGCCAAAATCTGTTATCTTTATGTTATCGGGACCTGAAATTATAATATTGGCTGGCTTTATATCCCTATGGATTATTCCCTTACTATGAGCATAGGCAATTCCATCAGCAATCTTTTCTAAAATTATAGCTTTTTCTTTAAAATCAAGGGGAACTTTTTGCTGGATAATTTCCTTTAAGGTCTTTCCTGGGATGTATTCCATTACAATATAATGCATTTCTAATTCCTGATCAAAGCCAGCATCATGGATTGTTACAATGTTTGGATGGGAAAGGCCTCCAGCTGCTTTTGCTTCTTGATAAAATCTTTTTAAAAATTCTTCCCCTTCTTCCTTGGCAAGACCAATTAAGCGAATTGTTTTTATAGCCAAAACCCTATCAATTACAGGATCCTTTGCTAAATACACCACACCCATTGCACCTTTACCAATTTGAGATATTATTTCATATCTTCCTATTTTTTGCACAATGATATTTTATCTTTAAGCTAAAATTTTGTCAAAGTGTTTTTTATTTGAAAAAAGGTGTGATGGGAAAATGGAGCAGTAGAGCTGTAGGGTCTGACCTCGACAGAGTGTGTGAAAACTTTTAACATAATTTTTAATATTGGTACTGATACCCTTTAGATTAATTATGTATATTATATAAAAA
>FWPV01015714.1_pt1 | contig 10826 bp, 7 predicted proteins | sample 2228371 | NCBI WGS metagenome assembly FWPV01 (sample SAMEA103939776, study PRJEB20133) | metagenome | reverse complement strand
GCTCGGTAGTCGCGGCGGAGGTGAGCGGCCGCGCGCCGAGCCGCGGGCGCGAGGGCATCTGGGTCATCGAAGCTCCAGATCGGGCTTCTTTCTACTCCCCGGAGGAACTTCGGCGCACGGGTCCCGCGCTCTTCGCGCCGCTTCGGGGCGCCGTGGCGGCGATCGCGGGCGACGAGATCCTGAGCAGTGCTGCGAAGACTCGCGATGCGGTGCGGCGGGGAGCGAACGTCCTCGTCATCTCCTCGGCCCGCGAAGCGCCTCCCCTCGAGCGCCGAGGCAAAGCCAGGCTGCAGCGCCTGCGCGCGTTGGAAGTCGGGCGGTGGATCATCCGCGCGTCTCCCTCGGGCGCAGCGGCCGTGGACGCGCTCGGACGGACGGTCCTCCAGGTGGACGGAGGCGTGGAAGGCGCCGGGCTCGTAGAAGCTGCCTTGCCCGCTGGCCTCACTCTATACGCGCGGTTCGGCGGGCTCCTCGAACTGGCCCTGGCCGTCTTCGCTCTCTCCGTGATCGCGATCGCGACCGCGAAGGCGGCGCTTCGCGGCCTCGCGAGGAAACGGTCTCAGGAGCCGTGTTGCAAAGGCGGAGGGGCCTGTCGATAATGCACCCTTCGAGACCGCAGTCGGGGCGCGGATACGCCGGGAGGCGCGCATGGAGAAACTCGCCGAGGAGCTCGAGAAAATCCGCATCTTAGACCCCCACTCCCACATCGACCCGAGGAGGCCTTCCGCGCGCGACCTCGACGACCTCCTCGGGGACCCGTGCCTGCGCGATCTCGTGCTCTCGGCCGGTCTCGATCCGGAGGTGTTTCGCGCCGACGTGCCGGCCGACCAGAGGGTGCGCATCCTGGAGCGTTTTCTCCCGGCCATCGAGAACACCCAGGCCTACCGGTGGTTCGAGGAGCTCTCGGAGATGCTCTTCGGCGTCGCGGGGGCGTCCCTCGCTCAAGCGGACCTTCGCGAGCTCGGAAAGACGGCCGAGAGGACCCTCAACCAGGAGAACTGGGAGGAGAACCTCTTCCATCGCTCGCGCATCGACAAGGTCTTTCTCACGAACGACTTCGATGATCCGCTCGAGGGATTCGACGCTTCGAGGTACGTCCCCTGCTTGAGGGCCGACCCGTTGATCTTCGGCCTCTCGGAGGCCTCCGTCGTCGAGCGGCTCCGCCAGGCGAGCGGCGCGGATGTGGGGAACGCGGCCAGTTTGCGGGATGCGCTTGCGGCTCTCGTGGAGAAATTCGCGAGCCGAGGGGCGAAGGCGTGCGCCCTCGGGCTTCCGCCGGACTTCGCCCCCATGAGAGTTTCCGAGGGCTCCGCGGACCCCAAAGTCCGCAGGATGCTCGCGGGGCAGGAGGTCGGCGAGGCGGAGGCGAACGATGTCGCCGCGTTCGCGTTGCGCGCGATCGTCGAAGCCTGCGCGGACCGCCGCCTTCCCATCCAACTCTTCGCAGGCATCGAGCGGGAGGAGCTGCGGAGCCCGGCGCGGAGCGGATTGCGCAGGTGGAGCCGACTCCCGAGCCTCTGCGTGTGCCGGGACCTTTTCCTCGATTTCCCCCGGGTCCCGTTCGTCGTCTCCGCGCCGTTCGGAGACGCGAACGGCGAGCTCATCGCCTGCAGTTGCGCCTTCGCGAACGTGTACACGTGCGGGCACTGGTGGCACTCCGAGGCGCCCGCGCTCATCGAGCGCGACTTGAGAGCCCGGCTGCAGTCCGTCCCGAGGGCGAAGCAAATCGGCTATTTCAGCGGCGCGCACAAGCTGGAATTCATCTTTCCGCGGTTCGCCGCGTATCGGTCCATCCTCGCGAAAGTCCTTCTTTCCGACTTCGTCGTCGAACGAGGCTGGAGCGAGGAGCGCGCTCTGGGCCTCGGCCGCGACATCCTGCGCGACAATGCCGAGAGGATCTTCTTCCGCTCCGGCGGGACAGGGGGCGGATCGTGAGCGCCCGAGCGCGAGACTTCCCCGATCCTCTCGACGAGCTTCTCCGAGAAGCCGGCAGTCTCTCGGACAAGGACCTCGAACGCTACATCGCGCAGCGAGGGACCGAAAGGCGAGATTCCAAGCACGAGCCTTTCGAGCCCGGAAGCCGCGTCGAGGGCACGGTCATCGAGATCAGGGGCGAAGAGGTCCTGGTGGAACTGAACGACAAGACGTACGGAGTCCTAGAGCTTTCGGAATTCGGGGATGAACGGCCGGCGCCGGGCGAGAGGCTGCGCGCGACCGTCGACAGTTTCGATTCCTCCCGGGACCTCGCGCTCCTCAGCGTGCGCGGCGTCCGCCGCGAAGCGACCTGGGAGTCTCTCCGGCCGGGAGCGGTCGTCGAAGCGGTCGTTTCCGGTTACAACCGCGGCGGCCTGACCCTGGAAGTGAAAGGCGTCGCTGCGTTCATGCCCATCTCCCAGGTCGAGCTGGGCGGGGTCGAGGATCTGAGCGCCTACGTGGGGCGCAAGCTCCGCTGCCAGGTGATCTCCCTCGACCCTGCGCGCAAGACGGCGATCGTGAGCCGCAAAGCCGTCCAGGAGTCCGAAGCCGAACTCGCCCGGGAGCGCGCGTTCCGGAGCCTCTCGGAGGGGCAGATCCTTCCCGGCACCGTCGTGCAGATCGCGGAACGAGGCGTCCTTGTGGACCTAGGAGGGGTCGTGGGTTTCCTCCCGAGGAGAAGTCCGGGCCGCGGACCCGAACCCAAAGCGCTCGAGAAGGGCCAGAGGGTGGAGGTGCAGATCGTGCGCCTCGACCGCGAGCGAAAACGCGCGACGCTCCAGCTCCGCAGCGCGATCGGAGATTCTTGGGCGCGAGCCGCGCGGCACTACTCTCCGGGCGACCGCGTCACGGGATGGGTCTCGGACCTGACGGAGGAGGGCGCGATCCTCTCGATCGAGGAAGGCATCGTGGGCCTCATCCCAGAAGCATCGCTCCGCAGGCTTCCGGAGCCGGCCCGGAACGGTGCTCCGCGCGACCGTGGTCTCCGTGGAGGCCGACCGGCGCCGGCTCGTGCTCGCTCCCCTGCCTCCAGCTTGAACCGCGGAGCCGAGAGTCTAGTTGTACTCCGGATACTGCGGCATTTGGGCGAAAAGCCTGTAGATGCCTCCGACGGAATCGAGCGTCAGGCTCCAAAGCTTCTCGGGGGGCGTGTCGAATACGAGCTCGACGGTCGCGGGCTGCGTGAGCCAGCCTCCCGCCTTCATCTCGGCGTCGAGCTGCCCGGCGGCCCACCCGGAGTACCCGCAGAAGACCCGAAACCTGGGAAGCTCGTCCGTCGCGGCAGGCTCCTCCCCCGAATGCCGCCGGATGAGCTCTCCGAGGGTGTCGATTTCGCTCCCGATATAGACGCCCGGGATCACCGGCTCGGCGTCCTTCGCCAGCTCGGGGAAGGAATGGAGCAGCAGCACCGTGTTCTGCTGGACGGGACCTCCCACGTATGCCCGCACGTTGCAATCGCAGATCTCGTTCGAGATCGCGTTCCAGAGGTCCGAAACCCTCGTATCGGCAGGCCTGTTGAGGACCAGGCCGAAAGCCCCGTCCGCGTTGTGCTCGGCCACGAGGACCACCGTCCTGCGGAAATTCGGATCGATGAGCCCGGGAGATGCGATCAGAAGATGGCCTTTGAGCGATTTCATGGATTGTCGGAGTTTGCGATCTCTTCCCGCCCGCTCGCACGCCCGCACCCGAAGGGCCCCTCGGGCGCGTCCACCCGTGATTGTACGACCCGGGACGCCTTTCGTCTCGCCGCGGGGACCCGTTCAGAGCCTCAGCACGATTTTTCCCACGTTCAAGTTTGCTTCCATCCTCGCGTGCGCCTCCCGCACCTCTTCGATCGGCCACACGCTGTCGATGACCGGCTGCACTTCGCCTCTCTCGAGAAGCGGAAGCACATCCCTCCGCAGTCGCTCCACCGCCGCGGCTTTCTCTTCCAGAGGCAGGAATCGGAGCGAAACTCCCGCGATGCGGAGCCGTTTCGCGAGCAGTCTCGAGAGGTCCACCGCGACGCGCGAGCCGCCCATCAATCCGACCAGGATCCAGCGGCCGCCGGGCGCTATGCTCTCCAGATTGCGGTCCCAATACGTCGCTCCGACGAGATCGAGGATCACATCCACGCCGCGCCCATCGGTCTCGGCCAGCGCGAACTCGGCGAAGTCCTCCTCCCGATCGCGCACGACCACGGAGGCGCCGAGCTCCCGGCACCGGTCGGCCTTGCCCTGGCTCCCGACGGTAGCGAGCACCTTCGCGCCTCGAGCGCGCGCGAGCTGGATCGCGGCCGATCCCACGCCGCTCGCCCCGGCGTGGATGAGGACGACCTCCCCCCGCTTCAAGCCCGCGACCGTGAACAGGCTCTCGTTGGCGGTGGAGAACGCTTCGGGGATCGCCGCCGCGGCCTCGAACGACATGCGGTCCGAAATGGGGAGCGCGAGCGCAGGGTCCACGGCGACGAACTCGGCGCAAGCTCCCCCGCCCACGAGGCCGAAGACCCGGTCCCCGATCCGGAACCCTCGCACGCGTGCGCCCACTTCGGCGACCTCCCCGGCGAATTCAAGCCCCGGGATCGCCGATTCCCCGGGAGGAGCCGGGTAAGCGCCCCGACGCTGGAGGAGATCGTCCCTGTTGAGCGCGGTGGCGTAATTTCGGACGAGGATCTGGTCGGGACGGATGCGGGGCGCGGGGACCTCCACCAGCTCCAGCGCTTCGACCCCGCCCGGTTCACGGATCCTTACCGCCAACATGGAGCTCGTCTCCCCCCGGGGAGGAAAGTCCTCCACGAAGACAGGGCAAACAACCGATACCTAGGGAGCGCGCGCCCGTGCCCGCGGAAGTTCCGAAAAGGGCATGGTTTTGCGGGCTTCCGGGCGGCGCGATAGACTCTCACGGGAGCCGTCCGACGGCGCCCGGGGAGACCTCCAAGGAAGGAAGGGAGCCTCAAGATGAGAAGCGCCTGGGTTGCCTCAGCGATCTTAGCGATCCTATGCTTCGGTGGCGTTGTGACCATGCTCTCCCAGGCTCCTCTCGCCGCGGGGGGACGCGAGCCGTCCGCCGCCAGGGAAGCGACGCTCGATCCTGCGCGGGAGCCGGCCAAGCGCTACGCCGAGCTGCTCCCCCCCGGGCTCGAGAACGGGATCGAGTCCCGAGCCCGGGCCGCAGGCGCCTCGGCGAAGGGGGGCGACCCGCGAGTGCTCCGCCTGAGGTAGCGCGCGGCCCGAGGCTCGAGCCCCGAGCGTTCACACGCGCAGTGTCTCGTCGTGGCGCGCCGTGCTCGGAGCGCAGTCCGCCCTGCGGACGTTCGCGAGCGCGGTGCGGGCGCCTTCATGTTTCTCTACGTCGTTGTCCTCCCACTCGATGTTGAGGGCCCCGTCGTATCCGATCTCCTCCACGGACACGGCGTCGCGGGCCGTCCCCGCCGTCACGAAGTTCCAGCCGTTGTACTTGTGGCCCATCGGCCTGTGGCCGCCCAGGCGCCCCGCGCGGCAATGCTCTCGGATCACCTGCACGCCCTTGATGTGCGCCGACCAAATGCGGTCGCCGTACTCCCGGATGAACTCGACGGGCGAGACGTTCTGCCACTCCATGTGCGAAGGATCGAAATTGAAACCGACCACGTCCGAGAAGCCCGCCTTGTCCATCGCGCGCAGGAAATCGCCCGCGGACTCCAGATCGCCCATGGCGCGTTCCGACGGGTGGCATTCGAGACCGAATTTCGTTCCGTATTTTCGGCACGCTTCGAACACAGGAGCGAAGCGCTCCACGAGGATCTCGAGGCTGACGTCCCGCACATCGCGGATCGGATAGCCGCCGATCGAAGTCGGCAGCGGCGGGAACAGGAACCAGTGCGACCAGCAGTGCGCAGGCGATCCCACGAACCCGGAGATCACGACGTTCCTGTCCTGCGCCTTCGAGAGGAAATGCGCCAGGCGCGCGCAGGCTATGAGCGCAGTCTGAGCCTGCCGGTGGATCAGCTTTCCAACTTCATCCGGAACGTAGTACGGATCCGTGCGCGGCGGCTCCTTTCCGGACGCGCGCCACGCTTTGTAGGCCTCGACGGCTTCCCCGCCGACGAACTGCAGCGTCTTCGCCGTCGGCTCGTCTCCGAGAGCCTGGCCCTGGAGGTGCGCCGCGATGGTGAAGATTTCGAGTCCCCGGCTCTTCGCCTTGGCGAAGCGTTCCGCGGCATAGGCCTGCGCGGAGGCATCATCCTTGCAGCGCTCAAGGTTCAGCTCCCAGCTCGCCTCCTCCCAGCCGTCGAAGCCCGTTTCGGCTAGAAAGTCCAGCCACTTGTCCTCGGGGACATCCCCGAATTGGCCCCGCACGAGACCGACCTGATGGTACGAACCCTTGCCCCTCTTGTGCTCTTTCGTCTGCCGGTAGCCCACGGCACTCTCCTCAAGAAAAAGCGACCTGCCGCCTGCAAAGCGGCGTACCCTGAATCACCGTCAACCACGGTGCGGTGAACGCTATCGGAGACGGCTCCGAAGGTCAAGCGGGTTCCCGGAGAGTCTCCAAGAGCTGCGTCTTTTCGACCGGAGAGCCCTGGGCGCGATCGGCGGCAGCCCTGCGACGAGCCCTGTCCTCGAGGATGCCGATCGCGACGTCGACGATGCGCGGGTCGAGCTGGGTGCCTCGGACCCGCCGCAGTTCGGCAAGGATCTCCTTCTCCCGGAACGCCGCCCGGTAGGGCCGGGTGGACCGCATGGCGTCGATGGCGTCGGCGACCGCGATCACCCGGCTCGCGAGAGGGATCTCCTCGCCGCGCAGGCCGAACGGATAGCCGCTTCCGTCGTAGCGCTCGTGATGGTGCAGGATGGCGGTCTTCACGTCTTTCAGAGCGGGGATGGGAGAGACGATTTCCGCGCCGTTGTGGACATGTTGGACGATCCGCGAGAATTCGTCGTCGCTGAGCTCGCCGGCTTTCAAGAGCACGCAATCGGGCACGCCGATCTTCCCCACGTCGTGGAGCAGCGCGGCGATCTCCACCGTCCGCTTCAGTTCGGGAGGGGCGCCGAGCCTCTCCGCGATCTGGCGCGCGAGGAATCTCACCCTGAGGCAGTGCCCCTGGGTATAGGGATCCCGGGCCTCCATCGCCAAGGCGATCGTCTTCACGGCGCCCACGCTGCTCTCCTCGAGCTTCTTTGCAGCCTCGGCCATGCTCCCGAAGAATTCGGAGATCGCGCTGCCGAGCTCCCCGAGGTAGCTCAGGCGCCCGCAGTCGATCTCGAAACCTTCCGAAGGATCCCGATCCTGGAGCTGCCGGGCCATGGACCGCACTCTCGCGCAGGCCCGCGAGACGCCCAGGCCGAGGGCGAAACCGACGGAGAGCTGGAACGTCAAAGCGACCCCGACGGCGAGGGGGCCGAAAGGCACGAGGGCCACCGCAAGTCCCACCGCGGAAGCGAGATAGGCGAGGGCGAAGCAGACGGGCAGGGTCAGGATGCGGGCCCGGCGCGCAAACGGCAGTGTCACCGCCCCGAAGATGTTCCTCGCGTTCAGCATTCCACTTCGTTTCCCGGGCGCTCCCGGAAGAAGCATACCACGGACCCCGGGGCTCGCGGTGCCGGGCGCCCCGGCGAAGTGCCGAGAAAGCGCCCTCGGGCCGTTGGCAGCCCCTCCGAAGCCGTGCTACACTGTGCGCTCCGGCCATGTCGACGCTCGTCCTACTCGCTGGAGCGCTGCTCGTAGCCTCGGGGCTCGTCTCCATGACCGAGGCCGCGATCTTCAGCGTCTCGAGGTCCGAGGTGCAGCTCGCGCTCGAAAAAAAGCGCCATGGTTCCCGGCGTCTCGCCGCCATCAAGGAGAACCTTTCCAGGCCCATCGCGGCGATCGTCATCCTGAATAACGCGATCAATATCGGAGGCTCGGTCTTCATCGGGCACTTGGCCGCCGGGGTATTCGGGAACGCCTGGCTCGGCGCTTTTACGGCCGTTTTCACGTTCCTCGTGATCGTGATCGGGGAGATCGTGCCGAAGACGCTCGGGGAGAAGTTCGCATGCCCGATCGCGCTCAGAAGTGCGCCCGCCCTCACTCTGCTCACGGAATGCCTCCGGCCTGTGATCTTCGCCATCGAACAGGTCTGCAGGCCCCTGAGCAAGTTTCCGCGGCCGCGGCCGACGGCCGAGGACGAGATCCGGGCGCTCGTCCGCCTGGGAAAAGAGACCGGGACGATCGACCGGCACGAAAGCGAGCTCATCCGCCGCGTATTCCTTCTGAACGACGTCACGGCCAAGGACATCATGACCCACCGCCTGAACCTCTCGAGCCTGCCCGCCGAGCGGCGCCTCTCGGAGCTGCGGCCGGAGGATGTGGAGCGGCTCCACAGCCGCATCCTCGTGGCCCAGGGCGGAGACTTGGACAGGGTCGACGGCGTCGTCCACCAGCGGGAGCTCCTCCTCGCCCTTGCGCGCGGGCGCACGGACCTCACGGTGGGAGATCTGAAGTCCCCGATCCCGGTGGTGTATGAGGCGACGCCGGCTCACCAATTGCTGAGGAAGTTCCAGCAGACCCGCCAGCACCTCTTCGTCGTGGTCGACGAGTACGGGGGCACAAGCGGGGTCGTCTCGCTCGAGGACGTGCTCGAAGAGCTCGTGGGCGAGATCGAAGACGAGCTGGACGCGAAAGAGGCGGTCGAGGCATCGAAGGCTTCTCAACCCGTACCCAGACCGAACATCCCTCCCCGCCGCGTTTTCCCGGTTGATCCGGAGAGGCCTTTCGCGTAGACTCGAGCTTTGGGTCCGCGGCGGCGGTCCGCTTTGGGTTCGGATCCGGGCGCTTCGCCGCGAGCGGGGAAAGGTGCAGGCAAACGCACAAACGAGGAGAAACGAGCCATGTCGCGTCGCCGGCTGCGCGCAAACTTCTTGCGCCGAACGCTTCTCTTGTCCTTCGCGCTCCTAGGCGCTCTCGCCCTCCCGGCCGCCCTCCGGGCGCAGGTTTCGGACATCGACGGGGACGGGGTGCCCGATGCCACGGACAATTGCCCGACGGTCTCGAACCCGCTGCAGGAGGATTTCGACCTCGACGGGGTCGGCGACGCTTGCGACAACTGCCCGAACCAACTGAACTGGGATCAAGCCGACGCCGACGGAGACGGCGTGGGCTCGGCTTGCGACAATTGTCCGACCAGCCCCAACCCTGATCAGGCCGACTCGGACGGCGATCGCGTGGGAGACGCCTGCGACAACTGCCCCTCCGTCTCGAACCGAAACCAGCAGGACATCGATAAGGACGGCGTCGGCGATGCCTGCGACAATTGCCCGCTCGCAGCGAACCCGGATCAGAAGAATTCGGACTCCGACAGTTTCGGCGACGTTTGCGACACTTGCCCCCTTACGGCGAACGAAGACCAGGTCGACTCCGATGGCGACCGGGTGGGAGAGGCCTGCGACAATTGCCCTGAGGTCCCGAACGCCGATCAGGCCGACGCCGATGGGGACGGGTTCGGCGATGCCTGCGATATCGACTCCGACGAGGACGGCGTCCAGGATCCGGTCGACAATTGCCGCTTCACCTACAATCCGGACCAAGCGAACTCCGACGAGGACAAGTTGGGGGATGCTTGCGACAATTGCCCTCTTGTCGACAACCTGGATCAGACCGACACGGACGGCGACCGCATAGGCGATGCCTGCGATGACGACAAAGACGGCGACGGCGTGGACGACGCCGTAGACAATTGTCCCCTCGTAGCGAACGCGAACCAGATCAACACGGACGGAGACTCCCTCGGCGATGCCTGCGATTCCGACGATGACGATGACGGCGTTGCCGATGCCGACGACAATTGCCGCACCGTTTCGAATGCGGATCAGAGCGACAATGACGCCGACTCGCTCGGCGACGCCTGCGATGCGGACGATGACAACGACGACGTCGCGGACGCTAGCGACAATTGCCCCCTCGTCTCGAACGCGAGCCAGATCGATACCGACGGAGATTTGCTCGGCGACGCCTGCGATCCGGACGATGACAACGACGACATCGAAGACGCCAGCGACAATTGCCCGCTCGTGGCGACCGCGGATCAGACGGACACGGATGGAGATCTTCTGGGCGATGCCTGCGATCCGGACGATGACAACGACGACGTCGCGGACGCTAGCGACAATTGCCCGCTAGCGGCGAACTCCGACCAGACCGACACGGACGGAGACCTTCTGGGCGATGCCTGCGATGGCGATGACGACGGAGACGGCATTCTCGACGAGGAAGACAACTGCCCCCTCGCGGTGAACGAGTCTCAGGAGGACGCCGACGTAGACGGAGTCGGAGACGCCTGCGACAATTGCCCCGATGTCGCGAACCAAGGCCAAGAGGACCTGGACTCAGACGGCCTCGGCGACGCCTGCGATGGCGACAAGGACGGCGATGGGGTCGATGACCCTCTGGACAATTGCCCCTTAGTCCCGAACCCCGATCAGGCCGACTACGACGAGGACGGCATCGGAGATGCCTGCGGCGACGCTCCGCCTCCGGATATCGACGGCGACGGCGTGGCCGACGAGCTGGACAACTGTCCTGAGGTTTCGAACCCGGGCCAAGAGGACGCCGACGGGGATGGGGTCGGCGACGCGTGCGACAATTGCGCTGCGGTCTCTAACCCAAGCCAGGTAGATGCGGACGGAGACCGGATCGGCGACCACTGCGACAAGGATTTCTTCATCCGGGGGGACTCGAACAGGGATCGCAAGGTGGATATCTCCGACGCGATCTGGACGATCGAGTATCTCTTCCGGCTTGGCGCCGCGCCCCCCTGCTTCGCCGCGGCCGATGCCAACGACGACGAGAAGGTCAACATCGCGGATCCCGTCTACACGGTGCGCTGGCTCTTCCGACCGTCGAGCCCCCCGCCCCCCCAC
>FWPV01015713.1_pt1 | contig 10826 bp, 14 predicted proteins | sample 2228371 | NCBI WGS metagenome assembly FWPV01 (sample SAMEA103939776, study PRJEB20133) | metagenome | reverse complement strand
TCACCCCCCTCTGTCACTTCGTGACATCTCCCCCTCAAGGGGGGAGATCGGACCGTCTCCGGCCCACCGATTTCAGAACAATCACGGTTTTGGTGAAAAACGGTCGCCTGTCGGCCCCCCCCCCCCCCCCGGCAAGCGCGTGTCCAGTCCTGCCGGCCGCTGCAAAATGTCGAACGTCGGCGGTGTTCCGATCTCCCCCCTTGAGGGGGAGATGCCCGGCAGGGCAGAGGGGGGGGTGGCGATCCGGCAGGGCAGCGGGGGGTGTTTTACTCTGGGGAAGGGTAATGCGCGAAGGCAGGTCGCCGGAAGCGCCGCCTGTGCCAGAGCGGCTTCATGCACGCTCACCTTGCATTGGCGAAGAACGCCGGCCGGCGGAGTGCGCGTTCGCTCAAAACTCCTCCCAGCCGGGATCGGATCCGCCGCCGCCGCGGCTGCCGCCGAAGCCGCTTGGGCCGCCGGCGGAGAAGAGTTCTTCCAGGTTGAGGAAGCAGATCATCTGGTCCTGGTGGGTGAGGATGCCCTCGACGAATTGCGAGGACTGCACCGCGTTCGGCGGCACGGGCTGCAGGCTCGAGGCCGGGACGGTCAGGATGTCGGAGACGCCCTCGACCAGCAGGCCCATGGTCATGCCGTTGACGTCGGTGACGATGATGGCGCTGCGCTCGCAGGCCTCCGTGCCGCCCATGCCGAGTTTCACCGCCAGATCGATGATCGGAATGACCGTGCCGCGCAGGTTGATGACGCCGAGCACCTCATAGGGCGCATGCGGCATCGGGGTGACCGGCACCCAGCCGCGGATCTCGCGGATCGACCGCGTCTTGACGCAGAAGGACTGGTCGTTCAGCCGGAAGGCGATGATTTCGAGCGAGCCGTCGATTTGGGCATTGATGTTCACGCAGACATCCTCCCGGCGTGATGAAACTTCACCGTCAACTTTAGCGCGCCAAGCTTTCACAGGGCTGGCGCGGCGCATGGGTCCGCGACGGTGAGTGAGGAGCGGGCGGCGGCGGGCCGGGGCTCAGCATAGGCCGCGCCGGGCGGCAGGGCTTGCGTTGGTCGGGGGAGGTGGGCGTCTCGACGGCATCGGCCAACCCCCTCTCACCTGCCGGCCATCTCCACCACAAGGGGGAAGAGCGATTGCGGCGGCCGCTCGTCGTGCCCCCGGCCGTGCGGTCCTCTCCCACCGCCCGTCAGCGCCGGCCAAAGAGGCCGAAAAGCCCGTGGTCGAGCGAAAGCCGGCCGGGGCCGCGGGCGAGGATGATAAGCAGGCAGGCGGCCCAGGTGCCGTGGGTCGGCCAGGCGCCGGGATAGACGAAGACCTGGATCACCAGCGTCATCGTCAGGAGCGCCAGCGCCGAAAGGCGGCTCGCCAGCCCGATCACCAGCAGCACGGGAAAGAGATGTTCGGCAAAGGCCGCCAGATGCGCGCCGAGCCAGGGGGAGATCAAGGGCAGGCGGTATTCGTTCTCGAACAGGTAGAGAGCGCTGTCCGAGACCCGCCAGCCGTCGAGCTTGGTCTGGCCCGACTGCCAGAACACGGCGGCGATCGACAGCCGCGCGACAAGCGCGATCAGGTCGTGCGGAATGCGCTCGGCAAGGGCGATGGCCGCGCCGGTCAAATGCCGGATCGGGTGTGCGGCGGTGGCCGGAACGGCGGGCCGGGGAAAAAGATCGTTTGGCATCATGCGTCCTCCGAAAAGCTGATCTGGATGAAGGCGCCGGTGGTGATCAGGCCGGCGAGACTGGCGGAAAGGTCGAAGGCCGGCGTCTCGGCATGGGCCTGCTCCGCGGCTTCAGCCAGGGTTTGCCCGTGTTGAAGCGCCTGAAAGAAGGTGGCGCCGCCCGGCGGCAGGCGATGCACTTCCACCGTCAGGCGCGGGCGCACGACGGCGACGTCCTCGCCCGCCCAGAGAGACACCGGCGCCAGCGGCATCTCGCCGGCATTCATCGCCCAGATTGTGGCGACCGGATGGGGCGAGCGCAGGACGGCGAGCGACGGATGCGGCAGAAGCACCAGATCCGCCAGCCGCTCCGGCGGCACTGCGGCGAAATCGGCCGCGCCGAGCGGTTCGGCATCGGCGGCGTGATAGGCGCGGGAGCGCGCCGCCTCCAGCCGGATGACGTCGGGCAGATAGGCAAGCCCTTGCGCCGGCGCGAAGCCTTCGACGAACTCGGCAAAATCGTCGCCATAGGTCAGAAGCAGCGGCGAGCGCGGCGGATGCTCGGCGATGAAGGCCTGAGCCGTGGCGGCGAAGAAGTCGGCGCCGACGATCGCTTCCGTCGCCGAAAAACGCGCGGCAAGCGCGCCGGTCAGCCCGACGCGGACATTGTTGCGATAGACGCCGAAGCGGCGCTCGGGGCGGGGACCGGTCCAGGCGCAAAGCCCCTCCGGCACGGGCCGGGAGGGATCGGCAAGGGCGGCGGCGAAATCGGACTGCGAGACGGCCGTCATCGTCACCTCACGCGGCCCGGCTGCGGCGCGCGCGGTCGAGCAGGACCTCGGCGGCCTGGGCCTCGGCCAGCAGCACCGGCCAGTCCGGCACGTCATTGTCCCATTCAATCAGGCTGGCGACCGGGCCGGTCTGCGACAGAACGGTTTCGTAGAGCGCCCAGACCGGATCCTTGACCGGCGTGTCGTGGCTGTCGATCAGCAGCGGCGCGCCGGCCTCGTCCAGCGTCTCGGAATGACCGCTGAGATGGATCTCCCGCAGATGGGCCAGCGGGAAGCCGGCGAGATAGGCGTAAGGATCGAGATTGTGGTTGGTCGCGGCAACGAAGACATTGTTGACGTCGAGCAGAAGGCCGCAGCCGGTGCGCCGGACGACCTGCGCCAGGAAATCGGTCTCCGGCAACGTGCTTTCCTCAAACAGCAGATAGGTCGCCGGGTTTTCGAGCAGCATCTGCCGGCCGAGATGCTCCTGCACCCGGTCGATATGCTCGACGACCAGGCGCAGCGTCGCATCGGTATAGGGCAGCGGCAAGAGGTCGTTGAGGAAGACGTCGCCATGGCTCGACCAGGCGAGATGTTCGGAAAAGCTCTCCGGTTCGTAGCGGTCGCAGAGGATTTTCAGCCGGTCGAGATGGTCGCGGTCGAGCGGCTGCATCGCCCCGATCGACAGGCCGACGCCATGGATCGACAGCGCATAGTCCTGCCGCAGGCGCGCAAGCTTCGCATGCGGCGGGCCGCCCGCGCCCATGTAGTTTTCCGCATGGACCTCGAAGAAGCCGAGCGGCTGGAGGTTGGCGTCGATTGCGGCAAAATGCTCGGGCTTGAAGCCGACACCGGCGCGCGGCGGAAGGCTGGAGGGTTTCATGCGCGGTCTCCATGGGGCGTTTGAAGAAGAGGAGGGGCGGCGCAAGCTGCGCGCCGCCGCCGGTCTTTCTGGGATGGTTCCGTCTTGCCGGGATGGTTCCGGCTCAGGCCGGGGCCGGGCCCGGTTCCAGCGTGCCGTGACCGCCGTCGGGCGTCATCATCGTCATGCAGGTGCCGGCCGGCACGAGCTTCCAGGCGTTCTTCTGGTAGTCGATCTTGGAGGTGCCGGCGCAGGTCGTGCCGGGGCCGGCGGCGCAGTCGTTCTGTCCCTTGAGGGCGACGCCGTAGCACTTCTCCTTGGAGGCGTCCTGGGCGACAGCCGCGCCGGGCAGGGCGGCGGCAAGGGAAAGGGCTGCGGCAAGCGAGGCGGCAAGCGAGACGGCGGGCGAATGGGTGGTTCTGGTCATGGTCTGTCCTTTGTCGAAAATGGAGATGATCGGTAAGGGCCGGCCTCAGGCCGGGGTCAGCGAGCCATGGCTGCCGTCGGGGGCCATCATGGTCGTGCAGGTGCCGGCCGGCACGAGCTTGAAGGACTGCTTGTCATAGTCCATGGTCGCCTTGCCGGCGCAGTCATGCGCGCTTGCGGCACAGTCGTTCTGGCCCTTCATCGCCACGCCGTAGCATTTTTCCTTCGGCGCATCCTGGGCCGAGGCGGGCAGGGCGACGGAGGCGAGCGCGGTTGCGAGCGAGCCGGCGAGCGTCAGAGTGACAAAGCTGTTTTTCATGTTTGTATCTCCGCTGGAGTGACAGGCCGGAATTGGCCTGGTCACCGGGAGCTACGGGGCGGGGGGCAGAAGTGTTACGCGGCCCTTGGCCGGTTTCTGCGCCGCAGGCTGGACCGGGCGATCGGGCGCTCCAGAAATTCCCCAGCCATGTCAGTGGCTTGGGCTGAAATTCGGAAAACACCGGGTAAGATGGTAACAAAAACGTGTAGGCCGACGTAGGGGGTAGAGTGAGGCAGTCGGAACGGGAAGCGCAGTGGGCGGACTGGATGCGCAGCGCGCTGGAGGGCGACGCGGCGGCCTATGACCGTTTCCTGCGGGCCGTGACGCCACATTTGCGCGCTTTGGCCAGGCGGCGCTGCGAGCAGTTCGGCGCACCCGCGGGCGAGGCCGAGGATATCGTCCAGGAGGTGCTGATCGCCGTGCATCTGAAGCGCGGCAGCTGGGACCCCGATCGGCCCATCGGCCCCTGGCTTTCGACCATCGTGCGCAACAAGCTGATCGACAGCCTCAGGCGCCGGGGGCGCCGGGTCGATTTGCCGCTCGAAGACGTGATGGCGACGCTGGAGGCTCAGGAAGGCGCCGATGTCGCCGACCGGCTGGACGCCGAAACGGTTCTGACGCGACTGAAGGACCCGCAGCGGGACATCGTGCGTTCGATCTCGCTGGAGGGAGCCGGCGTCAGGGAGACGGCCGAGCGACTGAACATGAGCGAAGGTGCAGTCCGGGTGGCGCTGCATCGGGCGTTGAAGACACTGTCTGCCCTCTACCGGAGTGAAGCATGAAGACGGATGAACTGATCAGGCTGCTGGCGCAGGACGCGCCCGTGCGCAGGCGTCTCGGGCGGATGCTGGTCCTGGCGCTCGTGTTCGGCATAGCGGCCTCCGGTTTGCTGCTGCTGTCGACGGTCGGATTGCGGGCCGATCTCTCGACCGCGATCGAGACGGTGCGGGTAATGTTCAAGATCGCCACGACGCTGCTGCTGGCGGTTCTCGCCTTCCTCGTCGTCGAGCGGATCGGACGACCCGGCCTGTCCGTGCGTTCCCAGGCCTTCTCCCTGCTGTTGCCGGCGGCCCTGCTGCTCTCGGCGACCCTGGCCGAACTCTTCGTTCTGCCGAAAGGGGAATGGACGACGCGCCTGCTCGGCCGCCATGCCGCCTTCTGCGTCTTCTTCATTCCGGTTCTGTCGCTGGCGCCGCTCGCCGGCCTGATGCTGGCGCTGCGCCATGGTGCGCCGGCGCATCCGGGCCTGGCGGGCGCCGCCGCCGGTCTGGCCGCCAGCGCTGTCGGCGCCGCCCTCTATGCCTGGCATTGCCCCGACGACAGCCCGCTCTTCATGGCCACCTGGTACACGCTCGCCATCGCCCTGGTGACGCTGGTCGGCTACGGCATCGGCCGCAAGGCGCTGCGGTGGTAGGCTGGCGGGTAGAGCCGGCCGTGACCGCGCAGCGCGGTGGGCGGCCTTCCGCCATGGTTCGGACCGCAGGCAGTGTTTGATGTTGTCGTTCAAATGAAGTACAAAGGCGGCCGTTGAAGGAGAGCCATGCCATGTCCTCAAACGCCGTCGTGCAGGCCCGTATCGATGCCGACGTCCGTGATCGTGCGGCGGCCGTTCTGGAGCGGATGGGGCTTACCGTTTCCGATGCCGTACGCATTCTGTTGACGCGGACGGCGAATGAGGGCGCTTTGCCGATGGGGCTTGTCGCCGAGGATGCAGAGCACGATGCCTGGTTCCGCGAGAAGGTTCTGCGAGCCCTCCGGGACGAGCGCCCCGACGTGACCGAACAGGATGCGGAGGCACGTTTTGCCCGCCGCCGCGACCGGGCCCGCCAGAAAACCGGCGGTGGCAGCCCGTGAACCTCGTCTGGTCGGCTTATGCCTTGGCTGACCGGGTTCGCATTCTCCGCGTGCCGCACGGCGCCCAACGCTGGCCCTCGCCGGATCCGGGCCGGGCATAGAGCCGCAATCCAACAAAATGCCTGGCGCACCCCTTGACCCTCCCATGATGGGAAGGTGCATCTAGGGGAAGGACGCCTTGGGGCCGGAGGGCTCGAAGGCTGTGGCAAACGGTTTTCCGTGCCTTGGCCGAACCTTTCCCCTATATCGGGCTGAGGCGGCCGCTCGGCCGAGAGGTGAATGACATGAACGAACATCAGACGGTGAAACGGCAAGAAGCATCGGCGGCCTCTCCCGGAAAGGCGGCTGCGCTGTCGCCCATCATCCTGCCGGTCGAGGGCATGACCTGCGCTTCCTGCGTCAAGCGGGTGGAAAAGGCGGCCGCCAAGGTGCCGGGCGTTGCGACGAGCGCGGTCAATTTTGCGACCGAGACCCTGTCCGTCACGCCCGGGCCGGGCTTTTCGGCCGAGGCGCTGGTCAAGGCGGTGAAGGATGCCGGCTATGAGGCGAAGGCCGAAACCGTGATCCTCGACATCGAGGACATGACCTGCGCCTCCTGCGTCAACCGGGTGGAGAAGGCGCTGAAGGCGGTGCCGGCGGTCGAGACGGCCTCGGTCAATCTGGCGACCGCCAAGGCGGTGGTGACGGTGCTTGGCGGCAAGGCGGCGGTTCCGGCGCTGGTGAAGGCGGTCGAGAAGGCCGGCTACAAGGCGAAGCTGGAAGCTGAGACCGGCGAGACCGATGCGCATGAGGAAGCCAAGGAACGCGAGATCGGCCGGCTGATGCGCGATTTCTGGTTCGCGCTGGTGCTGACGCTGCCGCTCTTCGTCATGGAAATGGGCAGCCATCTCTATCCGCCGCTGCATCACACGCTGATGGATCTCTTTCCCGGCAATCTGTTGAATTACATCCAGTTTGCGCTGGCGACCGGGGTGCTCGCAGGTCCCGGAAGGCGCTTCTTCGTCAAGGGTGTGCCGGCGCTTTTGCGCGGCGGGCCGGACATGAATTCGCTGGTGGCGATCGGCACCGGTGCGGCCTACGGCTATTCGCTGGTCACGACCTTTGCGCCGGCCGTGCTGCCGGCCGAGGCGCGCCACGTCTATTTCGAGGCCGCGGTCGTGATCGTCACGCTGATCCTGCTCGGTCGGCTGCTCGAGGCCCGCGCCAAGGGCCGCACCGGCGCGGCGATCAAGAAGCTCGCCGGGCTGCAGGCCAAGACCGCCCGCGTCGAGCGTGATGGTCAGACGCGCGATATTGCCGCGTCCGACGTGGTGGTCGGCGATGTCGTGGTGATCCGCCCGGGCGAGCGCATTCCGGTCGACGGAACGGTGATCGACGGGACCTCGCATGTCGACGAGGCGATGATTTCCGGCGAGCCGCTGCCGGTCGAAAAGGGTGAAGGCGCAACCGTGATCGGCGGCACGATCAACGGCAAGGGGTCGTTCCGCTTTCGGGCCGACAAGGTCGGCGGCGAGATGATGCTGTCGCAGATCATCCGCATGGTCGGCGAGGCGCAAGGGGCCAAGCTGCCGATCCAGATGATGGTCGACAGGGTGACTGCCTGGTTCGTGCCGGCGGTGATGGTCGTGGCCGCGGTCACCTTCCTGATCTGGCTGATCTTCGGGCCGGAGCCGGCTTACACCTATGGCCTGATCAATGCGGTGGCGGTGCTGATCATCGCCTGCCCCTGCGCCATGGGACTGGCCACCCCGACCTCGATCATGGTCGGCACCGGTCGCGCGGCGGAGCTGGGCGTGCTGTTTCGCAAGGGCGAGGCGCTGCAGACGCTGAGCGAGGTCGACACGGTGGTGATGGACAAGACCGGCACGATCACCAAGGGCCGGCCGGAGCTGACCGACATCGCCGTGGCCGACGGCTTTGCCGAGGAGGAGGTGCTGGCGCTGGCGGCAAGCCTCGAGGCGCGCTCCGAGCACCCGCTCGGCGAGGCGATCGTCAAGGCCGCAGCCTCCCGGGGCCTGACGCCTGCCATGGCCGAGGCCGTGCAGTCCGTGACCGGCTACGGCATCACCGGTCAGGTTTCCGGTCGCACGGTCGCGGCCGGCGCCGACCGCTACATGGCGAAACTCGGCCTTGACGTTCAGGCCTTTGGCGCCGTCGCAAGGCGGCTCGCCGAGGAGGGCAAGACGCCGCTCTATGTGGCGGTTGATGGCCGGCTGGCGGCGGCGCTGGCCGTGTCGGATCCGCTGAAGGACACCAGCATCCCGGCGATCCGGGCGCTGCGCGCACGCGGGCTATCGGTGGTCATGGTGACCGGCGACAATCGCGCCACGGCCGAAGCGATCGGCCGGGCGACCGGCATCGACAAGGTGGTGGCGGAAGTGCTGCCGGACGGCAAGGTGGCCGCCATCGACGCGCTGAAGGCCGAAGGCCGCAAGGTCGCCTTCATCGGCGACGGCATCAACGATGCGCCGGCGCTCGCCAGCGCCGATTGCGGGATCGCCGTCGGCACCGGCACGGACGTGGCGATCGAGAGTGCCGACGTGGTGCTGGTCGGCGGCGATCTGGGCTCGGCGCTGCATGCGATCGAGCTCAGCCGCGCGGTGATCCGCAATATCGGCCAGAACCTTTTTTGGGCATTCGGCTACAATGTCTTGCTGATCCCGGTTGCGGCGGGCATCCTTTACCCCAATTTCGGCATTCTGCTGTCGCCCATGGTCGGCGCGGGTGCCATGGGCCTTTCGAGCGTCTTTGTGCTGACCAATGCCCTTCGGCTGCGGTCGGCGCGGGTCGCGGACCTCGCGTTTTCGCGCGAGGCGGCAAGGCCGGGAGAAGAGGCCAGGGAATGAAGACGGACGGAATGAACATCGGTGAAGCCTCCGAGGCCTCGGGCGTTTCATCGAAGATGATACGCTACTACGAGGAAATCGGGCTGGTGCTGCCGGCCCACCGAACCTCCAGCAATTACCGGGTCTATGGCGAGGACGAGGTGCACCGGCTGCGCTTTGTCCGGCGGGCCCGCTCGCTCGGCTTTTCGCTGGAGGAAACGGAGAAGCTCCTGAAGCTCTGGGCGGCCGAGGACCGCACCAGCGCCGATGTGAAGCAGCTGGCGCTGGCCCATATCGCCGAGCTCGAGGACAAGATCGACGGGCTGAAGGCCATGGTGGCGACGCTCAAGGATCTCGCCGACTGCTGCCATGGCGACGATCGGCCGAACTGCCCGATCCTGTCGGATCTTTCCGGCGGCAGGACCGCGCCCGAACCGCGCCCGGCACCACGCCGGCGCGCGCCGCCGGCGGTGTCGGGGCGGGCCTGAGGTCGCGATTTTCCCTTGACCTTCCCATACTGGGAAGGTGCATGAAGGGATAACGCGACCATCTGTCAGGAAAGGACGAAAAATGAGCGTGACACATCGGTTCGAAGTCGAAGACATGACCTGCGGCCATTGCGAAAAGGCGATCACCAAGGCGCTGGCCGAAGCGCTGCCGGGCGCCGCCGTGACCATCGACCTCAAGGCCCACGAAGTGGCTGTCGAGGGCGATGCGGGCATTGCCGAGCATGCCATACGCGAGGCCGGCTATACGCCGGTCCGGAAAAGCGCCTGAAGGCGCGGGGCCCCGGGGGGTAAGGGGCCGGCGGCCGGGGAGCAATCTCCGGCCGCTGTTTTTTGACTGCAAGGGTTGGGCCGGGAGCGATTCCCGGCTCTTTTGCTCTTGCGGGCCAGCGCGCCTGATGGAGCGCAGACGGCATCGGAACCTCTTCTCCCGACGGAGAGAAGGGGACGCGGAGCGCCGGATGAGGGGGACTTTGCGGAGAATACAATGGTTTCGCCCCCCTCATCTGCCCTTCGGGCATCTTCTCCCCGCGGGGGAGAAGCGGGTGTTCCCCGCAGGTGCCGCAGGGGCGGTGGCCCGGTGCCGAGTGCCGCGCCTTCGATTTTCGCTGCCGTGGTTCTTGCGTATCTACGGAGCTTCGTACATATATGGCAGTATATATGTTTGAACCGAAAGGCCTCCCCCATGTCCAAGAACTATCAAGACATCACCAAGCAGATCTCCAGCGGCATCAGGCACTTGCGCAAGGATATCCCTGATGTGATGGCCGGCTTTTCGGCCATGGCGCAGGCCGCCGGCAAGGACGGCGCGCTCGACAAGAAGACCAAGGAACTGGTGGCGCTCGGCATTGCGATCTCCACCCGCTGCGACGGCTGCATCGGCTTTCACACCGAAGCGCTGGTCAAGCTCGGCTGCACCCGCGCCGAGTTCGAGGAAACGCTCGGCATGGCCGTCTACATGGGCGGCGGGCCGTCGCTGATGTATGCCGGCGACGCCATGACCGCCTGGGAACAATATGGCGGCGCGGCCGAATAAGGCCTGATCCCGCAAACCTCCGGACGGGTCGTCCGGCCGGCGTACCCGCGACCCTCCCGCCACGGCGGGCGGGTCTTGCCTGCAAAATTGGGTCCGTCCGGATTTGGCGGTTTCGCGCCGAAGCCGCTGGCGCTAGACTTCCCGGGTGCCGAATCCCTGCCCCGGAGGTCTTTGCCCATGCGCCGTGCCGTCATCTCTCTGCTTGGCCTCTTCTGCCTGCCGGCGCTGGCGCTGGCCGGCGAGCCGACCTTTTACCAAAAGGCGATCACCTCGCTGGCCGACTGCGAGCGGGCCTTTTCCGACACCACGCCTAACTTCAAGCGCCGGCGCGACTTCTTCGTGCGCCGCACCACCGATGGGCGCGAACGGGTGATCAACTGCCTGCCGGACGGCGTGGTCGAACTCTATTGCGACCCTGCGAACCGCCGCTCCACGATTGCCGTGCTCGAGGGCGAGACCCTGCCGATCTGCGCCAAAATTTCCATGGGACTGAAGGTGCGCAAGGAAGAGTCGCTGATCGCCCAATGAGGGGTGTCGGGTGGCGCATTCAGGAAAATAATCACAATA
>FWPV01013625.1_pt1 | contig 10826 bp, 8 predicted proteins | sample 2228371 | NCBI WGS metagenome assembly FWPV01 (sample SAMEA103939776, study PRJEB20133) | metagenome | reverse complement strand
CATAATCCCGGATTCCTAAGTTGAAGTGCTATAACAGGGTCAAGATTGATCGATTTTTCGCATGAAAAAGGCCCCCTCAAATCGGTTGTGGCGCTAACTTCGGCGAAGTTGGAAAAATGGCAGATAAAATCTTCTCAAACAAGAGGATCCGCTTTTTTAATCCACCCCCGTGTGCCGACATGTGCACTACTTGCCGGCGCCCGGCGCGTCCCAAAATGGCTCCGCACAAAAACACCATCACTCGTAACGTTGCCGGCCGACGGTGTTTTGTCGTGCCAATAACGCGCTGAAAGTCACTCAGCAAATTAAATAGCAGCAGAATGGCTCGGAAGGCAGCCTCCGTAGCGAAAAACTCATGAACGCAGAAATCGTCAGCTGCTAGATCATACTTCAACTTAGCAATCCTGTTTTCGACATCGGATCGCTGGTTGTATTGGCGCCAAATTTCCTCGGGTGGGTCCGAACAGCAAGTCACAAAGACTCGGTAGCTATAATCCGGAATATCAAACAGTTTTCGCCCTGGTGAGGGCTTGTCAGTTAGCCGCTGCCGCACTACCACAAACCGCCGCTCCTTAGTCCAACCGAGCAGCTTCTTGCCAAACTCCCCCACAGCATAGTCCGAGTCTAATTCCTTCCAGTCACGAATGTAGTGCAGCTCTTTTTTGACTAAATACGTCATCCGCGCGACTACGATGTATGGCCAGCCCAGGCTTTCTAGAAACGTCAATAGTTTGTCTTCAAAGAACCCTGAATCGGCTCGCACAAGACGAATGCTATGACGCTCACCTAGCAGCGCTACCACTTCCTTCAGAAATTCCACCACGCCCCGTCCGGGCCTACAGTTACCGCTGCGTAACCACCCATGCAAAACGAAATGGGCCTCTGCCAGAACTGCTATTAAGGGATGGTGACTGGGCCGGCCGTGTTTTTTCGGATTGTACCCCCTCAGGGCTCCTTGCTGTTTGCCGTAACGCTCAAACACTGTCGAGTCCAAATCCAAAGTGTATCCCTCACTGCGCTGCGGCACTCTTTCGAGCATCCAGCGCCAAAGAGGGTCATAAAACCTGTAAATGTTTGCTTGCGTAAATCGCTTGAACAGGTTTCGGATCGTGTCGTCGTTTGGGAAGCGGACTATTCCCATCAGCGTGTACAGGGTCTTGTCGATCCGAAACAATCCTGCATGGGCAAAACGTCGAGCCCCTAAAAGCACCGAGACAAGAAAGGCGGTGAAAGTATGAGCGGGATCTATGGCATTGGAGACTTTAATTGGAAAGGCATCAGCTCGGCAATCTTCTGAGGGTAACCAAGCTTACCAAGAAACTCAAAGAACACACTTATACCGCCAAAAGCGGTGACCGACCTTTGGGTTTCCCTCAAAATTACTTTTCTTGAAGCGAAAATTGGGTTAATTTCTACCTGCACTATTTTGTTCCCTCCTTTCTTTAGTTTAAATCACTACAATTTAAACCATTAGGAGCAAAACAGTGCATCTTAATTTAGGAATTCGGGTTTAGCAAACACGCACAGGCACAGCAGCCGCTTTTAACTTAATCGAACAGGCTGATATGCCCGTTTTATTCAATGTTTATCGGGTGAAAAAGATACCGCTGTGTTCAGTTGCTAAGTCTGGGTTTATTGTGCTTGAATCCGTCCGGTTTCTTCCACTTCGTAGCCGCCCAGCGCCAGTACCTGCTGGGTAAAAGCAGAAGAACGGATGATTTCAAGCAGCAATTTGATCCGCTGGTCCTCAAAAAGATCTATGGGAATGACGAGATCGTATCGTTCGCGGGTGACTGGAATGAAGTCAAGATCCAGCGCATGGGCGGCCGCCAATATACCCATTCCCACGTCGGCACGTCCCGAGGCAACAGCCATGGCCACGCTCATATGGGTGTACTCTTCGTTTCTGTATCCGGCGACTGAGGAAGGATCGATGCCGGCTTTCTCGAGTTCATAATCCAGCAGAATACGGGTTCCGGAGCCAGGCTGGCGGTTGATCAGGGAGATGTCAGATCGGGTAAGGTCACCGATACCCCGGATGTTTTTGGGATTACCCTTGGCAACAATCAACCCTTGCCAGCGGTGGACCAGGGTTACTAGTTGGACCCGGGTACTTTTTATGTATCGCGCAACAAAGGGCCGATTGTATTCGCCACTTTGTCTATCCAAAAGATGAGATCCTGCCAGGTGAGCGATTCCGCGGTCAACGGCCAGCAGTCCGCCCATGCTCCCAACGTTGCTTGAGGAAATGGTGATCTTGCCTTCGGATCTTTCTTTCAGCAAGCCGGCCAGCAAATCTATGGCTAGGTCGTGTGACCCGATGGCCAGAAGGCGGTGCTCGAGCGCCGGCAGGGGAGTCAGAAGTTCCACGGATACTTTCTCTCCCTCGGACAAGCCACTGGACTCAGGCGGGATGCGCAAAATCCCGTCCGCACGGGTCAATGAGGTCATTATGCCGGCGCCGCCCGTAAGCGGAATTGCGACCGTCCGGCCTCTGATTCTACCCATTATGACGCGGACATGTTCCTCTAGCCCGGCCTTGGACGGCAGCTTGCGTCCGATCGAGGCTTCAACCCTTTCCGATTGAGGTGCTTGAAGGCCCTGCAGCCGATACAGCAACGGGCGCACGAATTCTCGGAAAGAAACAAAAGCCGAGACCGGGTATCCGGGAATTCCAACCACGGGGCAATTTGCCACCGAAGCCAGTAATGTGGGCTTGCCGGGCATGACGGTTATGCCGTGCACAAGCAATTCGCCCACTTGGGAAAGCACCGCTGGAGTGAAATCTTCCGATCCGGCAGAAGACCCGGCAATAATCAAGATGACATCATATCCGGCGGCCACACCGGACATTATTGCTTGCTTGATTTTTTCGAAATCGTCGGGTACGGGGTTCGCCAGGGTGGCTTCAGCGCCACAGTCGGCCGCCATGGAAGCCAGCATTTGGCCGTTGACCTCAAGAATTACTCCCGGTTGGATCGGATCGTGGACTTTTTCGGGCGCTACAATCTCATCTCCGGTGGGAATGATGAGTACGCGCGGCTTGCGAAAAACTTCTACTGAAAGCACTCCGGCCGCCAAGAGCGCACTTTGGTCGTAGGCTCTAATTTGGTGATATGCAGGAAACAGAATTTCTCCTTTAACGATATCTTCGCCGGTTTTACGCACGTTTTGCCAGGGATAAACCGCCTCACGGATCTCGTATCGATCGTCGGTAAGTTCAACCCTTTCGATCATTACCACGGCATTGGTGCCGTCGGGAAGCGGATCGCCCGTGTTGACCGGTATTGCCTCGGTCCCGGGGGAGAGAAAGACGGGAGTTTCGGGTAGAGCTGAGTAAGTGTCCGATGCCCGCACCGCCAAGCCATCGACGGCGGCGGCGTTATAGGCCGGGACAGACCGCACTGCCTTCACTGATCTGGCGAGCAACCGATTAAAAGAGTCTCTGACCGGTAGGATTTCCGTTCCCACGCGCGTGTTGCCGAAACGGCTGAAAAAGATTTGCTGAGCCTCAGCAAGCGATTTTAAATTTCTATAGCTCTGTCCTTTTAATGTCATGGCAGTTTCAGAATAACGAGCGGAAGTTGCAGGGCTATATCCACGTTATCTCTACGGTTTCTCCCTTGGATAAGCCCTCGGTATTCATTGGAATTACCACTATCCCGTCAGCATTGACCATAGTAGAAAGCATTCCGGATTTACCAAAGACTGGGTGGGCCAGGTATCCACCGGCGGTTGTTTTCTCAAGGCGCACGCGCACAAATTCCTCTAGACCCACGGTCGAAGGAATAGAGCTGGCAAGTTCGGCGGCAACGCGGGGTCCGAGAGGACCTTTTTCCAGTTTGGCTCCCTGCAAATAGCGCAGGAACGGCGCCAAAAAGACCTGCGCGACAACTAAGGCCGATACCGGATGTCCGGGTAGGCCGAAGATGGCCTTGTGGTTTTGACATGCCAGCAACGTGGGCTTGCCGGGTCGTATAGCCACGCCGTGTGCCAGTATTTGCGTGCCCGACAATCGTGCAAGGATTTCTACCACCAGGTCGCGCGTCCCAATTGAGCTGCCCCCTGAGATGGCAACCAGATCGGCCTTTGATAGCGCACTCGTAATCGTCTTGCTCAATGTTTCCGCGTCGTCGGGTACGATGCCGAAAAGGATGGGCTCGGCCCCGCAAGCGCGAACCAGCGCGGCCAGCGAATGGCTGTTGGCGTCGCGTATTTGACCCAATTGAGGTTTTCGGTCTATGGAAACTATCTCGTCGCCTGAAGAAATCACAGCTACCTGCGGCTGCCGGTAGGTTGTTACCTCTTTGATTCCCAAAGCTGCCAGCAGGCCGATTTCCTGAGGTCGAATGAGTTTTCCGGCGCGAAGAACGACTTCCGAGATCTTGGCATCCTCGCCTTTTTCCAGAACATTTGACTTGGCAGTTACCGGCCGGGTGACTTCAATAGCGTTGCTGTCGGTTGGATGGGTGTATTCGATCATCACTACGGCATCGGCTCCTTCGGGCAGGAATCCGCCCGTGGAAATTTGGGCAGCTTGCCCGGGCAGAATAGCAATTTCTGGGACCACACCCATGGGAATGGCCGTTACCAGTTCTAGAAAAGCCGGGATTGAGTCCGAAGCGCCGAAGGTATCCACGGCCCGGACTGCGTAGCCGTCCACGGTTGAGCGCGGCCTTTGTGGAAGGTCCTCGGGCGAGATTATGTCTTCAAACAAGATCCGGCCAAGCGAAGCGTCCAAAGCGATCCGCTCTGGAGGCATTCGATTGAAGCGGCTAAGCAAAGCCAGCATGTCGTCGCTGGTGATTACGTTTAAAAATTCAGGCAAGTTGACCTCATACCGAAATTATGTAAGTTGTGCTTTTATGCATTGAGCCCGAATTCGCATAGTGCTGCCGGTAGTGTCGCAATGCCGCAGCATATGTGTTTGCTAAGCGATCTCGGGCAGGCAGAACGACGTTTCGAGCCTTTCGCCGCAATGGCTGCACGCCCAATCAATATTTAACTTATTGCACTTGACCCCCTTGTCCGTATTCCAAGACATCTTCCAGCCGCCGCCGCATTCCGGACAAACGGCAGAAGCTACGTAATGTACTTTCAAAAAGCGGTTCGAGCATGAGGGATGAGGTATTTTTAGACGCCGAATTTTTAGCTCCGCAATGCGCGCATCACGTAGCTCGGCCAACAATGAACGAAAAAATCGCAATGAATCCGCGGCCTTTTTCATGGCCAGCTTACGGCCGGCAACGGTACGCATATTTAGCGGCAGGCATGCCGCATAAGTCAACTCCTTGCTTAGAAATCCTAGTACAGCAGAGCGCAACGGTCGACCACGCAGCGTCGACTTGGTGAAAAAGCCGGCAACGCCCAGGGCCCCGAATTTGGAGAGAAAATCGGCATCGTGCAAAACGGCGGAAACAGGATTTTTGCGCGCGTTTTCCTTGTACAGAGACTTCAATCCTGACAGTACCTTACGGATGTCGGCCGCCCTCATCCGGTATTTGCGCAGGAGCCGCTCGGCAATTCGAGCCGATTCTTCTTCTTCGATTGTTTCATCACTGTGATATTGCCCTCCGGCAAACTTCCCGGCGTCATGAAACAATGCCGCGACTGCGGGAATTAAGGGATCGATTTTTTCTCTCTGCGCCAGATGATAGGCAATAGAAGTTACGTGCAGGGTATGCTCCCAAAGAAAACTCTTAGGATGACGGGAGCCTCCTTCAAATGCTTTTTCTGAATCGTGGATGATCTTTCGTACCTCGGCCATCAGCCCCGGGAAACAGGATTCAATGGTTCTAAAAGAATTTGATTCCTTAGCTGCCATGAAGGCGGAATTATCCCGCGCCGCCGTCGGAAGCGTCAAGGCGATACTTTTCCCGATTGCTGGCAACGCCGAATCGCGGGCACAGTACAGCGTGAGGTTTTAGTGGTAAATGCATCGCAATCTTATTATAGTGAGGACGGTGGTAGGCTCATCCGGGAGTAACTGGAAGCGGATGAGGCTACCGGGACCGGTCCGTTTCTATCGCTGATCCGTCGATAGAAGGAGGCCCGAGCATACCTGTGAGATACCTAAAAATCATGGAGCGAAACTCATAGCGAGGACTTGCCAATGGCTAAATTATTGAGAATAGACATGTCATCTTTGACTGCAAGGAACGAGGAGGTTCCGGAAGTTTATCGGAGGTTTGGAGGCCGCGGCTTGAGTTCATGCATCATAGAGCGTGAAGTGCCTCCGAAGTGCGACCCGCTGGGAGCGGAAAACAAGCTTATTTTCGCCCCGGGAATACTGGCCGGCACGCCCGTACCGTGTAGCGGCAGGTTGTCCGTAGGCGCCAAGAGCCCAATGACCCAGGGGATTAAGGAAGCCAACGCAGGTGGGGCCATGGCCCAGGCGCTGGCCAGGCTGGGAATCAAGGCGGTCATTTTTGAGGGCAAGGCGAAAGAGCCGACCTCAATAAAAATAGATAAGTCAGGGGTGAGCTTTTTCCCTGCAGCTCCGCTTACGGGGCTAGGGTGCTACGCGATTTTGGATAGGCTAAAGAGCCAGTACGGCAATAAGGTGTGCATAGCTTGCATTGGGCCGGCCGGCGACATGCAACTTAAGGCTGCATCGATTCTGGTTACCACGCCGGACTTTCATCTAAGGGTAGCGGCCCGCGGCGGTTTAGGTGCGGTCATGGGATCCAAGAACCTGAAAGCTGTGGTCGTAGATGATTCAGGTTCTGATGCGGTCGAAATCCGGGATACAAAGAAGCTCAGGGAAAATATTGGTGTTATAACCAAGGGCGTGTTGGAAAACCAATTTGTGGACGGGCTAAGAAGAATGGGAACTCCTCAGATCGTTATGATCACCCAAACTGCAGGAGCGCTGCCCACCAAAAACTTTTCCATGGGCCAGTTTGACCAGGCAGAAAAGATCTGCGGGGAGCACATGGAAGAAATGCTCAAGAAGAGACCAAATGCTGAGACCGTCCATAAGTGTATGAATGGTTGCATCATTAGTTGTTCCAATGTCTATACGGATGACAAAGGCGAATTTATTGTAGCCAGCCTTGAATATGAAACAATTGCTCTGGTCGGATCAAACTGCATGATCGGGGATCTTGATATGATTGCCCGCATCAATCGCGCCTGCAATGACGCGGGAGTAGATACCATGGATGTCGGCGCCGCGATCGGCGTTGCAATGGAAGCGGGATTGTTGCCCTGGGGAGATGGCCAGGCAGCGCTCAAACTGGTCGAAGAGATTGCCAAAGGAACGGAGAACGGTCGGATGATCGGTTCCGGGGTCAGAGTAACCGGTGAAAAGCTCGGGGTGAAGCGAATTCCGCATGTCAAGGGACAGGGCATGTCGGGCTACGACCCCAGGATTCTGAAGGGAACCGGTGTTACCTTTGCTACCTCTCCGATGGGTGCGGATCACACTGCGGGCATAGTATTGCCGGGACCGCATGATCCCAACTACGTACCGGTTGCACCAACAGGTCAGGGAGCAAAATCGCAGTTCATGCAGCGTTGGATGGCAGCCATGGATTCGTTGGGTCTGTGCATGATGATTGGCATGCCAATCATGGAAGCCGGCCCCGGGCTGGACCTCAACTTAATAAGTTGCGTGTCTGCGGTCACAGGGGAGACTTTGGAGAGCAGCTATCTTACCGAACTGGGCCGATCCGTTCTTCAAATTGAAAGGAAGTTCAATAAGGCGGTCGGATTTGGAAAGGATGATGACCGACTGCCAAAGTTTTTCACGGAAGAGAAATTTGGTCCGGGTGGCTTTGTTTTTGACGTTCCGGAATCGGAATTGGATGGCGTCCACGATTTCTAACTGTCTGCACTTCACCGTCGCGCTAAAGATTTCGAGGACACGGAAAGACGCGGGGGCCATGACGAAAGAGGAGGAAAGCGGCATTTTCTGCGTTAATCCGTGTCCTCAGGAATAAGTATCTCCATTCAGAGAACACTGGCTTACAAGCAGACCAAATTACCAACCAAGCGTTGATTGGTAAGAATTACAGTTATGCAGATAAATGAATGCGTAATCGCTACCGATGAAGGCGTGCGCGCGACGTGGGCCGAAGTCGATCTCACGCGGCTGGAACAAAACCTCGAGGCTATCAGACGTAAGGTGGCTCCGGCCAAGGTGATGCTGGTGGTCAAAGCTAACGCTTACGGTCATGGATTGGTCGAAGTCTCCAAAGCGCTTGCCGGCAAGGCGGACTATGTCGGCGTAGCGGTGTTAGAAGAGGGCATTTTACTCCGCAAGCTCGGCATTACCGCGCCTATTATCGTAATGGGCGCAGTATGGCGCGATCAGATTTTTCGCTACCTGCGGTACAACCTGACATTGACGGCTTCGTCTGTGGAGCGTTTGCAGCAGATAGACGAAGCGGCCGGTCGGATGGGCGTCAAGGCCAAGGTTCATCTCAAGATCGATACCGGAATGGAGCGCATAGGCGTTCATTACTGTAGCGCCCATCTATTGCAGGAGGCGGCAATAAATTGCTCCCACATCCAAGTCGAGGGAATTTTTTCGCACTTTGCCAACGCTGATTCTCAGGATCTCTCGCACGCTCGCCTGCAACTGGAGCGCTTCCACGAAGTTCTCCGCTTCTATGAACGCCGCGGTCTTCCTATGCCTATGCGCCATATTGCCAATTCTGCCGCCGTGCTACAGCTTCCCGAAAGCTATTTGGACATGGTGCGGCCCGGCATTTTGCTGTACGGTGTCTATCCCTCGCCTACCATTCCGCGCAGCGTGGAAGTTAAGCCGGCGCTGGCTTGGAAGTCACGCGTAGTTTACTTCAAGGTGGTCAAAGCCAACCACCCCGTGAGCTATGGTTCGACCTGGCAATCCGATCATGATGTGCGAGTTGTAACCATTCCTGTCGGTTACGGGGACGGATATTTCTACCGCATGTCAAACCGGGCGCAGGTGATCATCAGAGGAAAAAAGTACCCTCAGGTGGGCAAAATATGCATGGATCAGATGATGGTTAACCTGGAGTGGGATTCGGCTTACAACGGTGACGAGGTGGTGCTGCTGGGTGAGTCGGGCGGTGAGAAAATCACGGTCGAAGATCTAGCGCGCTGGGCCGAAACCATCCCGTACGAAATTTTGACCAATATCAACACGCGCGTACCACGCATTTATGTAACCGGTATGTAACCGGGGTCGGACCACAGTAACTTATTGTAATATTTAAAGATATCTAAATAAGAAAGGCCGGAAAACGGCCTTGCGTCCATGTTTAGATCCTGTTTTTTGGCTGTAAGCGTAATGGTTCTAAAAGCTGATGTGCAAGGTGTCGTTGTCAATCTGAAATAAGGCCCAAAAAATCGACGCAAGGCCCTTTTTATAACGCCAAATCAGGCTCAACTACTAATATTATCAACACTTATTGTGGTCCGACCCCTATGAAACTTTTCCGTGTTGGAGATGAAAAACCTCATCTGCTATTGAGTCGATAAAGTTGGTATCGTGTGCTGCAATGACGATGGTTGTACCGCGCTCGGTTTTTGCCCTCAAAAGCATTTGCGCGAGCAAGGGCTTGGAAGCGTCATCCAGTGAATTGGTAGGTTCATCTAGTAGAAGGATGGGAGTTTGCAAAACAAGGGCACGGGCCAGTATTGTTCGTTGAGCCTCACCCCCGGATATTTTGCCTGCGTGCTTGTCTGCTACGGCGGACAAGCCCATTTCCTCCAAAACCGTTCGAACTCGATGCTTGATCTCTTTTTTGGAATAGCGGTGCGCGTGCAGGCCGTAAGCAATGTTGTGGCGCACAGTGGTAGAAAAGAGCACCGGTTTTTGATGAACCAAAGTAACCTTGCGCCTAAGGCTCGGGTCTTGGTTTCCTATTGCTTCAGTGCCGTAAAGAAGCAAGCTACCGGATGAAGGCGTTAACAATAGAGCTAGAATTGAAAGCAGGGTGGTTCGATTTCCCGGAACCGTTCGGGCCCGTAAAGGCATAGATTTGCCCGGATGGAATGTCAAGGCGGGGAATGTCGAGAGCGATCTTACCGTCGTAACGATGGATTATGGATCGAAGGCTATAAGCAATTCCCTTGGTCATAAAGGCTTTCTCCCCAGCAGGCGGGCGCCAATGTTTATGCCGAAGGCCGTACATAGCAGAATCATACCTAGGGCCAACCCAAGAGCAAATTCGCCTTTGCTGGTCTGAAGCGCGATGGCGGTGGTAATGGTCCTAGTATATCCCTGAATGTTGCCACCTAGAATGAGCGATATTCCTACTTCGCCGACGACGCGACCAAAGGCGGTTATACACGCAACAAGCAGAGCCGAACGTGCTTCCGATGCTACCGTAATGATGGTTCGGAATCTCCCTGCCCCCAGGGTAACAGCCGTTTCGCGCACAATGGGGCTGACGACCGATACTGCCCCGCATGCGAGTGCGGTAACCAAGGGCAGGATCAACACCGTCTGGCCAAGGATGATTGCCGCGGGAGAAAATAAGAGGTGTAGCCTTCCCAGGGGGCCTTGGCTACAAATCAGGGTGTAGACAAAAAGTCCGACCACTACAGTAGGTGCTGCAAGCAGCGTGTTCAAAATGTCCTCAAGTACGCGCTTGAAACGAAAACGTGCGTTTGCCAGAGCGATTCCTGCTGGAAGGCCTATGAGCGAAGCCAGCAGGGTGCTGCTTAAGGCAAAGCGCAATGAAGCAGAAACAATTGTTGCCACTTCAGGATCTGCGGTAAGTATCAAGTGTATGGCTTCTGAGAAGGCAAGTTTTAGGTCTTTCAAGCAGTTACTTTCCTCCAGCGTAGACCGCTCTGAATAATGGTTTACCGCCTATCTTGTAACTTTC
>FWPV01010649.1_pt1 | contig 10826 bp, 12 predicted proteins | sample 2228371 | NCBI WGS metagenome assembly FWPV01 (sample SAMEA103939776, study PRJEB20133) | metagenome | reverse complement strand
AGCCATTTGAGCTCGACCAGTTACAGGTCACCCCTGTAGCGGTTCCTCATGATGCGCGTGAGCCATCCCAGTTTGTGTTTGAATATGCAGGTCGACGCTTGGGTGTTCTTACTGATTTGGGCAGCATAACTGCTCATGTAGAGGCGCATTACCAAAATCTGGATGCAATGTTGTTGGAGGCCAATCATGATCCGGCGATGCTTGCTTCGGGCGATTACCCTGCTTCACTTAAGCAGCGGGTAGGTGGTTTGTGGGGGCACTTGAGTAACCAGCAGGCCGCTGGCTTCCTGCAGCGTTTGGATTGTGCGCGTTTGCAGCACTTGGTGATTGCCCATATCAGTCAGCAAAATAATTCGCTAGAGCTGGCGCAAGCCGCTTTGGCACCCGTCACGGCGGAGGTCAAACAAGTGACTTTTGCGTGTCAAAACCAGGGATTTGACTGGTTATCTGTGTGTTAATTCGATTTATTACCTTTACCTTTAAATAGCAGGCCCATTAATGGAAAAGCGCGAACAACTCTACGCTGGCAAAGCCAAATCCATCTTCAAAACAGATGATCCAGATCATTTGATTATGTTATTTCGCAATGATACTTCTGCCTTTGATGGCAAGCGTATCGAGCAGTTGGATCGCAAAGGCATGGTGAATAACAAGTTCAATGCTTTCATTATGGGTAAGCTGCAAGAAGCTGGTATTCCTACCCACTTTGTGAAACTCCTGTCTGACACTGAAGTGCTGGTTAAGACCATGGAGATGATCCCGGTGGAGTGTGTGGTACGCAATCTGGCTGCCGGTTCACTGGTGCGTCGTTTGGGGGTTCAAGAGGGATTGGAATTAAATCCTCCTACTTTTGAGTTGTTCTTGAAAAATGATGCCTTGGGTGACCCCATGGTCAATGAATCCCATGTGCAATCCTTTGGCTGGGCCACCCCTGAACAATTGGCGCGCATGAAAGAACTTACCTTTAAAATCAATGACATACTTAAAGCGCTTTTTGCTGAAGGCAATATGCTGTTGGTTGATTTCAAGGTGGAGTTTGGTCTGCATAAGGGTGAAGTAATTCTTGGTGATGAGTTTTCGCCGGATGGCTGTCGTCTGTGGGATAAAGACACCCGTGAAAAATTGGATAAAGATCGCTTCCGTCAAAATCTTGGTAATGTGGTCGAGTCTTATGAGATGGTTGGTCAGCGGTTGGGTCTGACTTTTTAGTTGTAGTCGCAATTGGAAATAGAAGGGGGCTCCGGCCCCTTTTTTGTTGCTGCTGTGTGTTCTGGCAATTAGAAACTATAATCTATAAATATTGATCATTGCTCGCGCGCGGAGATTGAAATGGAGATGTTATTGTGAACGAACGTCGCGTTTTTGAACGCACCTCGACATCAGTCAGAGTTGAAATGTCCAACCCCAGTTTTGGCACCATTGTTGGTTTTGCTAAAGATATTTCAGACGGTGGGGCTCAGGTGCAAATTGAAAATCAAATTTGTCCACCAGTTGGCACTGAAGTAATGGTGAAGTTTAAAAAAGCAGTTGGCGCTATTAATGCTGAACCAGTACGTATGCGTGTGGTTCATCAGTTGCGCAATACTATAGGATTGATGTTTGTCCGCGGTGGTAATTAAGCGCGCCGATGCGCGCTTTAATAATCTATTAATGCCTAAGTCCGGATAAAGTTGAATTCGGCTTCCTTTTGCTTACGCTAATTTATGCACTGTTCGGGCAATAAAACTTGTGCAGCGGTTTTGGTCAGATTATTTACTATTTGTTGCAAGCCCTTGCAGTTTAACTTGTCATTTTCTTGTAAATCCAATTGCTTTAAATGCAGCAAATTCAGTAAAGCAGTTGCATCCTCTATTTGATTCCCATTGAGCTTCAGATTTTCCAAGCGGCCTAGCATTGCTAGCGTTGTCATATCATCAATTTGGTTTTCTGCCAGATTTAGCTCTTTAAGTGCAAAAAATTTTTCCAAACCTGTTAATGATTTAATGGCTGCATTGCTACAATTGAGAGATGTTAAATCTTCTGCGCTAGTGATTTTTTTATCGTAAATAGTTTGCTCTACGCAATCGAATAGCCGTTGATCCGCAATGGTGTAATCTTTAAAAATTGATGGTGGGACATACACCAGATTGTCATTCACGCTGACTGAATAATTTTTGCACCCGCTAGCGAGTAAGCTGCATAACAAGGCAAAAAATATCCAAAGATATTTGCCTGTGGAGAGTGCATAGTTGCTCTGCATATTTGCGTACCTTGTTTGCGATATGGGGAGGATAGAAGAGAAAAGTTGGCTAACAGCAGCTTCTTACTTTAATCAGATAATCCCTTGTCATCAATGATAGAATCGTCAATTCAGTATTGGTTCAGTTGATTTTATTAACAATCAAGCCAAACCAATCATCCGCAAGGATTGAGCTGGTATGTTTGGTGTATTCAGCATCTATTTTAATTACGTTTATTATTCTCGGTCACTTTGGTTTTAACGGAGACTCATTATGAAATATTTATTAGCCTTATTCTTGTCTGTTGGATTGATTGGTTGCACTACTACCGATCCTTATACTGGCGAGCAAAAAACCAGCAAAACGGCAAAAGGCGCTGGTATAGGTGCGTTAGCGGGTGCGGTATTGGGCGCAGCGACTGGCGATAATGCAAAAGATCGCCGTGAGCGTGCACTCAAAGGCGCTGCTATCGGTGGCGTTGTAGGCGGTGGTGTAGGTAACTACATGGATCGTCAGGAAGCCAAGCTGCGTCAGGAGCTGCAAGGTACTGGTGTGCAAGTAAGGCGTGAGGGTAATAACCTTTATCTGGTGATGCCGGGCAATATTACTTTTGCTACCAATAGCGCCGATATTCGTTCCGATTTTTTTGATGTCTTGAATTCGGTGGCTAAAGTGCTGGCTGAGTTCAACCAAACTTCTATTCGCGTAACCGGTCACACCGATTCAACCGGTAGCGACAGTATCAACCAACCACTTAGCCAACGCCGTGCGGACAGCGTAGCCATGTATCTGCGCAGCCAGAAAGTGTCTAGCTCGCGAATCCAATCATACGGCTATGGCTCGCGCTACCCGGTTGCCAGTAACGATACTCCGATTGGTCGTGAACAAAATCGTCGCGTAGAGCTGGAGTTGGTGCCTAACGAGCAATAATAGTGTTCAGCACCTGCTGACTCCAAAGCCGCTCGGGTAACCGCAGCGGCTTTTTTATTGCCTGCAGGCGAAGGTAGGAGTGAGAGCGAAGGCGCTGAACAAAGGTGCTAATTTTTTAGCATCTTTTTCTTGACTCCCAAGACAATGGTGCTATTTTATTAGCATGGTGCTAAAAAATTAGCATTTGCCTGGACAATTAGTTGGTGATCTATGACCTTGGATGATGTGAATAAAGTGGCTGCCTCGCAGCTGAGTCGCCGCGAGCGACAAATAATGGACGCTCTATTTGAAGCGGGGGAACTCTCCGCCCAGGATGTGCGCGCGGCAATTCCCGATGCGCCCAGTTATTCTGCGGTCAGGGCGCTCTTGGCTAAATTAGTAGAAAAACAAATAGTCGATTTTCGTGAGGAGGGGCCGCGTTATATTTATTTTCCCCGTATTGCGCCAGAAGAAGCTCGCGTGTCGGCGCTGCAAAAATTGTTGAAAACTTTTTTTGGTGGATCAACAGCAGCAGCCGTTAATGCTTTGTTGGGAATGAATAAAAACCCGCTGAGTGAAAATGAAATAAAACAACTACAGCAGGCTATAGACGATGCAGCAAAAAAAGAAAGTGCTGCAAAATCATCGCGATCAGTTCGATAACATCACCGCTTCAGTAATTTGCATAAGGGATGTTTTATGGATAACGCAGCAACCGCAGAAATATTGATTACAGGCCTGGTGAAACCTCTGGTTTTAACCACTGTGACGTTGTTGCTGTGGTTGTTGGTCCGTCACAAGTCTGCAGCGCTTCAGCATTTTGTGCTGAGTCTTGGCTTTATTAGTCTTTTGATACTACCAGTGATAGCGGCCTTTGCTCCAGTAATACCAATTAACATTAATTTGCTGGAACTTTTTGCCCAATGGTTTCCACTGGGATTTTTAACGCGGTTGAGTCTTTGGTTGGAACAGGGCTTAACAATTAATCAAGGACTATTGGTTGCAGCAATTTATTTATTGCCGGCCACTAGCTTGCTAGCTTATTTAGTACTGGGTATTGTTGGACTTTGGCTGCAACAAAAAACAGCCCAAGAGATTATTGCCCCGGAACTAATCGCGCAGAAAAATGCGCTGTGCGAACTGATAGATGTGCGTCGTCCGGTTAGATTATTAACTTCAGCGGAAATCAAGTCGCCACATACCTGGGGTTTTTTTCGCCCTGTCATCTTATTGCCTCGTGCTGCTTTATTGTGGGACGAGGATAAGCTCATCAGTGTGCTTGTGCATGAGTTAGGGCATGTGGCGCGTTGCGATTGGCCGATTAGCATACTTGTAAAGGTAGCTTGTGCCATTTTTTGGTTTTTATTGCCACTTTGGTGGTTGGCTCACCAATTGAGTTTGCAAGCCGAAATTGCAGCGGATGATTATATTTACAGGCTGCGGGATAAATACCTGATTTACGCTAGAAATTTGCTTTCCTTTGCCAGTTTGACAACAGCACTGGAAGCTAAAGATAGCGCTTTGTATATGCGTGGTCACTCTGAAATACATCAACGCATTTTGGCAGTGCTTGATCATCAGAGGCCGCACCAGCCTTTAGTCGCAGAATCAGCACAGTACTGGATTGTGCTTGGTAGCTTATTGTTAATTATCTTTTCGTGTGTGCAATGGGTTCCTCTGCGCGAACAAATGACAAAATCCGCAGGTTCTTCATTAGTAATTCGCTTGCCCGAATTGCAAGATTCAATTGTGTCAGAGCGCGGCATACGCAGTGAAAGATTTTCTTGGGAATTGGTACAAGCATTAAAACCTGCGATGACGGCTCCTCCAGCATCAATTGAACAGCTGGAGCATTTGCATATTGAAGCGCCTCGCCCGGATAAAACTGAATTACAAGGATTAACACAAGTGGAGCTGGATAATGCTCAGGGTTTGCAGTTGCCAAGAATTCAAGTGGAAGGGTATTTGCCCTTAAAACTCGTGACGCCTGAGTATCCTGCGCAAGCACTGAACAAGGGTATTGAAGGTTGGGTCGAAGTTGAATTTACGATCGATGCAGATGGTTATATTGTAAATCCGCAGGTTATTGCCCATTCCCCTTCAGCTATTTTTGATCGCAGTGTATTAAGTGCATTAAAAAAATCTCATTACAGGCCACAGTTGTTTGATGGCCAGCCCATTGTTGTGCACGGTGTAACTGAACTGTTTCGGTTTACGCTTGTGCAGGACAATTCAAGCGCGCCAGCGGATCACCCTGATTTAGCAGCGCGACGACGGTAAATTTCCAAGCCTCTCCGTTTTACTTTTTGTATGCCACACCTGGCAGGGTATTGCTTTGCCTTTAATAACCTGAGGATACATTTATGAATAGTTTTCCAGTTTCAATTGATGCACATGATTTTTCAAATTCACTATTGATGTGGATACTGAAAATTTTTCCGGCGGCACTGTTGGCTACTTTTTGTCTTTTGTATGCTATGCATTCTTTGGTTAACAACGACTATCCGCTGCAGCTGCCCAAACCCATACCACCCATACCCGAAGTGATACTGGATATTCCCCGTGATATTCCCACAATCATTGACGAGCCGCCCGTGCGTCCTGTAGAGCAAGTACCGCCTCCTGTTATCAATATCACTGAGCCTGTCGAGGTGCAGATAAATCCCGGTCTTAATTTTGGTGAGCCGCCGGTTGCAGTAAAACCGCCGATTGATTCGGGGTTCGGATTTGCTGGCCAAATGGTGCCTATTATTCGCATCGCGCCACCATACCCACAAGGCGCTGCAGCCCGTGGTATTGAAGGTTATGTGGATATCATGTTTGATGTTACGGCACTCGGAACCACGGAAAATATTCGTATTCTGGAAGCTGTACCCTCCAATATTTTTAACCGTAGTGTGATTAAAGCTGTGAAAACATGGCGCTATAAGCCAAACGTTATTGACGGGACTCCAGTGGCAACTCCTAATGTGAGGGATAGGGTTCGTTTTAATATGGAAAAATAAGAAGGTCGAATAAATGATTGCGGCAATTGACGGCTGTGTCGATAATGTCGCAATCATTTTGTTGAAATGTCTTTGTATCCTATGTCGATCAAGATTGCACTTTTGTGTAACGCCCCTGAGCTGTTGGCACAGGCTGAACTATTCGCCCAGCAATTTTCCTTACCTCTGTTGCACGAGCGCAACCCAAGTGACATTGATGAGGTTGATTTTGTTTTAGTGATTGCTGCTCATGGTGTTGAATTACAACAAACTGGCCGCAAGGCGCCAGGGCCTATTCGGGCGGAGTTCACTGAGGGTGCAGTTGATCATCGCCGTAAATTTGGTGGCGGTAAAGGTCAGATGATTGCCAAAGCGGTGGGTATAAAAGCAGGCGTTTATCCCCGTGTATTAGATGCAACTGCAGGGCTCGGGAAAGACAGTTTTGTATTGGCCACTCTGGGGTGCTCGGTGACTATGATTGAGCGTTCGCCGATAGTCCACTGCCTGCTAAATAATGGGCTGGAACGCGCCCGGGATTTTGCCTTGGAAGATGCAGAGCTGGGCGAAGTGCTAGCGCGTATGCAATTGGTGAAGCAAGATAGTTTGGCCTATCTTCAATCCCTGACTGCAGATTATTATCCCGATGTTATTTACCTCGATCCTATGTTTCCCGAGCGCAATAAAACTGCCGATGTAAAAAAAGAAATGGCGGCGTTTCATTCGCTGGTAGGTAAAGACGAGGACGCGGATGCACTATTGCCACTGGCGTTAGCTCATGCCAATTATCGTGTGGTGGTGAAGCGGCCGCGCAAGGCGCCTTTATTAAATGATCAGGCGCCTTCTTATCAGCTCGAAGGAAAATCCAGTCGCTACGACATTTACACCCTGAAAAAATTGCCGGAGCGACTTAACTCTGCAAGTGATATTTAATGGCCACCGTATTGACTGGCTTCCAATTGCGCTAAGTGTTTATCGGCAGGATTTTTAATCCAGTTAAAAATCATCGCCAAACATAAAAGGCCTGCAAAACTCGTTGCCAGATAGAAACCGTATTTTACGTGGCCAAATAAATCCCCTACCGCGCCCATCAACAAGGGGCCAAGCGCAGCCGCTACCGCCGTAAAAAATAAAATCACGCCGGCGACTGTGCCGTGTTCACTTTTATTAAAGCAACTAATGCCTTTGGAATTAAGTGTTGGATAAATCATCGACATAAACAAGCCTGACAAAGGCAACAAATAGACAGCATAATTTACCCCGCCCAACATGCTGCCCAAAAAGCACAGAAATATACAGCTGCTGAATAACGCCATTACCGATGTCCAACGGAACCTGGTAAGAATCCAGGCGCCCAAAAAACGGCCTCCGGCGCGCAATACAAAAAATATCGTAAGCGCGTAAGTCGCAAACCAAACTGCATTGCCGGAATAATCTTTTAACAGTGTTGGCATCCATACATAGATGGCAACTTCAGTCGCAACATAGAGTGCGATAGCGCCAGAGAAGCTGGCTGCATAGGGGTTGCCAATCATTTTCAGTGTGCGTTTTACATCGATTTTTTCCTGCACACTGGCAGGTTTATGCTTGGGGTAATTTACGCGCGCCGCGATCAGGATAAGTGCCAAACAAACGAAACCGGCGAAAATGTACAAATAAATCCAGGATACTTTGGCGGCCAAAAGGTAGGCGACAATAGCGGGGCCAATGATCGCACCGACACCAAAAAAAGCTTCCACCGTATTCATGGTGCGGGTGTGCTCTTGGCTGGAGGTGGAAATATCACCTATCAACGCCAGCGCGCCGGTCTTGAAAATACCAATAGCGCAACCGGATATCAGCAGCAGGCCCACAAAAAATTCAAAATAACTGCCGAGTGCAAATAAAAAGCAGGAAATGGCAAAAAGCCCCAAGCCAATCAATATGGTGTATTTGCGCCCGATGCGATCCGCCAAAAAACCAAAAGTAATGCCACTGAAGGCGATGGCAATCATGGGGGCGTAGTGAAACGCACTCGCTTGGGTCAGGTTGAGGTCGAACTCCTTGATGATTTCCGGAATGATCACACCTACGGCATCGGTGGTCATGGCAAACATGGTAAACATCAGAAAGGTCAGCCAGCGGATAAGAACCAGATTGTGCTCTTGGTGTGCAGAAGTCATGAGTAAGCCCTGTGCAAAGAGATAATTTATTGTGAGTTATTAGGCTCCGGGAATGAGCGAGTCTTGCCTGCCTCGATTCCTGTCGTGCTTGATTCCTGTCGGGGCTGATTCCTCTTGGGAGGGCCCTGTTAACCATTCCCGTTGGTTTAATCCTAGTACAGCATTTGAGTTGGGCACTCAAAAGCGTATGATTAGGAAAACGGTTGACTTATTTATTCACAGTGGTTTAATTAAGTCAACTCGATTACATGATAAGAAATGATTTTTATATTCTCTAAGGGTAATAGGGGTCGTTATGAGCAAGGGTAGTAATTCGAGTGGGCTGCGCAGGTATAACGAGCGCGTACTCATCAGCGCTTTGCGTAGTCTGGGTATGGCCTCCAAATTTGAATTGGCGCGCTTATCCAACCTCACCCCCCAAGCGGTAACCCGGATTATTGACGACCTGGAGGCTGCGGGGTTGGTGGCACAACGGGGTAAGTTGCAGCGTGGTTTGGGGCAGCCGTCCACCATGTACAGCATCGATCCGAAGGGCGCTTTCTCCATCGGGGTGAATGTCGGCCGTAACGATATCCAGATATTACTGATGGATTTTGGTGGCAATGTGATTAGCAAAATTGCCCATGAGTTCAGCCTTCCTGACCCCGACTTCTTGCTCGACAAAGTGGCCGAGGCGGTTGTCCAGCTACAAGTGCTACTCAGCCCTGCTGAACAGGCGCGACTGGTGGGCGTGGGGCTAGCTATGCCTTGGTTTATGGGGGGGTGGCAGCAAGAACTGAATATGAGTGAAGCTTTGGCAGCGCGCTGGAATTCGCTCAAATTTGACCAGGAGCTGGCAGCGCGGATTAGCTTGCCGATTTTTATTGAAAATGATTGCTCGGCTGCCGCTATCGCTGAATTGCAATTTGGTTTGGGCAATCAGGTTAAAAACTTTTTATATGTGTTTATCGGCACTTTCGTTGGCGGCGGCGTAGTGCTGCAAGGCAATTTGGAGAGTGGGGTGCACGGCAATTCCGGCGCCCTGGCATCAATGCCGGTATCGCCGTCCACACTGGATTCCTGCCCTCCGCCCAAGGGGCCATTTGAGGTATTGGCAAATCGCGCGTCTATTTATGTATTGCGTCGTCATCTCAAGGCGCGCGGTTTTGCTATCAGCAACATCTCCGAGTTGCCCGGTATTTTGCCGGCGGCCCAGGCCGCGGTTGATGAATGGATTGAAGACTGCGCTCAAGCATTGACCTTTGCGATTTTCTCCGCGACTGGTGTACTGGATTTTGAAGCCATAGTGCTGGATGGCAATTTGCCGCGCGTCATTGTTTTAAAACTGGTGGAGCGCCTGCGGGTAATGATGGCTGAGCTGACTCCTGCAGGTGTGTATTTGCCCGATGTTTTCTGCGGAATTATCGGTGTGGATGCCCGCGCGATTGGCGGTGCGATACTGCCGTTTTATGCCAATTTTTCACCGGATACCACGGTGATGTTAACTAATCAGGGCGGTAGCGAGCAGCGGTAAATCACCATGCTGTCAGCTGCGATCTGAATTTTTATTGTCGTTTAAGGGGAATGACTGTGTTGCAGCTGAATGATAAGTGGGTGTGGGATTTCTGGTTTGCGGTGGATGGCGCCGACTACCATATGTTTTATTTACAGGCCGATAAAGCATTGCAAAATCCGGATTTACGCCATTGGAACGTGTCTGTAGGCCATGCGGTTTCGTCCAACCTGCGCGACTGGACAGTTCTGCCCGATGCCATAGCCCCCACCCAGGGTGATGATAATGCGCCCGATTCTTACACCACCTGGACCGGTTGTGTCATCAAAGCCGGCAGTGAGTGGTTGATGTATTACACCGGCACCAAACGCGCGGAAAAAGGCTTGGTACAGCGTGTGTGTCTGGCCAAATCCCCTGATTTGATTCACTGGACCAAACACTATAGCAACCCGGTGGTGGAGCTGGATGGACGCTGGTATGACGGCCTTAATCTGGACTATTGGCACGATGCCTCCTGGCGCGATCCCTGGGTATTTAAAGACCCACAGCAAGATCTTTACCACATGCTGGTGACCTGCCGTGTGAATCGCGGCGAGCCGGATGGCCGAGGTGCCATAGGTTATGCCTCATCGAGCAATCTGCTGGACTGGACAGTAGGTGATGCCTTCCTTGCGCCCGGTTGGTTTGGTGAGATGGAAGTACCGCAAATCGAACAAATTGGTGGGCGCTACTATTTATTCTGCTCAGTCTCCACCCGTTTCCATTCCGCCAAACACAAAGCTGAACCCGGCTGTGAGCCGCAAACCGGCGTGAAATATTTTGTTGCTGACTCAATGTTGGGGCCCTATACCACTTTGGGCAACGGCTTCCTTACTGGTCCAAAACAGGACGGCCTCTATTCAGGCCGTTTGATAAAAGGGCCGGATGGTGAATGGTATTTGATGGCATTTATGGGTAACGATGCCAGTGGTCAGTTTATTGGCAATATTATTGACCCGATTCCCGTGTTGGTTGCGCCCGATGGCCAGCTGTCGCTGCGGGATTAAATTCTCCCTGACTGATT
>FWPV01015712.1_pt1 | contig 10827 bp, 9 predicted proteins | sample 2228371 | NCBI WGS metagenome assembly FWPV01 (sample SAMEA103939776, study PRJEB20133) | metagenome | reverse complement strand
CGATTTTGGAAAAAGAACCAGATTTTCCGAAAATCAATGGAACAACGGGAAGGATGCCCGGAATATGTTTTCTATGAAGGCCCGCCAACGGCTAACGGTAAGCCGGGCGTGCATCATGTGCTGGCGCGCGCCTTCAAGGATGTATTCCCCCGTTATAAAACCATGCAGGGTTTTCATGTCATCCGGCGCGGCGGCTGGGATACGCATGGCTTGCCGGTTGAGATTGAGGTGGAGAAGAAACTCGGTTTTACGAACAAGCAGCAAATTGAGGATTTTGGCATCGCACGCTTTAACGCCCTTTGCCGCGAGTCGGCTTTTTCTTACATTCAAGAATGGGAGAAACTAACCGACCGAATCGCATTTTGGGTGGATTTAGACACGGCGTACATTACCTATACCAATGAATATATCGAGTCGGTCTGGTGGATTTTAAAGAATTTCTGGGACAAAGGCCTGTTGTATCAGGGATTTAAGGTTGTGCCTTACTGCTCACGCTGTGGTACGCCTCTCTCTGACCATGAAGTGGCGTTGGGTTACGATGATGCAACCGATCCCTCGGTCTATGTGCGTCTGCCGCTGGTGGATGAACCGGATACCGCTCTGCTGGTCTGGACCACAACCCCGTGGACTTTACCGGCAAATGTGGCTGTGGCGGCTCATCCCGACGAAACGTACGTGGTGATCGAAAGGGAATTAGAAGAAGGCGGCAGCGAGAAATTAATCCTTGCCGAAGCACTTTTAGAAAAAGTATTCGCCGGCCAGCCATACCGCGTTGTAAAAACCATGAAGGGCAAAAGCCTGAAAGGCAAGCGGTATCAACCCCTGTTTACTTTCGTGCCTCCCGATAAACCGGCTCATTATGTGGTGCTGGGTGATTTTGTCACGACCGAAGATGGCACGGGGCTGGTACACATGGCGCCCGCCTTTGGCGCGGAGGATATGAACGCAGCGCTGGAGTATGATCTGCCGATCATCATGACGGTTGCACCAAACGGCACCTTCATTCCAGAAGTGCGTCCATGGGCAGGCATGTTCGTCAAAGATGCTGACCCCTTGATCATGGAAGATTTACGCCAGCGCGGGCTTCTCTTCCGTTCTGGAACCTATACCCATACCTATCCTTTCTGCTGGCGTTGTGATACCCCTCTGCTGTATTATGCCCGTCCGACGTGGTATATCCGTACCAGCCAGTTTAAGGAACGCATGGTTGAATTGAACGAACAAATCAACTGGTATCCGGCTCACATCAAGACCGGGCGGTTTGGAAACTGGCTGGCGAATAATATTGACTGGGCATTGGGCCGCGAGCGGTACTGGGGAACTCCGTTGCCGGTGTGGGAGTGCGAGCAATGCAAACATCAGGATTGTATTGGCTCGGTGGCTGAATTGAGTCAAAAGACCGGGCGTGATCTTTCCGGTTTGGACCTGCACCGCCCGCATGTGGATGAGGTCACCTATTCGTGTTCGGAATGCGGCGGGAAAATGCGGCGTGTACCCGAACTGATTGATGTTTGGTTCGACTCGGGTTCAATGCCTTATGCTCAATGGCATTACCCATTTGAAAATCAGGAAATTTTTGCCAGACAGTACCCGGCTGATTACATTTGTGAGGCGGTTGACCAGACCCGCGGCTGGTTCTATTCACTTCACGCCATCAGTACGCTGCTGAACGATCAGGTCAGTTTCAAGAATGTCATTTGCCTGGGTTTGATTCTGGATGGCAAAGGCGAAAAAATGTCCAAATCGCGCGGTAATGTAGCCGATCCGTGGGATGTGTTGAATAAACACGGCGCGGATGCAATGCGCTGGTATCTTTATACAGCCAGCCCGCCGGGACAGGAACGGCGTTATTCCTCCGAACTGGTTTCGGAAGTAGTTCGTAATTTCACCCTGACTTTGTGGAACACCTACTCTTTCTTTGTTACTTATGCCAACCTGGATGGGTGGCAGCCGGATGCTTCGCATGAGCCGCAATACAGTGACCTCGACCGCTGGCTGCGCTCCAGCCTGCATGCTCTGGTGCGGGATGTAACCGAAGCAATGGAAACTTACGATGTGCTGGGGGCTACCCGGCCCATAGAAACTTTCGTGGATCAGTTATCGAACTGGTACTTAAGGCGTTCACGGCGGCGGTTTTGGAAGAGTGAATCGGATGAGGATAAACGCGCAGCTTACGCAACGCTTTATGAAGCACTGGTGACGATTGCAAAACTGCTTGCCCCCACCATGCCCTTCATGGCAGAGGAGTTGTATCAGAATCTGGTACGCAGTGTGGATCAATCCGCTCCCGAATCGGTGCATCTGGCACGCTGGCCCGAGTTCGACCCGCGTGTAATTGACGAACGGCTCAACCGCGAAATGGCATTGGTGATGAAACTGGCATCTGTGGGGCATGCGGCCCGCAACAAAGCCAACCGCAAAGTACGCCAACCACTGGCAGAAGCGGCTTTCTCGGTCGGAACCGCGGAAGAAATGCGGGTGGTGGAAGCATACGCGGATTTGCTGGAAGATGAATTAAATGTCAAGAAGGTGCGAGTGTTGGATACGACTTCTGAGGCGGTGGCTTACTCGCTCAACCCGCTGCCCAAACAGTTAGGCCAAAAGTACGGCAGTAAGTTCCCTGCCATCCGCAAGGCATTATTGGAAATGGATGCTGAAACTGCTGCGAAAAGATTGCTGGCTGGCCAGCCGCTGGCGGTGCAGGTTGAGGGAGAAACTTTCACGATCTTACCGGAAGAGGTGGAAGTGCGCGCTACAGCCCGCGAGGGTTTTGCCGTTGCGAGTGAAGGGGCTTATCTGGCGGCTTTGATAACCGACTTGACCCCTGAACTGGTCAAAGAAGGTCTGGCTCGGGAGTTCGTGCGGCGGGTTCAGGATTTGCGAAAGCAGGCTGATCTGGAAATTTCAGACCGCATCCGCCTTTATTACACAGCCACACCTTTACTGGCCGAAGCGGTGAAGGATTTTGCCGATTACATTCAAGCCGAAACATTATGCGTGGAGATGGTCAATTCACTGCCGTCTGAAAATCTACCCACAACCCAGGACCGCTTTGACGAACAGGAAGTTACCATTGCCCTGAAAAGGGTTGGGTAGATAGAAAGTGAACTGAAAATCATAAAACAGGGCATCTCCGCTAGGATGCCCTGTTTTACATTAATCATTCAATAACTTTACAAACCTGGTCTAATTGGTACAATAAACATTATGAGATCAAAATTATCCAATGTAAAGTGGCTCTGGGTAATTTGGCTGGCTGCGATTCCTTTGTTGGGTTGGTCCCTAAAATCTACGCCAGTAGATGATATATTCCGGTTGCTTGGGAGACTCCACATTTCTCAACTTTTGCTGTTAGTAGGGGTCAATGCTCTGGTATTGCTTTCGATCTCCGTGCGCTGGCAGGTGATCCTGCTTGCAATGGGGGTAAAACTGCCGCTGAATAAAATTTTGAGTTACCGTTTAACCAGTTTCGGCATCAGTTATTTCACACCCGGCCCGCAGTTTGGCGGAGAACCTGCCCAAGTGGCATTCTTGACGCGCAACCATCCCGTCCAGTCCGTCAGCGCCGTTTCGAGTGTATACCTGGACAAATTGCTGGAACTCTTAGTCAATTTTTTGATTATCGGCGGTGGAATGCTGTTGATTTTGAACTCGGGTATTCAAAACGCGGAGTTGAATTATACTAACGCTACGCCGCTGCTATTGCTGGGTTTGATTCCGATTGCCCATCTGATTGCTTTGAGAATAAATTGCTTTCCATTCAAAGGAATGGCTCAAGGTACTGGTTTGCTTGGTTCAAAGGTTGATTGGATCAAAAAAGCGGGTCGTTTACTGGTTGAGGCTGAAGAGCGGATTGCAGAATTTCTCCAAAAACATCCGCAAAGTCTGTATCTGGCTGTTGCAGTATCGGTGTTCTCATGGGGGATGATGATTTTGGAATATTTCCTCATAACTCGTTTTCTGGGGTTGGAATTGACCATAACCCAGGTTATTTTTACTTTTGTGCTTTCGCGCCTTGCATTTCTAACGCCATTACCGGCTGGTTTGGGTGTTCTGGAAGCCAGTCAGGTATTTGCCATGCAGACAATTGGACTGCCGGCTGCCTCTGGTCTGGCATTGAGCCTGTGGATGCGTGCCAGAGATGTCGCCATTGGCTTGCTGGGATTGGGATTGGGCGGTTGGACGGTAACCCGAACCGAACGATCACTTCAGAGGGAAGTCTGATTTTCAGAAAATGAGGTTGAAATGAACCAGATGCGCAGTGGACTTGATTGGCTGGCAGGATTGATCATCCTGTTGACGATAGCGACAGCCGGCATTCATATCTCTTTACTGTTTCCGGATGTGGTATTTATTCTAAACGGGCTGGGCTTCCTCTCGCTTGCGGCAGCCTATTTTTTACCCATTCCCTTATTCATTCAGAAAAGGAAATGGATTGCCTGGGCTTACATGGGTTATACCTTGATCACCATTCTTTTATGGGTTGTTATTGGGGAGCGTTCCACGCTGGGATTTGCAACCAAAGCCATTGAGTTAGCCCTTCTGATCAGTGTTTGGATTGATTACCGTCGCAGACGAATAGAGGGTCGTTAATCACTAGTATCGCTGAGGTGTTGTTATGGAAGAACCATTAATTTTGAATCAGATTGTATGCGCTCGAGTGCCAACTGCCGCCGGGGAATTTCAATTGTGTCTGTATACGAATAATCGGGATGATAAAGAACACCTGGCGCTCATCCGAGGGGATGTTTTCGATAAGGAAAACGTACCAGTACGCATTCATTCCGAGTGCTTTACAGGGGATGTGCTGGGTTCACGCCGCTGTGATTGTGGAGAACAACTTCACCATGCCATCGAGTTTATTGCGCTGGAAGATTGCGGAGTCATTGTGTATCTCCGCCAGGAAGGGCGCGGAATTGGACTGCTGGAGAAACTGCGTGCTTATAATTTACAAGATCAGGGACTGGACACTGTGGATGCGAATATCGCCCTGGGACACCCGGAAGATCAACGCGAATACAGTATGGCAGCCGCAATCTTGAAGGATTTGGGTGTCCGTTCGGTTCGGCTTTTAACCAATAACCCGGATAAAATTGCCGATCTGGAAAGTCATGGTGTTCGGGTGGTGGAGCGGATTCCGCTTGTTCCCACTATATATCCGGATAATGCGGCCTACCTGTTGACCAAAATCAAAAGGATGAATCATTTGCTGGATGCTGAGGTGCTTCAATTTGTCCATTCCGAATCAAACCGCAATGGAAAGTATAAGTGAGGAAGAACTTCAAGTCATTGACTGGCTGAACCGGCACAAAACCAGAGCAGCAAGTGAGGGTAAACCGCTGGTCACCCTCAGTTATGCCCAATCTCTGGATGGTAGTTTAACCTTACGGCGGGGTATGCCGGTTGGTTTGAGTGGGCCACAAAGCCAGCGTTTGACTCACCTGTTGCGCGCCAATCACGACGCCATACTGGTGGGAATTGGCACGGTGCTTTCAGATGATCCGCAATTGACGGTACGTTTGGTGAGCGGTAAAAATCCGCAACCGATTGTACTCGACTCGCGGCTGCGGATTCCGCTTGAATGCCAGTTGCTGCGCCGTACCGATTGCAGGGCTTGGGTGGCGTGTGCGCTTACCGCAGACAAAATCCGGCAGCAAAACTTACTTAAACATGGGGCAGAATTGATTCCATTGCCGCGAAGGGGAGACCGTGGGCTGGATCTGGAGAAGTTAATCATGGAATTGTGGCAGAGGGGAATTGAATCGGTTATGGTAGAAGGAGGAGCAAAGGTGATTACCTCATTCCTCATTGAAAGGCTGGCAGATGTTGCGGTGATCACCATCGTCCCGCGCTGGCTGGGCGGATTGAACGTCATCACTCATTCACGGGCATCCGATCGTTTGCCTACGCTTGCGAATGTCCAATACCGTGTGTTCGGCAGAGACGCGGTGGTATTTGGGGATTTGGAATGGGCGGAGCGCAAATGAAGCGGCAGGTTTTGGTTCATCGGGATGTTCGAAAACTTGAGGTTGTGGAGGAACTATGCCCTCAGCCAGATGAAGGCGAGGTACTGGTGCAGACCCGATACAGTGGGATCAGCGCTGGCACCGAGGTAATGATTTACAAAGGTTTATTTCCAGATAATCTGCTGCTGGACGAAAGCCTGCCAGCCCTCAGCGGGGAATTTAAATACCCTTTCCGTTACGGGTATTGTTGTGTTGGGCAGATCGTGGAATGCGGAAAGAACATTTCACCCGAATGGCAGGGCAAGCGTGTGTTTGCTTTTCATCCCCACGCCAGTCATTTCACCGTTCCCCTCAATGATCTGATTCCCTTACCAGATACCTTGCGAGATGAGGATGCAGTTTTTATCCCAAATATGGAAACAGCGGTTAATTTTCTACAGGATGGCAGGCCGCTGCTGGGTGAGTCGGTGATTGTGTTTGGACTGGGGATAGTCGGGCTGCTGACCAGTGCGCTGCTGGGACAATTCCCCTTAGGGTTTTTGGGATGCCTGGATTTGTTCCCGCAACGGCGTCAGATTGCCCTGAGTCTCGGCGCAGATATGGCGCTGAACCCGGCCGAGTTTCCTCACGCTGGCACATTGCGAGAGGCTCTTCGCCTGGCTGGATTACCCCAAGCCGGCGCTGATCTGGTATATGAACTCAGCGGTAATCCTCAAGCCCTGAATCAGGCCATTGAAGTATGCGGTTTCAACAGCCGTGTTGTGATTGGATCATGGTACGGCAGGAAAAGCGTCGGCTTAGATCTGGGCAGCGCCTTTCACCGCAACCGTATCAACCTTAGTTCCAGTCAGGTCAGCACGATTGCGCCCGCTCTCAGCGGCCGCTGGGATAAGAACCGCCGCTTTGAAGTGGTTTTTGAACAACTGGAAAAAGTCAAACCCGGTAATTGGATCAGCCATGTCTTTCCTTTAAATGAAGCCGAACAGGTGTTTCAACTGCTGGCAGATTCCCCCGAAGAAGTTCTACAAGCCATCTTCACTTACCGATGATACTGCCACGGCAGTAGCAGTTTTGAAAGATGCGGAAGGTGGCATTTGTTTGAGAACCTGAATGGTTTTTTCATAGTGGGGGTAGATTTGTTCAATGATCTTCATTGTGATCTCTTGCGGGTGACGGAATCCAGCCAGCGGATGAGTGTCAATTGGCGGAAAAATGTCCACTCGCACATCTACCGGCCAAAGGCGAGGGAAAATTTCCCGCATTAAAATCTGCAAGGTGGCAGCCAACCGTCGTTTATCCTCTTCCCTGCGGCGCAGGAGGGTGAGCGGGTGGCGCAGGGATGGGGCTGCAATCACGCCGCTGACCATGACGGGCAAAACCGGCAGGCCGGGAATCAACCGCACGAAAAGGCCGGTACTGATTGACCAGTCCTTCAATGACTCCAGCGCGCCCGGCAGCACTCGGGGATCAGGTTCAATTTTGCCGGCGGGAAAGGTCAATACTGCTCCGCCAGCACGTAGATGAGCAGCGGTTTGGCGGACAACCTGACCGCGTTGGTCTTCGGCTTCTGGCACAAAGAATAGATAGCGGCTAGTGGCAGACAGGGCGCGCAAGAAAGGCCGTTCTGCTGCCAGAACACGCAGATCATGGCGCGGTAAGGCCGCAAAGAGAGCCAGCGTATCGGCCATGCCGGGATGATTGGAAAGAATCAATACCGGTCCTTGTGGCGGCAGGTTTTCCTGACCGTTAATGGTCAGAGATTGTACGTAATCGGGAAGCATTCGCAGCGAGCCGGCGGTTAAGCCATCGGCATCCACGCCGCGGTCAAAATCCAATACATGGCGGGCAAACTTACGCGCTGGATAGGCAAATAACCGCCGGGCCAGCCGGCGAGCCCAGCGCCAATTCTGAATGCCAAACGAAATCAACATATCTTCAATATTGATTTCAACCAAAGATTCTTCACTGGCATGATAATTCGCGGAGACCATGTTAAGATTATAGTATGTTTGACCCGTATATTGGATAATTACAAATTTTTTGTAAAAGGAGTTGTAACGTAATGTATCGGGTTGGTGTGTTACGCGATTTTATTGCCCAGCATTATCTGATTGGTGGAGATTGGGGCGCTGAAAATTTCAAGCATTCCCATTCCTATCGCCTGGAATTGGAGTTAAGCGGCAGACAACTGGACCAGCATCACTATCTGGTGGACATTGTGGCGATCGAACAGGCCCTCGACCGCCTGATTGCTACCTATCGCGATCACACTTTGAATGATTTGCCTGAATTTTCGGGCGTTAATCCATCCCTGGAGCATTTTGCACGGGTTTTATGTGAATCGCTGGCGCAGCAATTTCTCAAAGGATCGGTTGAGCGGATTTCGGTAAAACTGTGGGAAAACTCGTTTGCCTGGGCCGGGTATGAGGTGACGGTTTAGGTGAAGGTCGGGCTGGTTATTTACGGCGATTTGAATACCCTGTCGGGCGGGTATTTATATGACCGGAAACTGGTGGAGTACCTGCGGAATCAGGGAGATGAGGTAGAGGTCATTTCTTTGCCATGGCGCAATTATTTGCGGCACGGTACGGATAATATCTCACTCGCGCTGAAAAACCGCTTACGCCGTTTGCGAGCGGATGTTTTACTGCAAGATGAGCTCAATCATCCCTCTTTGTTTTTGCTCAATCGTCAGTTACGAAAGGTTGTGGCTTTTCCGTTGGTGAGCATTGTTCATCATCTGCGCTGTATGGAAGAACACCCGCGGATATTAAGGTGGTTCTACCGTCAAATAGAACGGGTCTACCTGAATTCAGTGGATGGTTTTATTTGTAACAGCCAGACCACGTTGCAAACTGTAAGGGAGGTTGTCAAGAGCCAGAAAGCGGCCCTGGTTGCCACTCCCGGTGGAGATGGGCTAGAGGTCGCCCCAAACGAGAATATTGTTGCGTATAGCCAGAAGCCGCAGGTTCGTCTGATCTTCGTTGGAAACTGGATACCCCGAAAAGGATTACATATTCTAATAGAGGCTTTGCAAGGCTTACTTGATTTAGATTGGCGGCTTTATGTGGTGGGCAGAACCAACCTGCTGCCCTCTTATGAACAAAAAATCCGGCGGATGATCGAAAGCGGAGGACTATCTCAACGGGTGGAAATCACAGGGGCGGTTTCTGATGAGGAACTGGTCAAACGCTGGCAGACTGCTGATGTACTGGTTGTACCCTCCCAATACGAAGGTTTTGGGATTGTCTATCTGGAAGCGATGCGTTTTGGAGTTATTCCGATTGGCGGTCAAAGCGGGGCGGCTCATGAAATTATCCAATCGGGAATTAACGGCTTCCTTGTCCCCCCGAATTCATCAGCAGACTTGAGAGATACATTGCGTAAAATACTGTCTGACCCTGACTTGATGAACAGGATAAAAAAAGCCGCGCGTGTCCGCTATGAGCAATTTCCCACCTGGCAGTCAAGCATGGCCTCTGTTCGCAAGTTTCTGGTTACACAATTCTTACAATAAACAGGGAGTTAGAAATGGAATGGTCCTTCCCTCGATATCTATCTGCCAAAAAAACGGTGGATGACCGCGCCCTTAACCGGCGAGTCTGGGAGGTTTTGAAGGAGGAAATAAACCGCAAGGTTTGGACGCAGCCGATCAAAGTGCTTGAATTGGGAATGGGCATTGGTACGATGTTTCAGCGGGCATTGGAATGGGGATTATTCACCAGCGCAATTTATATTGGCATTGATGCAGAAAGGGAAAACATCGAAACGGCCCAAAACCAGGTTCCGGGTTGGGCAGCAGCGCATGGATGGGATGTCCGAACCGGCGAAGGCGGTCAGATCGCTGTAAAGGGTGAAGAAGGCGAGGTCGTTTGCCAGTTTTTGATGGCTGATTTATTTGAGTATCTGCAGCAAGAACAGTGGCATAACCATTTTGATCTGATTGTTGCCAATGCTGTGTTAGATCTGGTGGACCTGCCGCGTGTCTTACCGATGATCCGGAATTGCTTGAATCAAGATGGACTGGGATATTTTTCCATCAATTTCGATGGGGTGACGGCTTTTGAGCCGGTTGTAGATGCCGAACTGGATGAACAGATTATTGCGGTTTACCATCAAAGTATGGATGAGCGCCGAATCAATGGGCAACTTTGCGGTGATAGCCGGACGGGGCGTCATCTTTTCCACGCCTTGATTAAAAGCGGTTTTGAGATAATCGAAGCGGGTTCATCCGATTGGCTGGTTTTTCCACGCGGGGGACAATATCCGGCAGATGAAGCCTATTTTTTGCATTTTATCCTGCATTTTTTTGAAGAAACCATCCCAAAATATCCGCAAATCAACCCCACGGCCTTTGAAGAGTGGATCAAGGTACGCCGCTCTCAAATTGCAAAGGGGGAACTGGTCTATCTGGCGCACCAATTGGATTACCTTGTAAGAAAAATATGAGAAATGTGCAACTTCCTTCCAGCCCCGGCAGTTATGTTCTGATGCTGCGGCTGGTACAAGAGAGGAAATTACAAATCGGTAAATTGGGTTTATTCGATTTTCCCGCGGGTATTTATGTCTATTGCGGCTCTGCCTTAGGTAGCGGAGGTCTGCGTGGGCGACTAGGTCATCATCTAAACGCTCAATCTCCCGCAATATGGCATGTGGATTACCTTCGTCCGTATAGCGAACTGTTCGAAGTAGTTTATTTGCCCACTGATGAACGTTTGGAATGCCGCTGGAGCCAGTTTTTCCTGATCCAACCTGCTGCTTTTGTGGCAGCCCCGCGTTTTGGCGCCAGCGATTGTAAGAATGGTTGTTTTGCCCATCTGATCGGTTTTCCTGAAGATAAATTTTTAGAAATTTTAAGGAA
>FWPV01015711.1_pt1 | contig 10828 bp, 7 predicted proteins | sample 2228371 | NCBI WGS metagenome assembly FWPV01 (sample SAMEA103939776, study PRJEB20133) | metagenome | reverse complement strand
CATCCCCACCAACAAGCCGATGATCCGGCGGGACCTGAACGACATCGTCTACCGCACGGAAGCCGAGAAGTGGCGCAACGCCGCCAAGGACATCGCCGAGCGGCACAAGACGGGCCAGCCGGTGCTGGTGGGCACGATTTCCGTCGAAAAGAGCGAGAAATTAAGCGGCATTCTGAAAAAAATGGGCGTTCCGCACGAAGTGCTGAACGCCAAGAACCACGAGCGCGAGGCCTACATCGTCGCGCAGGCGGGCCGGCTGGGCGCCGTCACCGTGTCCACCAACATGGCGGGCCGCGGCACCGACATCCTGCTGGGCGGCAACCCCGAGTTCCTGGCGCAGGAAGAAGCGCTGAAGACGCGCGCCGCGGAGACCATCCCCGCCGAGCTTTCCAGCACCATCGCCGACACGCACTACTACTACTTCATGCGCGGCGACCTCCATTACCGGGTGCCCATCGAAAAATGGAAGGAGATTTTCGCCCGGTTCAAGGCGCAGTGCGACGAAGAGCACGAAAAGGTGGTCGCTGCCGGCGGGCTCTGCATCATCGGCACGGAACGGCACGAGTCGCGCCGGATCGACAACCAGCTGCGCGGGCGCGCCGGCCGCCAGGGAGACCCCGGCGAGTCGCGTTTCTACCTCTCGCTGCAGGACGACCTGCTGCGCATCTTCGGCGGCGACCGCATCCAGAACCTGATGCTGCGGCTCGGCATGGAAGAGGATGTGCCCATCGAGAGCCGGCTGATCACCAAGCGCATCGAGGCGGCGCAAAAGGCCGTCGAGGCGCAGAACTTCGCCATCCGCAAGCACGTCAAGGAATACGACGACGTGATGGACAAGCAGCGCAAGGCCGTCTACGGCCTGCGCCGCCAGCTTCTGGAAGGCCGCGACATGAAGGAGCGGCTTTTCGAAATCGTCGACGGCATCCTCGCTTCCTTCATCGACTCGCGCTGCCCGGAGGGCGAAGATCCCTACAAGTGGGATCTCATCGGACTGCAGACCGACATCAACTCTCAGTTCGGCGTCAAGATCCTTCCCGCCGAAATCCAGCACATGTCGCGGCTGGAGATGGAAGAATACATCCTCGACAAGCTCCGCCGCCGGTACGACGAAAAAGAAGCCCTTGTCGGCCCCGAGGTGATGCGGGAAACCGAGCGGATGGTCTGGCTGAGCGTCATCGACCAGCAGTGGAAAGACCACCTGCTGTCGATGGATCACCTCAAAGAGGGCATCGGCATGCGGGCCTACGGACAGAAGGACCCGCTGATCGAGTACAAGAAGGAAGGCTTCCGCCTCTTCCAGGAGATGATGGACCGCATCGAGGACGAGACGGTCCGCTTCCTGTTCTTCCTCCAGCCCGTCACGGAGCGCCCGCGCACGGTGATCGACGAGCAGTGGGACTCCGCTCCGGCAGGAAACGGCCACCCGCCCGATGACGGGCACGACCGCAAGGCCGCCCAGTCGTCCTTCGTGGACCTGACGCGCAACCTCCAGCGCAAGAAGGAACGCGAAATGGAAATGCTCCAGTTCGCCGGCGGCGAAGCGTCCAGCGCTCCGAAGTCCCAGGTGATCAAGGGCGCGAAGGTCGGACGCAACGATCCCTGCCCGTGCGGCAGCGGCAAAAAGTACAAGAAATGCTGCGGCGCCTGACCCTCCTGGCTGCTGTCTCGGCCGCCGCCTGGGCCGGCATCTGGCCCGAGTCCTGGCATGGCTCGCGGATGCTGAAGTCGTCGCCCGTAGACCCCGAGGACCCGCAACTCTGGGCCGAATACGGCGGCGAAGCCGCGGAACGGGCCCTCTACGACGGCCCCGTGGGCCGTTTCGCCGCCACCGCATGGCGGCTGCAGGACGCCACGGGCGCCCTCGCCTGGTATCAGGCCAACCGCCCCCCGAAATGCACTCCCGTGCGGGATTCCCTCACCGCGTGCGTGACGCCCGGCGGCGCCATGCACGTCCGCTTCAACTACGTTCTTCTGTTCGAGGGCTGGCGGCCGCTGCAGAAAGAACTCGACGAGCTCTTCCGCGTCGCTCCGGCCGTCCGGTCCGGCGGGGGGCTGCCCTACCTGCCCGGGTATCTGCCGGAAAAGGGACTCGTCCGGAACAGCGAACGGTATCTGCTGGGCGTCCACTCGCTCCAGAAATTCCTCCCCTGGGTTCCCCCGTCCATTGTCGGCTTCGAGGATGGCGCCGAAGTCCAGGCCGGAAAGCTGGAACTCGGCTCGGGGACCTCGGACTACGCAATTTTTTACTACCACACGCCCCAGCTGGCCCGGATCAAAGAGAGCGAATTCCGCAAACAGCCCGGCTGGCTGGTGAAACGCTCCTACGTCCTGGTCGGAGTCTTTCCACCCGGCGTCCCCGAGGCTGCAGCCAGAACCGTCCTCGACGCTCTGGAGTGGAAGGCGGAGGTGATTCGCAACGAGGCGACCACGCCCCCGCCCATGCCCGACGTCTTCGGACTCCTCATCGGGATCGTCAAACTGATCGGCTTTCTCCTTCTCTTCTGCCTCGGCGGCGGCAGTCTCTTTGCCATCTTCGCCGCACTCGCCCGGCGGCGCCGTGTCCGCATGTACGGAAACGATGATCCTTACACGGTGATCCGGCTGGATTAAGAAACATCCACAAAACAGCATTCTGGAGATTCTCCATCGGGCACAAGAGTATCGCTCCCGCCCATCGGCCCTGCTGATCCTGACGCCTGCCTGACCGGATGGATAAGCTGCCCTGTATCTCAGAGTTAGAGCGGAAAACTGTTCGCCGCCAGCCGTTCCCGGACAGCCTGCCGCAATGGCGAGAAAAACAGACCTGCCCGGATAACCCATTTCTGATCAATTGATTACAGGCAAATTGCGCCTGCCCTCATTTTTTCTTGACAAGCCGTTTCTCACCGTCTACCCTCAAATCACATACAGGTTTTTCGGTCGCGAGACCGTCGAATCTGTTTCTCCCATTGAACATCAGAACGGGCCCGTCCTCAGGGACGGGCCCTTTGCGTGTTAGCCTTGTACTTTCAGGAGAATCCCCCCAACCCATGGCTGACGCTGTCCTCCAGGTGATTCCGCTCGGCGGCCTGGGCGAATTCGGCATGAACTGCCTCGCCCTTCGTTACGGGGATGACATTGTCGTCATCGACGCCGGCATGATGTTTCCGGACGCGGAACTGCTCGGCGTCGACATTGTCACCCCGGACTTCGCCTATCTCGAACAACACCGCGAGATGGTGCGCGCCCTCGTGCTCACGCACGGCCACGAGGACCACATCGGCGCCGTTCCCTTCCTTCTGTCCGAAATCAACATTCCCGTCTATGGCACCGAATTCACGCTCGCCCTCGTCGAGCGCCGGCTCGAAGAGCATGAAATGGCCGATCAGGCCCGCCTGAACCGCGTGAAACCCGGCGAGCGCATCGTCCTCGGCCCATTCGAGATCGAGTTCATCCACGTCACTCATTCCATCGTTCAGTCCGTCGCTCTCGCCATCCGCACTCCTCTCGGCGTCATCATCCACACGGGCGATTTCAAGATCGATCCCACGCCCACGGACAACGAACTGTTCGATCTGCATACGCTGGCTGAATACGGGAAGCGGGGCGTGCTGCTCCTGCTGTCCGACTCCACCAACGTCGACCGCCCCGGCTACACCCCCTCCGAACGCGCCGTCCTGCCCCGCTTCGAAGAGATTTTCAACCGCGCCCCCCGCCGCATTGTCGTCACCTGCTTCGCCAGCTCCGTCCACCGCATCCAGCAGATTCTTGACATCGCGCACTCGAGCGGCCGCAAAGTGGCTTTCATCGGCCGCAGCATGCTCGCGTACACGGAAATCGCCCACACGCTCGGCCTGCTCCGCATTCCTGACAACCTCCTGCTGCGCCCCCAGGACGTCATGAGCGCTCCGCCTCACCGCGTGGTCGCCATCGTCAGCGGCACGCAGGGCGAACCCATGTCCGCGATGAGCCGGGTGGCCGTGGACAACCACAAGCATCTCCGGCTTGAGCGCGGCGACGTCGTCGTCCACAGCGCCCGCATCATCCCCGGCAACGAAAAGGCCATCGGCCGCATGATGAACCACGTCGCCCGCCGCGGCGCCGAGGTCGTCGCAGGACAGATGAATCCGCCCGTCCACGTCTCCGGCCACGCCTCCCAGGAGGAGCTCAAACTGCTGCTGAACCTCGTCCGCCCCCGCTACTTCGTCCCCATCCACGGCGAGTTCTGGCAGATGTCGAAGCACGCCGCCCTCGCCTCGCACCTCGCCGACTACGGCCTCGAGGATACCTTCGTTCTGGAAACAGGCCAGACGCTGGTGATCGACGAACAGGGCGCGCGGCGCGGCGATTCCGTGCCCGTCGGCCGCGTCTGCATCGACTCCGGCTCCATCGACGAGGTCGTCGAGGACATGGTCATCCGCGACCGCCGCCACCTCAGCGAAGACGGCTTCCTCATTCCCATCATCGCCATCGACAAGCATTCCGGCCGCGTTGAAGGCATGCCGGAGATTGTCACCCGCGGCTTCGTCAGCCCCGAGGACCGCGCCGACCTGCTTGCCGCCGCCCGCGACGTCGTCATCCGCACCATCGAGACGTCTTCCAGCGAGGAGCGCTCCGACTGGGGCGTCATCCAGGAAAAGATCCGCGCCGATCTCAAGCGCTTCCTCAACAAACAGACCCAGCGCCGCCCGCTCGTGCTGCCGGTCATCCTCGAGGTGTAAGTCCCGTGGTCGCCGTCGAAGACGCCTCCGGCTACCAGGGTTACGCCGACTCCATCCTCGCTCCCGCCACTGTCGAAGAGCTCTCTGCCAACCTCCAGCGCGCCGCTGCCCTGGGCGTTCCCGTCACGCCCTCCGGCGCGGGCACCGGCATTACCGGCGGCCGCTGCCCGCAGGGCGGCTGGCTCGTCTCCACGGAACGCCTCCGCCGCCTCGAAATCGCCCGCGGCCGCGCCGTCGTGGGCGCCGGCGTACTGCTCAGGGATCTTCAGGCTGCCGCCGCCCGCACGGGCCAGTTTTACGCTCCGGATCCCACCGAGTGGACCGCCTCTCTCGGCGGCAACATTGCCACCAATGCCAGCGGCTCGCGCAGCTTCCGCTATGGTTCCACGCGCCGGCACGTGCTCTCCCTGAGCGTGGTCTTCGCGGACGGCTCCATCCGGGTCTGCCGCCGCGGCGAACCGCTCGATTTCCCCTACGAACCCGTCCGCCAGCCGGCGACGACAAAGAACGCCGCCGGCTATTTCCTGCCGGAAAACGCCTCCTGGACGGACCTCCTCTGCGGCAGCGAAGGCACGCTTGCCTTCATCGCCGAAGCCGAACTCAGTCTCCTGCCGCAGCCCGATTCCCTTCTCGCGGGAGTCGTCTTCTTCTCGGGTCTGGACGAGGCACTGAACGCCGTCGAACAGTGGCGCCCCGTCCCGCAGCTCCGGATGCTCGAGTTCATGGACTCGGCATCGCTCGGCATCCTGCGCGAGGACGCCGCCGCTCCTATCCCTCCGGAGGCCCGCGCCTGCCTGATGATCGAACAACAGATCGACGGACTCGATGGCGACCCCGTTGACGCGTGGCTCGAGCGGCTGCAGTCGGCCGGCGCCCTCGAGGAATCGTGGTTTGGAACCGCGCCCGCCGACTTTGAACGCTTCCGCGCCTTCCGCCATGCGCTGCCCGAGTGCGTCAACGCGCGCGTCCGCAGCCGCGGCTTCGAGAAGATCAGCTCCGATCTTGCCGTTCCCCTTCACCGGAACGCCGAGATGATGGCTTTCTACCTGCGCGAGCTCGAACTGCGCTTTCCCGGCCGTTACGCCATTTACGGCCACATCGGCGACGCCCACGTCCACGTCAACATCCTGCCCGAATCGGCCGGAGATGCCGCCAGCGGCCGCTCGTGGATGCTCGACGCCGCCCGCGAAGCCGTCCGCCTCGGAGGCACCGTCAGCGCCGAGCACGGTCTCGGCAAGCGCAAGCGCGCCCTGCTTGAAATCATGTACCCGCCCGGGGAGATCGCCTCCATGCGCGCCGTCAAGTCCCGCCTCGATCCCCAGTGGCGGCTCAGCCCGGGGACATTATTTCCAGATCCGAATGTCACCATTTGACCCGGACTGCGTCATTTGATACGCATGGAGTGTCGGCGTCTTCGCCCGCCGCGAATTCCCATCGGGGGTGCAAATGGCACAAGACCGTCTTCTTGTTACTGATACTCGGACCGGAAAGCAGTACGAACTGCCCATCACCGACGGTACCATCCACGCCACGGACCTGCGGCAGATCAAGGTCTCGGATGATGACTTCGGCCTGATGAGTTATGATCCCGCCTATCTGAATACCGCCTCCTGCCGCAGTTCGATCACCTACATCGATGGCGACAAGGGAATCCTGCGCTACCGCGGCTACCCGATCGAAGTGCTGGCCGAGAACTGCTCGTTCCTGGAAGTCGCCTGGCTGCTTCTCAACGGCGAACTGCCCACGCGCGAAGAACTCGACGCCTGGACCGCGCAGGTCAAGAAGCACGTCCTCATCCACGAAACCACCAAGAAATTCCTCGAGGGCTTCCGCTACGACGCGCACCCGATGGGCATGCTCATCTCGACGGTCGCGGCTCTCTCCACCGTCTACCCCGACGCGAAAAACGTCCATGACCCCGCGGTGCGGCGCAAGCATATCGTCCGCCTGATCGCCAAGATGCCGACGATCACGGCTTACTGCTACCGGCATCACTTCGGACTGCCCTACGTCTACCCGGACCCCGAGCTCGGCTACACCGAGAACTTCATGAACATGCTCTGGCGCCTGCTCGAGCCGAAGTACATCGCCAATCCCGTGCTGGCGCGCGCCCTCGACATTCTGTTCATCCTGCACGCCGACCACGAGCAGAACTGCTCGACTTCCACCATGCGCACGGTCGGCTCCTCGCTGGCCGATCCCTATGTTTCCGTCGCCGCCGCCGCCGCCGCTCTCAGCGGGCCGCTGCACGGCGGCGCCAACGAGGAAGTCCTGCACATGCTCGACGAGATCGGCACGAAGGACAAGGTTCCTGCCTACATCGAGCGCGTCAAGCGCGGCGAAGTCCGCCTCATGGGCTTCGGCCACCGCGTCTACAAGAATTACGATCCGCGGGCGCGCATCATCAAGCGCACCGCCGACGAGGTGTTCGCCGTTACCGGCTACAACCCCAAGATCGAAATCGCCAAGGAGCTCGAGCGCATCGCCCTGGAAGACGAATACTTCGTCAAGCGCAAGCTCTATCCCAACGTCGATTTCTACTCCGGCATCATCTACGAGGCCATGGGCTTCAAGCCCCGCCTCTTCACCGTCCTGTTCGCCATCCCGCGCGTGGTCGGCTGGCTGGCGCAGTGGGACGAGCTGCTCCGCGATCCCGAGCAGAAGATCGCCCGCCCGCGCCAGATCTATACGGGCTACGGCGAGCGCCAGTTCATCCCCATCCACGAGCGCAAGAAGTAATCTCCGGGGGGGCGGCGAGATCCGCCCCCCTCTCTCCGCCATCGCCTCCCGGGTTGGGCTGCCGGGAGCGATCGACATCACCCGCCAGATCCTCGCCTCTGCCCTCCGCCCCCGAAAGCGCAGCCCGGCACCCGGAAACATTCCTGCCCTTTGCCGCCTTGTCATCCAAATTTCATGGCACTGTAACGCAGGCCCTGTATCTGTAACAATAGGAACAAGGGCCGATGAAGAAAATCCTTCTGATCGAAGATGATACGGATCTCTACGCGCTGCTGAAATACAACCTGGAGAAGGAAGGCTTCCTGCTCGTGGGCAGCCAGACCGGCCGAGGCGCCGTGGAGCTCGTCCGGCGCGAGCGCCCCGACCTCATCATCCTCGACATCATGCTGCCTGACTCTGACGGGCTCGACATCTGCAAGGGCATCCGCAGCCGCCCGGAACTCGCCCACATCCCGATCATCTTCCTCACAGCCCGCGCCTCGGAAACAGACCGCATCCTCGGACTCGAACTCGGCGCCAGCGACTACATCGTCAAACCCTTTTTCGTCCGCGAGCTCATCGCACGGGTCAAAATTCAGTTCCGCCAGGCGCAGCCCCCGGCGCGTCCGATCCAGGCGGGTCCTCTCACGCTCGACCGCGCCACCTGCCGCGTCACTCTTGACGGCAAGCCCGTCTCGCTGACGGCCACCGAATTCCGCCTGCTCGAGTTCCTCATGTCCCGCCCCGGCGTCGTCTTCAGCCGCGAGCAGCTTCTGGACGCAGTCTGGGGCCATGACCGCGCCGTCACCGACCGCACTGTCGACGTCTACATCCTCCGCCTCCGCCAGAAACTCGAAGGCGAGAACGAGTCTCTCAGCTTCATTCGCAGCGTCCGCGGCTTCGGCTATTCCTTCAACGAAGATCCCGTTCAGTCCTCCCGCCAGCCCGCTGCAAGCTGATTCGCCGCGGCGCCGGCATCGGAGGGCACGGTTCTCCGCAGTCCGCCCGGGGGGAGCGCAGATTCAGAACGCAGCGGGGTTCCGCCATGACGGCGCGTGTTTTCCGGCTCCGGCCAGTGCCAGCTCTCCGGATTCCACCCGAGCGGGACGCCTCAAGGAATTCGAGTCCTTGCCGGAGTCGTGAAACCATCCGTCTTCCCTCGCTGAATTCACGGCTGAGCCGCGCGCAGCGAGGCCGTTGCGGCGCCCGTTGACGAGTTCTTCGAGCCTGCCGACGATATCCTCGAAAGTCTGCGCCTGGGCATGCAGTTCCTCCGATGCCGATGCGCCTTCCTCGGCGCTGGCCGCAGTCTGCTGCGTCACCTGCTGCATCTGTGCGATGGCCCGGCTGATCTGTTCGATCCCGCGCATCTGCTCCTGCGCGCCCGTGCTCACTTCTTCGACGAGACTCTTCACCCTTGCCGCTTCCTCCGAGACCGCCCGGACCAGCTCGGCTACCTCGTCCACCCGGATCTTGCCCTCGTGCGACCTCGAAACGGATTCCTCGATCAGGGCGGTGGTGTCCTTGGCCGCCTGGGCGCAACGTTGCGCGAGATTGCGGACCTCGTCGGCCACGACCGCAAAGCCCATGCCCGCCTCGCCCGCTCTGGCGGCTTCGACGGCGGCATTGAGCGCAAGGATGTTGGTCTGGAACGCGATCTCGTCGATCGTGCGGATGATCTTTGAAATGCGCTCGCTCTGCGCTTCAATCTCGCGCATGGTCCGGACGGCCTCGTCAAGGGCCCGGTCGGCCTGCCGGAACTTCTCCCCGCTGGCGTTGACGACCTGGGCCGCCGACAACGCGCTGTCGCTGTTTTTCTTCGACAGCGCATTGATCTGCTCGCTCGAAGCCGAGGTCTGTTCCAGGGCGGAAGCCTGCTCGGAGGATCCCTGCGCCAGCGACTGGCTGGCCGCGGCGACCTGACCGGCGGCGCTCGCCACCTGCGCGGCTCCGTCGGCAAGCCCCGCCACGGCCGCCGTCAGCGTCCTTCCGACCCGGCCAACCAGCGCCGATGCCAGCAGCGAGACACCGGCCAGAAGTAACAGCGCGAAGAGGCTCGCCATCAGGCTGTTGGCGCGGAGAGAGTCTGAATGCTGGCGCGATTCCTGCAGGAACTGCCGCTGCTGGTCCCGCAGCAGCAGCAGCGCCGGCTCGGCCCGGCCCATGATGACGCGGACCCGCGGCACCACGCGCTCGCCCAGCTCTTCGGTGCGGCCCTCCCCGCACAGCCGGATGTATTCGCCCGACAGCGACTGCAGTTCGGCGGCGGCTTCGTCAATGATATCCAGCTGCCGGCGGCCTTCGGCCGTCACCAGCAGCGGCCGCAGTTCCTGGATCTGTTCCCGAAGCCGCGCCAGCGACTTTTCCAGCTGCGACGCGCTGGCCTGCGCCATCTGTCCGTCTTTGAGATTTGAAAACAGGAATACGCCGCGCAGGCAGGCCACCGCCTCCCAGAAGCGCGCCCTCGATGCGTTGACCAGATCCAGCTTGACAGCCGTCTTTGCGGTGGCCGTGTCCAGCTCGGCGCCCAGCCTTCGCTGGTAATACAGACCGGCAGCGCCGACGGCGATGCCCGTCATTGCAAGCAGGCCGACGTAGGCATGAAGCTTTTGTTGCAACGTCATGGTTCTTCTCCGATCTCAACAGCTGATTTCGTGTTCTCCCGGACCTCTTCCGCCCCGAAGATTTCCATCTCGGCATGGACACCCGATTCCGCCACGGTTCCCGGCACAGGACAGCCGTTCTGGCCACCACCCCGGTGCGGCAGCCCCATGGACGCGAGCCGGTAATCCCCATGGCCGCGGCTGCCTGCGGAGAATCCGGTGCAGTCCCGGACGATGCTCCCGAGCTTCCTCTCCGGGTCTCCTTGCCGCAATCGTCCGTTCATTCTTCCGATACTCCCCCCAGGCCCTGTTCAAAATCGGTAACTCAGAAAGAGATAGGGTTGCGTAGCGCCGCTTTTCCCCGCCTGCCGCAGAAACGCCCCCGGAAACAGATGGGCGCAGCCGGCGCCTGCCGTGACAGCCCGGCTCAACTGATAGTCGGCAGTCGCAGCAATCTCCCAGCCGACGTGATGGCTGGAGGCCAGCATGTGGCGAACCAGTGCGACTCCCCCTGGAGAGTACAGGGCATCGCGGAGCGTGGCCAGACGGAAATCATGTCCGCTGACGGAAAACCGCAGGCGGCTGCCGCGTCTCCATTCCCCCTGCACCATCCAGTCGTGGATGTTCGCCCAACCGATGCGGTCAGTGGCGCCGTTGCGGAGGTGCGTTGTCGGATAAAGCGTGTCAAAGGTGCCTTTCCGTCCATCCAGGGGATTGTCGTCGCCGGAGGCGAACGTATATGCGGCCGTCAGCCGCGGCACCCACCGACCTGAACCCGTCTGCCACGAGGCCTGCCAGACTGCGGCC
>FWPV01015710.1_pt1 | contig 10830 bp, 9 predicted proteins | sample 2228371 | NCBI WGS metagenome assembly FWPV01 (sample SAMEA103939776, study PRJEB20133) | metagenome | reverse complement strand
ATATCAAATCCCCCTAAATCTCCCCCTTTTTCAAAGGGGGATTTGATTGAAGCATTGCTGGAGGTTTTAATCCCCCTCTTTGCCAAGAGGGGATAGGGGAGATTTGTTTTTTGATTATTTGATCACATCAAATTAGACCTGTCAGTGATCGGACATCTTTAACTGTTTCCAGGTTCAGAATCATTTCAATGACCCGACTGATTTTTTGCTGATCCCGATCTCCTGAGTATGATTTGACTTTTTCGATAATATCGTTTTCCGTCATGGGATCGCGGGGGTCACCTTTGGGAATGTTAATCTGCTTCACCAGAGTTTGACCGTTTTTTAATGAAATCTCTACGCGGGTGGCGGTTTTGTCCGGATACAGGCTGTTTAGCTGATCGTCTGTTTGAACCTTTACTTTGGCGGCAAAATCAATCACATCTTTATTGGAAAGGCGGCTTTGCATCAATTGTTTGGGGCCCAATTCGCCGTCCATCACACATGCCGCCACAACATAGGGGATGGAAAACTGGGCATTGACAAACGAATCATGGAGTCTGATTTGTTTGCCGACCGCCAGGGCTGCAATGCCGTAAGTAAACACGGTGATGTCCGCGATATCGGCATGGGAAATGGGATGGTCATCAATCAGTTCAAGGGTTGCTTGAATGGCGCCGTGGGTGTGGCGGCAGGCGGTGTAAGGCTTGAAGTATATATCTAAGATTGAAAAAGGATCGCCAAGACCTTGGCTGAGTTTTTCCAATTTTGGATCCGCTTTGGTGGTGATCTGGGTGAACCCGCCCTTAAGTTCTGAGCCTTCGAGCACATGGGGGCAGCCGGTCAGTCCGCTTCCGGCAAGACCTGCGGCCATGACGCCGGCAGATGCGGCCTGGCCGCCCTGGATGATCTTGATGGTATGACCGCCCATGAGCTGCTCGGCCATGGAAATGGGTGCCACATATCCCGCGTTTCCCAAGGCGTTTAGAGTTTTTTCTTCATTAAAGCCATATAGTTTTGCGGCGGCTGCGGCGGCGCCAAAGGTGCCGCAGGTGCCCGTGGGCAGAAAGCCAGATAAGGTGTGCCAGGGATGCATGGCGGCCGCCGGACGGTTGGCTGCTTCATAGCCGGCCACAACTGCTTCAAGAATTTTTTTGCCGCCCGCGTTTGTTTGTTCTGCAGCAGCCAGCGCCGCCGGAATCACGGCGGTTCCCGGGTGATTGCCGCCGAACCGAAGCCCGTCCTGGGCTTCAATGGCTTCTGCTAAAGTGCCGTTTAAGAACACCGCATGATGAATGTCTGTTTGAAAGCCGCAACCAAGGACGGTAAAATTTCCTTTGGAATTGATCGATTGGACATAATCAACTGTATTCTTGACCGCATCAAGTTCCAAAGAACCATAGATATTGGCGATATAATCCAAAATGCACAGCTTGGTTTTTTGTAGGACATCCGCCGGCAGACGGTCATAAGCAAGATTTGCGCAAAAAGCGGCAAGTTGGCGTGTATGCTCCATGGATTTTCCTATTTTTTCGGATTTCGGTTCCCGATCTCTGGATTTTTAGTTTTTGAATGCGTAAATTTACTATTATATTCCATTTGTCTTCAGACTGGCGGCCGCAGAGGGCCGCACTACGACGGATTGCAGATTCTCCGGAGAGCGGGCCTCTGCGCCCGCTCCGAAAAAAACAGTGATACGCAACCGAATTTATGAAATTATGTAATCAGTCTTCATATATATCCCTTGCCTTCATAGATTTTAATCAACCGATGGGGATCCAGGATTTCTCGAATCACGTTGAGTTCTTCGACAGTGGGCGGCGGGGTTTCATGCACATCATCGGCCACCTTTAACTCCCAGGGCGTCAGGTTTTTGATTTCATCCACAGAACTGCCCGGATGATAGGACGCCAGATACGCTTCCTTGGTCAATGGATCAAATCTGAATATGGCCTTGTTGGTGATAATACATGCCGGGCCGGTGTTTTCCGGCAATCCCCAGCGGGACCGGCCATCCGGCCCGTCGATATATCCGGGCGTTGTTATAAAATCAACCCGTTCAGCCAGACGTTTTTTATCATGAAGTGCGATAATCAATGTTTTTTTTGCCATGGTGCCGATGGGATTGGCTCCGCCGCTGCCTGGAAGGCGATTTTTAGGTTGATGATAATCGCCGATGCAGGTGGTGTTGATATTGCCGAATTTGTCCACCTGGCTGCCGGAAAGAAACCCCACATCCACCCACCCGGCCTGCAAAAACATGCCCATGACATCAATGAGACATCCGGCCATAGCCGCGCCAGGATTTAAACACGGGTCGCCCACGGAAAGCGCCGGCCGTTTGGGTCGGGCATCCACCACGCCGGATTCCTGCATTAAAATGGCATTGGGCGCATGGGTGTGCTTGGCGATATTGGCCGACATGGCGGGAAACCCCGTGCCCACGATGACCACGTCATGGTCCTTGATTTCCCGGGCCCCGCAGCAGGCCATGAGTTCAGGTTTGATGTATGCATTTTGGTTTTGCGTCATATTTTTTTCCTAATGTAATGGAATGAAAAAATTAATAGGCGTAGCTCACAGGATAACTGTAATCAAACTTGGCCTGGAGCTTGCGAAAAGCATCATATCCAAACCGGTGGATGTATTTGGCGATATATTCTCCGCGATTTTTCACATCAAAAACCCATTCTTTTAAAAATGATTCAAACCCCTCCACGGTATTGGAGGCCTGCTGATATTGATATCCGAATCCGAAATCCACATCGTAAAATCCCGGGGTATATCCTGGATGCGCGCCGAAAGGCTCTTCGGTGACCGCCGCCACCTTAAAAGAAGGCACAATAGTACGGGACGGATCTTTGCCGATAATCTCGCGGTCCACGATCCGCTCGCAGGACACAATCACTTTTTTGGCCGCATTGGCGCCGGCTTTGCAGTCCCCGCCGATCCCCCAGATCTGGGCGTTGCCCTCTTCATCGGCCTGCTGAACATGGATGATGGCCACGTCGGGTTTTAACGCAGGAACCAGCAATGTAGGCTTTCCGTCAAAGGGAGAGTCGATGAGTTTATATTTATTATCGCCCATAAAGGATGTGACATTTAACAGATCCGACCCTTTCATGTCGCTGACCGGAATAAACGGCAAGCCCAGTGAACCGGCTAGAAGCATCAAAGGAAGCGAGACGTTGGTGTATTCTTCAATCTCTATCTTGTGCGGAATCCCTTTTTCAATAGACCGGCGAAAGCACCGGCCCAGTCCGTAAACACCCAGGGACAGAAATGTGCCGATAAATCGTTTCACCACACCCGCGCCGATCATCATATCAAAATCATCGGCCGCATTGCTGCGCGTGATGGTGAGGTCTTTTTTTTTCTGCCGGATGATTTCATGAATGGCCGCAAACGGCGGCCGGCAAACATATCCGCCGATGTACACAAAATCGCCGTCGTGGACGAATTTGGCAATTGCATCCTTTGTGGTCATTACCTTGGTCATTTTTTATTCATCCTCACCCCAACCCTTTCCCGTCAAAGGAAAGGGGGTAACTGTTTTTATCACTCTGGATAGCTGCGTAAAAATTTTCAAATTCAAGGCGCGCAAGTCTTAAGGAATGAGCCGTACGCAATGTACGGTGAATGACGAGAGACGAAGCGCAACGCAGAAGTTGAATTTTTTACGCAGCCATCCTAAAATTCGTATTCCATACGGGATATAATCTCCTCCTGTGCAATATCGCTCAAATTAATGAAAATGCCGGAATACCCGCTGATCCTCACCAGCAAATCCCGGTATCGGTCCGGATGTTTTTGGGCGTCCCGAAGGGTTTGGGTGTCCACCATGTTAAATTGAACCTGCATTCCGCCCTTGCTGAAATATCCTTGAATCAGGTTCATCAAATTTTTGGAAGCAATTCGCTTGCCCGGCAGACGCATATTCAAGTTCAGCCCATTATATACCCTTTTGAGCGGCAGCTTGGAGATGGAGTTCATCACGGCGGTCGGGCCGTTGACCGCCAGGCCGTTGCTGGGTGTGACGCCGTTGCCCAGTGTGTCGCCGGCATGCCTGCCGTCCGGCGTTGCGCCCGTAAACGCGCCCATGGAAATATGAAAGCCGACGGAAAATATTCCCGGCCAAAAATCTCCGCCCCGGAAATTTTTATGAGGCTTGAGACGATCGCAAAAATGATTCATCACCCGGGCGGCCATGGCATCCACTTCATCTATATCATTGCCGTATTTGGCCACTTTATGAAGCATATAATTTCTTGCGTGTTCTGCATCCATCCAGTCTTGGCTCAGCCATTGCACTAGATCCGTGATGGCATATTTTTGATCTTCAAAAACAGCTTTTTTCACCGCATAAAGGCTGTCGGCGATATTGGAAAATCCCATGAGTTGAACCCCTGTAGAATTGTACACAGCGCCGCCCCGAGTGAGATCGCATCCTTTTTCAAGAGTTCCGTCAATCATGGCCGAGGCAAAGGGCGATGGCACATGTTCGGCAATGGCTTGATCCAGGCAGGCCATGCCCTTGACCATTTGGCCCATGAAATGGGTGAATTGGGCATCATAAGCATTCCAGAAATCCTCAAAGGATGTCCATTGTCCAGGATCGCCGGTTTCAATGCCGTTGGGCTGGCCGAAAATATTGTCAATGCCGTTGCTTAATGCAAACTCAATGCATTTGAGTCCATTGAATTGCACGGCAAATGTGGACCCAAAGGTCTTGCCCTGGGCATTTGGTTCCAGACATCCCACCACCCCGTAGTTTCTGGCGTCTTCGGCTGTCAGCCCGGCGTCCATCAGCGATGGGACAATGGCATCGTCGTTGAAAAAATGAAGCAGAACGCCGTCTTTGGCATATTCCACGGCCCGCATAAAGAAAAATTCCGGTGAACGTCGGCTCAAACGGACGCCGAAATTGGGCTGGACGGTCCGGATGTCCGCATAGGCATCCAGCCCGATGTAGCTGAGTTCATTGGTGGCGTCATTTCCGGATTCATCCATCCCGCCCACAGTGACGTTTTGCGTGGTTTTGCCTTCCGGCCCTTCGCCACCGGGCGTATAGGCTTCTTCGAGCACATTCCAGATTTCGCAGGTTTTCAAAAACAGCAAGGACATCAGCTCCCGTGCTTTTTGAGGCGTGATGGCGCCTTTTTCCAAATCGCGCTTATAGTAAGGATACAGAATCTGATCGATTCTTCCTAAAGAAATGGAATTGCCGCCGGATTCGATCTGGGCGATCAAATGAATAAAATAAACGCTCTGGACTGCTTCATGAAAAGAGCGCGCCGGATGTTCCGGCACCCGACGGCAGACAGCAGCAATGGTTTTTAGTTCATTCTTGCGGACAGGATCAGATTCCATACCGGCTAGATGCTCCGCACGATCCGCATAACGACGGGCAAACCGGATGGCTGCCTGAAGGGAGCAAACCACGGCTTCGTAGAATTTCCCTTTATCGCCGGTTTGCTCCCCAGGCGGTAAATCCTTGAGCTTTTCATTGGCTTCCTCAATGATACCGGAAAGCCCGAAAGATAGGACCTTGGAATGGTTCATGGTGAAATGACCGATGCCGTATGTGATCTCCAGCATGATGGTGAAGATGTATTTGTCAATATCCTGAAATACGTCTTCGGGCATCAATGCCTCGAAACGATCTTCAACGGTCCTGCCTTGCCAAAAGGGGATGATGGTGTTGATGAGTTCCTGTTTTTCTTCCGGCGTGATCAAGGCCCGCTGAACAAGCCGCTTGTCGAAATTGTCCACATCCCCGGCGATCCATCGGACCTTGTTTTCCGGAAACAGGGGCGCGCCTTTGAGTTTGGCGGTGCGGCACCCCACGATTAATTCATCTTCACGGATAATAACGCTGATGTTGTCCAGAATGTGGGATAATGCAAGGCTCATGCGCGTGAGCGGGTCTTTGTCCCAATGCTGTTTCATGGCCTGGGTGAGATACCGCGCCCGCTCCACGCACACTTCCTGTGGGGCGTTGATGATTCTGTCTCGGAGACGGCCGACACGGGTGCCGGCGATGAGCTTGGGTGTGGCTAAGGCTGATTCCATTTTTGATTCTTCCTACATGATAACCGAAAATCTTAAATAAGGAGCAATAATTTCTCCTGGGCTGGCGGGATAAAAGTATGTAAATGTTTTCATAAATATGGTTATGTTTCTTCGATTTTTTTTAGCGGGCGCAGGCCCTGCCCTACAATTCAATGGCACATTTTTCCGATAGCGCGGGCCTCTTGGCCCGCCGTTTTTTTAGTGTAAATACAATGCGTCATCACATTTATGAATCAGGGAACTAAGGGAAGGGGGAATCGTTTATCACCCTCACCCACCCCTCTCCCTCAAGGAAGAGGGGGTTTATTGGACTTTTTGCTTTGTGACATCATGGCTTTATGTTCATGTAATTGATGAGTATAAAATCCTTCATGAATTTGGGCAAAAACCGGTTGAGCACCAGAAAGAACGTGCTGTTGAAATCCACCTGGTTGTGCAGCTTGGGATTTGCGTCATTGATCACCTTGACGATTTTTTCAGCCGCCTGGACCGGGGTGGTGGCGGTTTTAATCAACTCGTTGTCCCGGTCGATGAAGCGCTTGACCCGATCCCGATAGGGCGAGCCTTCGGCCGGTAGTTGATGAATTTTGGCGGCAAACTTGGTGGACACTTGGGCCGGCTCCACAATGGCCACTTTTATCCCGAACGGCGCCACTTCATACTGGATGGATTCCACCAGCCCCTGGATGGCAAATTTAGTGGCTGTGTAAATAGATTCAAAGGGAAACGGGATCTGTCCGACCAGGGAGGACATGGCAATCAACTTTCCTTTTCCGGCTTTTCGCAAAGACGGGATGAATGCCTGGAAAATGGCCGCCGCGCCAATCACATTGATTTCAAAACACTTAAGCGCTTTTTCAAGGTCGATTTCCTCAAAAGGCCCGAAAAATCCGATACCGACATTTGAAACCACAACATCCGGGGTTCCGAATTTTTCCAAAACCTGATCCCGGAATTTTAAAATCCCCGGCCGATCCGTAATATCCATGACCTCCAGGCAATGGGTTGCGCCCATGCCGTCCAGCTCTTGTTTCAGCGAAGCAATCCCCGGCGCGTCCACATCGAAGCCGGCGACGGTATCGCCGGATTTTGCAAGCATTCGCGTCACTTCAAGTCCCATTCCCTGGGCAAGACCGGTAATCACGACTGTCTGGCTCATATTTTCTCCTTTTCCCAGTACCATTTTCCAAGCTGTTTCATGGATGAGGCAAAATCCGGATACTTCAATTGGTAACCGGTTCTTTTTAGCTTGCTGTTGTCCACGATATAATCATTGTCCAGATATTTGGCGGCATCATATTCAAGCTCTGGAATTTTTCCACGCAGCGTCGACACCCACCCGTCCAGCCGGGCCGCAAACCGCACAACCGGCAGCGGCAGATGAAATTTCGGGGGCGATGTGCGGAAGGTTTGCGCCGCAAGGGTGAGCGCCTCTTTCACCGTGGGGTTGGAATCATCGGATAAATTATAAATCTGGCCGACGGCATGATCTGTTTCCGAAAGATAAATCATGGCATCAGCCGCGTCTTCAGCCCGGATATTTGAGAGTTTTTGCTTGCCGCTGCCGGGGATGGCCGTGATGGCGCTGGGTCTTGAAAACACTTTTCCTGCGCCGTCGTTGCAACGCGGTCCGTAGACCGTGCAGGGCCGGACGATGATGGCGGCAAGCCCTTGTTCCATGCGCTTGAAAACCACGTTTTCTCCATCCCGCTTGCTTTTACCATAATCATCCATGGGGTCCCGCTCCGTGGTTTCGGTGAATGGCTTGCCCTTATAATATCCGTAGACGCTGGTGGACGTGACATGGACAAAAACCTTGACCTTTTTTTCCAGAGCCAGGCGGGTGATATGATCCACACCGGCTACATTGGTGGGATAGAGTTTTTCGTAGGGTGTTGAAAAATTGCAGATGGCGCCCAAATGAAACACCCGGTCCACACCCCCTTCAAAAAGCCGGGGCAAGGTGTCCGGCCGGGTGAGATCGGCAGGCACATACTCAACGCCGAGTTCCTCAAAGAAGGACAAGTCATTTCTCGGCCGGGATGTGGCCCTGACCTTGACGCCCTGGCGGACCAAGCTTTCCACCACATGACTGCCCATAAAGCCGGCTGCGCCGGTGACCAGGGAGATTCCAGAAAATTTCATTTTGCCGCCCTCCGAGCTTTGTTATCCATTTCAATTTCTTTTAATATTTCCTGCCTGGCATGCGTTAGCCAGTCCAAGATCATCTGATTTAAATTCACACCCAAATCCGCTATCAGCCGCACATAAAGCCCGCTTTTTTCCCATCGTGCCAGATTTTTTACCCGACGCTCCAGCTCTTTTTCATATCGTTTGATCTGGCCATCAATGGTTTCGATGGCGCGGTCTGCATCTCCGAATCCGAAAAAAACAAACCGCATGAGAAACGGATCGCGAAGCAGCATGGGTTTTTCAGGTGCGGCATGAAGCCATTTCTGAAAAACCTTTTTGCCTGTTTCAGTGATGGAATACAACTTGCGGGGCGGGCCTTTTTCGCCGTTGGCCACCACTTCTTTCATCGCGATCAAGCCGTCCTCATGGAGTTTTTTGAGGTTGGGATAAATCTGGCCGTAATTGATGGACCACATATGGCCGAAATTGCGCTCAATGTGTTCTTTGATGCGATAGCCGTGCATGTCTTTATAATGCAGCAAACCGAGAATAGCGTATTTGATCAATGGCGTGGCTCCTGTTGGATCGAAATTTTTAATATATAGTTTATATATATAGAAAGTATATAGCCATGTCAATATTTTTTTGGGGAAATTTTTAACAAAAATTTCCCCAAAAAAATAAAGTGTTTCCGCGCGGTTGCGCGGGAACAGGGGCTAATCTTCGGCAGCAGATGCAAAATTCAATGGGGATCATTGGGTTTAGAGCCACAACCGCAAGGGTTCAGACGTATTAATATAGGCTGAAGTTTGCTTGCTGATGCGGTTATGAATTGACAGAATATGCTATCAACGGGCTTGTAGTTCGCATATTTTTTTTATTTTGAGGCTGGGTCGTTTTTCTTTTATTGAATTTTTTAAAGTGAATCCCATATAAAGGAGAGAACTATACAACCCGACACTCACTATAAAAAAGGAGAACATCATCATGAGAGAAACCAAATTCAAACCCGGAGATAAGGCCCCTGAATTCAAGTTGAAAAATCAGCATGGGGAAGAAATTTCCCTGACCTCATTGAAAGGCAAAAAAGTGCTGCTGTCATTTCACCCGCTTGCCTGGACGCCGGTATGCGAAGTGCAGATGAAGACATTGGAAATCAAAAAAGCTGAATTTGACAAGCTTAATACTGTGGCATTAGGCATCAGCGTGGACAGCACCTATTGCAAAAAGGAATGGGCCGATTACATTGACATTGAAAACACGCAGCTTTTGTCTGATTTCTGGCCCCACGGCGAGGTGGCCAAGCTCTATGATCTGTTCATTGAAAAAGCAGGTATCTCCGGGCGGGCCAACATTCTGATTGATGAAAAGGGCGTGATTCAAAAAATCTGGGTGTATGAAATATCTGAGGTCCCGGACATCGAAGAAGTCATCGCATCGCTTAAATAGTCAGCTTAAGCAAGCCCACCATATATTGTATCACCCAAAATCAAGATAATGCCCATTAACTCATCAACCCAAAAAGCAATTTAATCTGCTGTGATAGCTGAGGTCATTGACGGGCAGGAGTTCAGTTATTCATAAACCCTTATGGCCATTATTCCAATATGCCTGCTTGGGTTCCAAAATATAGAAGGCGTGGATTTCAAAATGAAAATTCACGCCTTCTGATTCATCTATCTAATGAGCGACAACTTGCGATTATTATTTCCCTTGTGAGCCGCCAGGGCCGGGGGCCGGAGGTGCCGGAAATCCGCTGCCATCAGGAATACCATCACCTGAATTCGGAGCAGGGCCTGGACCTGCATTGACCGGACTGAAAGTTAAACCCAGAAATACCGCAACAACCACAACCATTATCCACTTTTTCATCATTTGGCCTCCTATTTGTTGAAGTTTTTAAAGTAAATAAAATGTATTCAACTGACACTTGATAATGTTAAACCCGATTCAACCAGAAAAGTTTCGGTTTCGTTGAATAAAAAAGCAAAGCCTTACCGTTTTTTGCTGTTTTTTTTCGGAAACCAGGGAATAAACGAACTGGTCTGGCGGATGTAATGCTGGTATTCCGGATTCCCGGCAAACTGGGTTTCTTCCATGAGCGTTACGCCGGTGAGCTTAAGCAGGGTATAAGTGATGAGCAATGGACTGACAATGGTCCAGATGCCCCATGGGGTCGAAAGGACGATCACAAACAAGCCCCACCACATAAGGCTTTCCCCGAAATAATTGGGATGCCGGCTGTATTTCCAGAGTTTTTGGTTCATGATTTTGCCCTTGTTTGCAGGATCAGCCAAAAATTTTTTAAGCTGCCAGTCAGCCAAAGATTCGATGACAAATCCAGCCGCCCAGATGAAAAGGCCGGCAATGTCGAAAAAAGTCAGATAAGCCGGCGTGCCGGACATCTGCCCGTACTGGACGCCCAAGGCGATGAGCCATTGGAACAGGGCCTGCACCAAAAAAACTTTAAACAGGCTGATGATCCAGAAAGCATCCCCATGCTTTTTCCGCCATTCGCCATAGCGGGGGTCTTCCGCTTTTCCTAAATTTCTCGTAAACATATGGATAAATAGACGCAGTCCCCACAACGTTACCAAAACTGCTATCAGCATTTTGCGTGTTAAAAACCCTTCAGCCCTGAAAAAT
>FWPV01008191.1_pt1 | contig 10830 bp, 9 predicted proteins | sample 2228371 | NCBI WGS metagenome assembly FWPV01 (sample SAMEA103939776, study PRJEB20133) | metagenome | reverse complement strand
AAAGAAGGGGGGGGGGGGGGGGGGGGGGGGCGCGGCCGGTGCGGGGCGGGGGGGGGGGGGGGGGGGGGGAGACATCGATTCTGGCATCCCCGGGGGCATCAAAACCGCCTCCGGGACGATCATAGCCCCCTGTCTATGTCACCCGATAGAAGAATCGACGGCGAACAGGTCTGAAATAACAAGTCTGCGATATGTATCCCGATCGCCGCGAATCGGAAGAAATGGAGAGATGAAAAAGGGAGAATTGAGATTATGCACGGTTCTGCCGCTCCTCAAGGATGGGGCGGGTGTGATCGGCAATCTCCCGGTACAGCCGCGGACGGTCTTCGTCCCGGATGGGACCGATCCCCTCTACGGGCTGGCGCAGGAGTTCAGGGTTTCAAATCCTCCCATCGTATTCGATGCATTCCAAGCCGATCGTTCCTTCAGGATTGTTGGTTACATTTCTACGATACTTTTATAGTTCAACAGGAATGCTCGCATGGGAGAACAGGGGGACAGTATGGCCGGATCGACGCATACCGGGGAAAAATAAGAGAGCGCAAAAAGGCCTTAACTGCTAACGAGCGTCGCATTTTCGAGGCCTCTATACAGCGGAATCAGCGGGCGCTTGAGAGATTAAGCAAGCTCTGATTTTTTCGCCTTCTTTTTTAGCCATTGCTCTATTGTCGTCATATCCTGTTCATATCTGGCGACACTCAGCATGAATGAGACCACTTCGTCTTCATTCGGCGACAATATGGTGTCCGGCCTCCCCGAGGATAGTATCGGCCACCATGAACGCTGTCCGCTTATTCCCGTCAATGAATGGATGTCGAACCCCGATGTGGTAGAGAACTGGCGCCGCTCGCCGATAGGGATCGGTTTCCCGGCTGGCCCTGTAAACCAGATAATCGAGAGTCCCAAGATTCAGGACACCGTTTGTCCCTCCAAATCTGCTGATGATATCCTGGTGGATCTCGAGGATTTTGTCAGCCGTTACGATCTCCATGCGCTCAACTTTAAGGAGCTCGGTGGTCAGGAGATAAATGGCTTTACTTTCGAATGTGCATGGCACCCAGAATCTCGTTTCTATCCTGATGGCGGCGGCGGTTTAGCAGCCCCGGCGATCTCAGGATATCAGATAGAGAGGGGGAAAAGCATGAGATTTACAGATAATAAGCAGTATCGACGGTCACCGGGGTGATGGTGGCGATCACAGGGATCCTCGCTGCAGTCATTGCAACGTTCGTGTTTGGGATGGCCGGAGACGTATCAGCAACGAAGAATGTTGCAGCAACAGCAATTGTTTCCGATAGCCAGATAATTGTTACAAACCAGGGCAGAGCAGATGCTGCAGATGTTGCCGGACTTACTGTTACTCTGAATGGTACATCCTGGGAAGAGTGCGAAGATGCAGGGGAAACGGGTGAACTCACACCATCTGTCGGATCCAAGGTGTGATTAACGAGACATACGGGCGATCAACAGACTCTTGCAGTCGTTGCCAAATGTGGCGACGGATCAGAACAGGCCCTTGGTGACGGAACCCTCCCGGCGATGACAGCCCACCCCTCCTTTTTCTCATCGCTTCAACAGAACCCAATCAACTGCCAATCCTTATCAGCACCTGCAATCATCCGGCATGAATACAAAAATTTCGAGCAGAATATTCGCTGCCTATGGTAAAATACCCTGACATTATCCTCTTTATCAGCAAATAGCAACCCATTTATGGCTCTCCGCTCCGAAAGTGTACTACAGGAGCCCGTGTATGCCCGACCCGAAAGCCTGCCCCGATGCTATCAGATTGCTGGTTGAACGGTTCGAGTACCACCGCCCCGCGTACCTGCGCGGGCAGTACAACGAGACGCAGCTCCGCCGGGAGTTCATCGATCCGTTCTTCAGGGCGCTTGGCTGGGACGTCGACAACCGGGAGGGGCTCTCCGAGGCGTATAAGGAGGTCGCCCACGAGGATCCGATCCGGATACGCGGGCAGACGAACTACCTTGACTACTCATTCCGGATCGGGGGTGTCAGGAAGTTCATCGTCGAGGCGAAGAAACCCTCCGTGAGGCTCCGGGACGATACGGAATCGGCTCTCCAGCTGCGGCGGTATGCCTGGAATGCCGGGCTGAAGCTGAGCATCCTGACGAACTTCGAGGAGTTCGCCGTCTATGACTGCACGAAACCGATCCGGAAGGGGGATACCGCGGGGACGGCCCGGATCCGCTACTTCACCTACCGGGAGTACCCCGAGCAGTGGGAGTGGATAGAAAAAATCTTCTCCCAGAGATGCATCCTGAAGGGCGCGTTCGACAAATTCGCCGAGTCGGAGACCGATAAGAAGGGGACGATGGGCGTCGACGAGACGTTCCTCGCCGATATCGAGAAATGGCGCGATATCCTCGCCAAAAATATCGCGCTCCGCAATCCTGCCGTCACCGTCGAAGAGCTGAATATGGCCGTCCAGCTGACGATCGACCGCATCATCTTTCTCCGGATCAGCGAAGACCGGGGGATCGAGCCATACGGCACGCTGCAGCGGCTGATGGAGGGGGACCGGGTGTATGCCCGCCTCTGCGAGCTCTTCCGCCACGCCGATGATCGCTACAACTCCGGCTTGTTCTACTTCCGGGAGGAGCCGGGGCGGGGCGAATCCCCCGATGCCCTGACGCTATCTCTATCGATCGACGACGATGTGATAAAAGCGATCATCCGCCGCCTCTACTACCCCGAAAGCCCGTACGAGTTCTCGGCAATCCCCGCAGACATCCTGGGGCAGGTCTACGAGCAGTTCCTGGGCAAGGTGATCCGCTTGACGGAAGGCCACCGGGCGAAGGTGGAGGAGAAGCCAGAGGTGCGCAAGGCGGGCGGCGTCTTCTACACCCCGACCTATGTCGTCGACTACATCGTCAAGCAGACCGTGGGCGAGCTCGTCCGCGGGAAGACCCCGAAGGAAGTATCGGACATCACGATTCTCGACCCCGCCTGCGGCTCGGGTTCGTTCCTGCTCGGCGCATACCAGTTCCTGCTGAACTGGCACCGGGACTGGTACATCGAGCACCTGGTCCCGGTGATCAAGGAGAAGGGGGCGGCCTCCCCCGAAGTCAGGGCACTCCTGCCGCCTGCCCCGGAACAGCCGAAACAGCCCGGTCGGGGGAAGAGGCGGGATGCCGCACCGCAGCAACTCCCGATCTACAAGGCGGCGAACGGGACCGACTCGCGGGTGCGGAGCGACTGGAAGCTGACCACCGCCGAACGGAAGCGCATCCTCCTGAACAACATCTACGGCGTGGACATCGACCGGCAGGCCGTCGGGGTGACGAAACTCTCCCTTCTCCTGAAGGTTCTCGAGGACGAGAGCGAAGAGACCGTATCGAAACAGCTGACGCTGTTCGCCGAGCGGGCGCTCCCGAGCCTGCACGACAACATCAAGTGCGGGAACTCGCTCGTCTCCTCCGACATCTACGACGATTCCGCCTTCCAGCCCGGCATCGAGGAGCGCATGCGGATCAACGCGTTCGACTGGGAGCGGGAGTTCGCCGGGATCATGCGGCGCGGCGGGTTCGATGCGGTCATCGGCAATCCGCCGTATGTGCGGCAGGAGACGCTCGGGCAGGAGTTCAAGGAGTACGCGAAGAAGCGGTTTGCGGTCTATCATGGCGTTGCCGACCTGTACACCTACTTCATAGAGAAGGGAATATCGCTCCTCCGCCCCGGCGGGCAGTTCGGCTACATTGTCGCGAACAAATGGATGCGTGCGAACTATGGAAAGCCGCTCCGGGGGTGGCTGAAGCAGAAGAAGATCCGCGAGATCGTGGACTTCGGCGACCTGCCGGTGTTCCGCGGGGCGACGACCTATCCGTGCATCCTGCGGGTATCTCCCGGGCCGCCCGACGAGACGTTCCCGGTGACGCAGGTTGCGTCGCTGGATTTCCCTGATCTCTGCGAGTATGTCAGGGAGGCCAGCCGCCCGGTGAGGGTGGATGACCTGGATGATAACGGCTGGTCGCTCGTGGACGGGCGGATCAGCGCGCTGCTGAAGAAGATCCGGGGCGGCGGCGTTCCGCTGGGCGAGTACGTGCAGGGAAAGATCTATCGCGGAGTCCTTACCGGGCTGAACAGGGCGTTTATCATCGATACGGAGACGAGGGATCGCCTGATCGCCGGGGATCCAAGAAGTGCGGAGATCATCAAGCCGTTTCTGTTAGGGCGGGATGTGAAGCGGTATCAGCCTTTGAAACCTGACAAATTCCTGATTTTCACACGAAGAGGCATCAATATAAACGAGTATCCTGTGATTAAGGCATACCTCAGTAAGTTTAAACAGGAGCTGATGCCCAGACCGAAGGAATGGAAAGGAGAATGGGTAGGGAGAAAACCGGGTTCGTATCAATGGTATGAAATTCAGGATACGGTTGATTATTATAAAGAGTTTGAAAAACGGAAGATTGTTTATCCAAATATTTGTAAAAAGCCTGAATTCACTTATGATGCCGTTTCAAATTATACAAATCAAAAATGTTTCATAATTTCGATGGATGATAAATATCTCTTGGGTATTCTTAATAGTAAACTCAATAATTTTCTTTTTAAGCTCATTCTACCAAAACTTCGAGGTGGATTTTATGAACCGAGCTATGTATTTTTCAAAGATTTCTCCATCTGCACCATCGACTTCTCCGACCCCGCCGACGCCGCCCGCCACAATCGCATGGTCGCCCTCGTCGAGACCATGCTCGACCTGAACCGGCGTCTCGCCGATGCGAGAACGGAGCAGGATAAAACGTTCATCCGGCGCGAGATCGAGGCGACTGACAGGAGGATCGACGCGCTGGTGTACGAACTCTACGGGCTATCGGAAGAAGAGATTGGGCTGATCGAACGGGCAGTGCAGTAGAAAATCGATCGTATTGCCGTCAGGAAGGTATGGAAATGGGGGCACCGGCGATGAAGAGCGGGAGAAGACGATTCGGTATATTGTCGCAAATGTCCCGGAAGTGATGCCGATGCGCATGTACGAAGAGATGCAAAACCGGATGTGATCGGTTCGCAATCGGCGGGGTCGGGCGGGATCATAGGAGATGGTATGCCGATCGAGGCACCGGCGATGCCAGCGTTCGCGGGGTCCGCCCCGTCGGGCTGCTTCGCCGACGTTGGGGTAGATGCAGTCCGCACATGGGGTATCATCAGGCTACGCCATGACGGGCGTGGCACAAATGGGTCGGGGCGGGACGGATACAGGTCCCCGGGATCTGCCCTATCGTCCTGGAATTCGGGTATTTTCGAAAAATTTTTCCCTGAGGGCATGAAACGCAAATTTGTTCTCCATCTGGGCTTTTCTCCTCATGCTCACGGCGTTTGCCGCCGTCGTGCACCTCATCCGCGAGCGAAAGACGCTCTCGCGGATCCGGGTGCTTGAGATCCCGGTTCTCCGGTCGCTCGCCGTCGGGTTCGGGATCGCCGGGGTCGTCGGCCATACCCTCGCCGCGGACGAGATCGCCGCCTCGATTGGCTGGCCGGCGGGCAACCCCTTCCAGCGGGAGGTCGCGGTCGCGAACCTCGCCGTCGCTTCGCTGGGCCTGCTCGCGTACCGGTTCCGCGACTCGTTCTGACTTGCGGCGGTGGTTGCCGGGAGCGTATTCTACATCGGCGCCGGGATCGGGCACGTCAACGAGATCGTTGCCAGGGGCAACCTCGCGCCGAACAACGCCGGGATGGTCCTCGTCTACGACCTGACCTTCCCGGTCGTGGTCGTACCGATGTATGCCGGGCTCGTCGTGCTTCAGCGGAGGGCCACGGCGCGTGCGGCCCCGGCACGGGGGCAGAAGCAGCGCCTGCCCGGATGAATCGGCGCCCGCGAGCGAGGGGGGGGCAGGCAGCGTTGCGTTTGCCTGCCATCCTCCTGACGACCGTGCCTGCCGTCGCCCTCTTCGTCGGCGAGATCTTCGTCCTCAAGGGGCGGTCCCAGCCGCCGGAACCCCGGGGCGGATCAGCACGGCGCCGCCGCCGTTTCCCGGCGCGGGTGGGCGATCCTCTTCCGCTGGGCCATGCGGTAGCCGCAGACGACCAGCACGGAGTCCCCGAACGCGGCGTCGAGGCGGGGATCCCCGCTGTCCACGTAGAGCGCCGGGGTCTCCCGCAGTTTGTGGGGGGTGCCGACGACGATGATGTTCTCGATCCCGATCCGGCGGATCACGGCGGGGCTGATCGGCTGCGTGCCCCGTCCGAGGATGAAACCCTGGGCCCCGATGGGGCTGACGATGAGTTTGGAGCGGTTTCCGTCCTCCACGAGTTCCCGGAGGGCCTTCTCGTCCAGATCCCGGGCGACGAGCCGTCCGTTCAGCACGGCATCCGCGCCAAGCAGGGTCTTCCCGATCCCGAGGCGGCGGGCGATCGCCTCCACCGTGGTGCCGGCCCCCAGAATATACAGCGTATCCGGCAGCATCACCTCGGCGATGAAGCGGGCGATCTCCTCTTTTGCCCGCTCCTCGTCCGACGATTCGAAGACGGCCTTGCCCGCCTGGACGGCGCTGGGGATATACGGGGTGCGGGCATACCCGTGCAGGCGGGTGGCGAGCACCCCGTCACGGTAGGCCTCCTCGTCCACGTCCATCACCTCGGAGTCCCGCAGGGGGGGATCGGGCAGGTCCAGGATCTCCCGCACGGCGTCCGGCGTGACGGCGAAGACGGCCGAGTACATCTTCACGCCGGCCGGGATGCCCAGGATGGGAACGGTCCGGTCCACGACGTCGAACACGTCCCGGGCGGTGCCGTCCCCCCCGCAGAAGAGGATCAGGTCCGCCCCCCTCGCCAGGAATGCGCGGCAGGCGGCCCGGGTGTCTTCGGCGGATGTGACGCGGGGCGCCGTATACGCCACGGCATAATCGGCTATGCCGGCCTCCCGCAGGGCCTCCTCGCCCATCGCCCCGGAGCAGCAGAGAAAGCGGATGCCCTTCAGTCCCCGGAGCGCCCGCACTGCGCGGCTGCCGGCCTGCGGGACCGCACCGCGGGAGAGGGCTTCGTCGACCTGCCCGTCCGTCCCCTTCAGGCCCACGGCCCCCCCCATGCCGGCGATGGGGTTGATGAGGAATCCCACGGTGCGCATGGCGGTTCAGGCGACCCGGGGGATGCGGGCGAGCGCCTGCCGGATCAGCTCCACGGGATACTCGTAATCCGCAAGTTTCCCGCCGAAGTATGCCTCGTAGGCGGAGAGATCGAAGTTCCCGTGCCCGGAGTTGTTGAAGACGATCGTCCTGGCCTCGCCCGTCGCACGGCATTCCAGCGCGGCATCGATCGTCGCCTTCACCGCGTGGGCGGCCTCGGGGGCGACGATGATCCCCTCCGTCCGGGCGAACGTGACCGCCGCCTCGAAGACCTCGTTCTGGTGGTAGGCGACGGCGCGGGCGACCCCGTCGTGGACCAGCCGCGAGACGATCGGCGAATCCCCGTGGTAGCGCAGACCGCCCGCGTGGATCGGCGGCGGGACGAAGTCGTGGCCCAGGGTGAACATCTTCAGGAGCGGGGTCAGCCCGGCCACGTCGCCGTAATCGTAGGTGTAGAGCCCTTTGGTGAGCGTGGGGCATGCGGCGGGCTCCACGGCAACGATCTCGGTGTCGGGATGCTTCCCCTTCACCTTGTCTCCCGCGAAGGGGAACGACATGCCGGCGAAGTTGGACCCGCCTCCGACGCAGCCGATGACGACGTCGGGATAGGCATCCACACTCGCCAGCTGCTCGCGGGTCTCCAGGCCGATGACGGTCTGGTGGAGGCAGACGTGGTTGAGCACGGAGCCGAGTGCGTAGTTGGTGTTCTCGTGGGTCGCGGCATCCTCCACCGCCTCCGAGATGGCGATCCCCAGGCTTCCCGAGGTGTCCGGATCCTTCTCGAGCACCGCCCGCCCGGAGGCCGTGCGGGTCGTGGGGCTCGGGAGGCACTCGGCGCCCCAGGCCTGCATCATCATCTTGCGGTAGGGTTTCTGGAGGTAGCTGGCGCGGACCATGTACACCGTGCACTCCAGGCCGAAGAGCTGGGTGGCCAGGGCGAGCGCCGATCCCCACTGGCCGGCTCCGGTCTCGGTCGCCAGGCGCTCTTTCCCCTCCTTCATGTTGTAGTATGCCTGGGCAATGGCAGTATTGGGCTTGTGGCTGCCGGCCGGGCTCACGCCCTCATACTTGTAGTAGATCCGCGCGGGAGTCTTGAGATGCTGCTCCAGGCGCCTCGCCCGGTAGAGAGGGCTCGGTCTCCAGAGGCGGTAGACGTCCAGGATCTCTTCCGGGATATCGATGTGCCGGGTGGTGCTGACCTCCTGCAGGATCAGCTCCATCGGGAAGATGGCCTTCAGATCGTCGGGCGTGACGGGCTGCTGCGTCTGCGGGTGCAGGGGCGGATCCAGCGGCGCGGGCAGATCTGCCTGGATATTGTACCACTGCCGCGGCATCTGGTCCTCACTCAGGAGGATTTTCGTCTGCATAGATCTCCTGTATGCAGTGTATTAATATATACATTATGCAACTCATGTGACTAATCAGGTATTTTTTTAATCAATACTACCGGCGCCTGCACGCCAGCGCCGTCTGCCTGCACGGATTCGCCCTTTCCGGACGCACGATCCCGGCCGGGCGGGAGAGCGTTCGGATGTGCCCGGGCCGTTTTCTCGAGGGAAAACCTTCCCGGGCCTCATATCATCCCTCGTTTGGGGAAGGAGACGCATCCAATCCAGAAAGGTATTTATATGACATTTGCGTAGTGGGTAGCGGTGATATCATTGCCAGGCGAAGAGATGCTGAAGACGACGACAGAAATCCTGGGCTCGCTCCTGTGCGCCAGCAATATCATGGGGCCACCGGTCGAGGCGGAGAACAAAGTGATCATCCCCATTGCCGGATATGGATTCGGTTTCGGCGGCGGAGACGGCCGGTCCGGAGCGAACTCCGGCGGTTCCGGCACCGGTGCCGGTGCAGCCCTCAACCCGACCGCCATCGTCGTGCTGCACAAGGATGTCCGCGGACGGGAGGGCGTGCAGCTGCTCTCGCTCCGCAAACTCAGTCCGCTGGCAGAGGCGGTGAGCGAGACGATCCCGATTGTCGTCGAGACCATCCCCAAGGTCATGGAGCAGATGCGGGGCACCGTCAGGGACGTCGCCCACGAGATGCGGGGACCGGCCTCGGAGGCAGCCCAGGCGGCGCGGGAGGCGGCCCAGGAGATGAAAGGCGCCGCGGGCGGCGAGACGGGCGAGGCGGAGAAGAAAGTAGAGACCGAATGGGAAGAGTGGAAGAAGTGAGGGTGGGCGTACCGACCCGGAGCTGCTAGTGAGCCTGCCGGACGGGATACCTACTTTTTCGCGTGACGTGAATGGACATCCTGTTCTGGATCCTGGTCGTAATTGCCATTCTCATTCTCCTATTCTGGGTTCTTTCGCTGTACGTCACCCTGCTTCCGATTGATATTAAGCTGGAGTCGGAGAAGTACGGCATTGTGGTAACGCTGGCAGTGTCGGTGATACAGGGCATCGTCGGCGTTCGTATTGTCCTGGAAGAGCAGGGCCCGACAGCGGCGCTCCTGCTAGCGGGCCGCCCCGTCTTGGAGTCGAGGCTGCCCCCCATTCTGGAAGAAGAAGCGGTTGAAGTACCTGAAAAGGTAGAGAAACCACCCGAGCCGGAGAAGCCTCTCCCGAGCATCGATGAGATCGAGTCCTCCTACACGCTTTATTTGCGGCCGAGCACCTACCAGGCCCTGGCGCATCCCGAAGCCTATCTGGCGCTGCTCTCCCCGGATACCCTGAAGGTGCTGCTGGACTCCCGGGTTCGATACCGCATCGCGAGGCTTGTGCAGGAGGTAGTGAAGTCCTTCTCGATTGAGAGGATTGACCTGAAGACGGCACTGGGCTCTGAGAATCCGGAGACTGCGGGTCTCCTCTATGGGTACGGCATGGCCGTCCGGGGGATGCTGTATGCCGTGCCCAACCTCAGCATACAGATAGATCCTCTCTTTGACAGGAATGTCCTCGAGTGGCACCTTAAGACCCGGGTGCGGTTCAGCTGGCCGATTCGAATTTATATTGCGGTGCTCCGGATATTTCTCGAGCGGAAGGTTCTCGACCTCGTTCATAAGATGGTGATAGCGGGGAGTTACAATGGACAGGGTGCATAGGCTCCTCGCGGGAGAGACGGTCCATGTGGAAGAGAGGAGCCTCATCATCGTGATAGAGATGCGTATGGTGTCAGCCAACGGCGGATGCTTCGGGCAGGCAGAGCCCCACGCCCTCGTGATTCTGGATGCGGAAGAAGTCTACTTCTGCCCTTTCGTCGCGGGTCTCACGCTCGGGCAGCTGCTCCAGACCGTGCCCGGACTGAAAAACCGTATTCAGGTCGAGCTGGAGAGGCGGATCGGCCAGAAGATCCCTGCATCCGGGCGGCCTTAATTGCCATGCGTCCACAGACCGGATTCTAACATATCAGCGATGGGTGGATGGTTCCCGGATCTTCTTCAGGCGGAACCTGACGACCGTCCCCTCTCCCGGGGTGCCGGGGACCCGATCCTCCACCCAGGCCCTTCCCCCATAGCGATCCATGAGCATGCGCGTGATGGACAGGCCCAGCCCGGTCCCGGGGACGGAGGTGCTGCCCCTCTGGAATCGGTCGAATACGCGGGGTTTGAGATCGTCGGGGATGCCGGGGCCCGTATCCTCGATCGCGACATCGACCTCCTCTCCCCGGTCCTCGACCCGGATCCGTACCTGCACGGACGGCCCCCCGAACTTCAGGGCGTTTCCGATGAGGTTGGTGAAGACCTCGGGAAGCAGGTCGTCGGCGTACACGAGCAGCGGTGAACCCTGGTAGAAGATGG
>FWPV01015709.1_pt1 | contig 10832 bp, 9 predicted proteins | sample 2228371 | NCBI WGS metagenome assembly FWPV01 (sample SAMEA103939776, study PRJEB20133) | metagenome | reverse complement strand
AAACCACGCGCGAAGCCGAACGTGGCACCCAGGCCACGGTCCGCAAAACCCAAACCCGCTGCAGCAACAATTTTGCCCAGTAGAGAAATCAGAATGGCACCCACCAACATGGTTGCAAAAAATGCAGCAGCGCACCCGATAAGCGCTTTCATAGGTGGGCTCAGCGATTCAGCCCAGTCCATGTAAACAGCCAGGTCTGCGCCATAACGATTGGCCACCCAGAAGGCCAACACCCAGTTGGCCAAAGAAAGCACTTCTTTGACCATGCCCCGGAACAAACCCAGAATGACCGACAGCACCACCACCGCAATAACGATGTAATCAAATATCGTCACTGCACTACTCTCCCTGAGGAGTAACCCGCAGCGGCCAACTTGGCTTTGGTTTCATCGGCCTTGGTCTGACCTGAAATTGGCCCCACCCTGACCCGGTATACCGTGCCATTGCCAGTACTTGTGGACTCCACCTTCGCCGGGAAACCCTTGCCACTCAATTCTTTGCTCAGTGCATCTGCGCGAGCCTTGTCGCTGACAGCAGCAACCTGCACCCAATACACCTCAGCCTTGGCAAATGCCGCAATTGGGTCTTCAACCTTGGGTTCAGCCTTGGGTTCAACTTTAGGTTCCGGCTTGGGCTCAACCTTGTTTGCTGGCTTAGTTTCCAGCTTAGTTTCCAGCTTAGTTTCGGGCTTAGGCTTAGGCTCAGGCGCCGGTTCAGAAACAATAGGGGGCGGTTCTACGGCAGGCGCAACGGGTGCAATTGCCACAGCCTGTTCCTGGGTCGACTGCGGTGCCTCAATCTTTGCTTGCTCGGGAACCTTGGCAGCTTGGGCTGGAATTTCTGCAGATGGGCGATCAGGTACCACCAACTCCACGTCGCTGCTGGTTTGGGATGGTTCGTTTTCAACCAAAGCGGGAACGATAATGATGGCTGCCAGAAAAAGCGCAATGGAGCCCACCAACCGCCTTCTGGACCTGCGTTTCAACTCATCAACCGGATCGTTGTTGACTTTGTTCCTGGCAGTAGAACGCGAATTTGAACTCACCTGCACTCCTGAAAAAATTAACCGGGACGTTTTCGAAGCGCTTCTTTGGCTTGCATGGCCTGCGCCACAACCAGGAAGGATCCAAAAACCAGAATTCTATCATTGGGTGGCACCGCAGAAGTGACCACCGCATACGCTTGACCCACACTCTCGTAGCTCTGCACGCTTTTTTCTGGGGGCTGCTTTGCAATACCCCCTTTGGCCAGTGCCTGTGAATTACCAACCCAGTCAAAAGCCCCTGCGTCCACACCGGCCAGTTCAAGTTGTTGCTTCAACTGCGCTGTGCTGCGCCCCCTGTCACCTTCAAGCGGCACCAGGTGCCAATGGTCTACCCTGTCTTTCAACGCCTTGACCACCTCAACAGCATCTTTATCGGCCAGCATCCCGAAAATACAATGGGTGTATGGAAAAAAACCCATGTTGTCGAGGCTTTCACGCAAATGCGCGGCAGCGTGGGGATTGTGTCCAACGTCCAGAACCACCGTGGGTTGACCCGGCAGCACCTGAAAACGCCCTGGCCACTCCACCAAGAGAAAACCCTGTCGAATTGATTGTGCCGGTACTGGCAATCGATCCCGCACAGACTCCAGTGCAGCCAAGGCCGCCGACGCATTCAGCAACTGGTTGGTACCACGCAAAGCCGGGTAAGCCAGCGCAGCACGGCGCATACTGCGCCCGCCATAGGCCCACTGCTGTTTGTCACCGCTGTAGTTGTAATCGCGTGCAAACAGCCAAAGATCGGCACCAATTGAATTGGCGTGGTCGATCACGCTTTGTGGTGGCTTGGGGTCGCCCACAATGGCGGGCTTGCCTGCTCGGAATATACCCGCCTTCTCGCGGCCAATGCTTTCCCGGTCGGGCCCAAGAAAGGCTTGATGATCAATATCGACACTGGTGCAAATCGCGCAGTCGGTGTCAAAAATATTAACCGCATCCAGTCGTCCACCCAAACCCACTTCCAGAATAACGGCATCCAGATCCAGACGAGAGAACACCAGGGCCACCGCCAGCGTGGTGAACTCAAAGTAAGTCAGGGAAATACCCGTTGCGATTCGAGCCTGTTCCACCTGTTCGAAGGCAGAGATCAGCTCCGGCTCCGCCACCTCGGCACCATTGATGCGGGCGCGCTCAGTGAAGCGGATCAGATGCGGCGAGGTGTACATGCCCACCTTGTAGCCCGCCTGAATCAGAATGCTTTCCAGCATGGCGCAGGTAGACCCTTTGCCGTTAGTACCTGCTACGGTAAACACAAGACCGTTTAAGGCAAAATTCATGTGTTTCTGAACCACCTTCAAGCGGTCCAGCCCCATGTCGATTGGCTTGCTGTGAATTGATTCCAGGTAGGCCAGCCAGTCATTCAAACTGGCATCGGCGTTGGGTTTACCTGGCTTGGAAGATTTCGGTTCGGGTACTGCTTGAGTCATGAGTATTCAGGCCGCTTGATCAATCTGTTTTTTCATCAACAGCGCCAAGAGGCTGGCCAGGGTTTTCTTCATTTCACGGCGATCCACGATGCAATCCACCGCACCCTTTTCCATCAAAAACTCGGCACGCTGAAAACCTTCAGGCAAGGTTTGACGCACAGTTTGTTCAATCACGCGTGGACCGGCAAAACCGATCAAGGCTTTGGGCTCTGCCACCACCACATCGCCCAAAAACGCGAAGCTGGCGGAAACACCGCCCATGGTTGGGTCGGTCAACACGGAAATATACGGAAGCCTGGCCTGGCTTAACTTGGCCAGCATAGCCGAGGTCTTTGCCATTTGCATCAGCGATCCCAAACCTTCCTGCATACGCGCACCGCCAGAGGCGGCAATACTGATGAACGGAACGTTGGCATCCAGAGCGGCTTGCACACCACGACAAAAACGCTCGCCCACCACAGAACCCATGGAACCACCCATGAATTCAAATTCAAAACAGGCAATCACCACCTCAACGCCATTCATCGTGCCTTTCTGAACCACCAAAGCGTCGGTTTCGCCTGTGGCTTCTTTGGCTTCATTCAAACGGGCGGTATAGCTTTTGCTGTCCTTGAATTTCAGGGTGTCCATGGGCAGAATTTCCTGCCCGATTTCCACACGTTCATCGTTGTCGAACAACAAATTCAAACGCTCCCGCGAGCCGATGCGCATGTGATAAGTACAGGATGGACACACCATGGCATTGCTGACCAAATCGTTTTGGTAAAGCACGGCATCACAACTTTTACATTTCGCCCAAATACCTTCAGGAACGCTTTTCTTGGCCGCATCACCCGGAGTTTTTGATGAAATGCGTGGTGGAATTATTTTGTCAAACCAGCTCATTCACTTTCCCTTGCTGAGGTATTTTTATCGAGCGCCGAACTTTGCATCAAGCGCGGCGCGAATTGGGGCAATGAACTTGCCCGCCAAAGCGGCTGCCTCTTGTGGGCTGCCTGCTTCCAGAGTTTGAATCAGGGCGGAACCGATAACAACTGCATCCGCAGACTCAGCGACTCGGCATGCAGACTCGGCATCGCGAATACCAAAGCCCACACCCACCGGCACGTCAGTGAATTTGCGAATGGTAGGCAACTTGGAGCTCACTTCGGCTGCATTCAGGTTTTGTGCGCCAGTCACACCTTTCAATGAGACGTAATACACATAGCCACTGGCTGCTTTCGCAACTTTTTCAATTCGCTCGTCAGACGACGTAGGTGCCAACAAGAAAATGGGGTCCAGTTCAGCAGCGCGCAAGTACTTGGAAAACTCCAGTGATTCCTCGGGCGGATAATCCACCACCAGCACACCATCTACCCCGGCCTTTTTCGCCTCTGCAACATACTTTTCCACACCCATGCGCTCAATCGGGTTTGCATAACCCATGAGTACGATCGGTGTATGCTGGTTGGTCAGGCGAAACTCAGCCACGTAATCGAGAATTTTGCGGGAAGTCACCCCTTTCTCGAGCGCGCGTTCGCTTGAACGCTGAATGACCGGGCCATCGGCCATGGGGTCGGAAAACGGCACACCCAACTCGATGACATCGGAACCCGCATTCGCCAAGGCGTGCAACATGGCCACAGTCTGGCCTGGGTCTGGATCACCGCCGGTGACGAAAGGAATCAGGCCTTTGCGGCCCTCTTCTTTTAATTTTGCAAATACTGCTTTGATTCTTGACATGGTTGAGATTGAAATTTATTTCTTGTTGCAGGCCATTTCTGCGCCTGTTTTGCAATCGGGGTGGCAATAAAACTCGGCACCACTCAAGCGCGCCACGGTGTGCATGTCCTTGTCGCCACGGCCAGACAAATTCACCAAAATCACCTTGTCTTTCGGCAATGTTTTGGCAAGCTTTGCGGCATGTGCCAAGGCGTGGCTGCTTTCAAGCGCGGGAATAATACCCTCAATGCGGCAACATTGGTGGAAAGCCTCCAGCGCCTCATTGTCAGTAACACCCACGTATTCAGCCCGGCCAGAATCTTTCAGCCATGCATGCTCTGGGCCAACCCCGGGATAATCCAAACCTGCAGAAACCGAATGGGTTTCAATAATTTGCCCATCCTCACTTTGCAAAAGGTACGTGCGGTTGCCATGCAACACACCAGGTGTGCCCGCGCTCAGAGATGCGGCATGCTTACCGGTTTCAATGCCCTCACCCGCGGCTTCCACGCCCACCAACTTCACACCATCCACGTTCAGGTAAGGGTGAAAAATACCCATAGCGTTTGAGCCGCCACCCACACACGCCAGCACGTAATCTGGTTGCTTACCAACCATAGTGGGCATTTGCTGAATGCATTCGCGGCCAATTACACTTTGGAAGTCGCGAACCAACATGGGATAAGGGTGTGGACCAGCCACAGTACCAATAATGTAAAAAGTGTCTTCTACGTTGGTGACCCAGTCGCGCATGGCTTCGTTCAAGGCGTCCTTCAGGGTTTTTGAACCTGAAGTCACAGGAATTACCTCAGCACCCAACAGCTTCATGCGAAACACGTTTTGGGCCTGGCGTGCCACGTCTTCCTGGCCCATATACACCACACATTTCATGCCATAGCGTGCAGCCACGGTGGCTGTAGCCACACCGTGCTGGCCTGCGCCGGTCTCAGCAATAACGCGGGGCTTGCCCATCCGCTTGGCCAACATGGCCTGCCCAATACAGTTGTTCACCTTGTGGGCGCCGGTGTGGTTCAAATCTTCGCGCTTGAAGTAAATTTGCGCGCCACCGACCAAATCGGACCAACGCTTGGCGTGGTAAATGGGGCTGGGGCGACCCACAAAATGCTTCAGTTCACTTTCAAATTCAGCCAAAAACTCAGGGTCGTTTTGGTAGTGTGCATAGACACTTTTCAGTTCTTCCAGGGCGTGAACCAGGGTTTCAGATACAAAAGTGCCGCCATAGGGACCAAAATGGCCGGTGGCGTCTGGGAATTCATAGGGTTTGTTCATGATGCTGCTCTATCTGGGTTCACTTACAACAGCCCTGCATCGGTCTTTTGGACCGCTTTGCAGAACATTTCAATTTTTTCAATGCTCTTTACGCCTCGCGCCGACTCAATACCGCTGGACACATCGACGCCATAGGGTTGCAAGCCAAGAATGGCCTGTTCAACATTGCCGGCATCCAACCCTCCGGATAATACCAAAGCCTGCTTGAGTTCACTCGCTTTGGGCAGCAAAGACCAATCAAAAGTATGCCCTGTCCCACCATACGCCTCGCTCCATGAATCGACAAGGAGGGCCTGCGCCGCGTGGAATTTTTTACTTTCATCCAGCAAGTTCACATCTGCTTTCATGCGAATTGCCTTGATGAAAGGCCGTCCGAAGCTTTCGCAGTATTCAGGGCTTTCATCGCCATGAAATTGCAACAGCACGTTGGGAATTTCCTTGATCACGGAATTGACAAAGTCAGCCTGAGGGTTCACAAACAAGGCAACAGGGGTTTGCCAGGCACCCAGACAACGCGCAAGCTGACCCGCCTGCTGCACCTCAATGTGGCGTGGCGAAGGCGGATAAAATACAAACCCCACCGCATCAGCCCCTGCCCGAGTGGCCGCACGCACAGTGTCTTCGGTCTTAAAACCGCACAACTTGATTCGGGTTCTCATGCAAACAGTTCCTGTATTCCATATTGCTCGGGGTACTCAATATTCCACAAGCTCAAGCCTTGCGCAGGGTAGGTTTTTGCCGCCAGGCTTCTGTTTTTGGATACCAGAACGTCTTGAAGCCAGGCCTCGGCTTGCCTGTGCTGGCCCACTTCCATTAGGCTGCCCATCAAATTTCTCACCATGTGGTGCAAAAACGCATTGCCATGAATCTCAAAATAGCAATGATCATCAGCTTCAATAAGATTCAAAGCATACAAAGTGCGCACAGGGCTTGCTGCCTGGCATTGCGACGCGCGAAATGCACTGAAATCGTGGGTACCCAGCAAGCAAACTGCCGCACGGCGCATGGCAGCCAAATCAAGCGGGTAATGCACCCAGGTCATGAAACGCTTGAAAGGATCCCTGACAGGGGCGCTGTAAAAATAGTAACGATAAGTTCGTGATACCGCACTGAAACGTGCATGAAAACCGGAATCGATCTGTTTGGCACCCTGTACGGAAATGCTCGATGGCAGACTGTTGTTGACCCCTTTTACCCAAGCCGTCAGCGGCCTTTCTGCCGCTGTATCAAAATGCACCACCTGCTGGCGCGCGTGCACTCCGGTGTCGGTTCTACCCGCGCAAGTCAGGGCGATCGGCTCTTGGGCAATGGCTTCAATGGCCTTGGTCAAATAGTCTTGAACAGTTCGACCATGCGGTTGTGTTTGCCAACCCTCGAACTCATGACCGTCGTAGCACAGGCCCAAGACCACTCTGTTCATTTAGTTCAACGTGGCCAAAAGCGCCTTGGCCTTGCGAACCTGGTCAACATCGCCTTTTTTCACGATTTCGTTCAGCAACTCTTTGGCACCATCTGCATCGCCAATTTCCACGTAAGCGCCCGCCAAGTCCAGCTTGGTGGCCACTTCCTGCCAGGTCGCATCGTCAACTTTGGGGTTTGGAACGTCGACATCCAGATCAACAAGCGCCTTGTCAAAAGCCTCTTCAGGAATGACGTCGGACGCAGCAGCATCGGCCTTGTCGGCTTCATCCAACTCAACAGGTTTTTCGTCAACAGCCTCTTCGCCAATCAAGTCGCCAAATGCAGCGTCTATCTCACGCGAATTCACATCGTGCTGGGGCAGAGGTTGTTTGCGCAATTCATCCAGTTCTTCCTGAGCTGCCAAGGTGCCCTTTTCGATTTCGTCCAGATCATCAAGAATTGAACCGGACTTCGCTTCGCTGGATTCCTCCTCAGGGAAATCCAGCGTTACCTCGCTATCCAAAGATTCCTTGTGTTGTTGTGCCTCATCTGAAGCTTCATTCAATTCTGGAATGTCTTCGGCCACACCTGGCTCGGCTTTCACTTCCGCGGGGGTTGCACGAAGTTGTGTCGCCTCATCCACGTCAGCCTGCTTTAAGCGATCATTCAGTACTTCATCCAGATCAAAATCAGAATTTTCAGCTTGATTCAATCCCGTGGCCCGCTCTGCCGCAATTCCCGCACTGGCAGCTGCAATGGCCTCATCAAATTCATTCACTTCGCTGAAAGAAGACTCGTCCTCAGCTTCAAATTCACCTTCATCGCTTTTGGCGTTGTTCTTGCGTGCGCGCGCAATCAGCAGCAGCACCAGTAACACCACCAAACCGCCTACACCCGCCAAAATCCAGGGCAACCAGTTAAAAGGCTGCTCTTCAGCGGGGGCCTGCTCCACGGGCGCCTGCACGCCATCGGTGCTTGCAGGGGGCTCACTGGCCACAGGTGGTTCGGCAAGTGTCTCAGAGGGTACTTCAACAGTCGTCGATTCCGTCGCATCAGTTTCAACTGCCGGGCCATCTGCTGAAGGTGCGATCGGCTCGTTACTCAAGTCTTTTTGCATGTCGAGCAAACGCTGTAAATCGCTTACGTTCTTCTCAAGCAAAGCAATTCGCTCATTCGCCTCGGCCAGTGCCTTGTTTTTAGCCACCAGCTCTTCTGCGTTGGTATCGGCATTGCTGGCACCTTGAGCTGTGCCGGGTGCAATTTGCAATCGGTCCGCCGGTGCACCTGCATTGGCCTTGGGCGCTTGATCTTGCGGAGTAATGCTGCCCTGGGTACTGGTGGAGTCTGCCGCTGCAAGCTGATTGTCAACGGTCAGCAAACCAATTTGGCGAGCGTAAGCGGAGTACACATTCCGATCGTCGTTTTGAGCAAGAATCAGCAAAGCCTCATTGGCATTGCGGGCTCGCAGCGCCGCACGATTGGGAACCTGAATTTGGGTGCCCTCACGAATCAGGTGTACGCTGCCATTAATAAATGAGGCTTTGTTGGCCTCGTAAATTGCAGCCATGGCCTGGTTCAGGGTGACGCCGTCGCCGACCAGTTGCAAAGCCAACTCCGACAGGGTGTCGCCGCGCTCAACATTCAAAGTACCTTCAGGCGCAGTGGGCACTGAAGCCGCTGGCGCTTTTGGCGCAGTTGCCTTGGGTGCCACAGCCGGCGGTGTCATCGGTGGGCGAATTTCAGGAAGACTCGTTGCGAGTTCAGCCGCCTGGGCCACACCAACAGGCACAGTCAGGGTATATTCCCGCGCAACACGGCCACCCGCCCAGGTCAATTCAACCAAAGTGTCGATGAAACCAGCAGGCAAAGGCTGCGCAGAGGTAATTTTGACAAGCGCCGTGCCGGGCTGAGGGCCATCTTGTACTGCAAACTGAAGACTCTTCAGGTTCGGATCCATGCTCAGGCGGGCAGCTTTGAAAGCCTCTGCGGAAGCCAGCTTGGCCTGCAAGGAAGCGCGTTCTTCTGGCAACACCAGATCAACCTGAATTTGCGCCAGAAAAGGCTCGCCTGCACCCGAAAGCACTTCAAGCTTACCGAGCTGTGCTGCCTGCGCGAAGGAACTTGCCAACAAACCTGATGCAAAAACAAAGGGCAGAATCTTCTTTTTGGTATGCCTCACCCGTTTACTCCATGAATGTTCAAGCCGCCTTCGGCAGCTTTTTTGGGATCAATATTGATGCAGCTTAGCGTTCAATCAAAATGCGCAGCATGCGGCGCAGTGGCTCGGCCGCACCCCACAACAGCTGATCGCCCACGGTGAAAGCGCTCAGATAATCGCCACCCATGGCCATTTTCCGCAAACGGCCAACTGGCACATGCATGCGGCCTGTAACAGAGGCAGGGGTCAAATCGCGCATGGATGCATCACGCTCGTTGGGGATCACTTTAACCCAATCATTGGCCTTGGCAAGCATGTCATTGATCTCATTCAATGGAATGTCTTGCTTCAGCTTGATGGTCAAAGCCTGCGAGTGACAACGCATGGCCCCCACACGCACACACAAACCATCCACAGGCACGCAACCAGGTGTGCCCATGGCCGGCTTGCCCAGAATTTTGTTGGTTTCTGCGCCGCCCTTCCATTCTTCTTTGGACTGGCCATTGCCCAGATCTTTGTCGATCCAGGGAATGAGGCTTCCGCCCAGTGGCACACCGAAGTTATCGGTTGGGTAGGCGTCGGAGTTAATATGCTGAGCCACCTTGCGGTCGATTTCCAGAATGGCCGATGCGGGATCGGCCAACAGGTCTTTGACCGAACCATGAATGCTGCCCATTTGCGAAATCAGTTCGCGCATGTTTTGCGCACCGGCGCCAGAAGCAGCCTGGTAAGTCATGGAAGTAATCCACTCCACCTGATTGTTCTGGAACAGACCGCCCAAAGCCATCAGCATCAGCGATACGGTGCAATTGCCACCCACGTAATTCTTGATACCCTTGGTCAAGCCATCCTTGATCACGTTCATGTTCACCGGATCAAGAATAATGATGGCGTCGTCTTTCATGCGCAGGCTAGAGGCCGCATCAATCCAGTAACCATTCCAGCCAGCCTCGCGCAGCTTGGGGAATACTTCATTGGTGTAGTCACCGCCCTGGCAAGTCAAGACCACGTCCATTTGCTTTAGAGCGTCGATGTTGTTTGCGTCTTGCAAGGGACCCGCGTTGCCAGCGAAAGCTGGCGCCTTCCCACCCGCATTGGAAGTGGAGAAGAAAATCGGCTCGAAATGCGCGAAATCGTTCTCTTCCTGCATGCGTTGCATCAGCACGGAACCCACCATGCCTCGCCATCCAACCAAACCCACTTTCAACATAAAAAACTCCAGTACTTTTAAATTCTTGAATTGCGATTTCGCTTTATTGTTGCTTGGCCAGTGCCGCAACAATTGCATCACCCATACCCGCTGTGCCGGTGCGCGCCTTACCATCGCGCCAAATGTCACCTGTACGCGGGCCAGTGGCCAACACCGTTTTCACTGCATTTTCAATTCGGTTTGCGTAGTCCTCAAGGCCAAAGGTGTAACGCAGCATCATGGCTGCAGAAAGCACGGTGGCCATGGGGTTGGCCAGGTCCTTGCCAGCAATATCGGGCGCAGACCCATGAATTGGCTCGTACAAACCGAAATTGGATTCATTCAGCGAGGCCGAGGGCAACATGCCGATAGAGCCAGTCAACATGGATGCTTCATCTGACAAAATATCACCGAACAGGTTACCCGTCACGATGACGTCGAACTGCTTCGGGTTTTTCAACAGCTGCATGGCACAGTTGTCAACATACATGTGGCTTAATTCGACATCGCTGTATTCCTTGCCTACTTCAGTCACAATGTCACGCCAAAACTGGGTAGTTTCAAGCACGTTGGCTTTGTCCACTGAACACAGCTTGCCGCCACGCTTTTGAGCCGCCTGAAAGA
>FWPV01015706.1_pt1 | contig 10833 bp, 5 predicted proteins | sample 2228371 | NCBI WGS metagenome assembly FWPV01 (sample SAMEA103939776, study PRJEB20133) | metagenome | reverse complement strand
CCGCCGCCAACGCCGATCATCGTCATCGTCCGGGGTGATGAGGTACCAAAAAGGACGGGAACAAAACACGGGCATTTCGTTTATCATTGACGTCAGCAGCGATTATAATCTCTCGGGTTCCCAGCGGGCGGAGGAAACGGCTTTGGCGCGCATCTTGGTGATCGACGACAGCAACACGATCCGTCGCAGCGCCGAATTGTTTCTCAAATCGGCCGGGCACGAAGTGGTGCTGGCTGAAGACGGGTTCGACGCACTCGCCAAGATCGTCAACGACCCGCCGGCGCTCATTTTTATCGACGTCATGATGCCACGACTGGATGGCTATCAGACCTGCGCGCTCATCAAGAAAAACCCGCGCTTTCAGCAGATCCCGGTGATCATGCTGACATCCAAGGACGGTGTGTTCGACCGCGCGCGGGGGCTGCTGGTGGGCTGCGATGAATACCTGACCAAACCCTTTTCCAAGGCAGAACTGCTCGAAGCCGTAGCAAGGCACATCCCAACGTAAGGAGAGCAAACATGGCCCTGAAACGCATCCTGATCGTCGACGATTCCCCCACCGAACGCCTGTTGCTACAAGAGATCCTAACGGGGGCCGGCTATGAAGTGCTTGTGGCTACTTCGGGCGAAGAAGGCGTGGCGATGGCCAAAGCCCACCACCCCGATGCCATCGTGATGGACGTGGTGATGCCGGGACTCAACGGCTTTCAAGCCACGCGCCAGCTGAGCAAGGACGACGCCACCAAGGACATCCCGGTGATCATGTGCACGACCAAAGACCAGGAAACCGACCGCGTCTGGGGACTGCGGCAGGGAGCGGTGGCGTACCTCACCAAGCCGGTGCAGGCATCCGCTTTGCTCGAACAGCTGCAACGCTTGGGTTGAGTCGCCGTCATGGCCAGGCGACGCGGAAGTATCCGCGAGTTTCAGGAAACGCTGGCGCGCAAGCTCGCGGCGCAAGCGCAGGCTACCCCGGCCCGCTGGTTGCTGGCGCAAGCAGGGCAAAGCACTTACGCCCTACCGCTCGCGCAGACCGCCGGGGTGGTGCACGAGTTTCAGGTAGCTCCCGTACCGTGGGCACCGGCGGCGTACCGCGGTGTGGCCAACGTACGTGGCGACCTCTACGACGTCATCGACCTTGCCGCCGCCGTGGGGATAGAGCGCACGCCCGTGACGCAAAACGCGCGCCTCGTGCTGCTCGCAACTCAGGTAGCCAATCGTTGCGCCCTATTGGTGCGTCAGGTCATCGGCCTGCGCCATGACGAAGACTTGCTCCAGGACGAAAGCTGGCAGGATCGTCAAACCGGTCGGCAGGTGTCATCGCTCGATGTCACTGAGGTTCTGACTCGGGCCGCCGCTCAATTCGAGGAGAACCGCTCATGAAACCTTTATTTCTTTGTCTGACCTTGATCGTGGCGCTGAACCTGCCTACCCCGTCAGCGCTGGCACAAAATGTCGACAACCCTTTCGTCGACCACACCCCCTTTGAGATCCCAGGCGGCAAGTACGTCACCGCTGAAGAAGCCAAGCATCTCTGGGATCAAAAAGCGATGTTCGTGGACACCCGGGTAAGCGAAGAATACCGCGAGCGCACGATCAAAGGAGCGATCAACATCGTGTATAAGGAACAGTTCGCGCGCACCCGGCTTGTCGGCTCCAAAGACGAATTCGACCTGGCGGCGCTTCCCGCCGACAAGAATCAACCGCTCGTATTCTTCTGCAATGGGTCTCCCTGCTGGAAAGGGTACAAAGCGGCACTCAAAGCCATCGCCGCCGGTTACACCCAAGTACATTGGTACCGTGACGGCCTGCCAGACTGGACCAAACGCGGCTATCCCACCCAACCCTGATCGACACTTCGCGCCTCAGAGGAACGCTCCATGGCCACATCACTGCTTGCTCGTCTTCCGCTGTTTCGGAAAAAACAGACCCCTCGTTCGAAAGAGGCCACGGCAGGTGCAACCACCGCCCTGTCGCTGGGCTGGCAAACCCTGAAGGGCCCTGCGATTGCGCTGACAGTGATCATGCTTTTAACTCTGCTGGCGCTTCGCTTGTTGTCGGCACCGAGCGACATCGCGGAACGTCAAACCGCGGAGTTGCGCGCCTTTGAAGTGGCACTGACTCCTTTGCTTAGTGTCGTCGAACGAGCGGCCTTGGGTGATGGAGCCGCTGCTCAGCGCCTGCAAACCCTACTGGCAGAGCAACGCGCCCGGCTGGACGAGTTGCAGCGCCTCGGCGCCGCACTGCAGGACGAGCCAGGGTTCGTGATCTGGAACGCGATTGGCAGTGACCGTCAAGCCGACGTTGAAGCGCAAGTACGAAAACTACTCAACTCTTGGCAAAAAGCGGAAACTTGGGGCCGCCAGATCTTGAGCACCAAAGAGGTCAACCAGTCGTTTGAGCAACGATTAACGCTGGTGCGGCAGGCCGCCGACGCCATCACGGCGCTGGCCACCACCGTGGCGCCGCAAATCGAGGAACGCCCGCTGGCCCGGCGAACGTTTTTTATCGCCCTGCTGACGCAACGCATTTCGCAGCGCAGCGCGGCGTACCTCGCCGATCCCAACGACGAGACGCTCGCCGCGCTTCGCAGTGACATCGCAGCCCTGGAACGGCTGGCGGCCGACCCCCTTCCCGAAGCGATCACTCCCTTCCTGCGCGGTCGTTTGGGGGAAGTCCTGGAAGCGGCGCAACTCGTCGTTGCGACGATGCAAGAAGCCCTCCAACTGGCCCCACAATGGATCGGGGGCAAACGCGCCGCCATTGAAATGCTAGCGCAAGTGCCTCAGTTGCAGGAACAGACCGCACAACTGTACCGCCTGATCGAACAAGAACTCGAAACCGCGCGCTCGGGCACCAATCTTGTTTTGATGCTCGCCGGAATCGCGCTGGTAGGGGTATTTGTACAGACCGCCAAAACTTACGTCGATTTTCAACAAGCCCAAGCCGCACGCGAACAGGCCGAACGCGCCAAGGCCGAGGAAAACAACCGGCGCACCCAGGATGCCATTTTGCGCTTGCTCAATGAAATGGCCGACCTTGCCGATGGTGACCTGACGATACGCGCCACGGTCACGGAAGACATCACGGGCGCGATCGCCGACTCAGTCAATTACGCGATCGAGGAACTCTCGACGCTGGTAAAACGCATCAACCAGACGGCCGAGCAGATCGCCGCAGCAACGCAAGAAGCGCAGACGCGCTCGGCGGCGCTCCTGGCCGATACCGAAAAACAAGCCGTCGAGATCGAGGAAGCCGACGCGATCACCCAGGACGTGGCGAAGTCACTGGGCGAATCGGCGCAAGCCGCCAACCAGTCAGCCCAGGCCGCCCGCCGTTCTCTGGAAGCGTCCATGAAAGGCACCCAGGCGGTGGGACAGACCGTGGAAGGCATGAACCGCATCCGCGAACAAATCCAGGAAACGGCGAAACGGATCAAACGCCTGGGCGAATCCTCGCAGGAGATCGGCGAGATCGTGGAACTGATTTCCGACATTACCGAGCAAACCAACGTGCTCGCACTTAACGCCGCGATCCAGGCCGCTGCCGCGGGAGAAGCCGGGCGCGGTTTTACGGTGGTCGCGGAAGAAGTGCAGCGGCTGGCGGAACGCTCGGCCGAAGCGACCAAACAGATCGCGGCGCTGGTACGCACCATTCAGACCGACACGCAAGACACCATCGCGGCGATGGAAGCCACGACCCAGGAAGTCGTTGCGGGGACGGCACTGTCGGCGGATGCACGGGCCGCGCTCGATGAAATCGCCCAAACCTCGCGTGAAACCGCCGCGCTGATCGCCCGAGTCACCCAAGACATCCAGGCCCAGGCCGCACGGGGCGAACAGATCTCGCGCCTGATGCGCGACGTGCTGGCCATCACCCAGCGTACCCGCGAGGGCACGCAGGACACGGCGGCACTCATCGCCTCGCTGGCCGATCTCGCCGCCGAGCTGCGCGGTTCGGTTGCGGGCTTTCGCGTGTAACGCTCAAAGGATGACGCGCCGTGGCACGATGGGATCCCACCGCACTGAGCTGGCTGCAGCAAGACATTGCCGCCAGCCTCGCCTCCGCCCGCCGCCGCATAGCCGCCGCGCGCGACAAGGCCGATCTGGCCGCCTGGCGCGAAGCGCAAACCCACGTACTGGCGGCACGCAGCGCGCTGGAAATCGCGGGCGTGGAAGCCTTTGCGCGCTATCTTTCGGCGCTCGAACATGCGCTCGAAGCCATTCTCGACTTGCCGGCGCGCCGCCCCGATTGGGAAACGGCATTAGAAAAAGCCGTGGTCGCAGCGGAGAACTTTCATTACGAACTCGCGGACGGTACCTACCAGCCGTTGCGTCTCGCCGCTTTTTATCTCGATCTGCAGCCGCTACTCAACCAGCCGTTAGCGGCAAGCGATCTTTTTGCCCTGCCCTTGCCTCCTCACGCCAGCGTGCGCAGCCGGGTGCGGGATCGCGCGCATCTGCACAAAAAGCTGCGGTTGCGTTTCGAAAAGGCCCTCGCCGACTGGTTGATCCAACCGCATGCGCATGCCTTACTGCCGGCACGCGAAGCCCTGGCCGGCTTGCTCAAACTCTACATCGGCGCCGCGAGCGAACCCTTGTGGCTGGGCGCGATTGCGCTGGTGGACGCCCTGGTGCGCGGCCAGCTCGCGCCCGACGCCGACAACCGTCGTCTGCTGCGCACGCTCGATCACTACCTGCGCGACGGCGATCCCGACCGTGTCCCCGAAGCGCTGTGGCAACACCTCGCCTTCACCCTGGCCCGAATCGCGCCACAAACCAAAGCGCAGCGACTCGCGCACGAATACTGGCATTTGCCGGCCTGGATCGAGGGCGCCGATCAACCGCTCTCCCCGGTGCCACTGCCCGAACTCGACGCCGCACTGCGCACGGCGCTGGACGCCGTTCGTGAGGCGTGGGAAACCGACCAGCCGACCGAAACCAAAACTCGTGCGTTTGCTGCGCTGACCGCCGCATTGCGCGAGCGGCAGGACCATGAAGCCCTGCGCCTGGCCAAGGTTCTCGAAGCATTGGCGCGCTTGGCAGGCTCCGACGCGGCGGCGGCTGAGGAACTTGCCGCCGTCGTGTTGATGCTCCAAGACGCCCTGACCAGCACGGGACGATTGCCTCGTCGAACCCTCGATTCGGCCTATCGGCACGCCCAACGGACATTGGATCGCGCTTCTGGAACGGGATATGCCGAGACCGTCGTCGACGACCAGGCCGAGTCTGCACTGCAACAAGAGCTGCACCGCGCACTGGGAGAACTCGAAAGTGCCCTTGATCGGGCATTTCGCGAAAACGCCGTACTCGATCCCAACACCCTCGCACCCTTGTGGGCCACGATCGAAACGGCGTGCGTCGTGCTCGACAAAACCGAACTCCTCGCCGAAATCGCCGCGGCCAAGCGCTGGATCGAAACGCTGGCCACGCAAGGTCAGCCCCCAGACGCGCTCGATCCCATGGTCGCGCGCATTGCCAGTTGGGAGCAGCGCTTGACGGCCTCTGGCCAACAAGCCCCGAACTTGCCCGAACCACAAGCCGTTCCCATCGAACTCATCTTGGGTGGGACCCCCGCTTCAAGCCCACTTTCCCCTCGCGAACCCATCGTTGAACCACCACGCGCCCCAGCGGCGGAGGAATCCCCATCCCCCCTGCCCACGCCTGTCCCCAGCACCGACGCCAGTGCCGAGGACGAGACGGCGGAACTGCTGGCCGTGTTCTTCGCCGAAGCAGAAGAAGTGCTCCGGGATCTGCAAACGGCGCTCGATCGTCTGAAAACGCATCCCAATGACCGGGAGGCGCTCACCACCTTCCGACGTGGCATCCATACCCTCAAAGGCAGCGGCCGCATTGTGGGGCTGACGAACTTTGGCGAAACGGCGTGGGAAATCGAACAGACGCTCAACCACTGGCTGCAACAGGATCGCTCGCCGCTTGATGCCGCCGCGCTCGGCTTTCTGTCGCACCTCGTCGAAGGACTGACGGGTACGTTGAACCGCATCACTCAAACCCACGCCGACCTTCCGGCACCGGTTGTCGAACTCATCGAAGCGGCCCGTCAATGGCGCACGGCTTTTACGCCCGCGGCAGCGGCGGCATCCCCACCTGCAGCAGAGCAAGCGATGGCGCGCGGCATCCAACCCCCGCCGGCGGCGGAAACGAGCCAGGAGGTTTCCTCGCCTCCCCCCACGGAGCCTCCCGCTGGGGTTCCCCAAGCTGCCGCCGACGAAGCGAGCGAGGAAGCCTTACCGGCGCAAGAATCCACACCAGAACGCGCCGATGGCACTTACCCGACGCCAGAAACGAGCGCCAGTGCGATACCCCCCACACCCATCGCCGCCTTACTCCAAGCCGTTGATTTTGGCACGCCGCCCGAACGCCACGAATTCGGCAATCGCAGCATTTCCTGGGCGTTGTATACGACATTCCTGGATGAAGCGCGCGGACATCTTGATGTCCTGCGCCAGTATCTGACCAGCAGCGCTGTAGCGCCGCCATCGCACGAAGTCGTTCGTGCCGCGCACACCCTAGCCGGTACCTGTGGTGCGGTACAGCTGCCTGAGCTGCACGACTTGCTCCGCGCCCTCGAACATTCCTTGGATAGCCACAAACAGCACCACGCAGCGCCAGACGTTTTGACCGCCGAGCTGTGGCGGCAGGTATTGTCGTGCGCCGAAGAAGACCTGACCGTTTTCCAGCGCGGCGGGGTGCCAAAACCGCGCCGCGCGTTGATCGAAGCGCTGCGCAGCACCGACGAATCGCCGACAGTGACCGAGCTGCAGACAGCAAGCGGCGAAACGGGCCATGAGCCCGAACTCGGCCCGTGGTTGCCCGACCAACAGACAGGGGCACCAGAAGCATCACCACAGCAGACCGCAGCGCCCGAAACCCCGCCACCGGCGCAGGTGACGCGCACCTCGGACACGACAGAACCCGCTCCTGCTGCAGTGGTATCCCCCCGCGTGGCCTCTTCTGGGGAGGAAGAAGAGGCCCTTGCCGATACACTCGACCCGGAACTGGGACCGATCTTTCTGGAAGAAGGACGGGATCTGTTCGCAACCGTGCGGCAACAATGGACGGAGCTGCAGCAGCAATGGCAAGAAGGTTCTGCGCCCGATCTGGCGCCGATCCTGCGCACCCTGCACACCCTCAAAGGCAGCGCCCGCATGGCCGGTGCCATGGCGCTCGGCGAACGCCTCCATCAGCTCGAACAAGCCTTCAAAGAAGAGAGGGCGCAGGCACTGGAGACGCGCGCTGAAGCCTTCACCGAGGCGTATGCGGCCTTTGTCCGCTTGTCCGGACAAGAACCGTCAGCGGAGAAAACGGCTGGCGTCAGCGATACGGGCATTATCCCTTCGCCTGCTGCCGCTCCGGCAGCCCCAGCCACCGCCGGCTCGGGCATAGCCGCAACGGCTCCCGTCGCTCAGCCTGCTGCTGAAGCTGCCTCCCTACGCATACCGGCAGTGCTACTCGAGCGCCTGCTCAATGAAGCCGGGGAAATCGGCGCACTGCGCTCGCGGGTGGAAGCCGAGCTCGCCCGCATCCGCCAGTCGGCGCTGGATCTCACCGACAACGTCGTGCGCATCCGCCAGCAGTTGCGTGAGCTCGAAATCCAGACGGAAAGCCAACTGCAGGCGCGGTTGCATGTGGCCGAAACACAACACACCGACTTTGACCCCTTGGAAATGGACCGCTATACGCGGGTGCAAGAGCTGACGCGCCTGTTGGCCGAAAGCGTCTCTGACGTCGCCACGTTGCAACAGGCGCTGTTGAGTGCCGCCGACGCCGCCGAAATCGGGCTGCACCGGCAAGCGCGCCAAACCCGGGAAATGCAAGCCGAATTGATGGCGGTGCGCGCCGTCCCCGTCGCCAGCTTGACCAACCGGTTGCAACGTCTGGCACAACAAACTGCCAAGAGCCTGAACAAAAAAGTCGTGTTCGACTTGGAAGGCGGTGAAGTGCGGGTCGACCGCGCGGTGCTCGATCGGCTCCTGCCGGCGCTCGAACACCTGCTGCGCAACGCGGTAGCGCACGGCATCGAACTGCCTGAAGAGCGCCGAGCGGCAGGCAAGGACGAATGGGGTCAAATCACCTTGAGCGTTCAGTCTGCCCCCGGCGCTACCGAATGGCGACTGCGCGATGATGGCCGAGGTCTGGATTACGCGCGCATTCTGGCGCGAGCTCAAGACCTTGGGTGGGTCAATGAAGATGAAACCCCGAGCGAAGAAACGCTCGCTGGGTTTATTTTTCGCTCAGGTTTTTCCACCGCCGATCAGGTCAGTGCGATCGCCGGTCGCGGCGTGGGCATGGACGTGGTGCAGCACGAAGTGGCTGCCTTGGGTGGCCGTATCGAAACCCACAGCACCCCCGGGTCGGGGACGACGTTCTTGCTGCGCATTCCTTCGGCGATCACCATCGCCCAGGCGTTGCTCATTCAAACTGAAACCCGCCGCTGGGCGATTCCTATCGATCTCATCGCCCACACGCAACAGCTCAAACGCGATGCGCTCGCCGCGGCACGCGCTAAGGGTCGACTCGAATTCGCCGGGGAATTTTACCCGTTGCGCTCGTTCGCTTCACTCGTGCAAATGCCTGACCCTGCGGAACAAGCGCGCCACTGGGTCGTGTTCCTCAAAAGTGGCGAAGAGCGGCTGGCTGTCTGGGTGGAAGCGCTCGCCGGTCAAGAAGAAATCGTCGCCAAACCCACCGGGCCGTTTCTGCGGCGGATTCCCGGGATACTGGGCGGGACGTTGCTCGCCAACGGTGAAGCGGCGCTCATTCTCGACCCGGTGGCCATGCACCGAAACGCTGACGCCGCAGGGCAGAGCCCGTCTTCACACGAAGCCGCCACGCCCAGGGATGACGGCCGTGCCCAGCCACAGGCGCATCTTTTCGAAAAGACGAACGAACCGCTGCCACCCACAACCGAAACGACTGCAGAGCCGCCGTTGGTACTGGTCGTCGACGACTCACTGACCGTGCGCCGCTTGTCGCAGCGCTTGCTCGAGCGCGCCGGCTATCGGGTGGTCACGGCCAAAGACGGGCAAGACGCCCTCGAAAAGTTGGAAGAACTCACCCCGGACGCGGTTCTGTCGGACATTGAAATGCCGCGCATGGACGGCTTCGAGCTGCTGCGGCACCTGCGCGCGAGGCCTCAGACCAAAGACACCCCCGTCATCATGATCACCTCGCGCATCGCCGAAAAGCACCGCGTTCATGCGTTTTCCCTAGGGGCCAACGCGTACCTAGGCAAGCCCTACAGCGAGGAGGAGTTGCTGCAACAACTGCGCACCCTCATTCCCACTGCGGTTGTCGGGTAAAAAAGCCCCATGCGACATCTCTCTGCCGGGTTACCGCCACCGGTCAGCACCATCGCGCACGACCCGCTCGGCACGGTGCGCGAGCTGGTGCGCTACCTCTGGCACTACCGCGTGCGGGTGATCGCAGCGCTCATCGCGCTGGTCCTGGCCAAAGTCGTGCTGGTCGCGAACCCGGTGCTGTTCAAGCATCTGGTCGACAGCCTGGTGCCGCATAAAGCCACCGCGATGCCATGGCAACTGGGCGCGCCGGTGACGCTTGTCGTCGCGTACGGGCTGGCGCGGCTGGGCACGACGCTGTTTACCGAACTTCGCGAGGTCCTCTTTGCCCGCGTCACCACCGCGGTGAGCCGCTATCTCTCGGTGCGGGTGTTCGAACATCTTACCGCGCTGTCGTTGCGCTTTCACCTCGAGCGGCAAACGGGGGGACTGACGCGCGACATCGAGCGCGGCACGCGCGCCATTGGCACGCTCATCAACTTCACGCTGTACTCCATCGCCCCGACGCTGGTGGAAATCGCGCTGGTGCTGACGCTGCTGTTTTCGCTCTATGACGCCGCGTTTGGTCTGATCACCGCCGCCACCCTGGTAACCTACGTCGTATTTACGATCATCGTCACCAACTGGCGCACGGTGCAGCGGCGCAAACTCAACGCGATCGATGCGCAGACGCACACGCGCGCCGTGGATGCGCTCTTGAATTACGAAACCGTCAAGTACTTCAACAACGAACGCTTCGAAGCGCAGCGCTACGACCGCGACCTCGCGAAATGGCAGGAGCTGTCGATCGCCGCGCAATACTCGCTGTCGTTCCTGAACATTGGGCAAGCCGCGATCATCGCCGCGGGCGTCACCGCAATGTTGTGGCTGGCGCTGGCGCGCATCGAGACGGGCGCGATGACCGTGGGCGACCTGGTGCTCATCAACGGCGTGATGCTGCAGCTGTATATGCCGCTCAACTTCCTCGGCGTGGTCTACCGGGAAATTCGGCAAAGCCTCGTGGACATCGAACGGCTGTTCGCGCTGCTCAAAATCCCCCCCGAAGTGCCCGATCCGGCGCAACCGCTACCGCTGCCCTCCGGGCCGCTCGAGGTCGCGTTCGAGGACGTTTCGTTCGCGTACGACCCGCGCCGCCCGATTCTCGAAGCGGTGCGCTTTACCGTCCCCGCCGGCAAGACAGTGGCGGTGGTCGGCAGTTCTGGCTCAGGGAAGTCGACGCTGGTGCGGCTGCTGTTTCGCTTTTATGAGGTCAGCAGCGGTGCGGTGCGGGTGGGGGGCATCGACGTGCGCCAGCTCAAACAGGACGAACTGCGGCGTGCCATTGGCATCGTGCCACAGGACACCGTGCTCTTCAACGACACGCTGGGGTACAACATCCGCTATGGGCGACCCGAGGCCAGCGATGAAGAGGTGTGGGCGGCAATTCGCGCCGCGCGGCTCGATGCCCTCATTGCGCGCTTACCGGACGGGCTGGATACCATGGTCGGGGAACGGGGGTTGAAACTCTCGGGCGG